>Ga0079224_100011836_pt1 | contig 12046 bp, 12 predicted proteins | sample Stecom2015_FD_80414 | JGI IMG/M metagenome (GOLD analysis project Ga0079224, IMG submission 80414) | Agricultural soil microbial communities from Utah to study Nitrogen management - Steer compost 2015 | ecosystem: Environmental > Terrestrial > Soil > Agricultural land | place: USA: Utah... | reverse complement strand
GGAACAACGATGTCCACTTCCGCACCTCCGCCGGAATCCGGCACCGCGCCGGAGCGTCCCGCCGAACGCAGCACGGGAGACCTCGCCCGCGCCGCGATGTCCGGCTGGCTCGGCACCGCGCTCGAGTTCATGGACTTCCAGCTGTACTCGCTGGCGGCAGGCCTCGTGTTCGGCCAGCTGTTCTTCGCCGGGGAGAGCCCGGCACTCGCCGTCGTGTCGGCGATGGCGACGTACGCCGTCGGCTACGTGGCCAGGCCGGTCGGTGCGTGGTACTTCGGGCGGCTCGGTGACCGGATCGGCCGCACCAAGGTCCTGTTCATCACGATCGCGCTCATGGGTGGTGCCACCACCCTCATCGGTGCACTGCCGACCGTGCAGCAGATCGGCATCCTCGCGCCGATCCTGCTGGCCGTGCTGCGACTCGTGCAGGGATTCGGAGCCGGTGCGGAGATCTCCGGTGCCGGCGTGATGCTCGCCGAGTACGCACCGACGAAGCGCCGCGGCATCATCGCCTCACTGGTCGCACTCGGCACCAACTGCGGCACGCTCGGTGCCTCGGCGATCTGGGGCATCCTGGTCGCGGTGCTGTCGGAGGAGCAGCTGCTGTCGTGGGGCTGGCGCATCCCGTTCCTGGGCAGCGCGGTCATCCTGCTGTTCGCCGTGTGGATCCGGTTCCGGCTGAAGGAAAGCCCGGTGTTCGAGGAGAGCTCGCACGTCAACGACGGTGTCGCGCTCACGACCGAGCAGATCCGCGAGAAGGCCGAGCGCGAGAACGACATCCCGATGCTCGAGGCGCTCGAGCAGAAGAAGTGGCGCGCGATGGTCCCCGCGTTCCTGCTGCGCTTCGGGCAGGCGGGCAACTCGGGCATCCTGCAGACCTACATGGTCTCGTTCATCACCGTCACGCTCGCGATGTCGGCCTCGGTCGGCACGAGCGTGGTCATCGTGTCGTCGCTGTGTGCGTTCCTCACGGTGCCGATCGTCGGTGCGCTCGGCGACCGCTTCGGCCGTCGCCGGATGTATCAGGTGATGAGTGTGATCTCGCTGATCCTCATCGTGCCGACGATGATGGCGATCGCGGGTGCCGAGGTGCCGCAGGTGTTCATCGGCTACATCGTCATGCACAACGTGTCGGTGATGGCGCTGGCCTCGCTGGAGAACCTGACGCTGCCGGAGATCTTCGGCTCCCGTCACCGGTACGCCGCGACCGGCGTGATCCGCGAGATCGCCGCGATGATCGCCACCGGCATCGGACCCGTCGTGGCCGCCGCCTGGGTCGCCGCGACGACCGGGTCATGGATCCCCGTGGCGATCCTGCTCGGCTTCTTCACCGTGTGCCCGCTCATCGCCACGTTCTTCATGCCCGAGGTGGCCGGCCGCGACCTGCGCGACCCGCGCAATGCGATCTGACCCAGCCGCGCGCACCGTCCACACGCACCAGACCGGAAGTACCGAACCGGAAGGAAACACCGACCGTGAGCATCTCGACCGCCGACGTCATCGTCACGAGTCCGGGGCGCAACTTCGTCACCCTCAAGATCGTCACGTCCGACGGGATCGTCGGCTGGGGCGATGCGACGCTCAACGGGCGCGAGCTCGCCGTCGCCTCGTACCTGCGTGACCACCTGGCCAGCACGCTCGTCGGCCGGGACGAGGACCGGATCGAGGACACCTGGCAGTACCTGTACCGCGGTGCGTACTGGCGGCGTGGTCCGGTGACGATGGCCGCGATCGCCGCGGTCGACATGGCGCTGTGGGACATCAAGGCCAAGAAGGCGGGCGTTCCGCTGTACCAGTTGCTGGGTGGTGCGAGCAGGGACAAGCTCCGCGTGTACGCCCACGCCTCGGGAGGCGACTATCCGGCCCTCGCGCGGGCGATCCGTGGCTACGTCGACGAGGGCTACACGGCGGTGCGCATCCAGACCGGCGTGCCGGGCCTGCAGCGGGTCTACGGCGTCTCGGACACCGCCGACCCGGGGGAGCGCTACGACTACGAGCCCGCCCATCGCGCCGCCGACGGGAGCGCGGCCAGTCGCCCCGAGGAGGAGGACTGGGACACCCCCGCGTACCTGCGGCACGTCCCGGCGATCTTCGAGAAGGTGCGCGAGGAGTTCGGGCCGGAGCTGCGGTTGCTGCACGACTCCCACCACCGGATGTCGCCGATCGAGGCGGCCAAGTTGGCCAAGTCGCTCGAACCGTACGACCTGTTCTGGCTCGAGGACGCCACCCCCGGCGAGGACCAGGACGCCTTCCGGCTGGTGCGCCAGCACAGTACGACGCCGCTGGCCACGGGCGAGGTGTTCAACTCGGTGTACGACTACCAGACACTGATCACCGAGCGGCTGATCGACTACGTGCGCTCGGCGCCGACCCACACCGGCGGGGTCACGGGGATGAAGAAGCTGCTCGACTTCGCCGCCGTGTACGGGATCAGGTCGGGTCTGCACGGCCCGACGGACGTCTCACCGATCGGCATGGCCGCCGCGCTCCACCTCGACCTGGCGATCCACAACTTCGGTATCCAGGAGTACATGCCGCACAGCGAGCTGACCCTCGAGACGTTCCGCACCTCGTACACGTTCGACCGCGGATTCCTGCACCCCGGCGACAATCCCGGTCTGGGCGTGGAGCTCGACGAACAACTCGCGCAGCGGCATCCCTACACGAGGGCGTACCTGCCGGTGAACCGTCTTCTCGACGGCACGGTGCACGACTGGTGAGTCGGGAAAGGACGGACGGCATGGGGCAGCGGCAGAGGCTGCCGGAACGGACCGCGGCGAACCGGCTCGTCGTGGTCGTCCGCGCCGCGCGCGCCGAGGACTACCCGCCGGTGCTGGACACGATGGTCGAGGCGGGGGTGCGCAGCGTCGAGCTCACCCTCACCACGCCGGGCACCTTCGAGGCGCTGCCCGGCCTGCTCGAGCGGTACGGCGACACCGCCGACATCGGCGTGGGGACCGTGACGCGGCCCGACGAGGTGGACGCGGCCGCCGACCGCCGAGCGCACTACCTGGTGACGCCGGTGTCCGATCCGGCGGTCGTCGACCGTGCGCTGGAACGCGGGATCCCGATCGTCCCCGGCGGCCTGACCCCCACCGAACTGGGCTCGACGTGGGTCCGCGGCGTGCCCGCGGTGAAGGTCTTCCCTGCCGGACAGGTCGGGCCCGGCTATCTCAAGGATCTGCGCGGACCGTTCCCCGACCTTCAGGCCATCCCGTCCGGCGGGGTCGACCTCGAGTCGGCGCGGGCGTGGCTGGCCGCGGGCGCGGCGGCGGTCAGTGTGGGCGGCCCGTTGCTCGGCGACGCTTTGCGGGGCGGCGACCGGGCGGCACTGGCCGAGCGGACCCGGCGCTTCGTCGAGGTCTGCGTGGAAGGCGGCGCCGCATGACGGCGTGCAGGGTGCTGACGTTCGGCGAGACGATGGGCCTGATCACCGGTGGGCGGATCGGCTCACTGGCCCACGTGTCCGAGGCGCACGTGGGGATCGGCGGTGCGGAGACGAACGTCGCCGTCAGCCTCAGCAGACTCGGGGTTCCGGTGACCTGGGTCGGCCGCGTCGGCGACGACGCACTGGGCAAACGGGTCGTACGGGAGGTGCGCGGCGAAGGGGTCGACGTGCGCCCGACCGTGGATCCGGATGCGCCCACCGGGCTCATGCTCAAGGAGCTGACCGGGCCGGGAACCTCGCGCGTCTACTACTACCGCGCCGGATCGGCGGGGTCGCGGTTCACCGCGGCCGACGTGCCGGCCGGTCTGGTGGAGGATTCGGCCCTGATCCACCTCACGGGCATCACGCCGTTGCTGTCGGACACGGCACGGGAGGCGTGCCGCCTGCTCGTGCGCAGGGCGAAGGACGCCGGTGTGCGGGTGAGTGTGGACGTGAACTACCGGTCCGCGCTGGCTCCCGTGGACGTCGCGGCGAAGGTACTGGGCGAACTCGTCGCCGAGGCCGACGTGGTGTTCGGCTCACCGGAGGAACTCGCCTACGTCGTGCCGGGAGGAGCGGAGCTCTCCGCGTCGCCCGACGAGCTGGCGGCGGCCCTCGATCCGTCGGGCGAGCGGGAGATCGTCGTCAAGCGGGGCGGTGGCGGTGCGTCGGCCTACGCGGGCGGTGCGGTCGTGCACGCGCCGGGACACCGGGTCGAGGTCGTCGACACCGTGGGAGCCGGCGACGCGTTCGTCGCCGGCTACCTCAGCGGGCAGGTGCGAGGCTGGAGCGTGGCGGACAAGCTCGCGCGCGCGAACGCGTGCGGGGCCGTGCTGTGCACCGTGCCCGGTGACTGGGAGGCCGCTCCGACACCGGAGGACCTGGAGGTCTTCCTCGGCGAGGGCGGAGACCCGGTCCGGAGGTGAGCGCCTGCGGCGCCTGCTTCCGGGCCGGGTCCGTCCTCCTCGGACCTCAGGAGACGTGGGCCTCGAGGAGCGCGTCGAGCTTCTCGTAACCCTCGCGCACGCCTTGGTCCATGCCGCTGGCCAGCATGCCGTCGCGGGACTCGAAGCTGTCGGTGACGCTGAACACACGCAACCGGGTGCGCCCGCCGTCGAGCGGCTCGAACGTCAGCGTCTCCAGGAACACCTCGTCGGGCATGCCCTCGTAGGTGAACGTCCACACGATGCGCTCGTTCGGCCGCACCTCGTGGAAGCTGCCGAAGAACGAGGCGATCTCCTCGCCGTCCCGGTCGTTGGCGAAGGCCCACTCGCCGCCGGTGCGCGCGTCCCACTTCGTGATCCTGGTGGTCAGTGAGTGCGGGCCGACCCACCTGGCGTACAGGTCGGGGTCGACGTGGGCGCGGAAAACCTGCTGTGGTGCGGCGTCGAACTCCCGCACGATCTCGATCGTCGGTACGCGTTCGTCTGCCGTGATCTCGACGTCATGGGTGGTCGTGGTCATGATGCATCCCTCGTGTCGGTGCGTGCTCGTGTCTCGTCGGCTGCCTGCTCGGCCAGAAGTGCGTCGAGCCTGCGATAACGCTCCTCGGCTTCCCTGCGGTAGCGCTCGATCCATGCGGTCATGAGGTCGAACACCTCCGCGTCCAGGTGGACGGGGCGCCGCTGGGCGTCCTTGGTACGGGTGACCAATCCGGCCTCGCCCAGCACCTTCACGTGCTTGGAGACCGCCTGAAGGCTCATGTCGTAGTGCTCGGCGAGTTCGCCCACCGTCGCGTCGCCGCCCGCGAGCCGTGCGACGAGATCCCGTCGCGTCGGATCCGACAGCGCCGCGAACGCCCGATTGAGCCGTTCCGTTGCTGTTTCCTTGTCGACCATCTTCCTCAACCTCTCGGTTGAATAAAACATACGACGGCGGTCCGTGCTTGTCAACCGGGAAGTTGAATGACCTGCTCGGTGTCTACGGGAGCACGGACAGCGACGCCAGTTGCTTGTCGAGCCACGGGGTCAGCGTCTCGACGTAGGTCGCCGTCAGATGGGTCGTCACGCCGTAGACGACGACGTCGCCGATGACGGCGGGGCACGTACCGTCGCGGCAGAACATCGAGGTCGGATCCACGAGCCGCACACCGCGCACCCGCTCCGCGGCGTGGTCGGCCACGTGCGGGTAGTCGTAGGCGACGTCCTGCGGCACGGCGCAGTCACCGAGGTTCTTCGGCGCGTTCGAGACGCAGCTGGGGATGTCCTTGTCGGGGTGCGGGTTGTCCTTGATCGTGACGACCCGCGCGCCCGTGCCGCGCAGCTGCCGCAGTGTGGAGGTGTAGCCGTCGCGCAGCGCCTTCGTGCTCTCCTCCTGGCTGAGGTGCTGGTCTCCGCGCATCGCGGTGTAGGTGTCGCGGCCGCCGGTGATGACGAGGTCGGGCTTCTCCTGTTCCTTGATCCGGTCGAGCGTGGCCTGGCGCCACGTGTCGCACTCGGCGTAGTACCGGCGCAGCGCGTCGTTGTAGAGGCTCACGTCCGGCGGCGCGCAGCCGGACTTCGTCAGGGGAACCAGTCGCCAGTCGCGTTTCTTCGCGATGTTCTCCAGTGCAGGGAAGTACTGCATCGCGTGCGAGTCTCCGAAAAGGACGACCGTGCGGTCGGCGTCGGGATTGCCGTACACGCATTCCCCGGATGCGGTCTCCGGACGGTCGGCGTGGCAGCCGTCGGTGTAGTTGCGCGGCCAGTCCTGTGCGGCTGCCCGCGGTTCCGGGCGGATGGCCTCGACGGACTGCTGCACGGCGTCGTCGCCACGGGACAGCGCCGGTGCACCGGTGATCTGGTCCTGCGACTTCGTGGGCAGGGACGGGATCGTCATGGGCAGCACGAGTCCGGGAATCACGGCGATCACGGTGCACGCGACGCCGAGTCCGATGGCGCGTCGGGGTTTCTGGAAGACCGGTGACCTCCGGAACGGCTGTTCGACCAGGTGGTAGGTCGCGACGGCCAGCACCCAGGCGACCGCGACGACGACGAGTCCCTGCGAGGCGGACAGCTCACCGACGACCGCGGCGGCGAACACCAGCGCGGGCCAGTGCCACAGGTACCACGAGTACGAGACCCGTCCACAGTGGCGCATCAGTGGTGTGGCCAGCAACCGTTGCGGCAACAGAGAAGGAGCCGCGGTGCCCGCCGCGATCACCGCTGCCGTGCCCAGCGCGGGAAGCAGCGCCCACGGGGCCGGGAACAGGGTCTGCTCGTCGAACAGCAGGATCGCCGCGCCGAGGGCGCCCAGTCCGCCCCAGGCGAGCGCGGCCGCGACGGGCCGGGACAGGCGGGTGAGCGGGACGAGCGCGAGCACGCCGCCGACGGCGAACTCCCACCCGCGCGAGAAGGTGTTGAAGTAGGCGGTGTCCGCTGCCTGCAGCGTGGCGACGACCGAGTACGCCAGGGACAGTGCGCCGACGCCGAGGACGACGACGAACAGCGCGCGACGGGTGGTCAGCAGGCGCCGCAGCAGCCACACCGCGCCGAGCAACAGCAACGGCCACACCAGGTAGAACTGCTCCTCGACCGCCAGCGTCCAGAAGTGCTGCACCGGACTGGCCTGGAATCCAGTCTCGAAGTAGTCGACGGCCTGGCCCGCCAGCCACCAGTTGAGGACGTAGAGCGCGGAGGCCAGCAGGTCGGGGGCGACCGAATCCCGTTCCACGGGTGAGAGCACCAGCCACGAGCCGAGCGCGACGCCGCCGAGTACGACGGCCACCGCGGGCAGCAGCCGCCGGGCTCTGCGGGCGTAGAACCGGCCGAGGGACAGCGATCCGGTGGTCTCGATCTCACCCAGGATGAGCCTGGTCATCAGGAACCCGGACAGCACGAAGAAGATGTCGACGCCGATGTAGCCGCCGGGCACGAACGGCACACCCGCGTGGTAGAGCAGCACCGCGGCGATCGCCACCGCGCGCAGGCCCTCGACGTCGGGACGGAAGCCCGTGCGCCCGGTGTCCTGTGGCGAGCTGTCCCGTCGCGAGGTGTCCCGTGTCGCGGTCCCGTCGTGTTCCGGCGGCGCGGCCTGATCGGTGCGGGACAACGACAGCACTGCGGTCCAACCTCTCCATCGGCATCGCGGCTCGGCCCCGCGGACGTGACGGCGAGCGGATACGCGAGGGGATGCATGAGTCAGCTCGCCCGGGGCCACCGCAAAGCTGCCGTCGCCGGAGGATGCTGTCCATGGGTGCTGACACCCATTTTTCGTTGCCCCACACGGGTTTCACGTCGCGGCTCACCTGTGGGTTCACACCGCGCGCGCCGGTCAGGGTTCGATGAGCCCCGCGCGGATGGCGTACCTCGTGAGTTCGAGCCGGTCCTTCAGGCCGAGTTTCTGCAGGAGATTGGCCCTGTGCCGCTCCACGGTCTTCGCGCTGATGTAGAGCAGGTCGGCGATCTCCTTGCCCGAGTGGCCTTCGGCGACGAGCTTGAGGATCTCCTCCTCGCGGTCGGTGATCGTCTTGTCGGGAACGTCACCACCGCCCCGCGCGCGGTCGAGGTAGTCGCGGACGAGTGCGCTCACGGTCTCGGGGTAGACGAACGGTTCGCCCCGCATCGCGGCGCGGCAGGCCTCGATGAGGTCGCGGTCGGCCACCGACTTCAGCACGTAGCCGGACGCACCGGCTTTGAGTGCCTCGAAGAAGTACTGCTCGTTGTCGTACATGGTGAGCAGCAGGATGCGCATGTTCGGCAGGTCGTGGGCGAGCTCGCGGGCCGCCTGCAGGCCGGTCAGGCGCGGCATCGCGATGTCGAGGATCGCCAGGTCCGGTTCGAGCTCGCGGGCCCGTGCGATGGCCTCGGGGCCGTCGCCGACCTCCGCCACCACGGTCAGGTCGGGCTCACCGTCGAGGATGAGGCGCACGCCGCGGCGGACCAGGACGTGGTCGTCGGCGAGGAGAATGCGCACCGGGCGGCTCATCGGTGCTCCCCGGTGTCCTCGAGCGGGAACCACAGGCGCACCTCGGTGCCGGACCCCGGCGCCGAGTCGACGGTGAGGGTCGCGCCCACCAGCAGTGCCCGCTCGCGCATACCGGTCATGCCTGTGCCCTCCTCGGCGGTACCCATACCGCGGCCGTCGTCGCGGACCCGCAGTTCGATCCCGTCGTCGGCGGTGCGGAGCGTCAGCGTGACCCGCTCGGCACCCGCGTGCCGCACGGCGTTGGTGAGCGCCTCCTGCGCCACCCGGTACACGACGAGCTCGACGTCGTCGGGCAGCTGATCGGGGCCCGGTTCGAACCGTCCGCGCACGGCGACCCCGCTGTGCGCGGCCAACTCGGCGAACTCGGCGACGAGGTCCTTGAGCGCGCTGGTCAGTCCCAGTTCCTCCAGCACGCCGGGGCGAAGGTGCCTGGCGATGCGGCGGATCTCGTCGAGCGTGGTGCGGGTCGTCTCCTGCACCGCGGCGAGTTCGGTGCGCGCGGGCTCGGGCACCTGATCGGACACGCGTTTGAGGCCGAGGAGCACGGCGGGGAGCGATTGGCCGACCTCGTCGTGCAGCTCCTGGGCGACGCGCCGCCGCTCGGCCTCCTGCACCGACAGGGCTCTCGCGGCGCTGAAGTCGCGGGCGGCTTCGAGGCGGTCGAGCATGTCGTTGAACGTGGTGATGAGCTCGGCGACGTCGCCGGGCCCCTCGGCCACCGGACGTGGGCCGCGCCGGAGCAGGTCGACCGACGTCATGGTGCGCATGAGCCGTTTCACCGGCGCCAGTCCCACCCGCAGCAGTGCCGCGTCGGCGATGAGCACCGCGATGAGGCCGAGCACGAGGACCAGCAGCTCGTTCGACAACACCGGCGTCGACACGGTGATCGGCGCGAACAGCAGCAGTGCCGTGGCCGCGCACAGGACCGCCGTGTTCAGCAGGAAGATCCGCCCGAACAGGGACACGCTGCGCCTCCTCGCCGCACGATGAACAGCTCGACCGGCCCATGGTTGCGCACGTGCCCGCACACCGCGGTGCGTGGGCGAGCGAGGACGCCGCCGGCCGCGGGGCGGTCGGGCGATCGGCGCAGGCCCGGAGCCTGCGTCAGCCGGCGATCCCGGTGGCCTTGGCGAGCAGTTCGGCCGAGTGGAGGCGCTTGTCGAGCGTCGGCGACTGGTGGGCGACGATGAGCTCGTCGGCGTCCGCGTGCTTGCCGAACCACTCGAGGTACTCGGCGGCCTGGTCGGCCGTGCCGACCGCGGAGTAGCGGACCATGTCCATGATCGGCTTGCCCTGCGGGGAGTCGAGGATCGCGTCGGCTTCGGCGTCGGTGAAGGTGCGGCCCCTGCCCGCGAGCAGGCGCAGGCGCGAGCGCTTCACGATCTGGGAGTCCTGCTCGGCCTCCTCCACCGTGTCGGCGGCGATCACGTTGGCCCCGGCGATGACGTACGGCTCGGCGAGCTGTTCGGAGGGCTGGAACTCGTTGCGGTACGCGGCGACGGCTGCCTGCAGCGCGTCGGGGGCGAAGTGCGAGGCGAAGGAGTACGGCAGTCCGAGCGCGGCCGCCAGCTTGGCGCCGAACAGCGACGAGCCGAGGATGTACAGCGGCACGCCGGTGCCCTTGCCCGGGGTCGCGTTGACGCCGGGCACGAGCGAACGGTCACCGAGGTAGCCCTGCAGCTCCTGCACGTCCTGCGGGAAGTGCTCGGCGGTACTCGGGTCGCGGCGCAGCGCGCGCAGGGTGTTCTGGTCGGTGCCGGGGGCGCGGCCGAGGCCGAGGTCGATGCGGCCGGGGTGCAGCTCGGCGAGGGTGCCGAACTGCTCGGCGATCGTCAGCGGCGAGTGGTTGGGCAGCATGACGCCGCCGGAGCCGAGCCGGATGTTCTCGGTGTGCGCAGCGACGTGGGCGATGAGCACGCTGGTCGCCGACGAGGCGATGGTCGGCATGTTGTGGTGTTCGGCGTACCAGACGCGCTGGTAGCCGAGCTGCTCCGCACGCTGGGCGAGCGCGACGGTGGCGTGCAGCCCGTCGCTCACGGACTCTCCGCTGCCGATCGTGGCCAGATCGAGGATGGACAGCGGAAGAGTCATGACGGTGGTCCTTTCGTGGCGGCGCTTTCGCGGCAGGCAGGGGACACGGAGTGCTCCACTAGACGTCAACGACACCGCTGGACCCGATATTTCGGAACGGGTCGTGGCTCACAGTCCGTGCGATCACGCGGTCCCCACGGCGGTCACACCGGGGCGACCACGTCTGCCGCCGTCGGCTCAGCCGCCCGCGAGGCCCTTGATGCCCGTCGCGAAGACACCCTTGGCGAACGTCTTGTCGAGGTCCGCCTCGTCGGAGGCGTCGGCGTCGTACTCGGTCCACCACTCGACGAACGTCTCGCCGGTGGCGGTCACGGGCGCGAGCCGGATCGTGCTCAGGTAGCGGCGGATCGGGAACGGCCCTTCGAGGATGTTGTAGGTGTAGCTGTGGCCCGGCTCGTCGAACACGAGCAGCTGTTCGCGCACGACGGCGCCGTCGGCGAGGGTCAGCTTGCGCACGGCTCCGACCTCCGTGGCGCTGTGACCGGGTTCGATCTCGCTGGAGGCGATGCCGGGGTGCCAGTCGGGCAGGCTGTTGAAGTCGCGGACACGCCGCCACACCTCGTCGACGTCGCCGGGGACGATTCCGCTCGCGTAGGGCCGTGGCATGTGCTTACTCCTTCGACGTGTTCTCGGTGGACAGTTCCTTGAACTCGCGGGTGCGTGCGGTGAGGGCCTCTTCGACGGGCAGTCGTTCCATGCTGCTGGCGCCGTAGAAGCCGTGGCAGCGTTCGGTGCGCGAGAGCACGTACTCCGCGTCGGCCGGAGTGGCGATGGGGCCGCCGTGGCACAGCACGAGAACGTCGTCGCGGATCTCGCGTGCGGCGGCGGACCATTCGTCGATGGCGGCGACACAGTCGTCGAGGCTCTTGGCCGTGACCGCGCCGATCGATCCGCTGGTGGTCAGTCCCATGTGGCAGACGAGGATGTCGGCGCCCGCCTCGGTCATGGCGCGGGCGTCGTCGGCGGAGAACACGTACGGCGTGGTGAGCAGGTCGGCGCGGCGTGCGGCAGCCACCATGTCGACCTCGTGCCGGTAGCCCATGTCGGTCTCCTCGAGGTTGGCGCGGAACGTGCCGTCGATGAGGCCGACGGTGGGGAAGTTCTGCACGCCCGAGAAGCCGAGGTCGGCGAGCCTGCGCAGGAACCGGTCGGTGTCGAGGAACGGGTCGGTGGCGTTGACGCCGGCCAGCACGGGCGTGTGCTTGACCACGGGCAGGACCTCGTCGGCCATCTCGACGACGATGTCGTTGGCGTTGCCGTAGGCGAGCAGTCCCGCGAGCGAGCCCCGTCCGGCCATGCGGAAGCGGCCGGAGTTGTAGATGACGATGAGGTCGATCCCGCCCGCTTCCTCGCACTTGGCGGACAGGCCCGTGCCCGCACCGCCGCCGACGATCGGCTCGCCGCGCGCGGCCATGTCGGTGAACCTGGTGAGCAGCTCCTGTCGGTCGGTGCGGGGCACGTCAACTCCTTGCTGTGCTTGTGCTGTCGTTCGGGGCGGCCGCGCTCGTACTGCCGGTGCCGGTGACGGTGCCGGTGACGTCGGCGACGTGGGCGATGTCGGTGAAGGCCGCGACGAGTTCCTCGGCGAACTCCGGGTCGTTGATGTGGTGGGGCGAGCGTACG
>Ga0079224_100011835_pt1 | contig 12046 bp, 7 predicted proteins | sample Stecom2015_FD_80414 | JGI IMG/M metagenome (GOLD analysis project Ga0079224, IMG submission 80414) | Agricultural soil microbial communities from Utah to study Nitrogen management - Steer compost 2015 | ecosystem: Environmental > Terrestrial > Soil > Agricultural land | place: USA: Utah... | reverse complement strand
TTTGTTGCCTTTAGGAAGCATACTGTTTTCGAATTCGGTCGACCAATACAAATCAGATAGCGGAGTTAACCTGTTTTGAATATCTGCTTCCTTTTGATTGCGTACGTTGCTATGAAAAATTTGGGTGATCTTTTGAGATACGATAGAAATAGATGCACTTGGATTAATTTTGAGAAATAATAAACTGCCGAACGCACCCCATTCCGTCAGCCTATAGTGCTCGTCTTTGGTCATAGTCGCATTATAGGGAATGAGGATGTCCTGTGGAAAAGAAGAATTACTCGGTACGTCGGCAAATACGGCTCCAACGGATACAGGAATAGAATCCACCATCAGCGTTTGCCCAATGGGTTCATCGTTTCCGAAATATTGCTGGGCTTTAGACTGGCTGATTGCAACTTGTCGGCTATTGTGCTGCTTGAAAAAATTGAATGAGCCTTTTAGCAGCTGATAACTGAACATCTTTGTCCAATTGGAATCTATAAACAAGATCGTTTTCTCATAAAACGAATGGTTGTCTATAGAGATTAATACCCGTTCACCATGACTTATTGCAGCTAATTCGACCTCCGGAACCTCTGTGGGTATGACGTCGTATGAAATATATGGGCTCTGTTCTATAAAACGAGTGCCATCGGATTCATGATGGGAAAGCAGATAGATCCATGCCGCATCACGATGATGCGTGTCGTACTTTGCTTCATAGTCGATCCATAACGTGATCAGCAAGACAATTGCCATGGACACGGCTAAACCACCAATATTGATGATGCTATGAACTTTTTGTCTCAAAATATTCCGCCAAGCGATTTTTATATAGTTCTTTAACATGATTTCAGCTTTTATTCATCCCTTAAACTATCCACGGGATTGCGGCGCGCAGCAAACAGGCTTCGCGGGACAACGGTCAATAAGGCAACGAGAATAGCCAATATTCCCGCTATCACAAAGATATTCCAGGAGATAGCAATGCGATAGGCAAAATTTTCTAGCCATTTATTCATGAGCCACCAAGCAATAGGGCAGGCAATCAGAATAGCCAGTAAGATCAATTTGACAAACTCCCTAGACAGCATCGTACATATAGCCTGCGTGGATGCGCCCAATACCTTCCGTATACCGATTTCCTTGATACGTTGTTCCGTGGTGTGTACAATGAGCGCGAATAAGCCAAGGGTAGATAAGAATAACATCAATCCGCTAAAAATAAAGAACAAGACTTGTTGTTGACGTTCGGCTTGGTACTGTTTGTTAAGAATGTCCGTGACCCATTGAACTTCTAATACCCGATTCGGGTAAATATCTTTCCAGACTTTGGAAAGTGACTGTTTTGCCATATGTGCTTTTCCGGGTGTTGTCCGAATGAACATGTGTGCGTATTCCGGACTTAGGCTGGCGAGGATTAGGGTCGGCGTCAATGGCTGGTGCAGTGATTCCAGGTGGAAGTCTTCGATGATACCAACAGGAGAATACCCGAGTTTAGGGAGGGCGATGCCGGCACCGTGAATACCTAGTGCCTTCGCGGTCGATGCAGGGATGATCGTTGATCGGGAGTTGATGTAGGCGGTATAGGCCTCTCGATCCATGGTCCACTGTGCGTTTTGATCGTAATGATCGTTGTTCCGGCTGATGTCAAAGTCCCGCCCCTGTTGTATATCAAAACCCAATGTGCCGATAAAATCAAAATCCGCAAATATATGTTCAACTTTAATTCTTTCCCCCTCCTTGAGCGGATGTGGCATCGTGTAGCTCATCGCCGTTTTTCCCTTTACAATATCCCAGTTGGCGATACTTGCCGATTCGATACCGGGCATTTTTGCTAGTTCGGTTTTAAAGGTTGCACCCTTGCCTTCCCAGCTCCTTAGCCCGATGTGCAACAGGTTTTCTCTGTCATACCCGATGTCTTTTCGATCTAGGAACATCTTCTGCTCGTGTACAATCAATAAGCCTAAAAGTGTAAAAATAGCGATAGCGAATTGGATGACAACTAGGGTTCTGTATAGACTATTAGGCTTTACGGACTGTCCTACGTAAATCTGTCCTCGTAAGCTGTCAACTGGTTTGAAATTGGAGAGTACCCAAGCCGGATATATTCCAGTCGATAAGCTGATGCCAAAGATCAATAAGATAGCGGTGCCAAATAAATATAAATGCTCCAATATGGAATGGGATAATCCATTGCCCATAAAGTTTTCGACCCAAGGGAGAACCAGTGCATAGGCTCCCAGCGACAGTATCGTGGCAATAAAAAAGAATAAAAAAGACTCCATTAAGAAAAGGCCGATCAATTGTCTCCGTTGGGCACCTAAGACTTTTCGTACCCCTGTTTCCTTAAGACGTTTTATGGCTCTTGCGAGGCTGAGATTGACGAAATCAATGCATGCAATCAATAACAGTAAGATGCCTACCGCGGTCAATATATAAATGGAATTTTTATTCCCTTGCGCATCGACTTTAGTATCGTAATCTGAATTTAAGTAAACTTCGCGCAACGGTTGCAGTCCATACTCCTTTTTTTCTTTTCTTGGGGTTTCGATATAGTCGTTAACCCACCCGTTCATTTTTTTCGTAAAGACATCGGCGTCGGTGCCAGCTTTCAATTGATAATACATCGCCCCACCACCCCATGCACCGTGCTTAGGTAGTGAAGATGTTGTCGGCTTTTCTAGAATGACGACATCTGCTCGTAAGTGGGTATTCTGCGGAATGTCGTTGATGATACCGATGATGAGAAAAGTTTCTTGTTTAATGTTCCAAGTAGGGATGTTTTCAATGACTTTTCCGATGGGATCCTGTTTTTGGAAATGTTTGTTATAGAGGCTTTCGGTAATGAGTAAGTTCCGGTGACCCGGAACAAATGTCGGGGAAGTACCGTCAATGGTTCGGAGATCCAGCATCGTTATGAGATGGGCATTGCCGATCAAGGCGCGTGTATGCACACCCTCGGTGTTTTTAGTGTCGATATGGAAGTATTCGTCGTCCGTGCTTATCGGTGAGAAATATTCCATTTCTGGAAACTGTTGCTGCAATGCATAGCCGAGCTCTTCGGGCGAATAGGGTCGCTTCTGATGTAGCGCTGAGTGATCGTTCCAGTATACTTTATAGATATTTGCGTTATTAGTCCAAAACTTATCGTATGAGAGTTCGTCGATGACTACCGTAAACACTAAGAAAAATGCAGAAAGTCCAATTGTTAATCCTAATATGTTGATGATAGCGTGGGTTTTATTTTTAATCATACTACGCCAGGCTATTTTTATGTGGTTCTTTATCATATCTTACTATTCAATACAGGTGACTCGGTATGGTATCTACTCATCCCTTAAGCTATCGACGGGATTGGCCCTTGCGGCTTTCCATGCTTGATAACTGACGGATAGCAGCGCCACGATAATGGTAGCGATACCTGCTGCTAAAAACATCCACCATGGAATGTCAGTTCGATAGGCGAAATCCTCCAGCCATTTATTTGTGCTCCACCAGCCTATTGGCGTAGCAATAACAATCGCGATTAAAATCAGCTTGATATAATCGAGGGATAATAGGGCAATAATCCTCCTGATACTGGCACCTAATACTTTGCGGATGCCAATTTCCTTCGTTCGCTGGAAAGCGGTAAGCGTCACTAAGCCAATAAGCCCTAAACAACTCAGAATAATCGTGACAGCGGTAGAGAGGTTAACTATTTTTGCCTGACGTATATCAGATTTATAGAGGTTTTCTAACCTTTCGTCGTAAAATTGATAGTCGAATGGTGTATTCGGGTAGAACGTTTTCCACTCTTTTTCCATCGTGGTCAAAGCTTTTCGCCATTGAAAGGGTTGGTTAGGTAATTTGATATTAAAAGCCTCTAAACGTATCGGTGAGGCCTCGATTTGTAATGCGACAGCGACCTTTTCCCTTCGTAGAGAATGGGTGTGAAAGTTATGGAAGATCCCTTGTATGCGCACGTCGTCCTGACGGGGCCCTTTTACGATCTGACCAATCGCCGCTTCATTTGTTTTGAATCCAGATTTGATACGTGCACTTTCGTTTAAGAAGATGCTGCCTGTACTGTCGGCTGGTTGCGGTGCCCTGCCCGCTAAAATCTGTATGTTGTACAGGTCAAAATAATCTGAGTCGGTAGATTTAAACATCATCTGCACATGTGTTTCACCGCTATCAGACGGTACGAGGATACTCATTCCCATCGTACGATCACTTATTGGCGGAGTGCCTATGGAAATTTTTTCAAAATCGGGATATTGTTCTAACGCACGCTTATACAAAATCGGATCGGTGTTCGTATCGTGCTTAGCCTTATAAGGAAGCTGGAGTGTGACAATAGCATGAGTGTCGAAGCCAAGATCGGTATTCATCAGATAGCTGATTTGTGAAGCAACAGCGAATGCGCCGATAACAAAAATCTGGGCAATGATAAATTGGAATACGATAAGCGCCTTGCGTAGCGATATATTACCGACGGACAGTTTTCCGATACCTTGCGCCTTGATCACCTCTACAATATTAACTTTGTTAATTAGAAAAGCGGGGTAAAGTCCTGCAAGCAATGTTAATCCGCCGACAAGAATGGTTAAGAACAGGAAAACGGTGGGTAAATCATTATAATCCTCGATATTTGGGGGCATGAACTCGTTGAACTGCCACTCAAAATAGTGTACTAAAGGAAGGGCGAACAAGAGAGCCAGCAAGCAGATAAATAGTGTTTCTTGTAAAAATCCAGCGGTCAGTCGAAAACCTTTTTCCCCTAGTGTTTTGCGGATACCTATTTCTTTTGCGCGGAAGGGGACTTGTGCCGTTGTTAGATTAATATAGTTGATGCAAGCCAACAGGAGGAGAAACGCGCCTATGCCAATAAGACCATAGACGACTTCTTTCTTCGAGGAATAACCACCGAATCCTTGGGTGAAGTGCTTTTCGGTTAACGGCAATAAATCGTAGGAGATTTTAAAATTATAAGTTGCAAAAGCCTCCCGTCCTTTTACTTCATTTTCTGCATTGATTGCGTCGATGAACGACTCTTTTTGCTGTGGGGGAAGATTGATGAAAAATAGGTGTTCACTATTTCGTTCTAACCACCCACGTCCTTTTTGTTTGTCTCGTGGAATGAGCATAAACTCTTTTCCTTCAAAGCTACTGGGTTTGTCAAGGTCAGCTACAATGCCTGTTACCGTAAATAGGATAGTATCGTATACTATCGTTTCCCCCAGGATGTCATCTACCGACATATTCGGGAAATACTGTTTCGCACGGGAGTAGGTGAGGACAACTTGATGGGGTTGTGTGATAGCGGTTTCGGGATTGCCTGCTAACCAGACATAAGGCACCATATTGAAATAAGCTGGTACGGTATGCTGAATTTTGGTGGGTTCTTCGAAAAGCAGTGGCTTGGAGGAGTCCTTATTCACCGTAACTTCGCCGAATACTCCGTTATAAATGGGTACAATTTGCTCCAAATGACTGAAGGCTTCCGAAGAATATGGATAGAGTTCCAAAGGAACTCCTCCGAAACTACTCTCTTTGCCTTCTGCTAGGGTTTTGGATATCACTTGATAGATATTCTCCTTGTCAGGATGCGATTTGTCAAAGCTAAATTCGTAGTGGACAATACGAAAGATAATCCAGCAGGCGCTGATGCCAATGGCTAACCCTAAAATATTTAAGGCCGTAAAAAGACGATTCCGCCATAACTTCCGAAAAGTTAGTTTTAGACCGGTCATACTATTGTTTTTCTATTAAACATGCTCCGTTTCCATAATGACCTGTCCGTCCAACATGCGGATAACTCGATCGGCGAATTTTGCGTCGTGCTCGCTGTGCGTTACCATGATAATGGTTGTGCCGGCTTCGTTCAGTTCGGTCAATAATTGCATTACCTCGTTACCGTTGACAGAGTCGAGGTTACCTGTAGGCTCATCGGCGAGGATTAGTTTCGGATTATTAACAACTGCACGGGCTACAGCCACTCGCTGTTGCTGACCGCCGGACAACTGCTGCGGGAAGTGATTTCGCCGGTGCATGATCTGTACCTTTTGCAACACTGCTTCCACACGGCGTTTACGTTCCGCTGCAGGTACTTTGGTATAAATGAGCGGAAGTTCTACGTTTTCAAAAACGGTCAATTCATCAATCAAGTTGAAACTCTGAAATACGAAACCGATATTATGTTTACGGAGATTCGAGCGGTTACGTTCTTTGAATTTTGCCACCTCGGTGCCGTTAAATAAATAGCTGCCTCCGTCGAGATCGTCTAAAAGACCGACAATATTCAGTAATGTTGATTTGCCACAACCCGAAGGACCCATAACGGCGACGAATTCGCCTTCTTTTACGTGGATGCTAACATCGTTCAGCGCCACGGTCTCCACCTCTTCGGTGCGGTAATGTTTTTGCAGATTGGTTATTCTTATCATGATATGTTAGTTTTTAATGATCTTTATACTGGGTGCAAACAGCAATACTATTTCACATTCAATTCCTGTATCTTTTCGTATGTCTCGTAACTCGAAACGATGACTTTGTCTCCGGGACGCAAACCGCCAATGACTTCGTAATATTCAGGGTTTTGGCGTCCGAGTTGTATAGCTGTCCGGTAAGCTGTGTTTCCGTTCTCATCAAGTTTGAAAATCCAGTTACCGCCGGTCTGTTGATAGAAGCCTCCTTTTGTCAAAAGTAGTGCTTTTGTCTCGTCGCTCAAGGCCAAGCGGATCTGTAGTGTCTGTCCGCGGCGTACGCTAAGCGGTGCTTCTCCGATAAATCCCATGTCGACCTGAAAGCGACCATTGGTAACTTGTGTGTACACTTTTTTTATCTTCAGTTTATAAACTTTTTCGCTCAATGTGAACTCTCCGGTTTGTTCCGTAAATATACGATTGATATAATGTTCGTCAATTTCAGCACGAACTTTAAAGCCTGTTAGCACGTCGATTTGCCCAAGGCGCTCGCCCACGTTTTTGCTTTGCCCGATCTCAGCGTCAAACGATGTCAGTTGTCCCTCCACCGGCGCCCGGACAATCAGGTCGTCAACTTTCTTACGCATAAGCTCTAAGGCGCTTTGTGTGCGTTCATAAGTTTTTTGGTCTTGAAGGGCTTTTTGGCTACTGGAAATAGAATCCTTATGCAGGATCTGTTCGGTCAACGCCACCCGTTGTTTTTGATAATGGTATTCGTTCTTTGATTTCTCGTACTCCTGGGAGCCGATGGCTTTTTTCTTGTAAAGTTTTTGGTTTAGTGTGTAAATACGTTGCGCCTCCTGTAAAGCTTGTTGCACGTCAGCCATATGGTTCCTGTTGTTTATAGACATTTGTTCAGCATTGGTACGGGCAATTTGTGCTTGCGTTAATAAATTGAGCACCTGTGTCTCTTGCTGTATCAAATTCAGCTCTTGGTCGGTATTTGCTAATCGCATAATGGGGTCGCCTTTCTTCAAGAGCGCTCCGTCTTCAACATATTTTTCCTCGACACGACCGCCCACAGAGGCATCCAGATATATACTACTTATTGGTAGGACAGAACCATTTATAGGGATGAACTCCTGAAAGGTTCCCTCCTTGACTTCGACAATACTGATGCGGTCGATATTTACATTCAAACGGCTATTTCCACTGGTAAAATAATAGCTCGCACCGATCAAGGTGATGATGCAGATAATGCCCACAAGTGTTAATATGCGCTTGTTGTTCCATTTCTTTTGTTGTATTGGTCTGTCCATTAAATATCTTATTCCTGTTTGGTTGTTTCCTAGATAATGCTGTGCCACTATTGTAATTTACTCTATATCAGCAGTTTGTTTTTTTAAATATGAGTGGTGTTGTCCGCATTCGGACAGTCTACTGTTCGATGATGAACAGAGAAATATCGGCGTGTTTTCTATCCTGTTGTTTTATAGGTTATTAGGCTTTTGGCACGCGGTGTGAAAAAAGGAAATGAAAACATCCTAAATGAGAAATTTGCTTAGTATGATCGTGTTTATTGGTTGTTGTGGTAATACCATTTTGATGGGACAAACGGCGGAACGCCTGTCTCTTGCCGGATGTATTGCCCAGGCAATTGAAAATAACCCGACTTTGCGCAGAAGTGAACTCAGCATGCAGCGCGATCAGATTAACTATAAACAAGCGCAATATGAGCGTTTGCCCACTGTGCAAGGAGCTATCAGCCATAGCTACAATGAGGGACGTAGTGTCAATGCGACGACTAATCAATTCGTAAATACCAGTTATTTCTCGGGAGGACAATCTATGGATCTTAGCGCATCGCTTTTTAATGGTTTTATGATGCTGCATGACATCAGGCGTAAATCCAGTGCGCGTGAAGCAGGAAGGCTAGAATTTGAAGGAGCGGTCAACGAACTGAAACTAGATGTTATTGAGGCTTATCTCGCTGTACTCACCGCCAAGGATATTTTGAAACAAACGGAAGGTCAGTTGGCTGTAACTCAGGAAAACGTAAGTAGAATGGAGGTGTTGCAACAAGAAGGAGCCACGCATCCAGGCGATTTTTATGATTTAAAAGGACAGCTGCAGACGGATAAAAATCTAGTGGAAACCAACAAACAAGCGTTGTTTGAGCGGAAGCTCCGGTTGGCGGCATTATTAGCTTTATCGGTTGAAGACCTCCCCGAACTAGAGCCTTTAGCTTTGGTGCCAGCAGAAACCCCTTATTCTGACGTAGCACTATACGATAGGGCAAGAAATGTGTTGCCACAGTTTGAAGCGTTGGATTGGCGTATAAAAGAAGCACAAGAAGGAGTAAAGGTAGCCCGGTCAGCTTATTATCCGTCGTTATCATGGGGTGCGTCTATACAGTCACGTTATTCCAGTATCGACGAAGCGGGCTTTACGTATTGGGAGCAGTTCCGGAATTACCCGTCGAAATGGCTGGGGCTGACTTTGCGGATTCCTATTTTTAATAAGATGCGGGTGCGCTCGCAGGTGAAATTAGCAAAACTGAGTATAAATGAGATGCGGTGGGAACGCGTGATACGTGAAAATGCACTGCGGGAAGAAACCGCGAAAGCAGTGTTTGGTATGGCAACACTCCGGACGAATCTACAAAACCTACGTGAGCGGGAACAGCACTATGAGGAGGCTTTCCGGATAGCAGAAGTTCATTTTCTGGCAGGAAATAGTAATTCTGTGCTGTTTTTGGCTGCGAAGCATAAACTGGACAATACCCGGAACGCGTTATTGATTCATCAATATGCGTGGCTAATGCAAAAATATATCAATGATTATTACGCGGGAACATTAGATTTGTAACGTTCTTAAAAATAGAATATCTTAGTATGACGATGAAGAAAGCTTCCATTTTAGTGGTTGATGATGACCAGGATTTGCTAACGGCCGTTCGTATTTTATTAAGACCGAAAGTAAAGCAGATTATAGTTGAACCTAATCCCGAAAATATTCTACGTGCGTTGGAACGGAACGCTATTGATATGGTGTTGTTGGATATGAATTTTAAGAGCGCTATCAATACGGGTAACGAAGGTCTATTTTGGTTGAGTAAAATAAAAAGCCATTATCCACATGTCAAGGTGATTATGATTACGGCATACGGTGCGGTTGATCTTGCGGTGCGGTCACTCAAGCAGGGAGCGTCTGATTTTATCGTAAAGCCCTGGCAGAATGAACATCTGTTGCAGACATTAGAAGCCGTTTTCGAGGAAACTAAGCAAACGAAAGCACAAGATAACATAATAATGCAGACTCTTCGACATGAGAATGACTTGATCGGTCGTTCCGCGGTGATGGAAGATCTGCACTATAAAATAGATAAAGTTGCGCCGACGGAAGCAAATATTTTGATCTTGGGAGAGAACGGAACCGGAAAAGACTTGATCGCACAGGCTTTGTACAGGCGTTCTTTGCGAGCAAAACAAACCTATATTAAAGTAGATGTAGGGGCCTTGACCGAAACGCTCTTTGAAAGCGAGCTATTTGGTTATAAGAAAGGCGCATTCACAGACGCTAGGGAAGATAGGCAGGGACGCTTTGAAGCAGCAAACCAGGGCACGTTATTCTTGGACGAAATAGGTAATATAAGCCTACAACAGCAGGCGAAGCTATTGAGCGTGCTGCAAAATCGACAGGTTGTTCCGCTAGGGTCTTATCAGCCTGTGCCGGTGGATATCCGGTTGCTGAGTGCGACAAATGTTCCGCTGAAGGCGCTGGCCGACGAAAGTAGATTTCGTAAAGATTTAATATATCGCATCAACACGGTAGAGATACAGGTGCCGCCATTACGCGAAAGGGGAGAGGATATCGTGTTGCTGGCAAACCATTTCCTAGACTTCTACAACCGGAAATATCATAAGCATATGGAAGGGCTTGAACGCGATGCGTTACAAAAATTAAAAGCCTATCATTTTCCGGGTAATGTCCGTGAACTCCAATACAGTATAGAGCGTGCGGTCATTATGGCAGAGCAACAGAGTATACGCGATATCGATATTTTATTTTCGCCAATTGAACAAGCTATGCAAGAGAGCAGTAAATTGCATGAACCCACTTATGCTAATCAGAGTCTGGAGGAGATAGAGCGTCATGCCATTCAATCTGCAATCGAACGTTACAATGGTAATATCAGCAAAGCAGCGCGCGAACTGGGATTGACGCGAGCCGCTTTGTACCGGCGGATGGAGAAATATAATATTTGATATATGGGGCGATTGCGGGACTTTTTCTTTTGGAAGGTATTGTTCTTACTATTCGTTGCGGTGGGAATAGCCTATTTGTGCCTGCTGAAATGGTATTTGCTTGCCATGATAGGTTTTATAATACTTTTTTTGGTTGCCTTTCGATGGTTGGGTAAGCAGCGAAAATTAATTGAGGAAGTACTTGATTTCTCCGAAGCGGTACGCCATCGTGATTTCACCAGGCGGTTTGTTGTCAGACAACCAAAATCTGCTGAGGGTAGATTGTTTGCCGCATTTAATGGGATTAACGATGTGTATAAGCGTATCAGCATGGATAAGGAGATCCAACATCAATACCTTAATAAAGTGCTTAATATGTTGGATTCCGCTATCATTTTTTATCAGGAGGATACCGGGAAAGTAATGTGGATCAATGATGCATTTAAACAACTTTTTCAGACGCCGCACATTGGCAATATCCGTGGATTGACGAAACGTCATCCGGAACTGTATGAAAAAACAATGCACATGAAACTGGGAAAGCAGCAGATGGAATCGGTGAGTTTGGCTATAGGGAAAATTAAGTTGCTTATGCATGGTTCCACTTTTGTAACACAAGAAGGGACATTTCGGATTGTCGTGTATCAAAATATCAGCGAGGCCATAGACGAAACGGAGAGTAGGGCTTGGCATAAATTATTACGGGTTTTGACGCACGAGATCATGAATTCGATTGCGCCGATCAGTTCGCTAGCCGAAACGTTGCATGCTCGACTGGAACAGGGCTACGGTGAGGAAGATATAGCAGATCTGAAGCTCGGCATTTATACGATAAAGCGGCGCAGTGAAGGGCTTTTACAATTCGCGAAGAGTTATCGGTTAATTAATAAAGTAGACCGACCTCGTTTTGTAGATATCCAATTAAAGATGCTTTTCGAAAGTATTTATCAATTACTTGAGCCTACACTGCTGCAAAAAGGAATCAATTTGGATATCATTTTGAAGGATACGCGTTTAGTTCTTCATGCGGATGTTAATTTAGTGGAGCAAGCTTTGATTAATTTGTTGCTCAACGCCATGGAAGCGGTTAAAGATTGTGTTAAGCCTTATATTAGTATAACGGGATTGAAAAGAGATGATCACCTGATTATCAAAATCCAAGATAACGGACGAGGAATGTCTTCTGATATTCAAGAACAGATATTTACGCCCTTTTTTACAACGAAAAAATCGGGAAGTGGAGTGGGATTAACCCTCAGTAAGCAAATTATGCTCCTCCATAAAGGGAGTCTTTTTGTGGAAAGCGAAAAAGGGAAGGGGAGTACATTTTCGTTGCAGTTTGTGTCGTAGTCTAATATAATGCTATTATTTAAACACTAAATTTGTAGCATGCGCTACTACTGGGAT
>Ga0079224_100011833_pt1 | contig 12046 bp, 9 predicted proteins | sample Stecom2015_FD_80414 | JGI IMG/M metagenome (GOLD analysis project Ga0079224, IMG submission 80414) | Agricultural soil microbial communities from Utah to study Nitrogen management - Steer compost 2015 | ecosystem: Environmental > Terrestrial > Soil > Agricultural land | place: USA: Utah... | reverse complement strand
GTGGTCCACGACCTCACCATGGCCGCCCGCTGTGCCGACAACCTGCTGTTGTTGTCCTGCGGCCGGGTGGCGGCCCATGGCAGTGCCGATCAGGTGTTGACGGAAGCGCTGGTAAGCGAGGTGTTCCAGGTGGCGGTGAGCATCCAGCGCAGCAGTGTCACCGGGGATCTCTGGGTGGCGCCGCGATGAGGCTGTTGCGGTGGGCATTGCCCGGGCTGCTGGGGTTGGCGGTGGCGGCCCATGCCCAGCTGCCTCCGGTCACCGATGCCCGGGGCAGGGCCGTTCAGCTGGCGCAGCCGGCAACCCGTATCGTCAGCCTCAGCCCCCACATTACCGAGCAGCTGTTTGCCATTGGTGCCGGCGGGCTGGTGGTGGGGGCGGTGGAGTGGAGTGATTACCCGGACGCCGCCGCGGCCATCCCCCGGGTGGGCAGCAGCAGCCTGATCAATTACGAAGTGGTGCTGCGCCTGGACCCGGACCTGGTGGTGGTGTGGCGCAGCGGCAATGGCGACCAAGTGGCGGCGCGGCTGGAAGCCCTTGGCCTGCCGGTATTTGTCCAGGAGCCCCGCACCCTGGAGGATATTCCCGCCGACCTGGCCCGGCTGGGGGTGCTGGTGGCCAGGGAGCGCCAGGCGGCGGCGGTAATCGGCGACTTCAATGCCCGTATCGATCAACTGCGCCACACCTACAGCCAGCGTCCGCCGGTGCGGGTGTTTCAGCAGATCTGGAACCAGCCCATGATCACCCTCAACGGCGAGCATCTGGTGACGGATATCATTCGCCTGTGCGGCGGGGTGAATATCTTTGCCGAGGCGCCCAGCCTGGTGGTCAACACCAGCCTGGAGGCGGTGTTGCTGAAAGACCCCGAGGTGATCGTTATCAGCGAGGCCGACGGCGTGCCCCCGGACTGGGTGGACGACTGGCTGCAGTGGCCCGCCATCAGCGCGGTGGCCAACCGCCAGCTGTATGTGATCGACCCCGATCTGCTCCACCGTCATACGCCGCGCATTGCCGAGGGCGCGGCACAGCTGTGCCGGTATATCGACAACGCAAGATAGGGGTGGTGGCGGATTTGCGCCGCGACAGGTGATATCCTCCACCCGTCCGGGTCCATAGCGAGCAACCACCATGGGGACTCAAGGAAGGCAGATCATAATCGACATGCGCCGCCAGCTACCCGTCCCGCGGGCAGGGGTGGCGGCGAACATGGCTGCCCGGTTCACGTGGGGGGCACGCCCCGAGCGTGCCGGGTGGCAGGCGCCGCCGCCCCGGCGCTACCTCGACGGCGCTCCCCTGGGGCGGGGGGCCAGCGGACATCTGCAACTGGCGGACGGTATTCACCGCCCCCCGGAGACCGTCCTGCCGTGAAACTGCGAACCCTGGTAAACCTGTGCCTCTACGGTGCCCTGATCGGGGTCCTGGCGCTTGCCGGTTTGGGCGCTTGGGTGTGGCGGTCGGTGTCCACCGATATCGCCGAGATCCGCCAGCTGGCAGAATTGCGCCGGGCCAACGAGCAACTGCGCATCGCCATCGACTACGCCACCCTGCAGCGGCGGGATGCCGCCATCACGGCGGCGATCCGGCGCGATGCCCTGGCCCTCCAGCAGGGGTTCCGGGCTGTCGGGCACCCCTCGGCGGTGGCCGCCATCAACCACCTGGCGGAGATCGTTCACCTCAGCAATCTGCTGCCCGTGGAGGAGCCGCTGGCCAGCGAATCTGCACCGAGTGGGGAGGGGGAAATCCCGCTGCCCCTCACCCGCCAGCTGCAGATCCACGAGGCCGGTTTGGCGGAGGTCCTGGGGGCAATACTGGATGATCGCAACAATGCCCTGGCCCGCGCCCTGCTGGTGTCCCTGATGGTGCTGGCACTGGCCACCGCACTGTTTGTCGCCCTCTGTGCCGTCGCCTTCGGCCTGGTCCAGCGCCGTATTGGCGCCCCGCTGCAAACCCTGGAAGCGGGGCTTCACTCTTTTGCCTCCGGCGACCTGGATACCCGCATCCCCCTGGCGGGCAGGGACGAGTTCAGCGAGCTGGCGGCCTCCTTCAACCGGATGGCGGAGCTGCGCCACCTGGCGGAGTCATCCCTGCGGGAGAGCGACGAGCGGTTCCGCCTGCTGGTGGACCGGATTGCCGAAGTCTTCTGGATAAGCGATGCGGAAAGGCTGCCGATGCTGTATATCAGCCCCGCCTTTGAGGGCATTTGGGGGCGTCCACGGGACGGGTTTTTAGCGGACGCTCAGAAGCTCTACGACGCTATTTACCCAGGGGACCGGGAGCGGGTGCGCAAGACCCTTGAATCCCTGGATGGGGAGAGTTACGCGGTGGAATTTCGCATCGTCCGCCCCGACGGTCAGCTGCGCTGGATCCTCGACTGCGGCTACCCGGTGGAGGACGGCAGCGGCCGCGTGGTGCGCCATGTGGGGGTGTCCCAGGATATCACCGAGCGCAAACTCGCGGAGCTCCAGCTGGCGGAGCGGGTCAAGGAGCTGCGCTGTCTCTACCAGGTGCTGGAGCTCACCACCAGCGCTGAGCTTTCCCAGGTCGAGGTCCTCGCTCAGGTTGCCCGCTTGCTGCCCGCCAGCCTTCAGCAACCGGAGACAGCGGTGGCCCGGGTCGAGGTGGAGGGGGAGGTCTACACCAGTGACACCTGGACGGAGCCCGCCTGCGCACTGCGTGGAGCCATTGTTGCCGATGGTCGGCAACTGGGGTCGGTGACCCTCGGCTACCTCCTGGCGGACAGTGCCGAGGAGGAGGCCTTCATTCCCGAGGAGAGGGTGCTGCTGGACGGTGTCTGCATCCATCTCGGGCGCATGCTCCTCAGCCGCAGAATGGCTGAAATGCTGTCCCAGGCGGAGCGGCTCAAGGTGGTGGGGGAGCTCACCGGGGGCGTCGCCCACGATTTCAACAACCTGCTGACGGTGATTCTCGGCAATGCCGATCTGCTCAGCGAGGCCCTGGCACAAGCGCCGGAACTCAAGTCACTGGCGGATATGGTGGGCGCCGCGGCCCAGCGGGGAGCCGAACTGACCCAGCGGCTGCTGGCCTTTTCCCGGCGCCAGGCCCTGGCGCCCGAGGCGGTGGACGCCAACCAGCTGCTGGCGGGTATCGAGGGGCTGTTGCGCCGGGCCCTGGGGGAGCAGGTTGACATCGAGGTGGTGCGGGCGGCGGGGCTGTGGCCCGCCCTGGTGGACCCGGGACAGCTGGAGAACGCCATCCTCAACTTGGCTCTCAACGCCCGGGATGCCATGGTGGGTGGCGGCCGCCTCACCATCGAGACCGCCAACGTCTGCCTTGACCTGGACTACACCCGGCTCCAGGGGGATGTGGCGCCCGGTGACTATGTGCTGGTGGCGGTGTCGGACACCGGCACAGGTATCCCGCCGGAGGTGTTGGCCAAGGTTTTCGAGCCCTTTTATACCACCAAGGATAAAAGCAAGGGTACCGGCCTGGGGTTGAGTATGGTCTACGGTTTTGTCAAGCAGTCGGAGGGCCATATCAAGCTCTATTCGGAGCCCGGGGAGGGCACCACAGTGAAGATGTACCTGCCCAGGGCCGGGAGCGTTGTGGGTCGCGAGCTTCCAGAAAAATCCGCGGAACCGCCCGAGGGTGGCCGCCAGACCATTCTGCTGGTGGAGGACGACCCCCTGGTACAGGACTTTGCCGCGGCCCAGCTGGCGGAACTCGGCTATCGGGTGCTGGTGGCGGGGGATGGCCCGGAAGCCCTGGAGATTCTGGGCCGGGACATCGACATCGACCTGCTGTTTACCGATGTGGTGATGCCCGGCGGCCTCAATGGCCGACAATTGGCGGAGGCCGCCCAGGACCTGCGCCCGGGGCTGAAGGTGCTTTACACCTCCGGGTACACCGATAACGCCATTGTCCACCATGGCCGCCTCGACGCCGACGCCTTGATGCTGGGCAAGCCCTATCGCCGCGCCGAGCTGGCGGCAAAAATTGCCGTTGCCCTGGGGGAGGGGGAGACCCGGCGATGAATCCGGCACCGGGCTGTTCGCCCGGGGGCCGGGCTCCCACACGGTGCTTTGCCGCCTGAGTGACACCCCCGTAGGAGCCCACTCTGTGGGCGAATGACGGCGTCAAGGCGATTTTGTGCCGGTTGGATTCAGGTAGGAGCCCACTCTGTGGGCGATAACTCTGGCACCGAGCCATTCGCCCGGGGGGCCGGGCTCCCACACAGCTTTTTCACACCTGAGTGAAGCCCTCCGCAGGGGCCCTCTCCGTTGGGGGAATGACGGCTAGGGACTGTCGTCGTCCCCCATGCCCAGCTCCTTGAGCTTGCGGGTGAGGGTGTTTCGGCCCCAGCCGAGGAGTTCGGCGGCCTCCTTCTTGCGCCCGCCGGTTTTGTCCAGGGCCACTTCGATCATGGCCTGCTCGAAGGCGGGTAGCGCACTGTCGAGAATCTTCTCCCGGCCGCTGTCCAGCTGTGCCCTGGCCCAGTGTCGCAGGCTTTGTTCCCAGGAGTCGCCACCGCCGCTCACCGCTGTGCCCGGTGTGGCGGCGGCGTCCTGATGCATCAGCTCGGGGGGCAGGTCGGAGAGCAGGATCTCACGCCCCGAGGCCATTACTGTCAGCCAGCGGCAGGTGTTTTCCAGTTGCCGGACATTGCCCGGCCAGGGCTGGTTGCTGAGGAAGATTTCCACTTCCCGGGACGCCACCTTGGGCTCCACATCCAGGTCCTTGGCGGACTGCTTGAGGAAGAACTGCACCAGCTTGGGAATGTCCTCCTTGCGGTCGCTGAGGCGGGGCAGGTGAACGCGAATCACATTGAGACGGTGGAACAGGTCTTCCCGGAAGCGGTGTTCCGCCACCAGCCCCTCCAGGTTCTGGTGGGTGGCGGCAATAATGCGCACATTGACCTTTACTGGCGTGTGGCCGCCCACCCGGTAGAACTCGCCGTCCGCCAGCACCCGCAACAGGCGGGTTTGGGCCTCTGCGGGCATGTCGCCGATTTCGTCGAGAAAAAGCGTGCCGCCGTCGGCCTGCTCGAAGCGGCCGGTGCGGCGCTGGGCGGCACCGGTAAAGGCCCCCTTCTCGTGGCCAAACAACTCGGACTCGATCAGGTCGTGGGGAATGGCCGCCATGTTGAGGGCGATAAAGGGCTGCTGTGACCTGGGGCTGTGGCGGTGGAGGGCGCGGGCCACCAACTCCTTGCCGGTGCCGGACTCGCCGTTGATCAGCACTGTGATATTGGACTTCGACAGGCGGCCAATGGCGCGAAACACCTCCTGCATGGCCGGCGCCTCGCCGATGATATCGGTGGCCACCGGGGCGTCCCGCTGCTCCGGGGGGGATTTCTGCTCCCGGGTAAAGGTGATGGCGCGCTGGGTGACGGACACCAGCTCATCGATATCGAAGGGTTTGGGCAGGTACTCGAAGGCGCCCCCCTGGTAGGCGGCCACGGCGCTGTCGAGGTCGGAGTGGGCGGTGGTGATGATCACCGGGATGTCCGGGCACTCCTCGTGGATGGTTTTCAGCAGGTCGAGGCCGTCGATGCCCGGCATGCGAATATCGCTGATGATCACCTCCGGGCGCTCGCTGCCCAGGTTGTCCAGCAGGGTGCCGGCCTCTTCAAAGCTGCGCACGGTGAAGTTGTGCCTGGTGAGGGCCTTTTCCATCACCCAGCGGATGGAGCGGTCATCGTCGACAATCCAGATCGTTGCTTGGTCAGTCATGGTCAGTTTCGATGGGTAGGTAAATGGTGAATTGGGTATGGCCGCGGCGGCTGTCGCACTCGATCAGGCCGCGATGGAGGTTGATGGCGGACTGGGTAATGGATAGCCCGAGACCGGTGCCTTCCGCGCGGCCGCTGATCATGGGGTAGAAAATGCGCTCGACAATATCCTGGGGAATCCCCGGGCCGTTGTCGATAATGTCCAGGCGGCACACCACCCGGTGGTACTGCTTGCCGATGGTGAAATGGCGCTGGATGCGGGTGCGCAGCTGGATGGTGCCCCCCTTGCCGATCATGCCCGCGGCCCGCAGCGACTGCATGGCGTTGCGCACCACGTTGAGCACCGCCTGAATCAGCTGCTCCTTGTCGCCGTAGATGTCGGGGATACTGGGGTCGTAGTCGCGGACAATGGGCAGCTCCCCCTGGGTTTCCGCCCGAACCAGGGTCGCCACCTGTTCGGTGACCGCGTGGATATTGACGTGGGTCATGTGCCCTGGCTTGTTGGGGCCCAGCATACGGTCCACCAGCTTGCTCAGGCGCTCCACCTCGGAGGTGATGATGTCGGTGTACTCGCGCAACTCCGGGTCGTTGTCCTCCAGCTCCGCAGCCAGCAACTGGGCGGCGCCGCGGATCCCCCCCAGGGGGTTCTTGACCTCGTGGGCCAGGCCGCGGATCAGATTTTTTGAGGTCTTGTGGGCGGAGATCATCGCCTCTTCCTTGTTGATGCGCATGATTCTGTCCATGCCCTGCATTTCCAGGATCAGCATGCGGCCGCCGGCGCGGGTCACGGGGGTGGCGGAGTAGTCCACCACGATGTGGGTCTGATCCGGCAGCAGCAGGGAGACCTTGCGCTCGGTATAGGGGCGGCCGTTGTCGAGGGCGCCGTGGAGGGTGTCCATGCGCATGTCGGAGCCGGCGAACAGCAGCTCTGCCGCTGTGCCCCGGACCCGGTTGGCGCTCACCGCCAGCAGGTTCTCCGCCGAGGGGTTGAGGTAGATCACGGTCAGGGCAGCGTCGAGCAACAGCACCGAGGTGCTCAGGTTGTCGAGGAGCAGCTGCTCCAGTGGTTCGTGCTCAGTGTCGTTGATAGTCTTTCCCCCGGCGGGTGCATTTCAGGTGGCAGTGGCGACGCAACGCTCTCTGGCGGTGCCAGGGCGAGCCCAACCCTAAGCTTTTAGCAAATATCAGGCCAACGGGATGCACGAAATCAGGCAGCGGAATGGCTTGAGGCACTAAAAGTGTAGCCCGAGGGTCGGCTTTCTGCACCACTTTGGTGCCCGGTTTGGCGTCTGCTGGTGGTTCAGCTGGGGTTGTTCTTGATTGAGGCGCGCTTGACGTGAATGGTGGCGGGGTCGCTGGTTTTCAGTACCTTGCCGGTGCTGCTGACGATCTGCGCCTCGATGCGGTGGGAGCCCCTGATCAGCTCGCGGATCACCAGGGTGGTGGTGGAGGCTGGAGCCCCCTGGGGCTTGCCGTTGATAAGCAGGCGCACCTGGTCGCCATCCCTCAGCTCGGGGGTGATGGCGATTTGAACCACCACATCCAGCTGGCCCGGAGGCACCGTGGCGTCATTTTCTGGCTGGAGGATCTCGATGCTCTGATAGCCCGGGGCTGCCGCCTGTTCCCCATTTGTTGCATCCTCTTCCGGCACCGCGGTGGGCGGCTGGGTGTTGGGCGCCCGCAGGTCGAGTTTTTCGGCATTTTTGTGATCCGCCGGCGGGTTGTCGGTAAAGGTCACCTTGCCGGTGACCGGGTCCACCACCCGGTAAATCTCCCCGTGGCCGGTCAAGGGCTGTGTGCAGATTACGCCGATCAGTGCTAGGTAGATTGCAGGTCGCATGCCCCTGATGCCGTCCATAGTGGTTCCTCTTCAGCAGCTTAGCCCTCTGCCGGGAAAATAAAAAGCCCGCCATTCCGAAAAATGGCGGGCTCGTTTCACCCCTGGGGATCAGACGCTGTAGTAGAGGTCGAACTCCAGCGGGTGGGTGGTGTGCTCGACGCGATAGACTTCCTGCATCTTGAGGCCGATGTAGGCATCGATCATGTCGTCGCTGAACACGCCGCCCTTGGTCAGGAAGGCCCGGTCGCTATCCAGGTTGCCCAGGGCTTCCCGCAGGGAGCCGCAGACCTGGGGGATGGCGGCGGCTTCTTCCGCGGGCAGATCGTAGAGATCCTTGTCGGCGGCGTCGCCGGGGTGGATCTTGTTCTGCACGCCGTCCAGGCCAGCCATCAGCATGGCCGCGAAAGCCAGGTAGGGGTTGGCGATGGGGTCGGGGAAGCGGGCTTCGATACGCTTGCCCTTGGCGGAGGCCACATAGGGAATGCGGATCGACGCGGAGCGGTTGCGGGCGGAGTAGGCCAGCATGACCGGTGCCTCAAAGCCGGGGATCAGGCGCTTGTAGGAGTTGGTGCCGGGGTTGGTGAAGGCGTTGAGGGCCTTGGCGTGCTTGATGATGCCGCCGATATAGTAGAGGGCGGTCTCAGACAGGCCGGCATAGCCGTCGCCGGCGAACTGGTTGACGCCGTCTTTCCAGAAGGACTGGTGCACATGCATGCCGGAGCCATTGTCGCCGACGATGGGCTTGGGCATGAAGGTGGCAGTCTTGCCGTAGGCGTGGGCGACATTGTGGACGCAGTATTTGAGGATCTGCACCTCATCGGCCTTGCGCACCAGGGTGTTGAACTTGACGCCGATTTCACACTGCCCCGCAGTGGCCACTTCGTGGTGGTGAACTTCGACATCCAGGCCCATTTGTTCCATGGCGGTACACATGGCGGCGCGGATATCGTGGAGGGAGTCGATGGGGGGCACGGGGAAGTAGCCGCCCTTGACCCGGGGGCGGTGGCCCATATTGCCTTCGGCAAATTCGTGTCCGGTGGACCAGGCGGCCTCTTCGGAGCTGATTTTGACAAAGCTGCCGCTCATGTCGATGCCCCACTTGATGTCATCGAAAATGAAGAACTCGGGCTCGGGGCCGAAAAAGGCGGTGTCGCCAAGGCCGGTGGACTTCAGGTAGTCCTCGGCGCGGCGGGCCACGGAGCGGGGGGCGCGGTCGTAGCCGGTCATGGTGGACGGCTCGAGGATATCGCAGGTGATAATGACGGTGGCATCGTCGGCGAAGGGGTCGAGGATCGCGGTGTCGTCGTCGGGCATCAGCACCATGTCGGACTCGTTGATGCCCTTCCAGCCGGAGATGGATGAGCCGTCGAACATTTGCCCGGTTTCGAAGAAATCTTCATCGACATACCTGGAGGGGATGGTGACGTGCTGTTCCTTTCCCTTGAAATCGGTGAAGCGCAGGTCAACCCAGCGGGCTTCGCTTTCTTTGATAAGGCTCAGAGTTTTTTCGGACATTGGGTTCCTCCAAAAAGGGATTCCGGTTTTACGTTAGCTTTTCGTCGCCAGCAGGACGGCGCTTAAAAGTTCCCGATAGATTAAGCAAATGGTGTGCCAGTATCCTTTGGTGCGGATTGGCGGAAAACCAAGGCTGCAAATCCCATGGCGCGGGCTGGAATGCCCTATGATGGTGCAATGCCTGTGTGCAGCGCACCATAAAAGTGCTGCCCCGTTGCGGGTGTGGTCATTGTGCCTGATGCGCGGTGTTTCGTACAGATGGCTGGCGGGGCCCTGGGTGCGGCTGGCTTTGCTGGGGGGTATAATCGCCGACCCTCGACTCCTGCTATGCCCCGTCATGCACTATATTGTTCGCCTGTTCCCCGAAATCACCATCAAGAGCACCCCGGTGCGCAAAAGGTTCACCCGCCAGGTGCGGGACAACCTGGCCAAGCAGCTGCGCCGCCTGGATGACAGTATCGAGGTGCGCCGGGACTGGGAGAAAATCGACATCTGGCTGGCGGACGGCAGCCAGCACCTGCGGGAGCAGGTGGAAACCGTGCTGGGGACCACCCCTGGGGTCGCCAAATTTTCGCGGGTGCGGTCCTACCCCCTGGTGGACTTCGACGAAATGCTGGCCAGGCTGCTGCCCCTGTGGCAGGGCCGCCTGGCGGGCAAAACCTTCTGCGTGCGGGTGCGGCGCACCGGAGACCACGACTTCAGCTCGATGGCTGTGGAAAGGTTCCTCGGCGCCGGCCTGATGGCCCTGGGGGAGGCCGCGGGGGTCAGGCTCAAGAACCCGGACCTGGTGGTCGCCGTGGAGATCCGCGACGCTGAATACCATCTGGTGGAGCAGACCCTGCCCGGGCTGGGGGGCTTTCCCCTGGGCTCCCAGGGTGGGGCGCTGTCGCTTATCTCCGGCGGCTTCGATTCCACCGTGGCCAGCTACCTCACCATCAAGCGCGGCCTGCTCACCCATTTCTGCTTTTTCAACCTTGGCGGTCGCGCCCATGAGCTGGGGGTCAAGGAGGCGGCCTATTATCTGTGGCAAAAGTACGGTTCGTCCCACCGGGTGAAGTTTGTCACCGTACCCTTCGACGGGGTGGTGGCGGAAATCCTCACCCGGGTGAGCGACGCCTATATGGGGGTGGTGCTCAAGCGCATGATGTACCGGGCCGCCTCCCGGGTTGCGGAAGGTCTGGAGCTCGATGCCCTGGTCACCGGCGAGAGCGTGGCCCAGGTGGCCAGTCAGACCCTGGTCAACCTGAGGGTGATCGATGAAGTCACCGACCTGCTCACCCTGCGCCCCCTGTCGGTGATGGACAAGGGGGATATCATCGACATCTCCCGGGCCATCGGGACCGAGGCCATCGCCGCCGCCATGCCGGAGTACTGCGGCGTGATTTCGGTGCGCCCCACCACCAGGGCCAAGCGGGATCGGGTGGTGGCCGCCGAGGAGCGCTTCGACATGGCGGTGCTCGACCGGGCCGTCGCCGCCAGGGTGGAGGAGAATATCGATTGCCTGGAGATGGATTCTGCCGCCAGCACCGGGGTGGAGACCTACACCCTGCCGCTGCCGGATGCGGTGATCCTGGACATTCGCCATCCCGACGAGGTCCAGCACAGGGCCCTGCGGGCGGGCAGTGCCGCCGTGGTGGCCATCCCCTTCTTCGAGCTGGCCAAGGCCGCCGCCGGGCTGGATCCACAGCGCACCTACCTGCTCTATTGCGAGCGCGGCGTGATGAGCCGCCTCCACGCGGAATTGCTGCGGGACCAGGGCTACACCAACATCGGCGTCTACCGCCCGGGATCGTGACCGCGGCAGCCCTTGCCTGCAGCTTGTCAGTGAGAGCTGCCGGCAGTCGGACTCAGCTGGCAATCAGGTCTTGAAAACACTTTAGTAGCGGGGTTGCAGGCAGTGAAGGTGTTGACCCCAATGGAAGTGTTTGACGAGAACATCGCCGACCGAACCGAGCGCGAGATCTCACGCCTGATTGGCTACCGGCTGCTGGGCTGGGCGATCATCACCCTGTGGGCGGTGACGGTGTTTGTGCTGTTCCGCGCCGTTCGCCAGTTCCCCGCCGGTATCGACAGCTGGTTGCTGTGGGTTTCACCCCTGGTGATCTTTCGCGGTATCGCCGGGGTGATCCTGCACAAGCAGTTGAAGACCACCTATCTGGTGCCCTCCCTGGCGGAGATGCGGCGCATGAGCATGTTGTTCGGGGTGTCCGACGGCCTGCTGATCCTGTCGGCGGTGATCGTGTTCACCATGAGCGCCGTGGTTCCGGTCGCCACCCTGGTGGTGGTGGCCATTGCCGCCCTCGCGTTTCTGGCCCTGGTCTATATGCTGACACCCCTGGTCACCGCCGTTGCCGCTGCAGTGGTGGTGGTGCCCGCCCTGGCAATCGCCTACGTCGACGGCATTGCCATCCCCGTGGAGTTGCTGCTGTCCGGCCTGCTGGTGCTGGCGGGTACCTACTGGGGTGCCCTGGGCTTTCGCCGCCTGTTTATGAGCAACCTTCAGGAAAACATCAGCTACCAGAACCAGATTCGCGAAGCGTCGGAGTCCAATTTTATTTTCAACCAGCACTGGCAGAACATGCAGGTGGCGGCCATCGACTGGGACCGGGATTTCAATATTCGCAGCTGGAATCCGGCGGCGGAGAGAATTTTTGGCGTCAGCGCCGAAGACGCCATCGGCCGGCCGCCGGAGTTGCTGTTTGCCCCCGAGGACGCCCGGATCCTGCGCAGCCAGTGGAGCAGTGAGGCCACCGGCGAGGGGGGAGGGGTGCTGCGCAGCCACCTCAGGGATGGCGATAGATTTTGGGCCGAGTGGTACGACACCCCCCTGGTGCTGGGTGGCGAGATCATCGGTATCGCCTCCTTTGTCGTTGAGCTGAGGGGGCGCCCCCAGTTGGTGGAGGGGGTCGACAGGCCCGCTGACTGGCAGCCTCAGCCCGTGCCCAAGCTGGGTGCCGGCGACCGCCAAAGCCAGGGCAGTCTCGGGGCCCACTGAGTTTCCG
>Ga0079224_100011832_pt1 | contig 12047 bp, 11 predicted proteins | sample Stecom2015_FD_80414 | JGI IMG/M metagenome (GOLD analysis project Ga0079224, IMG submission 80414) | Agricultural soil microbial communities from Utah to study Nitrogen management - Steer compost 2015 | ecosystem: Environmental > Terrestrial > Soil > Agricultural land | place: USA: Utah... | reverse complement strand
GCCAGTATGGGCTGGATTCCCTTCTTCATGACCACTGCGCTGACCGGCGTTCCGGCCATTGTGCTGGCGGCGCTGCTGATCCGCCATGCGCACCCCGACCGCACCAGGCGGCCGGGGATCGACTGACCGCGCCTCAGTCGCGGAAGTTGTTGAACTGCAGCGGCATGTCCAGTCTGGCGCCGCGCAGCAGCGCCATGACTTCCTGCAGGTCATCGCGCTTCTTGCCGGTCACCCGCACCTGCTCGCCCTGGATCGCGGCCTGCACCTTGAGCTTGGACTCCTTGATGGTCGCCACGATCTTCTTTGCCAGCGCCTGGTCGATACCCTCGCGCAGCTGCACCTCCTGCTTCATCTGCTTGCCTGACGCGTAGGCTTCCTTCACCTCCAGGCACTGCACATCGATCTTGCGCTTGGTCAGGCTCAGCCGGAGGATCTCCAGCATCTGTTCCAGCTGGAATTCGGCCTCGGCGGTGATGGTCACCAGCAGCTGCTTTTCATTGAATTCGAAGGTGCCCTTGCCCTTCAGATCGTAGCGTCGGTCGAGCTCTTTCAGGGCGTTGTCCACAGCGTTGGTGACTTCGTGTTTGTCCAGTTCGGACACCACATCAAAGGAAGGCATGACAGAACCTCAAATAAAGATGATTTTATGACGGGTATGGCAGAACAATAGCCTGACGTCGTGGCATTATAGCGACGTCGAAGATAATACAGGCAGCAGGGAGCTCAGACATGCCCAACCCCCAACTCAGTATTCTGGTGGTGGACGATACCAAATTCAGCAGCGCAGTGATCGGCCATGCACTGTCGCAGGCGGGCTATACGGATATCCGCTTCGCCAGCTCCGCCATGGCCGCGCTGGCCATGCATGAGGAGCGTGCTGCCAGTGTCATGGTCGCCGACTGGCTGATGCCGGAGATGGACGGGTTGCAGCTGACCACACGCATCCGCCAGCGTGACGAGCAGACCAACCATTACACCTACGTCATGCTGCTGACCGCCAGGGAAGGCGACAACGTGCTTGGCGAAGCCTTCGACCGCGGCGTGGATGATTTCATCAGCAAGTCGGCGATGAGCGAGCAGCTGCTGCCGCGCATCTACGCTGCCGACCGCATCACCCAGCTGATCAACCGTCTGCTGGACGAGAACCAGATGCTGGCGAGCAACAATGCCCTGCTGGAAGAACACAACCTGATCGACAGCCATACCGCGCTGGGCAACCGCCGGTATCTGCTGCAGCGTCTGGACGATGCCCTGCAGCGTGTCGAATCCCGCGGTGGCTACTGCACCGTGGTGGTGCTGGGGCTGCAGAACCTGGCCGACATGACAACCCGGTTCGGAGAGGCCGTGCAGCAGGAGCTGCTCAAGGCCACTGCCCGCCGCCTGCAACAGCTGGTCCGCCCGATGGATGTGATTGCCCGGGTCGACGCCGGCGTGTTCGCCGTCTGCACCGTGGGCGACAACGAGGATGAGTGCAAACCGAACAGTTTTCGCCGCCTGCACGACGGGCTGAACCTGAAGGCATTCAAGACCAGCGAAGGTTACCTGTCCCTGCGCGCCGGCATGGCACTGTGCACCCTGGGCCGCAACGACCCGAAGATCACCGCGGAAAAGCTGCTGCAGAAGGTCGAGCAGCATCTTGAGCAGGCCTATGCCACCAACCTGATCACCGAAGTGCGGATCCCCCAGCTTGTCTGAACCGCTGCATATTCTCGGTGGCGGCAGCCTCGGCCTGTTGTGGGCTGCCCGGTTCGCACGGGCCGGCATTGATTGCCGCCTGATCCTGCGCACCCCAGAGGCAGCTGCACGATGGCGGGCGGGTCACCATCAATTGGTACTGGAACAGGGCAACAGACTGCAGAGCTACAGCGTACCGGCGGAAACAGCCGAGGCCGATGAACCCATTTCCCGTCTCATCGTCGCAACCAAGGCGTGGGCGGTTGCCGAGGCACTGGAAGGCATAGCTCCGCGGTTGCACGCCGGCAGTCAGCTGCTGCTGTTGCAGAACGGGCTCGGCAGTCAGCAGGCTGCCAGCGAGCGCTTTGCTGACCTGCCCGTGCTTTATGCCAGCGTGACCGATGGGGCGTGGAAGCGCGCCAACAACCATGTGGTCTGGGCCGGTAGCGGCCAGACTCAGGTCGGCGATCCGCAACAGCGTCCGCAACCCGGCTGGCTCAGCATGCTCGACCAGGCCGGCGTTGATTGGCAATGGCAACCAGACATCCTCTCCGTGCTGTGGATGAAATTGGCCGTCAACTGCGCCATCAATCCGCTGACAGTGCTGCATGACTGCCCTAACGGTGACGTTCTCCGGCACGCGGCCGACGATTTCATCCCGCTGGTGCAGGAACTGCAGGCGCTGCTCGCCAGTCAGGGCGTGGCCGTGGGCGCCGCAGAGCTGGAGCAGCGCATCCGTGGCGTGATCCAGGCCACCGCTGCCAACAGCTCCTCCATGCGCCAGGACGTACAGGCCGGCCGGCGCACCGAGATCGACTTCATTCTCGGCCATGCCTGGCGCTCTGCCCGCAGCGCCGGCCTGCTCACACCGGTGCTGGATTCCCTGTACCATCGCCTGCAGACGCACCTTCATCAATCGGGCCTGCCGCTGAACTGAGCTATCGGGCCCCCTGAATCCGAGGAGACCCCATGGGCTACCGCCTGAGCAAACTCTACACACGTACCGGCGACAGCGGCACCACCGGCCTGGCCGATGGCAGCCGCGTGAGCAAGGACAGCGCCCGCATCGAAGCCATGGGCACCGTGGACGAACTCAACAGCAGTCTTGGCGTTCTGCTGGCCGGCATGACCGGCAGCGCGCTGCAGTCGCTGTGCGAAACGCTGGCGCCTGTCCAGCACCGGCTGTTTGATATCGGTGGGGAGCTGGCCATACCGGGGGTGAATATCATCGAGGAAGCGGATGTGGCTGAACTGGAGCAGGCGATTGACCGGTTCAACGGTGAACTGGCGCCGCTCAAGGAGTTCATCCTGCCCGGTGGATCACCGATGATCGCCCAGGCCCATCTGGCGCGCAGCATCTGTCGCCGCGCCGAGCGGCGCTACCTGACCCTGGCAGCAGAGGAAACCGTGAACCCGCAGGCGCTGGCCTATCTCAACCGGCTGTCCGACCTGATGTTCGTGGTGGCCCGGAGCATCGCCCGCCTGGACGATACCCCGGAAGTGCTGTGGAAGCCCAAGCCCAGACCTACACCCTGAAGGCGCTGATGATCTGCTGCAGCTCGACCACCAGCTCGGCCATCCGGCCGCTGGCCTGTTCGGTGCGCCGCGCCCCTTCGGCGGTGCGCTCGCCGGACTGGTTGATCTGCACGATGTTCTGATCGATATCATGGCTCACGGCGGTCTGCTGCTCGGCGGCCGCCGCGATCTGCTGACTCTGGTCGACGATCTGCGTCACTGCGCGCATGATGTTGTCCAGCGCCGACTGCACCTTGAGTGCGGAGTCGACGGCCTCGCCGGTCATACCGTGGCTGGTGCCCATCACCTTGACCGCTGCCCCGACACCCTCCTGCAACCGGGCAATCATCTGCTCGATCTCCTGGGTGGACTGCTGGGTACGCTGGGCCAGCGTGCGTACCTCGTCGGCCACCACGGCAAAGCCGCGACCCTGCTCGCCGGCCCTCGCCGCCTCGATGGCAGCGTTGAGCGCCAGCAGGTTGGTCTGTTCGGCGACACCCTTGATCACGTCCAGCACGCGGCTGATGGAGGCACTGTCCTCGGCCAGATTATTGATCACCTGTACCGAGTTCTCGATCTCCTGGGCCAGCTTCTCGATGCCGTCCACCGAGGTTTCCACCATGCGCCGGCCGGTCAGGGTCTCGTTGTTCACCTGCTCGGCATTGTTCGCCGCCAGTGCCGCGCTGCGGGCCACCTCCTGGGAGGTCGCCGCCATCTCGTTCATCGCCGTGGCGACCTGCTCGATCTGGGTACGCTGGGCCTCCACCGCCTGACTGCTCTGGGTGGAAATCTCCTCCACCTGACCGGACTGGTCACTGACCTGCCCGGTGGTGCGGCTGACATGCCGGATCAGCTCCTGAATCCGCTGGACGCTGGTATTCAGCTCCGTGGCCAACTGGCCCAGCTCGTCGCGACTGGTCACCACCACCCGGCCGGTCATGTCACCTGCGGCCACCTGGCGCATGACCTGCGACAGATCACTGATGGTCCGCCGGGTCGATACGTAGAAGCCCAGGTAGAGCCATACCAGCACCAGCAGAACGAGCGCCAGGGCAACCACCAGCACCAGCATCGAACGCTTGCCGTCGCTGAGGCGTTGATCAAGCGAGACCTGCAGGTGATCGAGAATGGCCACGCTGAAATCATGCGTGAGGTCCATTACCCCACTGACCTTGCGGAAATAATCTTCCCAGCTGGCTTCATAGCTGGAGGCCAGAACGATGTCCTCCTCGAAGATCTCCACCGCCTGGGCCAGGGATTCGGCACTGGCCGCGGCCGGTGCCCGCAGGGGTTCCAGGCCGGGTTGCTGAAGGAACAGCTGGGCCTGAGCATAATTGACGCCCAGGCGCTGGAGTTCCTCGATGTAGGTATCCATATCCCGGCTGGCATCGGAGTTCAGGTAGCCCAGGCCGATGGAATAGGCGCCGGTTGCCCGTCCCAGGCCGATGGTCGAGGTAATCTGCGGGGCATGGTGCACCAGCAGGTCAACCAGCTGCCGCACGTTGCGCTCGTAGTCATGGGACAGGCCGCTGTAGGCCGCGGTGAAGTTCAGCAGTGACAGCAGCTCGATGTGGGCCTGGGTGGTCATCTGCCCGCGGTTGCGCAGGGAGGCAGTACCGGTCGCACGGTAGGCGGCGACCAGTTCATCGCGCTGCTGCAGCAGCTCGGCCGCCGCCGGGTCACTGGCGTCGATGCCCAGTGCCTGCAGGCCGTCGATCAGCCGCTGCCGCACCTCGGTGCTGCGGCGCTCGAGCAGTGCGCCCTGCTCGCCTACCCCGATATGGAATGACGCCACATCCAGGCCGCGCAGCTGCTCCGCTTCCGGTACCAGACGGGTGACCTGCCGCAGCAGCTGCATCGAGTCCAGTGCGTGACGGGAGGTCTGCACCCTGTCCCAGGCCTGGCTGACCAGCATGCCGCTGACCACCATCAGGGGAATGAAGCACAGGGCGCTTATCAGACAGAACTTCATGGCATAACTGAGTCGATTCATCAGAGCCATGGCGGGGGCCAACAGACTATTCAAGCGTCTCTCCTCGTCACAATTGCTGCGACTGGTCCTTGCGTCCACTTCCGCGGAGGGGGTATTCCGCGGCACTTGTCCGTTCTATCGGCCCCGGGGGTCGGATCTTTAACCCAGCAGAGAAAGAAAGGCGATGATCACCGCCCAGGCCAGCAGGGCACGGATCATCAGCTGACGGGTTTCCTCCAGCAGGGCGATGCCCGCCTCTGCTGCCGGAGGGGTCAGCGCAGCCGCAGCGCAGCGGCTCACCAGCTCCCCGCCGGAAATCTCCCAAACCGCCGCCTGACCGCGCAAGGCGCGCAGCGTGTGATCGTACTGCCCGACCAGCGCCAGACTCAGCGCCAGCAGCCGTGCGGGTATCCATTCCAGCGCATGCACCAGAATACCCGCCGGTGGCGAGGCGGAATGCTCCCATTGCTGTCGAGTCAACTCCAGCAACCGATAGGCCAGCGCACCCAGCGGGCCCAGCAGCAGATACCAGAAGGCCGGCGCGAAATAGTCCTGCAGACTCGCAGCGGCCATGCGCTGACTGACTCGCCGCAGCAGCCCGGCACCGTCCTCATCCACCACGCCCAGCTGCTGCTCGGCCACCAGCGCGGCCGCTGCCTGATCATCCCGTTGCCAGGCGGCGGCGAACCCGGCGGTCATGCTGCGCAGCGGATCCTGCCGACCCACGCAGCACAGCAGCAGCGCCACGTGCAACAGCAAGGTGAAGAAGCCGTAGGCCAGACCCCGTGCCAGCCACAGCAGCAGAGCCGCCGGCAACAGCAGCGACAGCACCGCCAGCACCGAGCGCCAGCCGCGCCCCAGGTTCACGGCCCGGCTGACCCAGCTTGCCAGCAGATCCCGGGGATACCCCCGGCGCCAGGGTGACCACAGCAGGATCAGCCCCACCAGCAACAGAACCAGAAAATTCATCGGTACCTTCCATTCGTCGGTGCATTGCCCGCCAGCCGGCCGAGATAGCCCGACCAGTCAAAGCAGGGGCCGGGGTCGGTCTTGCGACCCGGCGCGATGTGTTCGTGCCCGGTAATACGTTCGTCGGTAATCAACGGGTAGGCGTGCTGCAGCGCCCGGGTGAGCGCGACGAGGCTGTCATATTGCGCCTCGGTGAAAGGCTGGTCGTCGGTACCCTCAAGCTCGATGCCGATGGAGAAATCGTTGCAGTTGTCACGCCCCTGGAACAGTGACTGGCCCGCATGCCAGGCCCGCTGCAGGCAGGAAACGAACTGGGTGACGCGCCCGCAGCGCTCGATCAGGAAGTGCGCCGAGACGCGCACACCGGTGAGGTGCTCGAAATAGGGATGGGCGGAGTGATCAAGGCTGCCGGTGAAGAACTGCCGGACGCAGCCGGTGGCAAACTGGCCGGGGGGCAGACTGATGTTGTGAATGACCAGCAGGGAAATATCGCCCCCCTCCGGCCGCGCATTGAAATGCGCCGATGGACAATGCTCCACCCCGTCAAGCCAGCCGCTGGCCGTGTCAACCCGCATGGACATCCCTACCCCGACAGCAAAAGCACTATCCTAGGGCGGTCGGGACACCTGCTGCAAGTCGAACCGGATAACCAGCCGTCCGGCAGGCTTACGGGCGGGTGTCGCGCAGCTGGCGCAGGTTGCCGATCACCGACTCCAGCGCACGGTCGAACAGCTGGTCGTTGGCCAACAGGCGGATGCGACCTTCCTCGTACTGGCGGCACAGCTCCAGATGGTTGAACTCGGCGACCTTCATGCCGGTACGATTGACGAAGATGTACTTGCCGCTGAAGCTGATGATCGCGGCCAGCTTGCAGCGCTGGGCAGCACCCTCTCCGACCGCGATCTCGAACCAGCTGCCGGCGTGCAGGCTGTCCACCCAGGCCGCCGCGTCGACACCGGGCAGATCTTCGATGGTCTCGACCTGCTCGGCCTCGGCCACATCGTCCAGCACCGGCTCCTCGACCAGCACCATGTCCATCAGCACCGGTATTTCGTCACCGGCGGGCAGCGCCTGCTCCGGCGCGTACGGCGCCGCAGGCTCGGCGACCAGCATTTCACTGTCCGGCGTCGGAGCAACGACCGGCTGCGGTACTGCCGGCTCGGCAGGGACCTCCGGCGCGGGCACAGCGGCCAGGGCTGCGGCCTGCAGGCCCTGCAAGCGCCGCAGCTGGGGAGATGCTTCCGGGTGCTCCTCACCGAGCAGGCGCAGCCCGTCCTGCAGGGCCTCGCAGACGGCAGCGTTGAGTACGCGGCGCTGGTCCAGCGCGGTCGGCTCGGGCACTTCCACCGATTCCACGATCTGTCCGGCCACCGCCACCGCCCGCTGCCAGGCCGCGGAATGCTCACCGTCCCGCAGGAAGGCCAGCTGCAGCACCTGGCTCCACAGGTCGCGCAACAGGTCCACGGCGAATACCGGCAGAGTGCGCCCCAGCAGCAGACCGTTGATCACCCTGGCCGATCTGCTGCGGGCAGCCTCGACCCGGGCGCGCCCTTCCTCGGCATCCCGGGTGCGCTGCTCCAGCCGCTCGGCGCGGCGCTGCTCGAGCCGGACGAAGCCGGCCAGCTCGTCGTGCATCTGCTCGAAGAAGGCAGCATCGACATGCTGCTCGGCAAGCATGCGATCCACCATGCGCTCCAGCAGCGCGTGGAGCTGATCGCGCTGCAGGTCGTCGTGGTCACTCCAGCCCATGGTGGCCCGAGCCAGCTCATTGAGCAGGCGCCGCGCCGGGTGGGAGGAGCGGTTGAAGAGACTCTTGTCGGCGATGGCCACCCGCAGAATCGGCAGCTGCATGCGGCCGATCAGCGCCTTGAGAGGGGACGGCAGCTCGCTGTCCCCCAGCACAACGTCGAACAGCATGGACACCAGGTTTATGACGTCATCATCGACCCGGTCAAGCTTGCGTACCTCGCCGGTCTGACGCTGCTGCTCCTGGAGCTGCCGGCTGATATGCCCGCGCAGGTCCGCCAGCGAGGCACCCTGTGCCGCCTGGCTGCTGAAATGATTGAGCATGCCGAGCAGCTCGTCGCTGCGTACCGGGGCGGCTGTCGGCGCGCCCAGCGCACTGAGGGCAATGTCGCCACTGGTATGGCGCCAGCTGCTGATCAGCTCACTGAACAGCGACAGTACCTGCTGATCGGCATGACCGCCAGCCGGGGACGATGGCATGGCACTGCCGGGCGCCGATGGCCGCTCCGCAGCACTGCGCTGACGCTGGGGCATGACGCCCTGCTTGAGGTCGGGCAGCACGCCGGCATTGGCCAGCAGCTCGTTGACGTCGGCATACAGCGAGTCGATGGAGTTGAACACGTGCCGCTCGAACATCTTGAGAATGATCAGCCGCACCTTGATGTCGAGGTTCAGCGGTGCGTAGCTGTCGGCAAACATCTGCACCATATTGGCCGCAGCCAGGGGGTTGGCCGCATCGGTAACGGTGCCACTGACCAGATTGTTGAGCCGCAGGGTCAGGTGCATCAGCGGAATCTGGTTGCGCGAAGTCACCCGCCCGACCATGCTGTCCAGCGCCACGGTCTGCTCGAGCTCGTCCGGCTGCACCAGACTCAGGGAGTCGAGATCGAAGGAGGTAGACGCCGAGGCGGCTGGCGCCTGGCGGCCGAACTGAAGATCGCTGAACTGACGGTCGAGGCTGTCACAGCAGCTCTTCTCGAGGGCGTGGCGCTGCAGCCGCAGCTGACGCATCGCATCGAAGAACATGCTCTGCTCGGCATTGTTGCCGGCGCGGTCGGCCTTCTCGAACAGGGTGTCGTCGGCGTTATCGAACAGCTCGCCCAGACCGACCCGCAGGAAGGTGAGCGCGCGGTCGCGGACCGCCGCCAGAGGCGCGTTAAGGGAGCCACGAACCTCCGGACCGGTTCGCCGTCCGGCGTTGCCGACCGCAGCAAGGGAAACCACGTTGTGATCCTTGGCCATTGCCGTCTCCTCAGCAATCCATAGCGTCACAGGAGAGTGTCGCATCCATGTGACGATTTTATGGCGTCAAAAATATAGTGGAAGTATACATGCTTTCAAGGATTCGACAGCAGCGATGGTTTTTTATTTGCACTGGCTCACACTTCGCCTGAATGGGTGGGCGCATCGCCACCCTCGTGGCGCGCGGTGCTTCGAGTATACTGGCGCCCTGCCAATGACTGTAACGGAGCCACCCCATGCCGAATATCACCCTCGAACATCTTCAGTCCTCCATCGAACAGGAGGTGCGCAGGGCGCTGGCAGAGGATATCGGCAGTGGCGACATCACCGCGGCGCTGATCCCCGCCGACCGCCAGGCCCGGGCCACCATCATCTCCCGCGAGCCGGCCGTGCTGTGCGGCACCGCCTGGGCGGATGAAGTATTCCGTCAGGTCGACCCGGCGATCAAGGTAACCTGGCTGGCCGCCGATGGCGACCCGCTGCAGCCCGACCAGCCCTTCTGCGAACTTGCCGGCCCGGCGCGGGGGCTGCTCAGCGGCGAGCGCTGTGCATTGAACTTCATCCAGACGCTGTCTGCCACCGCGACCCGCAGCCGACACTTTGCCGATCTGGTCGAAGGTACCTCGGTAAAACTGCTGGATACCCGCAAGACCCTGCCCGGCCTGCGGCTGGCCCAGAAGTATGCCGTCACCTGCGGCGGTTGTCACAATCACCGCATCGGCCTGTTCGACGCCTTCCTGATCAAGGAAAACCACATCGCCGCCTGCGGCGGCATCCAGGCCGCAGTGGATCAGGCCCGCGCCCTGGCGCCGGGCAAACCGGTGGAGGTGGAAGTGGAGAACCTGCAGGAGCTGCGCCAGGCCCTGGAAGCAGGCGCCGACATCATCATGCTCGACGAGCTCAGCCATGCGGACATGCGCACCGCCGTCGAGATCGCCGCCGGCCGGGCGAAGCTTGAAGCCTCCGGCGGCATCACCGAAGCGACCCTGCGAAGCGTTGCCGAAACCGGCGTGGATTACATCTCGATCGGCAGCCTGACCAAGGACATCAAGGCTGTGGACCTGTCCATGCGGCTGATCATGTAAGGCACCCCTCAGCCGGGCAGCCTCGCCAGCAGTGCGTGGCAGTCCGGCACATGAACATCCGTCAGCGCCGGCCAGGGGTTGTCCTCCAGTACCAGACAGGTATGACAGCCCGCGGCCCTGCCCGCCTCCAGATCGAAGCGGAAATCACCGACCATCACCGCCTCCGACGGGGCGACCTTCCACTCGTTCAGCAATTGATGGATGCCGTCCGGGGCCGGCTTGGGTGGCGCGTCGTTGCGACCGAGAATGGCCTGCGGATCGAAGCAGTCGAGCACCCCGATCCGCTCCAGCGAGGCCATGGCCACCGAGTGCAGATTGCGCGTGAGGATGCCCAGCCGCACATTGCGCCGATGCAACTCGCGGATCAGCTCCGCCGCCCCCGGCGCCGGCTCGACCTCGCGGGCCAGGCGCAGCTCGATATCATCCAGCTGGCGATTCAGGCGCTCCCGCTCGGCAATCGGCAGCCGGCCGAGGTATTCCAGAATATCCTCGTCCAGAGGCACACCCAGCTCCCGACGGATGGCCGGAAAATCATGCTGGGCGACGGTCAGGGTTCCGTCCAGATCGAAGATCCACCCCTGCATCTGCATGTCAGATACCGTCCCTGCGTTCCCGCATCAGTGACTCCTGCGCCACCGAGGCCACCAGCTCGCCAGCGCGGTTGTATACCAGCCCGCGGGAGAAGCCCCGGGCGCCGCTGGCAGATGGGCTGTCCATCGCATACAGCAGCCAGTCATCCATGCGCAGCGGACGATGGAACCAGACCGCATGGTCGATGCTCGCCACCTGCCAGCGCGGCGACCAGGTGGAAATGGCATGGGGCAGCGCCGCGGTACTCAGCAGGTTGAAGTCGGAGGCGTAGGCGAACAGGTACCGGTGCAGATGATCGTCATCCGGCAGCGCACCATCGGCGCGGAACCAGATGTACTGCTTCGGCTCGGCGGCGCGCGGGTGGAACGGGTTGTAGCCATTGACCCGGCGGATCTCGATGGGCTTGGGGCACAGCACGCTGTCGCGCACTGCCTCGGGCAGCATGTGCTGATTCTCCAGCGCCACCTCCAGCTCGCTCTTGAGCCCCTCGGGGCCGGGGACCTGCGGCATATCGCTCTGGTGCGATGCGCCCGGCTCGTCGCCGTGGAAGGACGCCATCAGCGTGAAGATCGCCCGGCCCTTCTGGATGGCGCTGACCGTGCGGGTGGTGAAACTGCCGCCGTCGCGGGGGGACTCAACCTGATAGATGATCGGCAGCTGCGCGTCCCCCGGGCGCAGGAAGTAACCGTGCACGGAATGCACGCGGCGCTCGGGTGCGACGGTCTGGCTGGCGGCGGATAACGCCTGGCCCAGCACCTGCCCACCGAACAGCTGGCGGAAACCCAGATCCTCGCTGCACCCGCGGAACAGGTTTTCCTCGATCTTCTCCAGCGCCAGCAGGCTGACCAGGTTATCCAGCTTTTCGCTCATAGCGACTCCTCGACAAGTCTCCAACCACAGGATTGGAGCATACAACGTCGGTAACGCGACAGAGTGTCGCGGCCAAAAGGAGCTGGATTCTAAACCCACCGGGGCATTTCTTGTAGTGTCGACTTGTTAATCGAAGATTGCGGTACACTGCGCGCGCCACGCTGCCCGGAACCCCTGCATGCCGACCCCACCCTCCTCCCAGAAGCCCCTGATTGCCGTTGTAGGCGGCGGCCCCGCCGGCCTGATGGCCGCCGAGACCCTGGCACTGGCCGGGCGGCGCGTCGCACTGTTCGATGCCATGCCATCGGTCGGCCGCAAGTTCCTGCTGGCCGGGGTCGGCGGCATGAACATCACCCATTCGGAAGGCGCCGAGGCCTTTCTCG
>Ga0079224_100011830_pt1 | contig 12047 bp, 8 predicted proteins | sample Stecom2015_FD_80414 | JGI IMG/M metagenome (GOLD analysis project Ga0079224, IMG submission 80414) | Agricultural soil microbial communities from Utah to study Nitrogen management - Steer compost 2015 | ecosystem: Environmental > Terrestrial > Soil > Agricultural land | place: USA: Utah... | reverse complement strand
TGGAAAAAAACACCACTAGCAATGACAATTTAGCTTCCTCCTATTGGAAGAAAAAGGAGATGGCTTTAAAAGATATCGGTCTTGCCGTTGGTACAGCCTTTGTCATTGTAGCAGTTTCCTTTAAAATTGCCGGATTTTTCGACGGCCTTATTCCTTCCGGGGAAGATGTTAATTTCTTCCTGAACCTATTAAATGGCATATTAGGCGATAACTATTTAATGTTAACTACTTTAACGATGGCAGCAGTAACGATCTTTCCGCGTTACTTTGAAAGCATTAATGGTGCGCAGGAAATTGGTACTTACTTAATTTACATTTTCTTCGTCGTTATCGGGGTACCTGCATCCTTGCCGCTAATCTTACAAAATGCGCCGCTAATATTTATCTTTGTAACGATTATGGTTCTAATTAACATGTTTGCGTCCTTTCTATTTGGCAAACTGTTCAAATTCTCCCTGGAAGAAATTATTCTTTCCAGTAATGCAAACATTGGCGGACCGACAACTGCTGCGGCAATGGCAATTTCAAAGGGATGGACAAAACTGGTTGGTCCAATCTTGCTCGTCGGTACATTAGGATACGTTATTGGAAACTATGCCGGAACAGCAATAGGTGTCTGGCTAAGCAATTTTTAATATCGGTAAGAGGCTGACATTTGGTCAGCCTTTTTCTATTTATTGAAAAAGGCAGCCTGGTAAAAGGGATAGAAAAATCCCAGCCATTATCCTCAATCCTAACTTTGATTTTTGGTATAATGAATGCATGACTTAGGGAGAAAAGTTTGGGGGATGCACCATTGGATATGAAAATTGAGGACTGGAAACATATTTTTAAACTAGATCCGGCAAAAATCATTTCAGACGAGCACCTTGAGTTAATTTGCACTTCTGGAACTGATGCGCTAGTTGTCGGAGGCACCGATAATATTACTTTATCCGGTGTAGAAGATTTATTGGGGCGAATTAAAGGGAAACATCCTATTCCTTGTGTGCTGGAAGTTTCGACGATGGATTCCATTATTCCGGGATTTGACGGTTACTTTGTTCCGATGGTGTTAAATTCCCGAGATAAAAAATGGATGATGGATGTGCAGCATCAAGGAATTAAACAATTTCAGCCATTGATAAAATATGTGGAGATTCTTTTTGAAGGTTATTGTATATTAAATAAGGATGCGAAGGCATTTCAACATACAAATTGTGTGATGCCCGATGAAGAAGATGTTCTTGCCTATGCATATATGGCAGAACATGTTTTTCATCTGCCGGTGTTTTATATGGAATATAGCGGGAAATATGGAGATAAGGAACTGGTAAAACGGGTAAAAGAGGAACTGACTGATACGAAATTGTTTTACGGCGGCGGAATTGAAACGCTTGAACAGGCAAAAGAAATGAAACAATATGCAGATTGCATTATCGTCGGCAACAGTATATATACCCGTTTTGAACAAGCATTGGAAACTGCAAAGATAAATGAAGAAAGGACGGTGTGATAATGAGTCAGACGATGGATGACTTATTAAAAGGGTTAAACGAGAAACAGCGGGAAGCCGTTCGCCATACGGAAGGGCCGCTATTAATTATGGCGGGGGCAGGAAGCGGAAAAACGAGGGTACTCACCCATCGCATTGCCTATTTAATTAAGGAAAAAGGCGTCTCCCCGAGAAATATTTTGGCGATCACGTTTACGAATAAGGCGGCAAGGGAAATGAAAGAGCGGGTCGAGGCTCTCGTCGGGAAAGAAAGCGAAGATATGTGGGTTTCCACGTTTCATTCCATGTGTGTCCGTATTTTGCGCCGTGACGTGGACCGGATAGGTTACAATCGCAACTTTACGATTTTAGATAGCGGTGACCAGCTATCCGTTGTGAAACAAGTATTGAAAAATTTAAATATGGATCCGAAAAGGTTTGAACCACGGGGAATGCTCGCCCAAATCAGTTCCCTAAAAAATGAGCTTGTCACACCGGAGGAATTTCAAAAAAAGGCGGGCAATTTTTTTGAACAGCAATTGGCGAAGGTGTATGAGAACTACCAAAATATGCTGCGGAAAAATCAGTCGATGGATTTTGATGATCTAATCATGCAGACGATTCATTTATTCAAACGGGTACCGGAAGTGCTGGAATATTATCAGTACCGGTTCCAATACATTCATGTCGATGAATACCAGGATACGAACCATGCCCAGTACTTTCTTGTGCAGCAGTTGGCGAAGAAATATAAAAATCTATGTGTTGTCGGGGATTCGGACCAATCGATTTATGCATGGCGAGGGGCGGACATAACGAATATTCTTTCCTTTGAACAGGATTATCCGGATGCGAAGACCGTACTGTTGGAGCAAAACTACCGTTCTACAAAATCCATCCTCGCTGCCGCAAACCATGTCATCCAGCATAATACGAGCCGAAAGCCGAAAAATCTTTGGACGGAAAACCCGGAAGGGAAAAAAATCCATTTCTTCCAAGGAGCCACAGAGCAAGAGGAAGCACTGTTTGTGACGGAAAAAATATTGGAATTAACGACAACAAAGGATTATAAACGAAGCGATATCGCCGTTTTATATCGGACAAACGCCCAGTCCCGTGCCGTGGAGGATAAACTTGTTAAAGCGGGGATTGCATACCAGATGGTCGGCGGCATGAAGTTCTATGAACGGAAAGAAATTAAAGACATGCTTTCCTACTTGCGCTTAATTACGAATCCGGATGATGATATAAGCTTTGAGCGGGTCGTGAATGAGCCGAAGCGGGGAATCGGCAAAACGACACTGGAAAAACTGCGGGCCTACAGTGTTGACCACGATATTTCATTATTCCAGGCAGCGGCAGAAGCAGAATTGATTGGAGTTTCCAAGAAGGCAGCGAATGCGTTGAAAGAATTTGTCCTCCTGATTGAAACGCTGGCAAAGCAGCAAGAATATTTAACAGCAACCGATATGGTTGAACAAGTGATGGAACGGACAGGCTATGAACAAATGCTGAAAAACGAAAATACGCTCGAATCTCAATCCCGTCTGGAAAACTTGGAAGAATTCTTGACCGTTACGAAAAACTTTGAAGAAACGAGTGAGGATAAGACTCTCGTTGCCTTTTTAACCGATTTGGCATTGATTGCGGATATTGACCGGGTAGATGATGGAGCGGAACAAGGCGATAAAATTACCCTCATGACGCTTCACTCAGCGAAAGGGCTGGAATTTCCGGTCGTCTTTCTCATCGGGATGGAGGAAAATGTCTTTCCCCATAGCCGGGCTATGTTTGATGAGAACGAAATGGAAGAAGAACGCCGCTTAGCCTATGTCGGAATTACCCGGGCAGAAGAGGAATTGTATTTGACGAATGCAAGAATGCGGACGCTTTATGGCCGGACGAATTTTAACCCGATTAGCCGTTTCATTCAGGAAATTCCGGAAGAGTTAATTGAAGGGGCCGAACAAATGCGCAATAACAAATTCGGCTTCTCCTTCGATTCTGCTGGGGATGATCCGTTCCCGCCGAAACGGAGAGCTGCTCAAAAACGGAAATCCCTAGGAGCAGAAAAGGAAGAATGGAAGCCGGGCGATAGAGCAGAGCATAAAAAATGGGGCATGGGTACCGTTGTCAAAGTCCAAGGAGAAGGGGACAACATGGAACTAGATGTGGCTTTTCCGGCTCCCGTCGGCGTGAAACGGCTGCTTGCCAAATTTGCTCCCATTACAAGGAAATAGGAGGTGTCCATTGGATGAATAGAGAACAGGCACAGAAAAAAATCGAAAAACTAAAGAATTTGCTTAATCAATATAGCTATGAATATTATGTTCTCGATCAGCCGACAATTCCAGACTCCGAATACGACCAATTATACCGGGAATTAGAACAATTGGAACAGCAATATCCTGAATTTATTGCCGATGATTCCCCGACCCAGCGTGTTGGGGATAAACCGCTCGACTTTTTTCAAAAAGTAGAGCATAAAGTGCCGATGCTCAGCTTGAGCAACGCGTTTAATGAACAGGAGCTTAAGGATTTTCACCGCCGGGTAACCCAAGGTTTAAATGAAGAAGTAAGTTATGTTTGTGAACTGAAAATTGACGGATTGGCGGTTTCTTTAACTTATGAAAACGGGAAGTTTTTGCGAGGTGCAACTAGGGGAGATGGAAACGTCGGTGAAGACATTACGATGAATTTACGGACTATCCGCAGCATTCCCCTTACGATTAAAGATAAGGAAACACTGGAAGTCCGCGGAGAAGCATTTATGCCCCATTCCTCCTTTTTAAAATTAAACGAAGAACGGGTAAAAAATGGGGAAGAGCCTTTTGCAAACCCGAGAAACGCGGCAGCCGGCTCGCTTCGCCAATTAGATCCGAAAATTGCTGCAGAACGCCACTTGGATATTTTCCTCTATGCGGTGGGCGAATGGGAAAATAGCCAGCTTACGAGCCATAGTGCCCGTCTGGAAAAATTGAAAGAACTCGGATTTAAAACGAATCCGGAATGGCGAAAATGTTCTACGATTGAGGAAGTCATCGATTTCGTTGAATATTGGTCAAAGGAACGGCCAAATCTCCCATATGAAATTGATGGAATAGTCATCAAGGTTGATGATTTGCGCCAGCAGGAGAAATTAGGCTTTACAGCGAAAAGCCCCCGTTGGGCCATCGCTTATAAATTCCCTGCCGAAGAGGCGATGACCGTCCTGAAAGATATTGAGCTTAGTGTCGGCCGAACGGGTGTCGTTACCCCGACGGCGATACTGGAACCCGTCCGCATTGCGGGAACGACGGTACAGCGGGCATCTTTGCATAATGAAGATTTAATACAGGAACTGGATATTCGCATTGGCGATACAGTCGTCATTAAAAAAGCAGGAGATATTATTCCGAAAGTGGTGCGTGTCGTTTACGATAAGCGGACAGGGAATGAGAAGCCTTTCCAGATGCCAAAAGAGTGTCCGACATGCGGCAATGAGCTGGTCCGGATCGAGGGAGAAGTAGCGCTCCGCTGCATTAATCCGAATTGCCCTGCCCAATTGACAGAAGGGCTAATCCACTTTGTCTCGCGGAATGCGATGAACATTGAAGGACTAGGTGAAAAAGTTATTCAGCAGCTATTTAAAGCCGACCTTATTCGTACTATAGCCGATTTATATCGTCTGGAAAGAAAAGAGTTGCTGAAGCTGGAACGGATGGGAGAAAAATCCGTCGATAATTTGCTTACAGCCATCGAAAAATCAAAAAATAATTCTCTAGAACGGTTATTATTTGGGCTCGGCATTCGCTTTATCGGCGCGAAAGCTGCTCAAATTTTAGCAATGGAATTTGAAACAATGGACCGTCTCGAGCATGCGACGAAGGAAGAGCTGCTGGCAATAGACGAAATTGGAGAAAAAATGGCAGATTCAATCGTCCATTATTTTTCTGAAGAAAAGGTAAAGCAGCTGCTGCGGGAACTGAAAGACCTCGGGCTAAATATGGAATATACAGGGCCAAGGAAGCATGACCAGGATACGGACAGTGTTTTTGCCGGGAAAACGATTGTATTAACCGGTAAATTGGAAAGCTTCTCCCGAAATGAATTAAAACAGCTCATTGAATCCATGGGCGGCAAAGTAACAGGCAGTGTAAGCAAAAAAACAGATTTAGTCATTGCAGGGGAAGATGCTGGTTCAAAATATGACAAAGCCACTCAGCTGGGGATTACGATTTGGGACGAAAACAAATTAACGGAAGCGCTAAATAATTAAGGAGTGGGTAACCGTGAAGAAAATAAGCATTGTTTTGCTCTGTACACTCCTGTTGCTGACGAGCTGTTTACCGAACCGAAATGATGATGAAGTATTGCAAAATGATGAAACAGAGACGAAGACATCGATTGTTCCAAGTCATCGGTTGTCTGAGGAAGAGTATCGAGTTGTCCTTCCTTACGAAACGAGCAAGGCAAGAGGAGTTATTGTCAATCAAGTAGCTAACCGGGTCGATATTTATGAAATGGAAGAAGGATTAAGACGCCACTCCAAGGAAGTGTTTAATCCGGATGAACTATACTTCCAAGAAGGACAATATTTAACCGAAGATATGGTCTTTGATATGATTACGGAAATGAACCCGAAAATCGATCGGGATAAGACCGAAGATATGGATCTGGAGGAAGCGGCAGATGTATTCCGGGATAACCCGCGCTACCTCTCCCATATTTTGGAACAAAATTATTTAAAGCCAGGGGAAGATAATGTAGTGGAATTGGCCGGAGTTTCCATTGGCATCGCCTTAAAGTCGGTTTATCGTTTTCAGCCGCAAATCGGCAGTCCATATTTTGAAGAGGAGATTCCCTTCCAGGAAATGATGGAGCAAGGAAAGGAAATCGCCCAGAAAGTATTGGAGCAATTGCGGAGTATTGAAGGACTGACAAACGTTCCCGTCTTTATCGCTCTATACCGGGAAGAAAGCCAGGCGTCTCCGGTGCCAGGCAATTACGTTGCAAAAACACTCGTGCCTGCCGGCGATTTTTCCATCAAAGATTGGGAATCGATTAACGAGGAATACGTTTTGTTTCCATCAGACGAAGGAAAAGAAAAGTATTTAGAGGACCATGAAATTATTACAAGTTTTGGCAGTGAAATTGCTTCCTTTTTTCCGAATTACGTTGGAGTTGTCGGAGAAGGATTCTACATTGACGAAGAACTGCAAACTTTAACCATCGAAATACCGATTGAATTTAATGGGAGTGCGGAGATTGTCGGATTTACGCAATATGTTTATGGTCTCATTCAAGATATGTTCCCCAATTATTATGATTTAGAAGTAAGAGTGACATCCAGCGAAAAAATCGAAAGTCTTCTTACGAGAGATGCCGGGGAAGACGAAGTGAATGTGCATATTTTGCATTAGTACATCGGAAATTTGCCATCTTCAAAAAATAGGATGGCAAATTTCCTGTTTCCCTTTCATTGCGACAGTTGCGCTTGGGGATTTAACTTTGCTATTATCGATATTGGTAGTTGACAAATATTTTTTTGTTATAATATAGGAAAAATTGAAGTTTGGAGGGTAAACCATTGGCAAATATAACGATCGAGCAAGTAAAACATGTGGCCCATCTTGCCCGTCTCGCTTTAACAGATGAAGAAGCAGAACAGCTGACGAAGGATTTAGCGGCGATTATCCAATATGCAGAGCAATTAAATGAATTGGATACAGAGAATATCGAGCCTACGACCCATGTCATCGACATGAAAAACGTCATGCGCAAAGACGAGCCAAAAGAGTGGATTACACAAGAAGAAGCATTAAAAAATGCTCCGGATCATAAAGACGGTCTGTTCCGTGTACCAGCTATTCTAGAATAGGGAGGAAAATCGATGCCTTTATTTGACCACACAATCAAGGAATTAGAAGAAAAGATACATAATAAAGAAATCTCCGTTCAAGATTTAGTGGATGCATCCTTTAATCGTATCCGAGAAGTTGATGGGGAAATCCATGCTTTTCTTACATTAAATGAAGAAAATGCCCGCCAAAAGGCAAAAGAATTAGATGAATCGGAAGAAAAATCCGGCAAACTATTCGGCATGCCTTTAGGCTTGAAAGATAACATTGTAACGAAAGGGTTAAGAACGACGTGTGCCAGCCAAATTTTAGACAATTTTCATGACCCGCTATATGACGCGACAGTAGTCCAAAAATTGCAGAATGAAAATGGGATTACAATTGGAAAACTAAATATGGATGAATTTGCCATGGGCTCCACCAACGAAAACTCCAGCTATACCCCGGTCCGTAATCCTTGGAATACGGATCATGTTCCTGGAGGTTCCAGCGGGGGTTCTGCAGCTGCAGTAGCAGCAGGAGAAGTGTTATTTTCCCTAGGTTCTGATACAGGCGGTTCCATTCGCCAGCCGGCAGCATTTTGTGGCGTCGTAGGAATGAAACCGACCTATGGCCGAGTGTCCCGTTTTGGTCTTGTAGCCTTTGCTTCTTCATTAGATCAAATCGGACCAATTACTCGTACCGTAGAGGACAATGCCCGAGTGCTGGAAGTGATCTCCGGCTTGGATCCGATGGATGCGACAAGTGTTAACTTGGACGTGCCTAAATTTACCGATGCATTAACCGGGGATGTGAAAGGACTAAAAATTGGGGTTCCGAAGGAGTATCTCGGTGAAGGGGTAGACCCGGAAGTGAAGGAATCCGTAATGCAGGCATTGAAAGTATACGAATCTTTAGGTGCCACGTGGGAAGAAGTTTCCATTCCGCACGCAAAGTATGCGGTAGCAGCTTATTATCTGCTCTCCTCCTCGGAAGCTTCAGCGAACCTTGCCCGATTTGACGGGGTGCGCTACGGAGTCCGAACGAAGAATGCGGATAATATGATTGACATGTTTAAGAAATCCCGCAGCGAAGGTTTCGGAGAAGAAGTAAAACGCCGCATTATGCTCGGAACTTTTGCTCTAAGCTCCGGCTACTATGATGCTTATTATAAAAAAGCGCAAAAGGTGCGTACATTAATTAAGAATGATTTTGAAAAAATCTTTGAAAACTATGATGTTATTATCGGCCCGACAACTCCGACAACAGCTTACAAAGTTGGAGAGAAAATTAATGATCCATTGTTGATGTATGTCAACGATATTACGACCATTCCGGTTAACTTGGCTGGTGCTCCTGCCATTACCGTACCATGCGGATTTTCCGAGAACGGTCTTCCAATCGGCTTGCAGATCATCGGCAAACATTTTGACGAGAGCACGGTTTACCGTACTGCCCATGCTTTTGAACAAGCGACGGACTATCATACGAAACGTCCTCAATTAGGGGGTGCCAACAAATGAACTTTGAAACAGTAATCGGTCTCGAAGTACACGTAGAATTAAAAACAAAATCAAAAATCTTCAGCCCAAGTGTCAACGCCTTTGGTTCCGAACCGAACACGAACGTGAACCCGATTGACCTTGGCTACCCGGGAACCCTTCCGATTTTGAATGAAGAAGCGGTGAACTTTGCCATGAAAGCGGCTATGGCACTGAATTGTGAGATTGCCACCTATACGAAGTTTGACCGGAAAAACTATTTTTATCCTGATAACCCGAAAGCCTATCAAATTTCCCAGGATGAGCAGCCGCTTGGCAAGAATGGCTGGATTGAAATTGAGGTAAACGGACAGAAAAAACGGATCGGCATAAACCGGGTCCATTTAGAAGAAGATGCAGGAAAACTGACCCATGGGGATGATGGATATTCTTACGTTGATTTTAACCGTCAAGGTACTCCGTTAATTGAAATTGTGTCAGAACCTGATATGCGTTCCCCTGAGGAAGCCTATGCCTATTTGGAGAAACTAAAAAATATTATCCAATACACTGGTGTTTCCGATGTGAAAATGCAAGAAGGTTCCTTAAGATGTGATGCGAATATTTCATTGCGTCCAATCGGACAGAAGGAATTTGGTACTAAGACAGAATTAAAAAACTTAAACTCTTTTAACTTTGTCCAAAAAGGATTAGAGTTTGAAGAAAAACGTCAGGAAAAAATCCTTCTCTCCGGCGGTGTTATCCAGCAAGAAACCCGCCGATATGACGAAAAAACAAAGGAAACCATTCTTATGCGGGTAAAAGAAGGGTCTGAAGATTACCGTTACTTCCCGGAACCGGATTTAGTACCTTTATATATTGACGAGGAGTGGAAAGAGCGGATCCGCAAAGAAATTCCGGAGCTTCCGGATGCCCGGAGAAAACGGTATGTGGAAGAATTGGGACTTTCCGAATATGATGCCGGTGTCCTGACGAGTTCTAAAGAAATGTCCGACTTCTTTGAAGAGACAATAAGTCACGGTGCAGATGTTAAACAAGCAGCCAACTGGCTCATGGGTGAAGTTTCCGCCTACATGAACAAGCACTTAAAAGAGCTGCCTGAATTAGCGATTACACCGGAAGCGCTGGCAAAGATGATCAAGCTCCTTGAAGCTGGAACGATTTCTTCAAAAATTGCGAAGAAGGTTTTTGCCGAGTTAGTTGAAAAGGGCGGCGATCCGGAGAAAATCGTTAAAGAAAAAGGACTTGTACAAATTTCCGATCCAGAAAAACTGAAGGAAATTGTGAACCAAGTATTGGATGAAAATGAACAGTCTATCATTGATTATAAAAATGGAAAAGGCAGAGCTTTAGGCTACTTAGTCGGACAAATTATGAAAGCAACGAAAGGGCAGGCAAACCCGCCGCTAGTAAATAAGATTTTGAAAGAGGAAATTGAAAAGCGGCCATAAACACTTTCCATTGCTTAAACTTTAGACTACTATCGTTTGCTGCGATAGTAGTCTAAGCTTTTCAAAATACTTTTTTCGGCATATGATAGGTGAAGACAAAGGAAATAGGAACCATGTTAACATGGGGAGGATATAAATGAAAAGGGCACGTATAATTTATAACCCGACGTCCGGAAGAGAAGCATTTAAAAAGGAGCTCCCAAACGTCCTGCAAAAATTAGAAGATGCTGGCTATGAAGCGTCTGCCCATGCAACGAAAGGCGAAGGAGATGCAACAGAAGCGGCGAAAATTGCCGTTGAACGGAAGTACGACTTGCTCGTTGCTGCGGGAGGGGATGGAACAATCAATGAAGTCATTCATGGATTGGCAGAAAAGGAATATCGGCCAAAGCTTGCCATCATTCCGACGGGTACGACAAATGACTTTGCCCGGGCGCTGCAAATTCCTCGGGATATTTCAAAGGCAGTGGATATTATAACTGAGGGCGATTCCATGTCTCTAGATATCGGGAAGGTAAACGAACATTATTTTATCAACATTGCCGGCGGCGGCAAGCTGACTGAGTTAACCTATGATGTTCCGATAAAATTAAAAACGATGATCGGGCAACTGGCCTATTACGTAAAAGGAATTGAAATGCTTCCATCTTTGAAACCGGCACGGGTAAAAATTGAATATGACGGAAACATCATCGATGAAGATATTATGATTTTTCTCGTCTCGAACTCCAATTCGGTAGGCGGATTTGAAAAATTGGCTCCAAATGCCAAATTAGACGACGGATATTTTGACCTGTTAATTTTGCGAAAAACAAACTTAGCGGAGTTTATCCGGATTGTCACTTTAGCGTTGCGGGGGGCCCACTTGGAAGATGATAAAGTAATCCATGTGCAGGCAAAGCATATTAAAGTAACGCCGGTGGAACAAATGCAGTTAAACATTGATGGCGAATACGGCGGACAGCTTCCTGGAGAATTTATCAATCTGAAACAGCATATCGAATTTATCGTGCCAAAGTCATTTAAAGAAAAGGAAAATTGAAAGAAACAGCAAATCAAATTATTTTAAATTGATTTGCTGTTTCTGATTTTTGTGCTCATTCCAGGGACCTTGTGCTGACACTGGGCTGAATAGTCATACGCGAAACAGTACAATAGAATTGATTTTGCTTGGTGAGACCGATGAGTAATTTTTTTGATAAAGGACGGTCATTTACATTAATCTGCAGGGAACGAATATAGCTGGACGAAATAACATTGGAATTTTTACCATTTTGCCAGAAATGTATTAACCCCAATACGTCGGATACGGGTACGTATATGGAGTTTGCGGATGGTATTCGGTATAGGTCGATTGCTGATTTTGCGAAGATAAATCTTGCTTCCATCTGTCACAGTCTTTCGGCGGACCGATATTTGTGGAAGGTTTTACGGGAGCAATTGCCTGTTTCCATTGATTTTCATCCATGCAATAGGTGTGGGCCATGATGTTTGCAGGAGTTAGCTTCAAAATATCCGACCCTAAAATGATATCTGGGGTAGGGGCATTAAAGATTGCCAGAAGATGTGTATTATCTTCTAACGCCACTTCATAATGCCACCATCCTTGCGGAACGTTTGCCACTTTACCAGGAGTGAGCGTGTAATTTAGCATTTTCTTAGTAAAAGGATTGAGTATAGATACGACTGCAGAACCGGATATACAGTATACAAGTTCTGCTGCATTTTGGTGGTAATGCGGTTCTACTACATTGTCTTTGCTTAAGAAAATATCCAAAAGTGATAAATTGTCTAACGTATT
>Ga0079224_100011828_pt1 | contig 12048 bp, 9 predicted proteins | sample Stecom2015_FD_80414 | JGI IMG/M metagenome (GOLD analysis project Ga0079224, IMG submission 80414) | Agricultural soil microbial communities from Utah to study Nitrogen management - Steer compost 2015 | ecosystem: Environmental > Terrestrial > Soil > Agricultural land | place: USA: Utah... | reverse complement strand
GCTCAAAAGAAAAATGAGCTCCTACATACACCTTGGAGCATCACATTTATCTTCTCTGGGAGTACCCATTCCGGCAGGGAATCACACATGAACAATGTAATAGAAGTGATTTAAGATATTTATTGCACACCCTCTTCCTGCAACTGTTTTAACCTTCTAGACATTGTATAATGAATAACGTCTTTCGCATTGGCTACTTCTCCAACGAAATGGATTTGCTAGGTGGGTTCATGTTTCAATCCAGAGTTAAAAATTCTCTTTTTCATAATGTTAACAGTAAGAACACCCTCCCCTTGCTGGGGTAAGCAGACCCGGTAAACAACTGCAATCTGATTACTGATAGTCTCAAAAACGATCAGTATCTCTCTTAGCTACGATCTTCCCAGTAGTATTATCCATTCGATATTGTGAAATGGTACCATTTAGAATGTATTTGATCACCGATAGCACAGTCGCCAAAGGCGCATGGAACCATTCGCGAGGGTGATAAGTTTGTCCATCCAATCCTCGTAGCGTGATATTAAGCCGTTGCTTTCCTAAAAAACCATGAATAAGAGCTTCAAGTTTATGCGTGTTGATGTTGAAGCATTGTGTGGTCATGACTATACGAACGGGTGCTTCAAGGAATGTTTTATCTTTATCAGCGTGTTTGATGCGCTCTTCGATAGTTCCTTCAGTAAAGCCAATTTTATACAAATCAGGTTTAAAGCGTTGCAGAGCTGGCTGGTCGCTATGCGTGGCAAGGACATAGACATATCCTGTCAGAACAGGAGCTTTATCCGGACGTATTGATTGTCCATTCAAAACAACTTTACGACCTTCTGTATCTCGTACCAGACCATGCGTAAGCGAGAGGAAAAGCATATTCATCTCAGTTCCGTTTTCAAACACCAAATGCAAACGGGCATTCCAAGGTCCATATTCCTCCAATCGCTCACCAACTTTATCTACATAACCCATAACCCCATTGAGAATAAAAAAATCACCTTCATGAATTTTTAACTCATGGCGGAAGCGAACAAATGAAAACGCCCCCGTTTTCAGACCATTTTGGACTCTCTCAAACAGTGGGGAAAATCGATAAAAATCAGGGCACGGCTGTCGTTTGGCAATTTCGTCAGGCTGTGTTTTCTTTTCAATCGGAACATGTTTTAACGTGAAAATATCGGGCTCAGCAAATGAGAGCAATCCATCATCGTCATCAGCAAAGATATCGTCCAGAGAGGTGACCAACTCCGACCTATCAACCTCGACGGGAGGAACTGAGAATGATACAGATGATTCAAGAGTATTCTCGTTATTTTCACCTGCGAGTAAGCCATGAATACCAAATGGCTGCAACATCTCGCGATATTGCTTGTTATCCTTGAGTACCCTCAAACGTTGTGCTAGCAACGTTTCCTTAAATTCCTCCGAATCGGGTAGAGGTGGACGCCCATGAACCACATAAAATGCATTAATCTCTTCTAATCTGCTTACAGGCAGATTACCCGTAAGGGAATATATTTTTAGTGGTTCGACTACGAGTAAACCAAGATCGTCTGGTTCGGAAAAAATGTCATCAATTGTCACTTTTTGACGAACTTGAAGAGGTGAAAGTCTTAGCATAAGTTACGGTTCCTGTCGCATAGTACGCTGTTGTTTCATTTTTCGGATGTAAGCTAACGCTTCTGCATAACGAACCTCTATTGCGTCACTGGCATTCAGCGATGGCTCCCTTTTATGTTCACTGGCAAACGCTTTAATTCTTGGCCAGAGCATTACCGCCTCCTCCTCAGATACCTGTGCCTGATTAGCTCTGACTGCTTCCTGAATAGTTTTTAGCATTGTCGCGGTAACTGATTTTGATAGAATCTCGTAAGCACCGTGGAAAGGATTTACCGCATCAATTAAGTCAATATCCAAGTTTTCAATATTGATGAATTTATCACCCATTTTTATGAACTGATTATTGATGTTTAATGAGTCATTCGAATTTCCGGTACGCTGACCCGGGGCGCTATCGATAATAGCATCAGTCGGTAAGTCGGCTTCATCAATAAGACCACCACATTGACCTACAAAAAGACTCTGCAAAATACCACTGCGAACCTGTTCTAGTTCGTATTCAGTCAGGCCAGGATGAAGTGATTGTATCACCGATGGTAACACTACCTGAGTAATTACCTCAGGCGGTGTTGACTCAGTAATAGCCTCTTTAATCACCTGTTCATTCGCCATTAGCGCCGCCAGGATCTCGTTTTTACCGCCGTTAAGGATTGTTAGAACCTTGTCTGATACCGGTAATGCATGATCATCAACCAGAACCGTATTGGCAGGTAACGGCTCGCCAGTCCAGTGAGATCGTGGTTTAAATTGAATATTTGGAGCCATGATCTGCTCCATCAACAACGAGGTGGTGATGGCTTTAAGCATGTTGTTTACTGATACTTTAACGTCATCATCTTGAGCATCAGGCTGAGCAATAAGGTTGGTAAACTGTGCGTGAGTTTTGCCTTCGCAATCCCGTGTCGCACGCCCAATTATTTGCACAATCTCCGTCATCGAGCTGCGATAACCAATGGTTAGCACATGTTCACAGAAAGGCCAATCAAACCCCTCTTTCGCCATACCTAATGCAATAATGATATCCATATCGTCGGCAGAGTGTATATTGAGCAGATACTCTTGTACTTTCTGTCGTTCCGCCTGGTTATCATCAACCAGATTCGTTCCGCGCCACAATTTGCCATCGCTCTTGCGTTTCGCTCGATGGATATCGGCATCTGGCTCTTGCTGCTGCACCTCACCCAGTGCATCCAGGATGGCATCAACCTCGGCATGTTTATCTTTTGTTGATTCGCCGGAATTAACATTCGGAATATGGATGATGGTTTTCTTGCTGGCATCCAGCACTGAAGGTAGTGCCTTGATGTATGGACCCTGATAAAAATGGTAGCCAATGCCTAAAGATTTTAAATACTGGTATCCATTGAGTTGTTCGTAGTAGGTATATGTCACTTTCGTGAACTGGGCTTCATCTTCGGGTTGCAGAATGGGTACGGTATCCCCTCGGAAGTAAGAACCGGTCATTGCAACAATATGTGCATTAGAACCTTTCATCAGAGCATCAATTAGATTGCGCAGACGGTTGTTTTCATCCGCAGAGACATGATGGAACTCATCAATTGCAACCAGGCAGTCATTAAACAATTCAACATTCAGCTTATCGAAAGCAAAACGCAGGGTGGCATGAGTACAGACCAGAATGTCGTTAGGACTCGCCATAAATCGTTTAAAGGCTTCAACCTTCCCAGCTTCTCCACCGCCAATGCACGGATTATTTTCAGGTTTTACCTTCCAGTCAGCAAAGAAACCATGCTCCGTGAGAGCAGTATCTTTAAACGAACCACCGATAGACATTTCAGGGACCGCGACAATAGCTTTGCGTAAACCCTGATTAACAAGCTTATCCAGAGCAAGGAACATCAATGCTCTTGATTTACCCGAAGCTGGTGGGGCTTTGATAAGCAGATAAGGGTTGTTCCGCTGTTCAAAAGCTCGAGCCTGCATTTCCCGCATACCAAACTCATTTAGACGCGCACTTTGCCCGGTCTGCCCATACGTAACCTGTAAAATATTTTCCACAATGCAATCCTCTGTAGGCTCTGGCTGGCAGAGCGAAAGCTTATGCTTTAGTCAATGATTCATAACGCTGTAGCAAGCAGCTTAAACGCTCAGTGGCGTCCTTGAATGGTTTGTCACGATAGAGACGATCAACGAACTTATCCAGTGCCTGATGGGCTTCTAAAAGGTCAGCTGGCATTTTAAGCGGATCATATAACTCAGCCAGAGTGCTTTCTGGATAATTCTCACGTATCAGTAACACCGATTTGGCTAGATCGATAAGAGATTTACGCTGCGCATCAGTCACATCAGGCCATGGGAACGAGTTGTAAACCACTTTCGCTGAGTAGCGGTAGTCACTTTTTAGACGCCCGGCGACTAACCGCATCCAGTCGTTGTGTATTAAAGAGGTGAGAATGGAAAATTCATACAATGTACCATTAGGAATAATGTAGTTTGCATTAGTTGAAATCACATTTGCATCATAAAAACCTATAGGTATATATGTTCTTCTCTCCGATGAAACACTTGGAATCAATATATAATCATCAGGATTGTTCAAATCCCTGAATTGATGAGGACGCTCAGCCATTTTTTGAGCGCCTTTATCAGGGCTTTTCCGTCGAGCTTCAGCCACCTTTTGAACCCGGTTGAATACGTGCGGCATAGCTCTAAGCTCAGCATCTGTTATGTCTGCTAGCCATAAGCACCAACGCTCTTTCGCATTTAGAAATTCATCAGCTCCCAGAACCTTCTTTATCCAACGGGCAGCTTGTGGCTCCACTTCAAGAAGCTTATCCCGTTCGTGACTATTCATCAGCAAATGACCACCATCAGTAGGCTTATTTCCAAATAATAATTGAGGAACATTTTTTATTATTGGTTTGGATTTGGGCTCCACAACAATATTGCTTCCTTCAACCAGATAAGGGCTTATATTACCGACCAGTTTACTGTGCCAATTACCATCCACTAATTGATAAAGTTGGCGCGTTTTACTTTTTCCTGATAAACCAATAACAACTACGTGCACTGCGGCCTTATCACGTGCATTGTTCGCCCAAGTAAATGTCTGATACGCAATATGAATATGTAACCCTAGCGCGAAAATCGGTGGCCATAGAGTTGCAACTTGCTCCCCTTGACAAAGAGAATTAGTGGCCACTAAAGCTAGTTCAGCGTGGCTATTTTGGATATATTGCGCACCCTTCCAGAACCAACATGCAACAAAATCCAAACCACCTATTGTTTTGAAGTTGCTAAACACCTTCTGCATATCAGAACGCTGTAGCGCCGAACGACCAACCGTCCCTAAAAAGGGAGGATTACCAATCACATAAACTTCATCATCAACCTTTTTTGGACATACTTCCTGCCAGTCTTTTTGCAGACTGTTACCGCTCCAAATTTTACCTGATGAACGCAACGGTAATGCTGGTGGTGCTGAACCAATGTGTTCTTCCCATTGTTTATTTAACTGATGCTCTGCAAGCCAGAGAGATAGACGTGCTATCTCACAGGCAAAATCATCAATTTCAATACCATAGAACTGATCAAGATGGATACTACTCATAAAGATCGATTGCGGATCACTTTCTAAAAGTGCTTGAATAACATCCATCTCCAAAAGACGCAGTTCTTTATAGGCGACAATCAAGAAGTTCCCTGAACCACACGCAGGATCAAAAACTTTCATTTTCCCCAGACGGAGAAGCAACCGTTTGAGACCATTCGTGTTTGTGCGTTGTTTTTCAAGCTCTGAACGCAATGGCTCTAGAAATAATGGTTGTATAACCTTCATGATATTGCTGTATGAAGTGTAATGCTGTCCTAAGCGGCTACGCTGCTCCACATCAATCACAGCTTGGAACATGCTGCCGAAAATGTCAGGGTTAATCTCACTCCAGTCCATCGCACTGCATTCAAGTAAGATACGTCTGCCCTTCAACCCCAACTCTGGAACAGGCTCATCACTGGCGAATAAACCACCATTAACATAAGGGAATGCGGCTAAATGAATCGGAAGTGACAGGCGTAATTTGCTATTCGGTTTGCTGTTCATCACGGCAAACAGGTCTGTCAGAAACTGATCTAAATCACTGCCATCTTCGACGGTGTAGCTCTTAACTGCGGAAGTAAACTGACCTTTTTCAAAGATGCCTGTGTCTTCGGCAAAAAAGCAAAACAACAAACGAGTGAGGAAAACATTAAGCGCGTGAATATCTTCTGCTTTACTTAGATCATTACGCTCCTTGATAAGATCAAACAGCTTTCCCATCTTCTCAGCGGCTTTCACATCGGCCGGGTTTTCACTATTGAGAATAGCCTTCTCCAACCCTACCAGCGGTAAGAAAAAACCGTAGTTACGTGGTAACTCTTCAAACTCAATATCGAGACGTTCCTGTGTCAGTGTGTCCCAGGCTAAAAAGCGAACAAAATTTGTCATTAGAACAAAGCGGATCTTATTTTTTGCAACCGCCGCATCGGCAATACGTTGGTCAAAATCAGATTCATGATCATCATTATCCACTACTGGCTGATAGTAGAGTTTATTTTTTAATGCAACGTGTCCTGGCTCTTTCGCAACATTACGCGCCCCACCTTGCCGAATCTTACTCAGAGTATATTTAGGGAACTCAAAAGCAGTTAAAAAGCCGTAGATGAATTCGTCTTGCTCAAGTTTTTCAACCAGTTGTTCGAGATGTTCAAAAATTTTCGCCTGATTAACAGCCATTATTTTTCCTAAAAAAAACAGTACCCGTAGAGGATGATGCACTCATTCTAACCGAAGGAAATTATATCAAGTAGTTCCAATGCGTTACTTGGAATGTATCAAAAAAATAAATAACTTTAGCCCTATTCCTGCCACCGCAAGGCGGCAGGCTTTGCTCATAGTACTTAATCCTCAGCGGAAATTTATCCCAAGACAGCCAATACTACCGCGTAACCTCTATTTTCCCAAAAACAAACGGGCTCGCCCCCTTTCGCCCCCTTCCCCCGATTAGCATCAAGACAAACAGCCCACCACTGCAACATTAGTCTCTTCTCCCCCAGATGCTCCGCCTTATGAATATAAGCCGCACGTACAGATCTACGCGCAAAGAAGTGTTGTGGATGCCTGTGTTGATAATGCCTTGAATGACTTTATGGCAAATTCGGGCAAGGCGCTGACCTCAGCGCTAGCGCCTTATCTTTACGGCCCCTTTGGCCTTGATGTTGCAGCCCGAGTGCTGCGTGCGGCACTGGCGCACTATGCGGAACTCAGTGCCCCAGAACTGCTTGAGTTCTGCCATGACATCCTCGATGAATTAGGTTTGTCGCCTGATGTATCAATGCGCATTGATGCATCAAGGAGATTCACCCCGGCGAAGCATAAAACTTTTCAGGACAGGCTCAATCGCCTGAAACTCACGGAGGAAGCTTATGGCTTTACAGTGTCCTGAGTGCGGCGCAATCTCACATGCTCGTTCCAGCTTTTGTGAGGCCCCCTCCATAAAGCGAACCTACTATCAGTGCAAAAACCTTGAGTGTTCATGCACATTCACGGCACTTGAGAGCGTGGAGACGATTATTGCCCAGCCTAACAAGGTTGAGACCAAGGATGAAACCGCAAACGGGCCATCAGAGAAGTCAGCTCACACGCTCGGAAAATATGGCGCGGCGTCTAGGCTCTCCAAGCGCCAGCAAATTCCTGTCTGACTACTCAAGCGATCCGAGAACCGGCTTAAGTGCCGGTTTTTTTATGTCAATTTCCTGAATTTCCCGTTGACGTTGAGAGTGCATGTCTATGCTGCATGAAAACGCATGAGACCCATGCATCAATTTTAATCCCGTCCCCCATGATTCACGGGCCTTGTGGGCAAATCGGCAGTGCATGAAAACCAATGCATTAAGTGAAGCGGCCAGGCTGGCGGGGCTGCGCGCGCAGGGGATACTATAGGTATTGTAGGATAGAAATTGAAAGTATTAATTATTTCTATTTGTCAAATTTTTCAACCGAATTTAATACAATCAAAAAAAAACAATTTAAACCGGTAATTAACTACACATCTAACCTCAGCGATAATAAAATAAAAATAATATATCCAATCATTAAACTACGCAAATGACATAAATGTGGAATATTATTATTTATTAATACTGGTGCAGCTAAAGCCGCACCTGATTTAAATCACATATTTAAGCTACGATTAGATGAAGTAAATTTCTCTCCAACACGATATTTATCATTATCAACTTCAGGATATATTCCTTTAGTCGTGATAATAACTTGATGTCGAATCCCGCAATACTCATCAGCTATTTCTTTTAAAGTTTTTTGAATACCCTTTGAGCGAGCATCTTCCATCCCACCATTTTCTATACCGTCTAGGATTAAAAGACGCGGGAATCTAACATTAGGATCAACCAAACTTAACTTTAGCAATGCTATATGCAGAGCATTATTAAGATAATACATTGAGCTCTCAGAAAACGAGACTTTATTATTGACAACAATCCTATTTGATGCCAAATCAAAGTCGATGCTAGTTATGTTACTAAACTCAGCTTTATCATGAGGGTCATCAATATTTTCGACATCTTTAGTAAGAACTTCTTCCATATATTTACTGATTTTTTCTTTCAGTGCGGGCATTTTTAATTGAAGATCATATTCTTTTTTGCTAATGCTGTCTTGTAAAAATGTAACTCTCGCTTGTAAGTTATCGCGTAGAGTCTGAAGTGTTCTAATCTTTGAATAAACGGACTCCATACGCCCTAAACTATCAAGTCTTTCCTCTAGTTCTCCAATCTCTTTGTATTTACTATAAAGCAAGCTATCATCATGAGAGTTCAGAGATGAACTCACAACCGAAACCTTGTTAACTTCTTTCCTCATCCCGCTTTTTAAAGATTTTATTTGTAGTAAAATCCCATCACTCTTTTTTTTATTTTTCTCCAAAAGATTTTGCGACTCGCGGATTTGAATTATTATTTCATTTTTCATTCTAGCATTATTAACTTGTTTTGCCGAATCCGGATCTTCAGTACCACATAGAGAGCATTTAATATCATCATGTGCAGTTGGTAACTTAGTAAAGCATGAAGGGCAGGTATCGAACTCTTTGAATTTGAATGAACCACTAAACCTAATTGAATCATTAATAGCAAGCAATTTATTCTCTAATTCTTCAATAAACTTAGTAGAATCAGCAATGTTAAATTGTATTTGGCTTAATTCAACTTCCAAAGAAATAAGCTTATTCTTATCCTTTACTAATTGTTCAGCACTAATAGCCTTAACTTCATTACTAAATTTTATCCTTGTCTCTGATTCTTTATGCTTTTCGATTGCTTCAATTATAGAGTCAATCTTTCCCTGTAATTGTTCAGATATGCTATGTAAACTATCAGACTTAAAATCAATGTCTTGACCATCAATTAGTAACAGTAATCCCTTTAACTCTGCTATTATTTTTGTAAGTTCTTTGTCTTTTTTAATATATTCTAATTTGTTATTATAAAGATCATCATCATATAACCCGAGCAAGTAATTACTTACAAACTCCCTTTTTATTGCAGAATCAAATTTCTCGTCATTGAATATACTTGTAGCAGAATCAGACTGATTATTATAGACAAGTCTTAAGATTTGATGCAAAGTAAGATTATTAATGCCGTCAGATTTTGCCTCAGGTATATTTAAGATCTCAAATATACGTTGGGAAAAACTTTCTTTATTAGTTGAGATAGCGTAGGGATAGCTAAACCATCCAGACCTCCCTGCTTTGATACTTTCTTCATATGTACCAAAAAAAATGCTCATCCCTGCCATTGTATCGCTTATCTCACGACCAATGGTGATAGTAGATTCATTTACGTAAATTTCCGCCATAACATAATCACAGCTACCGGCCTCTTCCTTCCAATTATAAATTGTAGAGCCAAGAACATATGCGAGCAGCTGAATTGCCGAAGTTTTTCCACTTCCATTTGAGCCATATATAACATTCAGCCCATTATGAAACTTCAACTCTATAACCTCTTTACCATCCTTGAAGGCGTAAAGTTTTTTAATATTTAGCGTGGGATTATATACGATCATAATTAAAACTCATTAATTTGCTAGCGGCCTTGATCCCTGTGATACCCGTTACAGGTAATCCCTCAAGATTATCACTGATAAATGCGATCACATCATCGTTTATACTATCAAAAACATTAATTTCGGCAAATCCAATCTCATATAACTTATCTTTTTTTATTTCATATAATTCAATATTAACTTCTACTAAAATTGATGCTGTTACTAAAGAACAAATTGCAGATTTCTGGACCCCTTCCATTTGGTGAAACAGGGACTGAGGATCAAATTCATTATATGGGTTAGAAAATCTTTTGAATTTATTTTTTTCCTTAACCAGATCTTTTCCTAAGGATAATTTAGATACATAATCAGGAAAGGCTATTAAGAAATCAAATATCCTTATACCTTCAATACTTATTAATGGTTCAGAGCTATTTAATAACCAAGAGCATATTCTTAGAATAGTATGATTTATATCAAATGCCTTATTGTATAATAACATTATTCCCACTCCAAATGACAGTTTCCTGTAAGAAAGAAAACCATACCACGCAAATGTCTATTATATATCTCCAAGGCATTTATACCTAACTTTTTACTCAACTCGCGCTCTATATATAAATATATTAACTTTAAAATCTGTGCCTCTTGTTCTTTATTTATTATATGAGGCTTGATTCTATATTGAAAAATAGAATGAACATCTGACAATAAGAAGACGATTATTTTTTGTGCTGAGCGATAATGCTGATATTGTACAATTAATTTCGAAACTAGCTCCTTAAGTTCCTGAGCCTCATCAAGTAAAGAAGAGTAGCCAGCAGCAAAAAGTTTAACTTCCAAGTCACGTACTTCACTTTTTTTGGTATTATAATGATTCAGCTCACCAATCATTTCTGTGCAAGTTTGTTTATTTTTAAATTCTTCTTGATATTCCTCTTGCAAGAGCATTAGCTGAGTAGGCTCTGCATTATAAACAATTTTATCCCTTCCAACATAATCACCATTCACAAAAACATTTTTCAGCCTATTGAAAATACCCATAAATTGGCCTTATTAATTTTTCTTATCTCGACCAGTATAATCGCCATTAACTGAAACGTTTTTAAGCTTATTTTTTACTCCACCTTTGAAGAAAATTCTTGCGCTTATTTTCCATACAGGCACGGCTACGATAGCTGCAAGCAAACACGTCCCCAAAACAATGGTGACCACGTTAACGTCCATTTAACACCTCTAAATATAATTAGCTTATGATATTATTAACTTTGTAACGATTTCTATCTCTGTGTTATCAGTTATGATGCGTAAACTAAATAATAAATCAATACAAATAATGAGATATTTGTCACAACTACTAGATTTTAGTGTTTTTCATTGAGAAATCTTTGCAAATTCGTATGGCGTTACTGTGCCTTTATAGCACTCTTGCAAGTAATCAGCCCACCACTGAATCATAAGCCGACGTTCTTCCAAATGCTCAGAAGTATGAATATAAGCTGCACGCACGTTATTACGTTCTGAATGGCTCAGCTGTCGCTCTATCGCATCATCACTCCATAACCCTGACTCACCCATAGCACCACGCGCCATTGTTCTAAATCCGTGTCCGCAAACTTCGGTTTTCGTGTCATGGCCCATCGCACGCAATGCGCTGTTTACCGTATTTTCACTCATAATCTTAGTTGCGTCGTGATCCCCCGGAAAAAGCAGCTCTTTATCACCACTGATTTGTTTAAGTTGTCCTAACAAATTCATTGCCTGACGACTAAGCGGAACGATATGCTCCTCTTTCATCTTCATGCCACGATAAGAATAACGCACGCCTTTAATTTCTTCTCGTTTTACAGGTACACGCCAAAGAGATTTATCGAAGTCGAACTCATCCCATCGCGCGAAACGTAACTCACTGGAGCGCACAAAAGTTAGTAAGGAAAGCTCAACGGCGATGCGTGACATTACACAGCCGCGATATGCAGCAAGACGAGCAAGAAACTCAGGGAAGCGGCTAAAGGGTAAAGCTGGATATTGTCGTGCTTTGGTTGTCGAAAACGCACCGGCCATATCACTGGCCGGGTTTGAGTCGATGTAACCGTTCTGTACGGCGTAACGCATTATGGCCGTAACACGCTGTTGCAGGCGCTGAGCAACGTCATGCTTACCACTGGCATCAACTTTTTTAATCGGGGCTAACAGGTGACTGGTTTTGAGCTGGCGAATATCGGACGAACCGATATGAGGGAAGATATAAAGCTCAAGATAACGAAGAACCCGCGACCTATGGTCTTCACTCCATCGCTTGTTACTGGCATGCCATTCACGAGCGATAGTTTCGAAAGTATATGCCCCCGAATTCTCAGCCTGGGCTACTTTCT
>Ga0079224_100011827_pt1 | contig 12048 bp, 12 predicted proteins | sample Stecom2015_FD_80414 | JGI IMG/M metagenome (GOLD analysis project Ga0079224, IMG submission 80414) | Agricultural soil microbial communities from Utah to study Nitrogen management - Steer compost 2015 | ecosystem: Environmental > Terrestrial > Soil > Agricultural land | place: USA: Utah... | reverse complement strand
GGGTTCGAATCCCTTCCTCTCTGCTTAGTAAATCCCTATGAAATTGATATTCAGTTTTGTAGGGATTTTTAGTTTTTGTATTTGTACGATTTTTGTACGACGGAAAGCCTTTTTGAAAATTTATCCTGAAAATCCCAGACCTACCTGAAAATCCCAGACCTAAATTAGTTCATCAAATATAATTAATTTATTTAAAAATTGACTGGGGGGTAGGCATAAATACTCATGTGAAGCCGCCCATCAAAACAAGGGGGGTACATTCGTATTAACATAACATGTTTTTGTATAAAAAACATTATAATAATAGTATTGCTTATAGGTGGCTACTATACACAATTATTATATAATGAATTTATAGGGGTAAAAGGGTGGATACAGTTATCAGAATAAATAAACCCTGCCATAACGCAGGGCTGTAATTATTTCAGTTTTAATATTTTTAATGCTCCCCGACCTACAATAATAAATACGCAGACACCTATTATCAGGTCTGGCAGCTTTGAGTTTGTAAGATATACCATAATGCCTGCCATAATAACACCAATATTGATTACTATATCATTAGATGTAAAAATCATACTTGCTTTCATGTGTGCATCTGAGCTTTTAGACTTTTGAAGTAGATAAAGACTGATAGAGTTGCCTGCAAGAGCAAGTAAAGAAATAATAATCATGGTTTGGAATACAGGTAGGTCACTATACCCCAAAAATCTTCTTATAACTTCAGTCAGCCCCAATACTGCTAACACTATCTGAAAATAGCCACTTATTTTTGCAATCTGTATTTTCCTTGTCATAGCTGTTCCGACAGCAAATAAAGCCAAACCATATATTATGCTGTCTGCAAGCATGTCCAAACTGTCTGCAACTAATCCCATTGAGTTAGAGATAAAGCCTGTGGTTATTTCTAATGCAAAGAATGAGAAATTTATAACTAAGACTTGCCAAAGTAATTTCCTTTGTATAGAATCATCTTGAGGTTTGATAGCCTCTAATGTCTCTTCAGTTATTAATAAGGAGCTATTTAGGTCTAAGCTATCTATTGCAAGGGTTATGGGTGCAACATCTTTTAAATGATATACCTGAAGTTTTCTATTGGCAATATCAAAGTCAAGTTGTTGGATTTGCTCAATATTTTCCAGTTTCATCCTTATAATCTGTTCCTCACTTGGACAGTCCATTTTTGAAATTCTATAAGTGCTTTTTTTCATATTACTTATAACTTAATTTTCACACCCGCATTTACCACAAAGCCATCTAAAGGAGCATAAATATCTCTAAAGACAGGGTTGTTAATTGTGCCTGTATAAATACTGTCAAAACGTGTTTGCCTTGTATCTGTAAAATTCTCAAAATTTATGTAGATAGAGAAAGTCTCCCAAAGCTTTTCTGCCATTGCTCCAAAAATCCAGTAGTCCTGACCTGTTAGCCCATCATTTAGCTTTTGTTGGCTGAAGTAATATGCTTCTAAACCTATCCTCCATTTATCCTCAACTTCATACATTAGAACATTATTAAGCCTGTGTTTAGGGGTAAGAGGATTTTGATTGGTTGCGTTATCCTGACGAATACTGGCATCAGTGTAGGTGTAGCCTAAAAACAACTTAAAATCTTCATATCCTATTTTGATATTGGTTTCAATCCCTTTTGTCTCCAGATAGCCGTCAACATTCACAAACTGGTAGTTGGTTTGCAGAGGTAATAATAGCAAAGGATTATCTATATAGGTGTAAAAAAACAACTCGTTAATGCTAAGGCTAACTTCTTCCCAAAGCATGGTTTTATAATTGATGTCAAAATTAGCACCATAGCTCTTTTCAAGCTTATTAAGACTACTATCAATGGGTAAAACACTCTTGTATTGTATCCTTTCGCTTTCTTCAGTAAAAATGGTAGGGGCTTTATATCCTAAGCCTCCCCCCAATCGTGATGTTAGCTTATCATTAATAGTAAATAGAGCCGAAGCCCTTGGCAGGAATGCAAAGCCATAGTTTTTTACATAATCCCCTCTTATGCCTGTCTCAATATCCATCCAATCTGTAGCCTTCACAGTATTTTGAATAAAAGCCCCATAAGTGATTTGATAATAGTCTCTTAAAGGGAAATCTGTTTCTTGTTTTTCAGAAAAATAATCTGTCAATAGGTTAGCTCCTACTATCCATTCAGATTTCTCTCCTGCATGTATGTATGACAATTCCGTAAATGAACCGTTTTGCAACCCGTCAAACCTATAATCAGGCATTGTGATTGTCCTGTTAAAATTATTAAAGCTATTCCGTAACGTTAGTTTGCTTGTTTTATTGAACTGATGCTGTAGGCTGAATTGCGTACTTATACGTTCAGTTTTGTTTCTTTCAAAATAACCGCCAGTATTTTTGTTTCCTTTAATATAATCAATATCACCACCTATTCGATTCTCAAATGTTGTATTTATACCAAAATCAAGCTTGGTCTGCTCATTAAAATATACAAATAGCTTAGGATTAATGGTGTAGCGTTCAAATTTGGGTATAGCTGTTAATCCAATATCAGATGGGTCGTAAGGGTCATTACTATTACGGGAGGCAAACATAGTAACTCCTATTTTCTCAAACCGTTGCGAGTAGAAGCCATTAACATCAAGACCTAACGCTGATGTTCCATTGATTTGGAATTTCAACTCTCTTTCTTCATCTGGGGTTTTAGATATAAGATTAACAAGACCTGCTATTGCACCACCTCCATAAAGAGTGGAAGCTGAGCCTTTTATTATTTCTACTTGTTTTAAATCTAATGGGGGTGTTTGTAATAGTCCCATTCCACTTGATGCTCCTGAATAAAGAGGAAATCCATCCTTAAGAATTTGGGTGTAACGTCCATCCAATCCCTGAATTCTTATTGAAGAATTAGCTGAAGTTGCAGAGGTTTGCTGTGTCTGGATTCCTGTACTTTCGCTTAGTAACATTCTGATGTCTCCTGGCTTCATATTAGCCTTTTCTTCGAGTTCTTCTTCAGAAATGAATTCAGCCCTTGTAGGTGAGTTTTTTATCGTTCTGGTGCTTCGTGTGGAAGAAATAATAACTTCTTCAAGTTCATCAGAATCACTTTGTAAAAATATCTCTATTGGGAAGTCAAAAGTTACAGGGAAAGTGATTTCTTTTTCCGCTTCTTCATATCCAATAAAAGTAAATTTAAGAATATACGTACCGTCAGGAATCTCAGTAAAAGTTAGTATTCCATTTTCATCGGATATTGCTATAAAGTCTGTTCCTTCAATTATAGCATTAGCACCAATAAGAGTTTCTTTGGTTTCGCTGTCTATAATTACAGCTTTGAAATCACTTTGTGCAATCATACTACTACAAAATAACATGAAACCACAAAGCAAAATATATCGTGTCATAAGATTTGCTTAGTATATAAAATTAATAATGTTTATTAATCTGGGGTTATACTAAGCTATTTTAGGTGGTTGCCAAATTGAATCGGGGAATCTGGGTATTAGAATTGCTGAATAGTTAGTAGGTGTTACAATATCAGTCAATATCTTTTCTATCACTACTATTGTTGGTGGATATGAACATATAAAGCCTGAGCAGTTGCTACATGAATGAAAAGGCGAGCAATTATCACTGCAATCTTTATGCTTTTTAGAGGATTTTTCCTTGCAATTATCTGTCTGATAAGCACTCGGACAACATGGCGTGGTTGCAAGTGTCATAATCATAACAGATAATATTACTGAGAGAAATTTCATGCCTCAAATTTAAGTAATATTTACATTAAATACTTTATTAAACAATGCTTAAAGTAACATTATATTCCATTAAATAATTCACCCACTTCAACTCCGAGTGCCTTTGCAATTCTCACAGCCTTCTCAATACCCATTTCCATAACACCATTCTGATACTTACGGAATGTTTCTACATCCATATTAGCATCTGAAGCAACAACTCGCACCTTAAGATTTTTAGCTTTTATAATCGCTTTTATATTCTGTCCAACAATTTTTGTCACTTCATTTTTCATAACCATAAAGAACCATTAATCATGCATTTAAGTCAATGATTTAAAATGCGTGCATTATTCTTCTGATATTTTTATATTTGCCCTAATCTTAACTTATTAATTATGAAAAAATTTATCTTATCATCCTTTGTGTTTGTTATGTTTAGTTGTTCAGGCTCAGATGATAGTTCTGTGAATCAGGACGACAATGCAATTAATCCTCCCACTTGGATACAGGGGACTTGGTATAGTAACTTTGATGGTGTAAATACTGGGATAGGCTTTAAAATCACTTCAGATGATTTCTGTACAGTATTGCAGTCAACTCAAAATTGTTGGAAAGAGTTAGTAGAAACTTCAGCAGGACAGCTTACGGTGAATGAAAATACATCTGATACAGATTATACAATCTCATTCACTGGTGCTGGTAGCTCAACTTCAATTCATTTACAAAAGGTATCTGCAACCGAAATTAAGACCGTTACAACATCAGGATTAGAAACTCATTATTATAAACAATAGCCATGATATTAGCGATAGTAGGTATAATAATAGGTTGGTTTGTGTTAGGGGCTCTAATAAATTTCATTGCTTATTCTGGCAAACCTGTTCATATGCAGGGCACATCTCAGAGTGCAAAGGGGGCTCATGTCATATTAAACATTCTTGCAGTAATTGCATTAATAGCAACTTTATTCAGTTAAATTATGGAAAAACGCACAATAACAATTACTCCAATAATCTTCTTTGGTTTTTTCTTATGTATGCTCTTAGGCTTTCTTATTACATTTGGTATTGAGCACACAGGAAAGTTTTCATTTCTTCCTGATATGTCAGGAACTTCAATGTATGATGAATATGGTAGGTATAAAATGACTAATTATGTTAGTAATGATGCACGTGTAGCTAAGCTAATATATGACTCTCCTTTAGGAGCTACAATTGAGAAACCTGAGCCTAATTTAACTGTATGGGATGTAAGATTTGCTGATAATATAAGTTATGAGACTAAGTTTCCTTATGTTATTGAATCGACATTGTTCAATTATAAGTATATTTTAATTATAGGTTTAGCTTTGTATATATTACTTGTATTATCAACTAAGGTAAAAATCCGATATAAATAATTGAATGAAATTACATTTCTGGAAGCAAATCTTAATATTGAAGTATTCAAGCCACTCATTAATCGGGTGGCTTAATTATTATAAAGCATGTTAGTTTGCTTTATATTGTTATGTCAATTTTTAAATCATTTCATATCTTCTGCTATAACCCAGGCTGCAACTTTTTAGCTGTTGGATAAGCAGTTTGATTGTATCTTCAATTCTATTATTTTCTATTTTAGAAGCATAATACAAAGAGCTATTCTTAGAGAGGATAAGATAGTTTGTGCAAGTGAAATCCTGTACAGAAAGCAGAAAAAAATCATCTATCATCTTCTTAGTGTCGGGAACAACACTTATAGCTAAAACATTATCAAACCTCCTAATTTTTTCTGTAATGAGAAAGCAGTACAATTGACCATTCTTATTTTCATGCTTCACGCTAAAAATAATCGGCAATTCTGACAAAAGTTCATTAGCTTCAAAAAACAATAATCCTTTCTCCAGCAACCATTGGAATACATCGTTTTTAATTAATTTCCTCGCACGATTAATAGCATATATTCCTTTTCTCCAATTACTGGGAAACATCCAATATAATCGTTCCTGAGCATCTTTGAAAATTTTATCGTCTACAACTGCTTTAAACGCATTAGGAACTATTATCCATTCAGAACGTGGATTTTTATGTGATTTTTGCTTTAATCGCCTCCAAGTTTTATTGTAAATACGAGTGCCTCTGTAAGTTTCGTCAGTCAGAATTTTTATGACCTTTGAATTATCCCATAGCTTACCATTAGCCGATAATGTTCTTTTCTTATTTAAATGTATTACAATGTCAGATATTCCATATCGTTCTTTTACAAACAGGTTAAATACCTCTATCACGGTCTCTGTTGTTTCATCATTTTTTGGAGTAAAAGAAACTCTTTCATTTGCAATCTGCTTATGTTCCCCTGTATTCAGAATACGGATTGGATTTTTGTTTGCATCCAGCAACTGACGAGCCATTCCGTAAACCGCCATACCTCCTGCTGAATAACCTTGCTCCGAAACTTTTACACAGCCATAAAAAACCTTTTCACTCAACTGACGGCTATATTCTGCTGCCATATATCGTTGAAGAGAGATTTCCAAATTCGAAGAAAGCAGGTTATTCGTATCAGGAAATCCTCTTGAAACATATACTACCTCCTTCCCATATTTTTTGCATAAATGAGTATAATATGCTGCTTGGTCTTGGTCTTGAAACCGCCCCCAGCGTGAAACATCATATACAAAAACGTAGTCAAAAGATGGGGCATTGGGGTTTTCAATCCAATTCATAAACAGCCGTTCAAATGCAGGGCGATTTGCAAGCAATCCGCTTTTACCTTCATCTGCTTCTTCGTGTATGATTTTTATATTGTTTTCATAGGCAAACTGTTCAGTATGCTGACGTTGAATAGCCACTGAATTTTCCTGCTTATCTTCTGCTGAATGTCGATAATAGGCAACTGCTTTTTTATGAATCTGTCTAAAGGTGCTTAACATTGCCTACATAAAAGTTTCCATAAGTACATGAAGCTCTGTAAACACAATTTGCTCTTTTTCTGTCAATTTTATATCAGCATTCTTCTTTACACTTAATTCTTTAATAAGGTTCTTAATTTGGTTTGAAATGCCAGATAATTGTGTCAATTCGTTTAATTCCTGTACAGACATTTTAGGTTCTGAAAGAAATTGTTCAATATACTCTTCATGCAAAGAAGCTGTCAAAAAAATCTTCGATAAGGCTGTAAAGTCCCGTTGCCTATACAAAAGGTTATCTCTAATTTTCTGAAAGAGAATTTTCACAATATCATCTATCTGAAATTCTTTAATTCTTCTTAGCTTTTTCAATACCCGTATAAAGCCTACCCGTTGATATTCTTTAAGATTATATTGAGACATTAATTCCAAGTAGTCCAATCTTGTGTTTCTCAAATCTTCAAAGTGAAATAACATTTTTTGAGTAACCCCAATTAGGTCGGCAATTTCTTTTGAACTTGCATTATGATATTCTGTCTTAATTCGATTAATTGCATTGGCTTTTTCAATAGGTCGCCAACTTCTACGATTATTCTGCATTTCGTATCTCCGAGCCTCAAATTCTCCATCGTTCATTTTGGGATATATCCGACACGGAACTTTTGCAAGTTTCAATTCTTTAGCGCAGGTAAACCGCCTATGTCCATCCATGATGATGTAACGTCCTGGAGTAATTTCACTCACTTTGATTGGGTCTTCTATTCCATAAAGTTGAATTGATTTCCTAAGACGGAAGTGGTCACCTCCACCCCTAAGTTCAAAAATTTTACGGGGCTGGTCGGGGTCTGTCTCAATTACATCAAGCGGTAATTCCATAAATGTAAATGGATAAGACTTAAGTGTGCCTATTGTACTTTTGCTATCATCACTCATAACATACATTTTAGGTTTCTACTTTATAGAAATGATTTTACAATATACTGCCTGTATTTAATACAATTTCAAGCCCTAAATTATGTTTAAGTTAAATATTTTGCGATAACTAATTTTTAAGATTGCAAGGCTTAGTACCGATAACACATTAAGCATGTAAAAACAGACGCACCAGAATTGGTGCGCTATTATTAACCTGTAATGTACTCAAGATAATCTTGAAAGCCAGCCCAATAACGTTTAACCGTTGCTATACTTAGACCTGTTATTTCTGTTATTTTCTTCTGGGTTACTTTTCCTTTTGTCTCGAAATCCCAGCCTTCTAAAGCTTGATATATTAATTCTTTTGACTTTTGGCTTCTTTCACCTCCTAAGACCATATTTACTATTTGCATTTTTTTATTAATAGAAAAGGAATATGTAGGATTAAAGAGTACTCTTCGTTCCTGATTATAAATCATTCTAAGTTCACCTTTATCTCGTTGTGATAGGACATTGTGTATAATGTTGTTTATCTCACCCTTCTTTAAAGGGGGACTCATCTTTGCGTTAATTATTTCAGCCCTCCATGAGAGAAATTTCCATTGTTTACTCTTATTCAATAAAGCATATTGAGAAAGTAGAAAGTACATAATATAGTTTCTTTGACCTTCAGGAATATCTCTTGGGATAAAAGGATTGCAAATATGCACTTTAGGAGTAAAAACCTTATAAGGCGTATCATCATCAAAATATTCATCAATATTATTTAGCCTAATTACTCCTGTCTCCAAAAAAGTATCATTCCCCCCTAAACCTCTTCTTTCTTTTATATTATTATCAAATGATACCTTTTTACATACATATACCTTAGAGTCTTCATTATGATATAAGTCTGGGTCATAAGATAAGACTGTTTGTTGGGTTGCTTTCCTGCCACCTATATCAGCAGTAATACCGATTATATTGGCAAGCTCATTATAGGTTTCACTATGATTATCTAAGGTTAGCCCCTCAACACGAACTAAGATGCCATATCCTTCGCCTGATAATGACTTCCATTTCGCAAATATGTACTCATTGTTCGGGATGGTTTCGATATTATCAGCATCGAGGTAAATAAGCCCCGTAGGAGCGATAATGTTTTCGTTCTTGGCATATCCGTCAAAAAGGAAATTAAATCTAACAGAAGGCAAATAATAAGCTTTTATCTTATCATATTCTTCTGTCCCTTTACCAAAAGCTCTCGCTTTTTGGATACAAGGCAGATTTTTATCTCCATGTTTTATAGCAACCAGAATTTTATCAATAGTGGTTGAACCAGTAATTTTTGGATTATTAACTGCTGGAAATTGGTTAATTCTTATGCTGGTAGAAGATTGCTTGGTTACTTCAATTGTTTCTAATGCTGTCATATAAATAGATTTTAGGCATAGCAATACCTGCATGGTATCCCATGAGTCTGATTATTAAAATAAGATTTGTTGTTTAAGTGGGCTGCGCAGCCGAGGAATTCTAAAGAGCCATTAATGGCATTGATTGGTTAGGCAGATTGCCTAAAGTTGTTACTTCTCTTTACGTGAAGGGGAACAAGAGCATTAAGGAGTTCAGATTTTTTGTAATACCTTCTACCACCAGTGCCATAAGCCTGTATCTTTCCTTTCTTTGTCCATTCCCAGAGAGTTGAGCTGTCAATTTGAAGGAACTCGCAAGCCTGCTTTCGTGTTAACAGGTTATCATCACTGCACGGTTGAAGAGTTTTCTTAATTGCTTCAATAGCTTGGTTAACACTCTCTGTAATTAATCCCTTCAACTCGTCTGGCTGAAGTTGGATTAGTTTGATTTCTGTCATCATACATTTACTTTTAAATTTTCTGAAGCAAAGTTACCAAGTTTTTAAGCCTTAAACGAAAAAGGGGACTCAGTCTCTTAGAGGTAAAAATTTGTAACTATCTGATAAACAGTAAGTAATTAAGAAGCTGAAATTTATATTCTATTAAAAGGGGACTGAAAAGGGACTAAGCATTGAGAAAGAAATACTCTCCTGTTATATAGTTACGAGTTATGAGTTTTCTTTTTGCTGGTTTGTCAATGGTTTTGCCATCTTGAAAAGAATATATTTCACGTAGCTTCTTAATGCCTTTTGAATTGCCTTTTAAGTTAGTCTTGAAAAGATTATTCATTTCGCAGTATAGATAGAATGCAACAAATAATTTAGGGGTTTTTAACCATAAATTGCCTTCCTGAGAAATGTAGCCCCGTTGGATTAAGGCATTTTCATAAGAAATATACTTGTCTAATTTCTGTTGATTTTCGAGTAAATAGGATAGAAGGTCTAATTTTGCTGCTTTAGTATCTAAAACGTTATTGAAGACGGTTTGTGACAAGCCTATATAGTGTGCTAATTTGTCATTTATTTTTTTTAATAGGTCTTTCAGGAACATATTAATAATAGTTGCACACTCTTTAAAATGGGGTTTAATTCTGTTCCTTAAAATCTCATCATTTTTTATTATTGCCTTGTTTATAAGGTTGATGTGTTGATTTAACACAGAAAGACGTAGCTCAAGCTCTATAGTAATATCTTCAACATAAGGGATAAGCCCATGCATTTCAGGGATAGTCTCTTCTACGAAAATCTCCCTTAGTAGTTCAGATGTATATACTTCTATTTCAAAAGAATTGATTGCTTGTATCATTTCGTTTTTTTCATCCTCACTAATTGTAGATTGTCTTATGAAATTTATACAGCAAACCTTAAGGTCAAGATTATAGTAGGGAGTGAAAGGTGTGTGTTCAAATGTAGTCCAGTACTCTGAATTTGCGATTTCAAGGCTGGAAGCAATACTGGATAAAATGTGAGGAACTGCTGAGCTGTCTACATTATTAAATTTTTTAAGCCTAATTAAATCTCCTTTAAGAAACTGTTTCTTAATACTGTTACTGTCGGAATATTGTAACTCTTTTGCAATGAAGCTAACTATGCTATCAATACCCCCAATAAGATATTTTTCTGCTTTTTTAATAATCGGTTTTTCCATTATTCAATGTAATTGCTGATTTCCATAGCCATATCTTTATTGCTTTTGCCTATATAATTTAAGAACATTGCTTCTGTAGAGTGACCAGTTACGTATTTCAGGAATGTTGTCGGAATTTTGCCATAGAAATTAGTTGCAAACGACCTTCTGCCTATATGTGAAGTAACAAGTTCCCATTTCTCATATATCCCATCTTTCTTGCGATAATTGCCACTCTTTGGTTTTGTTTCTTTGTGGCGACTACCTATAGTAGGGGTATTAATTTTTGCCTTTTCGCATACAGTTTTAATGAAGTCATTATAGCGTTGAGAAGATATTTTATAAGGAAACTTACCACCTCTTTGCTCAAGTATATCTAAGACCTTTTTGAAGAGAGGTATTGTCATAAGTTTGCCAGTTTTAACCTGGGTAAATTCGAGGAGATGCACTTGCTTTGTTTCGCCAGTAAATTTGTCTTTCTTGTTTTCAATCCTTATCATGCTGGTATCAAACCTCATAAAATCAGAAACCCTTTGTCCTGTGTAACAGGATATAATAAGCCAGTCACGAGCGTTTAGCAGGCTGTCTGAAAGTTTTTCCTCAATGTTTTCAATTTGCTCCAGTTCTTCAGTAGTAAGATATATCTTCGGTGGCTTCTCTTTTTCGGCTTTAAGGTTGTCTAATTGTGGGCTTGTCTCAATACCTTGTGAACGTGCGTGTTTACAGAAAGTCTTTATAAATGAAAGTTCCCTCTGAATGGTGTTTTGTGCATAGCCCTTGGAATGGTAAAATGCTATAAACTCATTTTTGAACTTGTCATTAATATCCTTAATGTAGATAGGGTGCTTTCTTTGTTCCTGTAACTGTTCAAGCTTCTTCCTTATAACGGTATATTTCTGTATAGAGGTTCTTTTAAGTTCAAACCGTCTGTATTGTATATAAAAATCTATGTACTCGACAATTGTGGTAGGGATTTGCTCATCCTTTGAGGGATTGTAATAAAGGTCTATAACGTTCTCAAGCCAACGCTTATCTATCTTTTCAGGGTTAGCTGACCCAAAGGCTTTAAGTATATGATTTGTAAGCTTGTTAATCTCGTTATTAGTCTCAACCTGAAGGTTTGCATCATCTGTATCTTTTGGGCGTTTTTGAAGGTGTATCTTTTTCCAGTAGAACTTACTTACTGTTAATTTGGATTTCCCGCCGATTACATAATCTTTTTCGTTATACCTGTAAAGTAGTCTCACATTTAGATTGGAAGTGTCTTTAGTTGAGCGGTACAAAAAGTTTACTGAAGCCATATTCATATTGAATTATGAATACAAATATAGCTGTTTTTTGTACGATAATTGTACGGCTTATTAAGAATATAAGCGAAAATATCCAATCTATTCCCAATTCTATAGTCTCTTTTTGTATTGTTAAATCTTTGTTTTTAAGGTAGTTTAGAATTGATTTTCAACATTTTTAAAAAATGAATTTTTGGATGTATGCAGTCCCTTCCTCTCTGC
>Ga0079224_100011826_pt1 | contig 12049 bp, 11 predicted proteins | sample Stecom2015_FD_80414 | JGI IMG/M metagenome (GOLD analysis project Ga0079224, IMG submission 80414) | Agricultural soil microbial communities from Utah to study Nitrogen management - Steer compost 2015 | ecosystem: Environmental > Terrestrial > Soil > Agricultural land | place: USA: Utah... | reverse complement strand
TGCGCCATCACGGTGCGCTGGCACACTTCCTGCACTTTCCCGGGCCAGACTCCCATACCCTTCGGCCCGCAGCGGCGAGCGGCCCGAGGCATTCAATATCGCCGCCTACCGGAGGAGACCTCATGACGACGCCCGCGGAAGTTCTCAGCACGATCAAGGAAAAAGAAGTCAAATTCGTGGATCTTCGCTTCACGGACACGCGCGGTAAGGAGCAGCACGTAACGATTCCCGCACATTCCATCGATCAAGCGTTCTTCGATGACGGGAAGATGTTCGACGGCTCCTCGATCGCGGGTTGGAAGGGCATCAACGAGTCCGACATGGTCCTTATGCCCGATGCCGAGACCGCCGTCATCGATCCGTTCTTCGAGGAGACGACGATCATCCTGCGCTGCGATGTGCTCGAGCCCTCCACGATGCAGGGATATGATCGCGACCCGCGCTCCATCGCAAAGCGAGCCGAGGCCTATCTCAAGTCAACAGGCATCGGCGACAAAGCGCTGTTCGGACCCGAGAACGAATTCTTCATCTTCGACAATGTGCGCTACGGCACGACGATGTCGGGCTCCTTCTTCGACATCGACTCCATGGAGGCCGCATGGAGCTCCGGCAAGACGTACGAGAACGGCAATAAAGCGCATCGCCCCGCCGTCAAGGGCGGCTACTTCCCGGTGCCCCCGGTCGACTCTTTTCAAGACATCCGCTCGGCGATGTGCCTCGCGCTCGAAGAGCTCGGCATGAAAGTCGAGGTTCACCATCACGAAGTCGCGACCGCGGGTCAGTGCGAAATCGGCGTGAACGCGAACACCCTCGTGCGCAAAGCCGACGAGGTCCAGCTCCTCAAGTACGCGGTTCATAACGTCGCACACGCTTACGGCAAGACCGCGACGTTCATGCCGAAACCGCTCGTCGGCGACAATGGCAACGGTATGCACGTCCACCAGTCGATCTCGAAGGACGGCAAGCCGCTCTTCGCCGGGGACAAGTACGCAGGGTTGTCCGATCTCGCGCTCTACTACATCGGCGGCATCATCAAGCACGCCAAGGCGATCAACGCTTTCACGAACTCGAGCACGAACAGCTACAAGCGCCTCGTGCCGGGGTTCGAAGCGCCGGTCATGTTGGCGTACTCGGCGCGTAATCGTTCGGCGTCGATTCGTATCCCGTGGGTCTCGAATCCGAAAGCTCGCCGCATCGAGGTGCGCTTCCCGGACTCGACCGCAAATCCCTACCTCGCCTTCTCGGCGATGCTCATGGCGGGTCTCGACGGTATTCAGAACAAGATCCACCCGGGCGATGCCGCGGACAAGGATCTCTACGATCTGCCGCCCGAGGAAGCCAAGAACATTCCTGAGGTGTGCTACTCGCTGGAACAAGCGCTGCAGGCGCTCGATGCGGACCGCGGCTTCTTGAAAGCGGGCGGCGTCTTCACGGATGACATCATCGATGCCTACATCGGCTTGAAGATGCAGGAGGTCACGAAAGTGCGGATGTCGACGCATCCGTTGGAGTTCGAGTTGTACTACAGCGTGTAAGCACGCCGGACGGCGGGTCCTCCGGCCCGCCGTCTAGCTTTCATGCGTAGCTCGGTGACGGCGTTCACAATGCGCCGTCGCCTCTTTTGTCAGGTCGAGGCGAAGCGGATATGCTCTCTCGTCATGCGCACAGCACTCATACTGCTAGCGATGCTCGCGGCACCCGCGCTCGCCGGTGCGCAGACCGTATGGAAATGGGTAGACGAGCAAGGAGTGACGCACTACTCCGATCGTCCCATGCCGGGGGCGACCAAAATGGAGCTCTCGGTAGGCCGTACGGGCACCGTTCCACCTTCAGCCGCACCGCCCTCGCCTACGTCGTCGTCTCGCACGACGCCGACGTCAGGCCCTCGGTACAGCACGATTGCAATTACAAGTCCTCAGCCGGACGAAACGATCGTGAACACGGGCGGCGTCGTGCAAGTGAGCGTTGCGCTCGAACCTGCGCTTCGGTCCGGCCACAACCTTCAGCTCTATCTGGACGGGACGCTGGTCGAAGGTGCTCTGAATGCCACGTCGTATACGCTCACCGAGGTGCCGCGCGGCGAGCACACCCTTGTTGCAGTGATCACCGATCAGCAAGGCGAGCGGCTGCAAAGCAGCGAGCCGGTAACGTTCTACGTTCGACAGACATCGATCGCAAATCCGCCCGTGGGCCCTGCCCTACGCAATCCGCCTCGACCGCGTCCGGGCCGAACGAGCAACAAACTGCCTTCCACGCAGCCGTCCTATGCCGACTTGAACGGTGCGCGCACCGCGACCGTCGACCCGCGGACGAATCGCCCTCCTCAGAAGCAGCGCTAGTCGATCGCGCACTACGCTCGTACCGTGCATCGGTACGTGCTCGATGCATTCAGCCTTCTCTTACGGCAGAGAGGCTCCGATGGTAGTGCAAGCTTACCGCTTGCCCGATCAAGCGATGCTCGAAGCGACTCGCATTCTCGACGGTCTGAGCACGAGCGTGCTCATCGTCGATGAGCACCATGCCGTCGCGTACCTGAACGTCGCCGCTGAAACGCTATTCGGCGTGAGCCGCAACCAGTCGCGCGGTCGCCCTCTGCGGGAGCTCATCGCCGATGCCACGGCGCTCGGCACGATGATCGAGCGAGCGGTTGAAACGTGGCGGCCCTATTCGAGACGCGAGCTCGCGCTGCGGCCGCTCGCCGGGGATGGCGAGCTCATCGTCGATTGCACGGTCGCACCCTTCGAGGATGCTGCGGCACCGGGGTCGGTGATCATCGAGATCAGCGACGCCACCCAACATCAACGCATCACGCGCGAGACAGCCCTGCTGACGCAAATAGACGGCAGCCGCCTGATGATTCGTCAACTAGCGCACGAGATCAAGAACCCGCTCGGCGGCTTGCGCGGTGCGGCTCAGCTTCTTGCGCGTCAGTTGGCCGATGCATCGATGCGAGAATACACCTCCATCATCATCAGCGAAGCGGATCGCCTGGTCGCACTCGTCGATTCTCTGCTCGGACCGGGCCACGCGCCGCGCAAGGAGCTCATCAATATCCATGAGCTCTTGCAGCACGTGCGCCACTTGCTCGCTGCCGATGCACCCTCGATCGCGATCGATCGCGACTACGATCCGAGCCTGCCCCCGTTGCGCCTCGACCGCAATCTGATCATCCAGGCGATGCTCAACATCGGACAGAACGCGCTCCAGGCGCTCGCACATGCACATACCCCGAACGGTCGACTCGTGCTACGCACTCGCGCGCTGACGAACGTGAATATCGGCGCTCGCCGCCATCGCGTCGTCGCAAGCGTGCAGTTCGAAGACAATGGGCCGGGCGTACCCGAGCAACTGCGCGAGACCCTCTTCTACCCGCTCGTTACGGGACGCAGCGACGGTACGGGTCTCGGACTTGCGATCGCACAGGAGCTCGTCGCACGCCACGACGGATTGATCGAGTTCGAGAGCCGCCCGGGCCGCACCGTCTTCACGATCTTGTTGCCTTTCAACGCCTCCGATGTCAGTGAAACCGCTTAACGTCTGGCTCGTCGACGACGATGCCTCAATCCGCTGGGTCCTCGAGAAGGCGCTGCGCCAGGGCGGTATGTCGCCGACCGCGTTCGATCAAGCGGACACTGCGCTCGCAGCATTGCGGCGCGACCGGCCCGATGTGCTGATCACCGACGTGCGCATGCCGGGAAGAAGCGGGCTCGAGCTCTTGACCGAGATCCGCGACAGCCAGCCAGAGCTGCCCGTAATCGTGATGACTGCGCATTCCGATCTCGACAGCGCGGTTGCGGCGTATCAAGGCGGTGCGTTCGAGTACTTGCCGAAGCCGTTCGATATCGACCAAGCCGTCGATCTCGTGCGCCGAGCCGCGCAGCAGCGCGTGCGAGTGGAGGAAGTCTCGAGCGAGGCGCGCCGGATTCCGGAGATGCTAGGTCACGCGCCGGCAATGCAGGAAGTCTTTCGCGCGATCGGCCGTCTATCTCGCTCGAGCATGACCGTCTTGATCACGGGCGAATCCGGCACGGGCAAAGAGCTCGTCGCGCGCGCGCTACATCGACATAGCCCGCGGGCGAACAAAGCCTTCATCGCGCTCAACACGTCCGCCTTTACGGCCGACCTTCTCGAATCGGAGCTCTTCGGTCACGAAAAAGGCTCGTTCACGGGCGCGGACGCGCTGCGTCGCGGGCGTTTCGAGCAAGCCGACGGCGGGACCCTCTTCTTGGATGAAATCGGCGATATGTCGCCGCAACTGCAGACCCGCTTGTTGCGGGTGCTTGCAGAGGGCGAGTTCTATCGCGTGGGCGGCCAAGTGCCGGTACGCGTCGATGTGCGCGTGATCGCGGCGACACATCAAGATCTCGAAGAGCGCGTGAAACAAAATCTCTTCCGCGAAGATCTGCTGCATCGTCTGAATGTCATTCGCATCGAAGTGCCGCCGCTACGCGCACGTCGCGAGGACATTCCGGAATTGCTCGCGCACTATCTCGCCGTCGCGGCCGTCGAGCTCGGCGTCGAGCCGAAGACGCTCACGCCGGAAGCCGCGGCCGTGCTGTCCAGTTTCGATTGGCCCGGCAACGTGCGTCAGCTCGTCAACGCATGTCGGCGCCTCACCGTCACGGCGCCCGGCCGCGAGATCAAAGCCGAGGACATTCCCGCGGACCTGGGCGGCACGACTAATCCCGCAATGCTGCAAGACGAGTGGACGCGTCAACTGTCGAGCTGGGCGGAAAAGCGCCTCGCTGCAGGGGAGACGCCGCTCCTGGACGATGCGATGCCGGAGTTCGAGCGCACGTTGATTCGAGCGGCGCTACGGAAGGCCGAAGGTGGTCGCCAGGAAGCGGCACGCCTGCTCGGCTGGGGGCGCAATACCCTCACGCGCAAGCTGAAAGAGCTTGCAATGGATGACGAATAGGGCCGAGCGCGTTTCTCAGCACGCTTGCGTCCGGGCCAGCGCCGGCGAGTGCCCGGCTGACGTTCCCACGAGCTCGCTGATGGAGCGCAGACTGTTGCGCGTCAGATACGCCGCGATGCCGGCGTTGATCTTCTTGCACACGAGCGGATCATAGAAAAGCGCCGTGCCGACGCCGACCGCCGAGGCGCCGGCGATCAAGAACTCGAGCGCGTCGTTGGCCGAGCAAATCCCGCCTTGTCCGATGATCGGAACGTTGTGTTTACGGGCGACCTCGTAGACTTGATGAACTTTGAGCAACGCGATGGGTTTGATCGCGGGTCCGGACAAACCGCCCTGGATATTCCCGATGATGGGACGACGCGTCGCGACATCGATTGCCATACCCATGACCGTGTTGATGACGGCTAGCGCATCGCTGCCGGCCTCGATGCACATACGCGCATTCTCGCGAATGTCTGTCTGGTTCGGCGATAACTTCGTGATGAGCGGCTTCTTGGTCACCGCTCGGCACGCGGCCACGACTCGCGCCGACATCTCCGGGTAGTTCCCGAACTGCACGCCCCCTTCTTTGATGTTCGGACACGAGATGTTGATTTCGATCGCATCGATCGGCGAGTCCTCGAATCGCCGCGTGACCTCGACGTAGTCCTCGATGGTCGACCCGCACACATTGGCAATGAATCGCGTTTCGCTGAAGTCGAGCGTCGGGAGTATCCGCTCCACGACGTGCGTGACGCCGGGATTCTGCAAGCCGATGGCGTTCAGCATGCCCATCGGCGTTTCATACACGCGATGCGGCGGATTGCCGAGACGCGGCTCGCGTGTCGTGCCTTTGAGCACGATCGCGCCCGCGTCGCGGTTCGAAAAGCCCTCGACCCGCGTATATTCTTCGCCGAAGCCGACGCAGCCCGAGAGCAGCACGATGGGCGAAGCGAAGCGTAGCCCGCAAAAATCGATCGCGAGCGAGTGTGTAGGGTCGGTCGAAGTGGAAGTAGGCATCGGGCAACTAGTCTAACGCAGCGCTTGCCCAAGCGCAGTCGGAGCGAGACCACCGAGCGTTCGCATGTTCAACGTCGTTCTCTTCCAGCCGGAAATTCCGCCGAACACCGGCAACATCATCCGCATGTGCGCGAATACGGGCGCGCACCTCCATTTGGTTCGTCCGCTCGGATTCGATATCAGCGAGAAGGCAGTGCGCCGGGCGGGCATGGATTACGCGGAGCTCGCGGCGGTACGAGTCTGGGATTCGTTCGAAGCGTGCCTGAGTGCGGTGGGGCGTCGATGGTTTGCAGTCTCCACGCGCGGTTCCGCGCGCTACGACGAGATGAGGTACGAGCCGGGCGATACGTTCGTCTTCGGCCCCGAGACACGAGGGTTGCCGCAGCGCCTGCTCGACACGTGTCCTGAAGAGCGCCGACTACGCATCCCGATGAGAGCCGGCAATCGCAGCTTGAATCTCTCGAACGCTGCTGCGGTGCTCGTGTACGAGGCGTGGCGCCAACACCGGTTTGCAGGCGCGGAGCCTACGCACTCTCCGGCTTGAGCGCCCGTGACATGAGCTCCTTGACGGCGTCTTTCGGCGCGACGCCTTCGTAAATCACTCGATAGATTTGCTCGCTGATCGGCATCTCGACCTCGAGACGCTTTGCGACCTCGCGTACCGCGCGTGCTGCCATGACCCCTTCGACGACCTGCCCGATCGAGTGCTGCGCGGCGGCAACGTCGTGGCCGGACGCGAGCTCTAGGCCGAAGCGGCGATTGCGCGACTGATTGTCGGTACACGTCAGCACGAGATCGCCGAGCCCGGCAAGGCCCATGAAAGTTTCTTTGCGCGCGCCGAGCGCGATGCCCAGACGCGTCATTTCAACTAACCCGCGAGTGATCAGCGCAATGCGGGTATTCGCGCCGAATCCGAGCCCGTCGGAAATGCCCGCGCCGATCGCGAGCACGTTCTTGGTCGCACCGCCGACCTCCACGCCCACGATGTCGCTCGATGTGTAAGCCCGAAAGTTGAGCCCGGAAAGGCTTCGCGCCAACGCAGCCGCGAAAGCCGGATCCTTCGAGCCGACTGTCATGGCCGTCGGCAATCCCGCGCCGACTTCGCGTGCGAACGTCGGACCGGACAAGACGGCAAGGGGCACATGATCGCCCAGGACTTGTCGGGCGACCTCGTGAGGCAGCAGCCCGGTCGCGAGCTCGAACCCCTTCGTCGCCCAGGCGACCCGAGCCCCTTTCGCAAGGTGCGGCGCGGCCGCCGTCAAGGTCTCGCGCAAGCCATGGCTCGGTACGGCCACCAGAACGTCATGGCTGTCGCGCAAAGCCGCAGCAAGATCCGGCTCGATCGATAGCGCCGGGGGAAACGTCGCTTCGGGCAAGTAGCGCGCGTTGCGACGTTCCCTTTCGAGCTCCGCTAGGTGCGTCCGATCGCGACCCCACAACACGGTGGGGCGCGATGCGCGCGCGAACTGGATGGCAAGGGCGGTGCCCCAAGAACCGGCTCCGAGCACCGCAATCTGCGTGGCGGAGGCCGTCTCCCCGGACGCATCGCTCATCGAATCAGTTCGCGGGCGGTGTCGCCTGCGCGCCGGCTTGCTGCTGCTGGGCGCGCATCGCGGCCTGCGCGAAGAGCGTGTCGAAGTTCACCGGCGGCAACAAGAACGGCGGGAAGCCGCCCTTCGTGAGCAGATCCGAGATCACCTGGCGCGCATACGGCAGGAGATAGTTCGGGCAGAAGATCGCGAGCAGCCTTTGCAGCTCCTGCTGCGGCACGTTACGAATCCCGAACGCACCCGCCTGCTGCAGCTCGATCAGCCAAATGGTCTTCTCGGCCGCTTGCGCTTCGACCCGAACCGTCAGCACAACCTCCTTCGTGTCCCCGCCGAGCTCGTTGACGGTCGTGTTGAGGTTGAGATTGATCGTCGGGTTACCGGCATTCGGGTCCACACGCGGGCCCTGCGGCGCCTCGAACGACACGTCTTTGACGTATACCGCCTGCGGCGCGAATTGCGGCGCATTCGGATCGGCGGCCTGACCGTTCGGAGTCTGTGCTTCATCCACCATAATCGAGTCCTCTGTCGCGTTCATCGTGATAGTTATAGAGTCGAGTTGACGATCGTCCACGACTCGACGACCGCCGCCGAAACACTGCTCGAGCTGCTCTAAGAAGAACCCGCCAGCAGCTTGTCCAATTCTCCCGCGCGATCGAGCGCGGCCAAGTCATCGTAGCCGCCGACATGGCGATCGCCGATGAAAATTTGCGGCACCGTTCGGCGCCCGCTTCTTCGAACCATGATTTCCCGCTGTCCCGGGTCTTCGTCCACCTTGATCTCGCTGACAGCGACGCCCTTGCGCGCGAGCAAGCTACGAGCGCGCTGACAATACCCGCACCATGTCGTCGAGTACATGACGATTTGAGGCGAGTCGTTCATCATGCCTTCCCTTTCTTGCCTTCTCCTTTGACGAGCGGCAGATTTTCCTGCCGCCAGCTCTGCAGCCCGCCGCGCAGGGTCGCGACTTTCGTGAAGCCGAGCTCCCTCAATGCGCGCGCGGCTTGCGCGGAGGCAAGGCCATTGTCGCAATAGACAAGGACGGGTTTTTCCTTGTATTTCTTCAACGAGTCGGCGCGCGAGGCGAGCTCGCTTGCCGGAATATGACGCGCGTCGATGATGTGCCCGGCCTGGTAGTCGGCGGCGGGGCGCACGTCGAGAATCGCCGCTCCGCCGTTCGCGAGCAGCACGGCCTCGGTCGGCGAGATGAGGCTCGAGCCGCGCGCCCGCGCGCGGATCGCGATCACGACCGCAAGAACGAACAGAATCGCTGCCGCCGCGACCAAGAAAGGATGATTTGTGGTGTACTCGAACAGCCGATTCATTGGATGTGTCTTACAAGAATGTACCGCACGGTCGGAGTCGCCGGAGCGGGTCGGAGCGACTCGATAACGATGTTGCCGATCAAGGCTTGCGCAAAAAAGGCGCAAAGTATAACAGCGCGCCATTCTGGCACGTCCGCATGACGGTCCGCCTCCTGCGCTTTCTAGCCGCCTGCGTGCTCGGATGGGGTCTCGTCATCGCGGCCGCCCCGAGCGCCGCGGCCGCGGGCGTCGACGCAAAGGAGGCGGAGCTCAAGCAGATTCGTACGCGGATCGAGTCCATCCGCAAGTCCATTCATGCGGACGCCGAACGCAGAGACGCCCTGGCTGGCCAGCTCAAGAGCGCGGACAAGGCGATTCAATCCGCTCGGGAGCGCCTGGGCGAGATTCGCGCGCAGCGTGCTGCGACGGAGCAGAAGCTGAAAGCCCTGCGACAAGAGCAGGCGGAAACCCAGCGCCAAGTCGACGAGGAGCGTTCGGCGCTCGCAGCAGAGCTCGCCACGGCGTACATGAACGGGCGCCAGGAGCAACTGAAGCTCCTGCTCAACCAGCAGGATCCGGCGCAGCTCGGCCGTACGATGACGTACTACGGCTATTTCGCGCGCGCGCGGGCCGATCGGATCGAGCGTATCGGCGATCACCTCGAACACCTTGCTCTGCTGGGCGAGACCATTTCAGCCGAAGCCGCGCGGCTGAAAACCCTCGAGGCCGAGAGCGAGCGCAACGTGCAGCTGCTCGCGGACGCACGCCGCCGACGCGCGCAGACCCTTGCGCAAGTGCAGGCGAAGCTCAAGAGCCGCAACCAAGAGCTTGCGAAGCTGCAGCGCGATGCGCGCGCGCTCGAAGACCTCGTGGCGGAGCTGCGTCGCGCGATCGATGAATTTCCGGAGCTCGCCGAGCAGCCGTTCCACCGCGTGAAAGGAAAGCTGCCGTGGCCGGTCAACGGGAAAGTGCTCGCGCGGTTCGGCGAGCTTCGAGCGGGCGGACCGCTCAAATGGCAAGGCATCGTGATCGGCGCCGATCGCGGCACGCAGGTGCGGTCCCCTTACCACGGACGGGTGGTTTATGCGGATTGGCTGCCCGGCCTTGGATTGCTGCTCGTGCTCGATCACGGCGACGGCTACATGAGCTTGTACGGCAACAATGAGCAACTCTATCGGCGCGTGGGAGAGCGCGTTGCACCCGGCGACATCTTGTCCGCCGTCGGCGATGCTGCTGGCGTGGGCAAGCCGGGGCTCTATCTCGAGATCCGGAAGGGCCGACAAACCCTCGACCCCGGGAGTTGGCTCGTGCGCCGCTAGTCCAAAGACCCTCTCGCCGACTCATCCTTTTCCGCTGGGCGCGACGCGTCCGACCCGGAAACGCATTATCGCTGTGCACTACGCGCTTCATTGAGGGATACCCCGAAGCGGGTACGCAAAACTGCGGCCGACTTCAAAGAAGCAAAAGGCGCGTGCACCCATGATCCCCGTGTAAACGAAGGGGGTACGTGCGCCCATTTCGGGCCATCGAACATCATGGCGAGCACATCGGACGAGGAGACCGTAGAGGCGCAAAGCCTATCGACGTCGCTCGATCCTTATGGGCAGCTCGTCAAGATGCTGATGCCGCGAGCGACGTGCATTGCGATCTACGATCGCATGAGCGTGCCGCTGTGGCTCTCGGACGGGTACGACGGCCACGATCTCGCGCAGCTCGCGGAAGAGGCGCTCAACGCGGCGCGTCAGGGCATGCTCGGTTCGGACGATCCAGACCTCGGCGAGCAAGAGGGTTTTGCGCGCTCGTGGGACGGCGACACCTCCTACGTTTTCCTTCTTCGCGAGGGCGCATCGCTCCTCGGCGCATTGGCCATTTCTTGTCAGGACAGCTCGAGCGGCGCGCGCCCCTTCAGTCTCGTGCAAGGTCTGCTTCGACCTGCGCTCCAGGTGCTCAGTCGCGAGCTCTCGCACCAATACAACATCCTCGACCTACGCAAGGACTTGTCTCTTCGCGACGGGGACCTCGCGTTGCTTCTCGACCCGAGCGGCTCCGCCGACGAGCAGGACGACCATGATCTCGTTCAGTTGGTGCGCAACTGCATAAGCCACATGGAGTGCTCGTACGGTGCACTCGTCGTTCCCGACAAGAAGATTGCCATCTCCGCTTTCGCCGACGCGAGCGCCTCGAAAGACGCGGCGCTCCTCGAGGAGACCCACGGAAATCTGTTTGCATGGGCTCAAGTGCAGCGACGCACGCTGTTGTTGAACAAAGCGCCGCCGAATAGCTCGCTCGGCTCGCTGCCCTACAAGATTCTTGCCTGCCCCGTTCGTCACGGCGCGCATCATGTGGCGGGCTTGTTGATGCTCGCGAAGCGAAGGGACGCAACCGATTTCGACGTCCGGCAAGTGCGCATCCTCGAGATGATGACGCGACGCATCGCCTACGTCTTGCAAAATGCCTACGATCCTTCGACCGGATTGCTCACGCGGCCCGCGTTCGAACAACGAGCGCTGGCGGCACTCGCGACGTTCGGCGCGGACGCGCAGCACTGCGTCGCGTACGCCGACGTCGATCGGCTGCACGTCGTCAACGAAAATCACGGCATGCACGTAGGCGATGAGGTCATCGATCGAGCCGCCGAAGTGCTGCGGACTCATCTTCCGGCGAATGTGATCGCTGCGCGCATTTCCGGCGATCGGTTTGCGATGTTCTTTCCGGAGCTGTCGCTCGAGGCGGCGCGTTCGTTTGCGGAAGATCTGTGCCGAAAAGTCGCGAGCGTGTCGGTCGCGCACGAAGGAAAAGCGATCGAGCTTTCGTTGAGCGTCGGCGTTGCTGCGGTGCCCGACACGAAGTTTCCGCTTTCGCACGCGCTCGCGGCCGCCGAGATCGCGTGCAAGGCGGCGAAGGACCGCGGGCGTGGCCGCGTCGAGATCTACCAGGAGGCAGATCGCAGTATCGTCCGGCGCTACGAGGACGTGACGATCGTCGGCAACCTTCGGGAAGCCATCGCAAACGATCGCTTCCGCATGGAGGCGCAGCCGATCCTGGACTTGAGCCACAAGGGAACGCCGCGCCGCTTCGAGCTGCTGTTGCGCATGATAGATCCGGCAGGAGACAGCATCGCGCCCGACAAGTTCTTGTCCGCGGCCGAGCGCTATCAGCTCGCGACGGACATCGATCGATGGGTGGTCCAGTACGCGCTCGAAATTCTCTCCTCCGCGGCGTCCGCGCTCGAGCACCTGGGCGCGCACTTCGCCATCAACATCTCGGGGCAGTCGTTGGGC
>Ga0079224_100011825_pt1 | contig 12050 bp, 7 predicted proteins | sample Stecom2015_FD_80414 | JGI IMG/M metagenome (GOLD analysis project Ga0079224, IMG submission 80414) | Agricultural soil microbial communities from Utah to study Nitrogen management - Steer compost 2015 | ecosystem: Environmental > Terrestrial > Soil > Agricultural land | place: USA: Utah... | reverse complement strand
AGCTCCGACGACCGGATCGACGAGAACGCGGCCCTCGGCCTTCATTCCGTATCGCCCGTGGACCGCTTTGAAGGCTCCGTTGAATGTTGCAACAACCCGAGCCGTGAGCTGAGGATCCGAAGGGATTTGTCCGCTGCCTGGGGGACCAGTATCAGGATGGGGATCTTCATATCCTGCCCCGATCTTGAGTTCGAGTCGGCGCATATCCATCGCTACCAGCTGAAGCTCGGCGTAAGGGCGCAAGGGGTCCGGATGCAAGACGGTCCGATAAAAGAGTGGCTCTCCCGTTTTCGGAAGCACTGGTCTTTCGACAGCACGCCACTCACCGTCACCCTTTTGAGGAACGCCAATGGCTTGGAGCTGCGAGGGTGGCCAGGGCGTTGCTTTGGTCAGAGAGTCATCGGTCGCACTTGGGTCCGAAGGCGCGTTCTCAGTCTTGGGCGAAAGTTCTCTGACAGGATCAAGCTCGTTGCCGTTTTTTAGGGAGTGGGTGGCGCGATGTAACCAGTCTCTGGTGGAGAAAGCGCGGCCTTCGAGCCAGGCAATGAAGGGCGCCCCAACAAGCGCACGTCCGGTGTTGGCTAAAAAATGAGGCCAAGGAATAGGCTCAAATCTTCGAACCATGAACGAAAAGCCTTTCTCGTTCAGACGCGAGGCCTCGCTCGACCCCCCTTCAAGGTTGAAGAGTTCGTCGACAGCCAGTTGTACCTGGTTTCCAGAGGAGCGCAGCTGAGCCACGCCATCTTGGACAGTGACGCTCAGTTCATCCCCGGGCACTGGGCCTTGCAGAAACAGATCGCTTCTTCCAAGCCCGTCCATTGTTCCTGTTTCAAGATAGGAATAGACGCTCAGTTGGAACCTTTCCAGCCACGAGTGTCCGTCGTCTTCGGCGCCGCGAAGATTCAGGAAGCTGAGGCTGGGGGGAGCCCAATCGGATCTCGTCGCAAAGAGGGCGAGCGAATCGTTGCCCACGATGCCGTACTCGTCAGCGCGATCTGTTGATGTGAGATTGCGGACTCGACCAATGTCCAACACCCGCCCCTCAGGTGAGAGCCGCACAAAGGAGCGATAGAGGTCGCGCAAGGTGTCCTCACCTTCTGCTCGAGCGTCAAATAGGATGGGACGCCCCAGGAAGTAGTCTGTGATCCTTCCGCGTGATGGTTCCCACAGGAACTCACCTGCGAGCAGGCCCGTGCGTGACGAGAGGGCTTGGGTGACTCCGGCGGCGTCTGGGGAGGGGGGCGAGTGGTGGCCCGCCGTGGATAGAAGTCCCAAGAACGCGGACAGGCCCATCAAGGGCCCGCGCTCTCGGAGATAGCCACGGAAAGGAAGCACTCCGATCCCCCCTAGGAAACCCGGACTCGTGTTGCAAGAGCCCGTGGGGACTGTTAACGCACCCTGCGTGACCGAAGCGGCCAAACCTGGCTCTGGAGCGACAGCAGAAGCCGCAACCAAGCAAAAGAGCAACCTCAGGGTTCGGCTTTTGACGACAGCGGTGTTGGGTCCGCTTCTCTTGGGGATCTTGTTCTTTGGTCCCCCTTGGGCCTGGGCCCTGTTGATTTGTTGCTCGTCGTTTCAGGTTGCCCGCGAGCTTCTGGCGATGACGCACCCCAGGGACGTCGTGGCCCAGCGCTTTGGGGCCTTTCTCTCGTTCTGCGTGACCGCCGCAGCCTACCTCTCGGCCGATGATCCACGCATCCTCTTGAGTACAATCATTGTCGTTCTCGTCGTGGGTGCGATGGGTCCCCTGGCTCGCCTGGGTCAGATCCCCTCTGCGGCTCTTCGCATGAGTTCTGGAATGTCCGCTCCCCTCTACGTGGGGCTGCTCCTCTCGACACTTGCACTCTTGCGTCGAGACGGCGGTGAGGTGGGGCCCGAGTACGTCTTCCTGACCTTGCAGATTGCTTGGATGGGGGATACCGGCGGCTACGTCTTTGGCCGCTTCATGGGAAAGACCAAGCTCTACGAAGCCGTCAGCCCCAAGAAGACCCGCGAGGGTCTGTTGGGATCTGTCGTTTTTTCGACGGCATCGGCTGCAGTGGCCAGCTGGACCTACCTTCCGGAAATACCGCTCGGAAGTAGCCTTGTGTTGGGAGCGGTAGGTGCCGTGCTTGGATTGATGGGGGACTTAGTGGAGTCGTTGTTCAAGCGTTCCACAGGAGTGAAAGATTCTGGAAACCTCTTGCCGGGTCATGGCGGGCTCTTTGATCGGGTGGACGCGCTCTTGATCGTCGGGCCGCTTGTTTACCTCTATCTTCTTTGGAACGCTTGATTCACAGCTTCGGTCAAACTTTGACCGCCAGCTCGCGTTTTGGGTATCGTTCCGCTGACAACAGGTGAAAGGCAGCTTCGTGACCAAATCAAAATCCAAGCCCCCGCAGAAGCAAGCTGGTGAGGCTCCAGCTCCTGAAGGGCTCGTCCCATCGGTCCCTCTTCAGCCAGGCGACCGGACAGCTTGGCCGCGCGTGAGGACTTTCCGGGCAGGTACCAATTCTTTGACGTCGTGCAGACCTACGTCGATGACGCCGCCGAGCTCTCAGGTCTTCCGACCTATTTGCGTCGCATTTTGCCGGCGCCCCAAAACGAAATCCTCGTGCATTTTCCTGTGCGAATGGACGACCAGGAGGTGCGAGTGTTCAAAGGTTACCGCATCCAGCACAACAATATTTTGGGGCCGTACAAGGGTGGACTGCGCTGTCATCCCCAGGCTGGGCTTGATGATTTCAAGGCACTGGCCTCCCTGATGACGTGGAAGTGCTCCTTGATTGGGGTGCCCTTTGGTGGGGCTAAAGGCGGGATCAAGTATGATCCCACACAACACTCACCGGCTGAAAACGAGCGCATCATGCGGCGTTTCATTCACTCTCTTGGTACCAATATTGGGCCGGATACGGATATTCCCGCTCCGGACGTAGGCACAGGTGAGCAGACGATGGCCTGGGCCATGGACACCTACGTCAACACCCAAGGGCGCAACGGCAATCAGGCCAATCGCGGCGTGGTGACGGGAAAACCCGTGTGCGTCGGTGGAACGCCAGGGCGAACCAAAGCCACTGGGCAAGGCGTTGTGCACTGCATTCTTGATTGGGCGGAGCGCAACGCCTTTGAACTCGAAGGCAAGAAGCTCATGGTCCAAGGTTTTGGTAACGTGGGGAGTCACACAGCGGTGCTGCTGGGGCAAATGGGTGTGTCGTTGGTCGCAGTCGGTGACCACACTGGCTACCTCTACAATCCCGAGGGATTCAACGCCTATCGACTCCAGGAATACGTTCGTAAACAGGGCTCGATCAGCGGGTATCCCAACGGAGACGTCATCACACGGGAAGAATTTTTTGCAGTTTCGGCAGATATTTTTGTTCCGGCCGCATTAGAGAACCAGGTGGGACAAGAAGAAGCGAGAGCCCTCAAGGTGCGTCTTGTTGCGGAGGGCGCCAATGGCCCCTGCACTCCAGAGGGTGAAAAAGTGCTGGCTGATCGCAGTATTGAAGTTCTTCCGGATGTGCTGGCTAACGCCGGAGGCGTGACGGTGAGCTACTACGAATGGGTCCAAAATCGGCGCAGCGAGACGTGGTCACTCAGTGATGTCGAACGCCGACTGGAGAGCCAAATGCGCCAAGGTAGCAAATTGATGTATGATCTTGCACACCGTTATGGATGTAGTTACCGGCTAGCCTGCTATGTGGCCGCGCTTGAACGTCTGAAGGTGGTTTATGAGACTCGGGGGATCTTTCCCTGATCCTTGAAGAGGGGGTCGTTCCGCACGCAATTTCGGTTCAAGTGGCCGACGAGGGTTTTTTGACCATCCAAAGCCTGAGAGGACGGCTGCGCGTGGGGGACTCAGCGCTGGCCCAATAGGCGTTTTCTTGGCTGGTTTGGCGTGGGGGTGCGAGGATCCAAAGGAAGTCTCGGAAGTTCCCCCCGAAAAGCTCGGCAGGGGATAAACCCTCCGGGCGAAGCAAGCGATGCGCGAAGGAAAAAACCTGGTCGGAGTGGACATTGGGACCACCTCCATCAAGGTCTGCCAGCTCAAGCAGAGCCGGAAAGGCCTTGAACTGCAGAAATTTGGGTTCGAACCCCTCGCCAGTCAGGTCGTCGTTGATGGTCAGGTCATGGACGCCAACGTCGTGACGGAGTTACTGCAGAAGATCTTCAAAGAGCAGAAGATCCGTCAAAGGGACGTTGCCGTCAGCGTCTCGGGTCAGGCTGCCATCATCCGCAAGATCTCGGTTCCTCTCATGACCGACGCGGAGTTGGACGAGCAGATCCAGTGGGAGGCTGAGCAGCACATCCCCTTTGACATCAAGGACGTCCAGGTCGACCACCAAGTGCTCAATCGGAATCCCGATGAAGGGCAGATGGAGGTTCTCCTTGTGGCGGCCAAGCGCGATCAAATCGAGGATTACGCGCAGCTGGTGCGGGCCGCTAAGTTGCGACCGATAGTCTGTGATATCGACGCATTTTCGGTTCAAAATCTTTTTGAAGCCACGCGTGGGTTGGCGCCGGATCAGACTTTCGCTCTGGTGAACGTGGGGGCGACTCTGTCGAGTCTGAATGTGATTTCTGGAGGGGTCAGCGCATTCAGCCGCGAGATCGCGAACGGCGGGAACTCTGTTTCAGAGGAGATCCAGCGAACGATGGGCATCCCCTACGAACAGGCCGAAGCTTACAAGTGTGGCGACGGGCAAGATGGGATCGTTCCGGATCAAGTGGTGCAGATTGTCGAAGGAAGCTGCGACTCCATTGCCGCCGAGATTCAACGAAGTTTGGACTTTTTCATGGCCACAAGCGGCGACGCCACCATCAGTCGGCTCTACCTCACAGGGGGATGCGCCAACCTGCCGCCCCTAGCTCAATGTGTTGAGTCCAGATCTCGCATTCCGGTGGAGACGTGGTTGCCCACCGAAGCTCTCATTTCGATGGGCAAGGAGGTCAACGCTGAACTCGTTGAGCGCCACGGTCTTTCGCTATCCGTTCCACTAGGGCTTGCCTTGCGGAAGGTAAGGGAGGTGCGCGCATGATTCGCATCAACTTACTTCCTCAAAAAAGGAAAAGACGCGTCGAGTCGGGCAGTGGGGGCGAGCTATGGGTGCTGGTTGCCGTTGGATTGCTCGTTCTTGAGATTGTGGGATTGTTCGTTTTCCACACGTCCCTGGACGACAAACTGGCTCAGGAGCGAAGGACAAATGCCCAGATCAAGGCTCAAGTCGATGCGTCAAAGAAGTCAGTCGAAAATCACGCCAGTGTGACCGAAGAACTGGAGCGAATGCGAGCGCGCGAGGACGCGATCGCTCAGCTACAGAGTGCGCGAACGGGCCCCACAGCCGTTCTGCTGGAGACGGCTCGTATTCTGACGCCCGGTCGAGGACCCAGCGTGGACCCGGAAAAGTTGGCGCAGATCCGCCGAGACAATCCTTTGGCAGCCTACAACCCCACTTGGGATACCCGGCGTTTGTGGATTGAAAACTTTCTGGAAGAGAGCCGCACACTCAAGGTCACAGGAGTGGCGAGGGATGCAGAGGACGTGAGCGAGTTCGCCAAACGGATGAACCTTTCGGACTATTTCGCGGCGGTCAGGCTGCTACCGGCTAGCCGCATCTCTGACTCGAGCACAGGTTTGGACCTTGTCCGTTTTTCACTTGAGGCGGAGGTCAAATACTGATGGCTGAAAGTTCACTTGCCCGGATGCCGATGCCAGCGCGAGTTGGGATCTCGATTGGTCTCCTCATCCTGGGGGCAATGGCCTACTACGTGGTGTTCTACACGGACGTGTCCGGAAAGATTGAGCAAGAAGTCGCTCGACGACCAGGACTTGAATCTGAGCTGAAAGCTGCAAAAAAAGCGGAAGCGGTCTACCAGAAGGATCTTGAGGAGGTGGCGAAGCGGCGTGAGAGAGCGCACGAACTCAACAAGATCTTGCCCTCGACGACCGAATATCCGGCCTTTCTCTCGTCGGTACAATCTGTTGCCAACATGTCGGGCATCGAGCTTGTTGCCTGGACTCCACAACCGGAAGTACGCGAAAAGTACTACGCCCGCGTTCCGATGAAGCTCACTCTTCGCGGTCGCTTTCATCAGATTGCGAAGTTCTTTTATGGGATCGGTCAGAACGACCGCATCATGAACATGGAAAATATCTCGCTCTCGAAGCCGGAACTTGTCGATCAAGATATTTATCTTTCAGTGACGGGACTCGCGACAGCATTTCGTGCTTTGGATGCTGAAGAGTCGAAGGATCCAAAACCAGGGAGGCGAAAGTGAAGTACCTACCCTTACTCATGTTGAGTTTGATGACTCTTCTTGCCTGTGAAGACGAGGTGGTCCAGGGCTCGGGAGCGAGCACCAAGAAATCCAGGAAGCCCGCCGTTGCTGCAGAGGAGGACAAGGATCGCGGTGATCTCCCCCCGCCCGTCGACTTTCAAGAAACCGCCTTCATGGAGTCGGAACGTAGTCGCGACCCATTTCGCAACTATGCGAGGGCCTTTGTTGATGAGGCTCGTGGACACGTCGAGTCACAGAGAGAGGTGATGCTTGAGCAGTATGCGATCGACGAACTGCGGCTTGTTGCTTTGATTCAGCGCGTCCATCCAGAGCGGGCAATGTTGGTGGATCCCTCCGGACTTGGTCACGTTGTGACTCGGGGACAGTTCATCGGCAAGGCCTCGGTTGTGCAGCCGACAGGGGGGAACGGCGCCGCCTATGAGGTCAACTGGAGGGTCGATCGAATTCGGGATGGAGATCTTGTGCTGGTTCGCGACGATCCATCCAATCCCGATGTGCCCAGCGCGACCCGCGTGGTTCCCTTACGCACCGAGGAAGTGTCGGCGCGAGATCCCTCCGCTGAGACATCGGATGGTGCAGAGCTCAAGAGCGAGTTGAAAAAAATGCAAGAACGTCTCGCTGCCATGGCCGCTGCTGAGGCCGCGAAGGCGCGTGCTGAGGAGTAGGCAAAGCCCTAAGAATTTGTGAATTTTATTGCTTGTGACTTAGAGTCGCTCGACATTGCAGAGTGCCAGGTGCACCCGCAAGACGGAGAATTCGGATGCGCCCGATTTTAAACAGAATATACCGACCCCTTTCGAGTCTGCTGCTGGCGTCTTTGCTCCTCTTTGCGCCCCCAGCGTGGGCGGAGTCGCCCCCAGGGGTGACGGAGCTTCGACTCACAGATGGTTCGAACGAGATGGGGGCCGTCATTGTCGAGCTTACGGGGGTTCCGACTTACACAGCCAGGCTCGAAGAAGCGCAGAAAAGGCTGATCATCGATCTCAGTGGAGCTGTGCTTCGCGGAGCCGCCGAGGCGCTGGTGGAGTCACGCGGGGTAGTGGGTGGTGTCACCGCTCAGACCTTCGAAAGCAACGGCAAAAAGACCACGCGGCTTTCGATCTCGATGCTGAGTGAGGCCCGCTACGGGATTTCTGTTGAAGGGACAAAGCTTCTCGTTCGTTTTGAGAAGGGACCTTTTGGCGCCCTGACTGCACTCGATCGACGTTTGGAGGTCGCAAAGAAGGTGGCGGAGGATGTCACCCAGGTCGAGGACATTCAGTTTGAACACAAGTCCCATCGAGATCTGGTGGAGATTTCTTTGGATAGTCGGGCGCGCTTTCGCCTTGAGAACGAAAGCAACGGTCGGAGTTCGCTCGTGATTCGAGGGGCTACCCTGCCGAAGGCCTTGAGGCGCACCCTGGATGTTGGCGCCTATGGTGGAGACGTTCACGCGATTTCTTCATTCGGACGCGACGAAGATGTGGTGTTTGAGGTTCGCCGCGACACGCGAGTGACGAGTTCGGTGGAGCGCAAAGGGAACAAGCTTCTGTGGACTTTCTACGAACCCGGCTCGCTCCATTCTAGTCTCACCGGGCTCGGTCGTGACGGTCGTGCGGCGCGGAAGTCCCGCACGATCTCCAAGGACGACAATGAACTGGAGGATCTGCCCGAGATCCAGAGCGGAATGGAGGGTTCCATTGAGGCGGTGACTCAACAGTCTGACGAGGCGGGTGCCTTTGGTCCCAGCAGTCTTGGTCAGGCTCGAGGGTACGCGGGGCGCCGGATCGACTTGGATCTCAAAGACGCCGACATCCACAACGTCTTGCGACTGATTGGCGACGTTTCCCGTCGCAATATTGTGGTGGCTGATGATGTGAGTGGCTCGATCACGATTCGCTTGCGCAACGTCCCCTGGGATCAGGCTTTGGCAGTGATCCTTCAGTCCAAAAAGTTGGGCATGGTGGAGCAGGGGAACCTGATACGGATCGCGCCACTCAGTACTTTGCAGAAAGAGCGTGAGCTGGAGATCGAGCGACGCAAGATGGAGGTCGAGCTTGCACCGATTGAGACGCGCCTCATTCCGATCAGCTACGCCAATGCAGAGGAACTGAGGTCTCGAGTGGGACCTTTGCTTTCCGATCGCGGGAGCATCACGGTTGATGCGCGGACGAATACTCTCATCGCCCGAGACGTCAGTGCGGCGTTGAATCAGGTTGAAGAGCTTTCACGGGCTCTGGACACACAGACACCCCAGGTGCTCGTAGAGGCGCGGATCATCGAGGCCACCAGCACCTACATTCGAGACGTCGGTATTCAGTGGGGTGGTTCAGGCACGATGTCGTCGACCACCGGCAACCCGACAGGGCTAGCGTTCCCCAGTGCGGTGGGCATCGCGGGCGGTGCTTCGGATGGGCAAACGCCGACTCAAGGTCTCAGTCCGTTCTCTCCGTCAGTTGCGAACCCGAACTTCGCAGTGAACATGCCGGCCGCAGTCGGTACAGGGCAAGGTGGCGCCCTGGGTTTGACCTTTGGCTCCCTCGACAACAACGTAAACCTTGCTCTACGCCTTTCGGCTGCGGAATCGAGCGGAATGCTGCGTATTCTTTCCAGCCCGCGCATTCTGACGATGGACAACATGGAGGCGTCGATCAGTCAGGGAACCATGATCCCTTTCTCTCAGGTTTCGGCTCAGGGTGTTCAGACCGTCTTTCAGAATGCGACGCTCGAACTTTCAGTGACTCCACATGTCACAGCGGATGGCTCTGTGCAGATGGCCGTGACAATCAAACGCGACGAACCGGACTTCAACCAGACTTCCGCCCGTGGCGATCCTACCATCTTGAAACGCGAGGCTTCGACTCAACTTCTGGTGATGGACGGTCACACGGCTGTGATCGGCGGGATCTTCGTGAGGAACACGGGTCGCAATGTTGACCAGGTTCCCTTCTTTGGAGACATTCCTATCCTGGGCTTGCTCTTTCAGCGACGCCGCGCGAGTGACACCCGGGGTGAATTGGTGATTTTCATCACGCCGCGCATCGTGAATCGAGCCGAGGCTCTCGGGCGCTGATCGAAGAATCGCTCAAAAGAGCGCATTTGAAGAAGAGGGACCTCGAGGTCCCTTTTCTTTTTTGTTCTCGACGGGGCAAAAGATCCCACCCGTGGCAAAAGATCCCACCTGTGGCAAGAATGTAATAAGTGTTGACAGTGAGCAAACTCTGGAGCAGCATAAAATGCTATGAATTTTGAGGGTTTGCCAACTCAGTTGTCAGCTGATGACAACCATCAGGGCCCTCTCATCTTACCCCTCGCAGAGGTCCAAAATCTGCCAATCGGGGTCGAGCTGGGCCGGGGCGAAGGCGCTCGTGTGGCCCGATCCTATTTTGAGGGTCTCGGGGATGTCGTCCTGAAGATCGCTCACCCGGGCTGTGAGCACTTTCTTCTTCGTGAGGCGAGGGCTCTGGCCCTCGCTGCAGGTCACCACGCCCCGCGGCTTTGGGGGATCGGGCGAGTCGGCGCTGATGCGGAGTTGGCTCTCGTCATGGATTTGGCTCTTGGCCAACCCCTGAGCGATGTCCTGAACCACACTCTCGCCCCATTCGATCGGGCCGAACTTGCCCGTGCGGTGATGACGCAAGGTTCAATGGCCTTGCGGCAATTGCACGCGCTTGGTCTTGCCCACGGGGACGTGAAACCCGACAACTTGATGGTTGCTGGGGGCGATCTTTTTCGGGTCACCTTGATTGACTTTGGGTTGGCGAGTGAGGCGACGACAATCGAAGGCGGCACGCCGCGCTATCTTCCGCCTGAGGCTCTGGAGGGGGGAGCTGTTCGACCTCAAATTGCTGATAGCTATGCCTTGGCTTTGACGATTGCCGAAACGTTGAATCCCGATCTCAGGAATCGACCACCACTTCCAGAGGATCTGAAGACCTTTCCAGATGATTTCAGCGCTCTTTTGGGGCCCCATCTGTTTCCTCCTCATGGGGTGCGTCCCTCGCTGCCCTTCATGGTGGAAGAGGCAAGAAGCCTTGGGATTCTTGCCAGCGTTCGAGACCCCTTAGAAGTCACGGCGGATGTCAGCCGAGAATACCTAGCCACGCGCCTTGACGAGCTTGAGCACGACCCTCGTAGGAGGGTCCAAGTGTCAGGGGTCCCCGGTCTTTGGCTTCGACAGTTGCGAGCTCGATTGCTTTTGATCGATGAGTGCCAGAAGGCTGAGCTGAGGATCCACAGCCTCCAGGCGGACGAAGCCCCCGCGCTCGAAGACCTGCGAGCGCACGATCGACGGCGGTTTTTGGCTCGTTTGGTCGGGCCCAGCGCCTCCGATTGGCGAGTCCCGACGGTGAGTGATGACGATCTGGTGCAGCGGCTCATCCAGCAAGGCGAGATCAAAGACTTGCGATCTTTGATTGCTGCGGATTTGAGACAGCTCAAGTTTGAGGGCGCTATTTTAGAGGCAGGACCCGACGTCGTTTTGGATGCAGCGCTGGGTGGTGAACAGGGAGACGTCAGTGAACGTGCCCCTATGAGCGCTGTCGCGTGGGCGCTTGCACTGGGTCGAAGACCGGTACGACGCTCACTGCTTGAAGGCATTGCAGGCTTCGAGGAGGTCCCTGCCTTGGTCAAGTTGGAGGCTGCGCGGGCAGCGCGTCAGACCGGCGACCTCAACTTGGCCAATCGAATTTTGCGCGGCGGGATAGGCGACGACTTTGATATGGAGCGCGCCCTTTTGATGAATCGTTGGGGAGACAAAGAGGGGGCTCTCGCGACATTCGCCAAGCTGAGTGAAACCAGTGACGAGAAGCTTCTTCAGGCCCGAGCCCTCGCTTTTCGAGCCCGGGATCAACTTGATCGGGGTGAGATTGAAGCTGCGGCGGCGTTGCTTCTCGGGGCGGCGGGTTGCCCCGAGGTATTCGAAGTTCGAGCTCTATGTTCACTTTATCGGGGCCAAGCGGAGGAGGCGCTAGTTCTCTTGGACGCCGGGGATTCTCTGTCGACCACCGATGAAGAGGCGGCGCGACTTCTCGGGGTGCGGGGGATGGTACTGCACGCGCAGGGCACTCCTCTCTTGGCCCTTCGTAATTTTGAGCGTGCAGCCGAATCGGCGAGTCGCGCCGGAGCCGCCCTGGAAGAGGCAACGTATCTGACGGGGGTCGCAGCGGCAGCGAGTGATGCTGGATTTTTGGCGCAGGCCTTGGAGGCGAGCGAGCGGGCCGGGATACTTTTTGAGTCACTGGGGCAAGGTGCACAAAATGCGCGGGCCTTGCTCGCCCGTGCATCAGTACTTTCCTCTCTCGGCGTAGTTCATGAACTCGGCGCGGTTGTGAGACGTGGATTGGTTCTTGCGCGGCAAAATAGGGACGTTCTGTGCGAAGCCTACTTGTTGCTTGCCCTCGCCGATGGAACGTCAAATAAGGTAGAGCAGCGCAAGGCGGCTGAGCTGGCGAGCATCCTTGTTCAGGATGGAAGCCAAGAAGATCGCTTGCGCGCGGCAGCTCGAGTGCTTGCTGCCACACGAAAGGTTTCTGAGCCGGGCGACGAGTGGGCGACGGGCCAAGTTCAGGTGGAGACCCGCTTGGACTGGTGGCGGGCGCGGGCTGAAGTGCTGGAGAACGCTAGCTCGCACGCTCCGGGGAGCGTTACATGGGCGGCGGCCCAACAGGTGGTCAGCTCCCTGCATGAGATCTCAGCCGAAGCTCCACAGTTGAGCGCAAGCGGACCAGCTTTCGTCGCCGGAGCGCACCTGGCGCTTCGGGTCGGCATGTCAGAGGACGCGGCCCAACTCT
>Ga0079224_100011824_pt1 | contig 12050 bp, 12 predicted proteins | sample Stecom2015_FD_80414 | JGI IMG/M metagenome (GOLD analysis project Ga0079224, IMG submission 80414) | Agricultural soil microbial communities from Utah to study Nitrogen management - Steer compost 2015 | ecosystem: Environmental > Terrestrial > Soil > Agricultural land | place: USA: Utah... | reverse complement strand
CGCGGCGCTCGGCGACCGCCTCGGCCCCGGGCTCGCGCAGGAGGAGGTGCCGGCGGCGATCGCGAAGATCGTCGGCGTCTACAAGACGCTGCGGCAGGACGGCGAGCGGTTCCTCGATACCTACCGGCGCGTCGGCATCGAGCCCTTCAAGGCCGCCGTGTACGACGGAGCGGCCGCGAAAGCCGCGGCGTGAGCGCGCTCGTCAAAGACGGCCGTCTGTACGACGACCCGTTCGTCGACGCGACCGGCGCCGACGAGCTGCCGGCAGACGGCGCCGTGCTCGTGAGCCTCGAGCAGTGGCAGGCGCACCGCGACGCGCTCCTCGCGCGCGGCACGCCGCTCGGGCTCAAGCTTCGGAGCGACCAGCCGCCGGACGCGATCGCCGACGACGTCGCGCACTTCGCGCTGATCGCGCTCGAGTTCCCGAAGTTCCGCGACGGCCGCGCGTACTCCTACGCGCGGTTGCTGCGCGAGCGTTACGGGTTTCGCGGCGAGCTGCGCGCGGTCGGCGAGGTGCTGCTCGAGCAGCTGCACTTCATGATCCGCGTCGGTTTCGACTGCTTCGAGATCCGCGAGCCGGATCCGCTCGCCGTCTACGAGGCCGCGCTTCACGACTTCTCCGTCTGGTACCAGCCGACCGGCGACGGCCGCGCGACGGCGATGCAGCTGCGCCACCGGCGCTGAGCGGCCGCGGTCGCGGCTGGACAGCCGCTCCTACGGAGACGGCGAGCACGGAGACGGCGGTCGCGGCTGGACAGCCGCTCCTACGGCGAGGTCGCAGCGGTCAGGGGGTGATCTCGACCTCGGCCTCGATCTCGACGGGCACGTCGAACGGCAGCTCCGCCATCCCGACCGCGCTCCGCGCGTGCGCGCCGCGCTCCGGGCCGTAGAGCTCGAGGATCAGCTCCGAGAAGCCGTTGATCACGCTCGGCTGACGGTTGAAGCCGGGCGCCGAGTTCACCATCCCGAGCACGCGCAGCCACGCCTGCACGCGGTCGAGGTCGCCGAGCGCGCGCTCGAGGCTGCCGAGCATCGCGAGCGCGGTCAGCCGTGCGGCGGTATAGCCCTGCTCGACCGTGAGATCGCGCCCGACCTTGCCGAGCGGCCCGATCATCGATCCGTCCGGCCCGACCGGGCCGTGGCCCGACACGAATGCACGGTTGCCGCGGATCCGCACGGCCTGGAACGGCAGCACGACGCCGGGCGGCGGCGCGAGCGGCGGCGGCAGCTCGAGGCCGAGCGCGCGGAGCTTTGCGCGGATCTCGCTCATTGCGGCGCGAACAGCGCCTCGAGCGCGCTGACGAGCGGTTTCATCGAATAGCTGCCGTTCGGCATCGCGGCGACCGCGACGCCCGCGGCCTCGAGCTCGGCCGCGACGACCGGTCCGACGGCCGCGACCTTCGTCCGCGCGAGGCCGGCCGCGAGCTCCGCCTCGAGCCCGCGGTCGCGGGCGACGGCCGCGAGGCGCTGCACCTGCGCCTTGCTCGTGAACGCGATCGCGTCGATCGAGCCTGCCGCGAGCGATGCGATCAGCTCGGCGACCCGGCCGTCGTCGGCCGCACGCGAGTAGACGTACGGCGCGACCGTATCGACGTCCGCGCCGCGGGCCCGCAGGTGCTCGACGAGCTTCGGCTCCTGATCCGGGCTGTAGAGCTGCACGACGACGCGCCGGCCCGCGACGTCCTCGCGGTCGAGCGCCGCGATCAGCCCTTCCGTCGTCGGCTCCGTCGGCGCGACGTCGACCGCGAGGCCGAGCCGGTCGAGCGCCCGCCTCGGTTTCGGTCCGCGCGCGATCTTCCGTGCGCCGTGCAACACGGCGACGAGCTGCACGTCGAGCCCCGCGTCCCGAGCCGTCTCGTGCAGCCGCTCGACGCCCTCGCCGGTGTAGAAGACGGCGAAATCCGGAGGAGACGCGATCAGCCGCTCGAGCCAGGCGACGATCGGCGCGTCGTCCGGCGCGTCGGCGATCGCGATGAGGGGGCAGCGGACGACCGCTGCGCCGCGCCGCTCGAGGAGCCCGGCGAGCACGTCGAGCTGACGGGTCTCGGGGACCGCGATCGTCCTGCCGCGCAGCGTCTCCGCGTCGGCCATCTGCGTTCCGCCCGGGTTACAGCGCGAGGAGCCGCTGTTGGTTCTCTTCGTGCCGCTCGGTCCACAAGCCCGCTTCGCGGTAGTACCGCACGGCGCCCGGGTGATAGGGCAGCGGGTTGTCCGGCGGCGCGACGGCTTCCGCCGAAGTCTCGCGCATCTGCACGTAGTCGCGCCGGAGCGTCTCCCAGTTCTCGTGGATCGTCTTGATGATCACGTACGCCTGCTCGTCGGGCACGTGCGTGCTCGAGTTCAGGTAATCGACGACACCGGATACGCGGGTCGGGCCGTCGAGCCCGACCGAGTTCTCGTTCGGCGTAACGGTCAACGCCTGCGACCCCGGCATCACCTCCGGGAGCTTCGCCTCGTCCGCGCCGAGCGTGAGATAGCGGATGCCGCCCGGGAGCGAGGAGTGCACCTGCAGCACGAGCGCGGTGTCGAGCCCGGTCGGCACGGCGTCCGCGCGGCCTTCGGTCAGGAGCCGCATCGCCTCCGGCAGTCCGGCGACGGTCAGCGGCACGACGTCGTCCTCGCCCAAGCCGCCGGTCGCGAGGATGCCCTTGTGGAGCTGTGCGAGCGCCGCGTTCGCGCGAAACGTGATCACGACGCGCTTGCCGCGTAGATCCTCGACGCGGCGCAGGCCCGAGTCCGCGCGGACCATGTACATGATCGGCAGCGGGAACATCATCCCGAGCAGCCGCAGGTTGCGCATCGGCTGCGGATACGGCGGCAGCCCGTGATAGGAGAGATACGAATCGATGCTGATGTTCAGCCCGAGCATGACCTCGCCGCGCTCGAGGAGCGGCAGGTAGACCGAGGAGCCGGAGAACGGGCGAATCGTCGCCCGGAAGCCTTGCTGCTCCTGGAGCACCTTCGCGAGGCCCGCCGCGACCGCATAGACGTGCGTGCCGGCCGGGTTCGATGCGATCGTCAGCTGCGGGGCAGCGGGCCCGTCGCTCGCGCCGCCGCAGCCCGCGGCGAGCGCGCAGGCGCCGTAGATCAGGAATGTTCGCCGTTGCATCACGCCCGGGAGCGTAACCGAGATACGGCCCGGTTGGAAACCGGGCCGGCGCGGCGTGCGGGCCTCAGCCGCCCGAGATGCGCCGCAGCCTCGGGAACTTCACGACCGTGCCGGGCCGGACGCTGTCGAGGTCGAGGTCCGGGTTGTACTGGCGGAGCAGCCAGACCGGCACGTCGTACCGGCGCTGCGACAGCACCCAAAGCGACTCGCCGGAGCGGACCACGTGGTCCGTCACGTCGTCGATCTGGAACGCCGAGAAGAACTGCTCCTGCATCTGCCGGTGATAAGCGAGGCGCCGCTGCTCGAACCGCGCTGCGTCGACGCGCGAGAAGTCGAGCTTCAAACGCTGACCGATCACGACCGCGCGATCGAACGGCAGCCCGTTCACGTCGCGCAGCCGCTGCGTGCGCAGCTCGAGCCAATCCGCGTAGTGCCCGAGCGTCTCGAGCGCCTGCACGCGGATCGTGCCGTCCGCGGCGACCGTGTAGTCGCTCGGGTCGGCCGCGAGATCCACCTGCACGATCGCGAGCGCGTTGCCGTCGAGGGTCTCGGCCGTGTCCGCGTCGCTCTCGCTGACCGCCGGTGCGACGCTGTCGAGCACCTCGTTCGCGACGAGCGGCGCCTCGGCCTCGTCCTCGCGGGCCGCGCCCGCGCTCGGCGGCTCGGACGGCGCTGCGACGAGCGCGAGCACCGGCTGGTCGACCGCGGCGGCGATGTCGGTCGCGACCGCGGGCCTGTCGTCGACGGCGGCCGCGGCGAGCGCGACGACCGGCTCCTCGCCGGCCGCGCCCGGCACGCGCAGTCGCTGGCCGACGTGGATCAGGTTGCGGTTGCGAAGGCCGTTCGCGGCCGCGAGCGCGTCCGGATCGACCTGCAGCCGCTGCGCGATCCGTGCAATGCTGTCGCCGCGGCGGACGACGTACGTGCCGTCCTCGGCGACCGGCGGCGGGGGCGCTTCGGCCCGCGCCGCGAGCGTCGGCGGCACGCCTTCGGCCGCGACCGGCAGCGTCAGCAGCTGGCCGGCGCGGATCAGGTCGCTGCGCAGATTGTTCGCCGCGCGAAGCGAAGCGACGCTGACGCCGTATCTGCGCGCGATCGTCGAGAGCGTGTCGCCGCTCTGGACGCGGTGCTGCACGTCGGGCCGCTGCTGGGCGTAGCGCTCGGTCGCCGGGATCGCGGCGAGGGCGGCCGCGACGCGCGGCCCGACCGTCCGCGGCACGCGGAGCGCAAAGCCGCGCGGCACGTATTTTTCGTCGGCCCAGACGTTGTCGAGGAGCGCCGGGTTCAGCGCGCGCAGCTCCGAGAGCGGCATGCCGAGTGCCCGCGCGATCGAGCTCGCCGGGATGTAGTCCTGCATCGGGACGACGACGGTGTCGGACGGCGGGTTCACCCGCAGATTCGGGAAGTACTTCTCCGGATTGCGGTCGACGTCGAGCGCGGCGAGGAACGCCGCGTAGAAGTTGCGGGAAGCGAAGCCGAAGCTGCGGCTCTGGTACTTGTCGACGATCGTGCCGATGTCGCGCGTCTTCAGCTGCTCGACGGCGCGGCGCATGCCGCCTTGGCCGTGGTTGTACGCGGTCAGCGCGAGCGGCCAGGTCTGCAGCACCGCATAGTTGTCGGCGAGCAGCCGCGCGGCCGCGTCGGTCGAGAAGAACGGGTCGCGCCGCTCGTCGACGATATGGTCGATTCGCATGTAGCGCACCCCGGTCGAGCGGGTGAACTGCCACATGCCGGCCGCGCCGACCTTCGAGTAGGCGGTCGGATCGAACGACGATTCCACGTGCGGCAGCGCCGCGAGCTCGAGCGGCAAGCCGCGCTCTTTCAGCACCTGCTCGATGTACGGCTTCCAGGTGCCGGAGCGTACGAGCCCGGCGCGATAGCGGTCGGCCTGACCGAGCTGGAAGCGGACGCGCTCGGCGGCCTGTCGAAGCTCGGCGTTCGAGACGTCGTCCGGCCAGAGCTCGAGCACGCGCCGCTCTTCGCGGCTCAGGTTGCTGCGGGCGCCGCTGCCGAGCTTTGACAGAATCTGGCGGTAGGTCCGGAGCGCGCCGTCGATGCGGTCGCGCCGCGCGCGGGGGCTCAAGCCGCGGGGCACCTCGACGGTCGCGTAGACCACGTCCATCCGGCGGTTGTCGTGGATGAAGCCCTGCTCGGTCGTGATCTCGGTGTAGACGCGCGTCCAGAAGCGGACCGCCGGCTCGAGCGTTTTCGGACGCGGGAAGGCGTCATCGGCGAGCGCCGCCGTCACGGCGACGAAGGCGGCCAACCCTGCGGCGACGCTGCCAACCGTTCTCAGCATGGAATCCCCCACCGAAGACCCTGTGTTTTGCCGGACCGACCGGCCCGACTATGTGCCGGTGCGCGTGCGGCCGTCGCTGATCCAGATCACGTCCGCCGCTTCGCCTCGTCGTGAATTGCGTCGAGGGCCGTGCGGCCGGCTGGTTTTTGCAGAGGTTATATCGGCTTGCGCCGCAATGTACAGCCGCCGCTCAACTGAGCGGGAGCATCACGTGCTCGCGGAATGCCGGCCGCTCGGCGAGCGCCGCGTGCCAGCGCTCGAGCGCCGGCAACGCCGGCCGCTCGATCGCCTCGAGCGACAGCCAGCGATGCGCGAACGCGCCGACCGGGATGTCGCCGACGGTGAAGCGATCGCCCGCGACGTACGGCCTCTGCTCGAGGTGCCGGTCGAGGATCGCGAAGGCCGGCGGAAGCTCCGCCGCGGCCGCGGCGATCGCAGCGCGGTCGCGTCGTTCGGGGGGCGTGCGAACGAGTCCCTGGAAGACGATGCCGAGCGGCCGAGCGAGCGTCGAGAGCTGCCAGTCCATCCAGCGCTCCGCGAGCGCGCGCTCCTCCGGCGACGCCGGGTAGAGCCCGCCGAAGTCGTGCTTCGCGGCGAGGTAGCGGACGATCGTGTTCGACTCCCACAAGCTGAAGTCGCCGTCGACGAGCAGCGGCACGCGGCCGTTCGGGTTCAGCGCGAGGTACCACGGCTCGTCGTTCTTGCCGTATGCGAGCCCGGCGTCGTGCCGCGCGACCGGCAAACCGAGCTCGGCCGCGCACCAGAGCACCTTCTGCACGTTGACGGAGTTCGTGCGGCCCCAGATCGTAAGCACCGCCGCGGTCCCCGGGTCAGTCGCGCGTCAGCGCGCGCACGATCGCCGCGTGCTCCGGATACCGCGCGAGCAGCACGTCGCGCCGCGGCATCTCGAAGTCGGCGAAGTCGAACCCCGGCGCGACCGTGCAGCCGCCGAAGACGAACTCGGCGCCTCCGAGCGGCCGCGCGGCCTGCCAAGTGCCGGCCGGAACGAGCGCGGTCGGCTCGCCGTGCTCGAGGTCCACCGTCAGGACCTTGCACGCGTGGCGCCCGTCCGCATCGATCGTGTGCAGCTCGAGCGGACCGCCGGCATACAGGTGCCAGATCTCGTCGCTCCAGCGCACGCGATGAAACGCGGAGCACTGCCCCTCGAGCAGCAGGTAGTAGATCAGCGAGCCCGCTGCCCGCTCGGCCGGGACGTCGGGCGGAACCCCGGGGTGGCGCAGCGTCTGCGACGCGCGATACACCTCGCGGTAATAGCCGCCTTCCGGATGCGGCTCGAGCGCGAAGCGCTCGATCAGGCGCTCGACGGCGGTCGGGGGCTTCTTGCGGGGTTCGGAAGGCATCGGCGAGGCTCATGATATTCTGCGGACGCATGAAAATCTGCCGGTACGACGGTGATCGAGTCGGAATCGTCCGCGACGGCGCGATCTTCGACGCGACGGCGGCGCTCGAGGCGCTGCCGGTCCGCCGCTGGCCTTATCCGGCCGGCGACGAGCTGATCGCGTCGCTCGACGCGCTCGCGCCGTCGCTCGAGCGCGCGGCCGACGGCGCCCGGCCGCTCGATGCGGCGAGCGTGCGGCTCGACAGTCCCGTCGCGAATCCCGCGAAGCTGATCGGCGCGCCGGTCAACTACGCGCTGCACCTCGACGAGGCGCGGAGCGACCGGGCGCTGCATCACGACGCCCCCGTGCATCCGATCGAGAAGATCGGCCTGTTCCTGAAGGCGACCTCCGCGCTCGTCGGTCCGAGCGCCGGGGTCGCGTTGCGCTTTCCCGAGCGGCGCACCGACCACGAGGTCGAGCTCGCCGTCGTGATCGGCCGCACGGCCGACCGCGTCGCGCGCGCGGACGCCCTTCGCTACGTCGCGGGTTACGCGATCGGCCTCGACATGACGCTGCGCGGACCGGAGGAGCGCAGCTATCGGAAGTCGATCGATTCCTATGCCGTCCTCGGCCCGTGGCTCGTGACCGCGGACGAGATCCCGGAGCCGCACGCGCTCGAGATCGGTCTGCGCGTGAACGGCGAGGAGCGTCAACGAGGCAGCACCGGCCAGATGCTCTTCGACGTGCCGCGGCTGATCGAGCAGGCGTCCGCGGTCTATACGCTCCATCCGGGCGACGTGCTGTTCACCGGCACGCCCGCCGGCGTCGGCGCCGTCACGCCCGGCGACCGGCTCGAAGCGTGGATCGAGCGGATCGGCACGATGACGGTGGAGATCCGCGCGGCGTAGCGCTCGCGGCGCGCGCGTGCGTTAGACTGGCGGCTCGCCTTTCTTGGGGGAAGAGGCAGTCGAGTTGGGGGGTAGACGCTTCGCCGGCGCACGAGCGGTCTCGGGCGTGCTGTGCGCGCTCTTCTGTCTCGCTGCGTTCGCCGTTCGCGCCGAAGACCGCGTCTACACGCTCAAGCTGAGCCATCACACCCCGCCGGTCCATCACCAGCACGCGGCGTTCGTTGCGTGGGGGCAGGAGCTCGAGGCGCGCTCCGGCGGCAGGCTGAAGCTCGAGATCTACCCGGCCGAGCAGCTCGGCAAGCTCTCGCAGCAGTACAACCTCGTCCGGCGCGGCGACGTCGACATCGCGATGTTCCTGCACGGCATCCCGGCAGGCCGCTTTCCGCTGATGGAGCTCACGCATCTGCCGCTCCTGTTCGACAGCGGCGAGCAGGCGAGCCGCGTGCTGATGGACCTCGTGCCGGAGTACCTCGAAGCCGAGCACCGCGGCGTGAAGATTTTGTACCTGTTCGGGCACGCGCCGGGCGTGATCCACACGCGGACGCGGCCGGTCCGCGCGCCCGAGGATCTCGAAGGGATGCGCATCCGCCATCCATCCGCGGTGATCGGCGAGGCGCTGCGCGCATGGGGCGCATCGCCGGCCGGCATGCCGCCCGGCGAGGTGGCCGAGAACCTCGACAAGGGCGTGATCGACGGCCTCGTGATCCCGTACGACGGCGTGCTCGGCTTCCGCCTCGCCCCGTACGTGCGCTACTCGACCGAGGTCTTCAGCTACGTGACGAGCTTCGCGGTCGTGATGAACCCCGAGAGCTACGCGGCGTTGCCTCCGGACCTGCAGCGCCTGATCGACGCGACGACCGGCCCAGAGAAGGCGCGGGAGACCGGCGCGCGCTGGGACGCGATGGAGGTGCCGGGCAAGCGCTACATGCAGGAAGGCGGCGTCGAGATCATCGAGCTCTCGCCGGCCGAGCGCGCGCGCTTCACCGAGGCGGCCGCGGAGATGATCGAGCGGCGGCTCGCGGCCGCGGAGGCCGAGGGGTTGCCGGCGCGCGAGTTCTTCGCGCGCGTGCAAGCGCTCGCGGCGCGGTATCGGTAACGCGCGTGGCGGCGCTCGAGCGCATCGTTCGATGCCTCCGCGTGCTCGCGGTCGCCGCGCTCGCGGCGATGATGCTCGTCACGATCGTCGACGTCGGGCTCCGCAACACCGTGAACGAGCTCGTGCTCGGCGGCGTCGAGCTCGTGCAGCTCGCGCTCGTCGCGGTCGTGTTCCTCGCGCTGCCGGATACGATCCTGCGCAACGAGCAGATCACGATCGACGTGATCGATCGCAAGGTCGGCGCGCGCGGCGTCCGGGCGCTCAAGGCCGCGGCGGCCGCGCTGACGCTCGTGCTGCTCGCGCTCCTCTTCTGGCGGATGGTGCCGGCCGCGCTCGACACGCTCGTGATCGGAGATCTCACGTCCGATCTCGGCATCCCGTTCATCTGGTACTGGCTGCCGCTCTTGATCGGCGGCGCGGCCGCGCTGCTCGCGCAGCTCGCGATCACCGTCCGCGAGCTGGCGGCGCTTCGGGACGCGCGCGAGTGAGCCCCGAGTGGATCGGCGCGTGGAGCGTCGTCGCGCTGATCGCGCTCGTGCTGCTGCGCGTGCCGGTCGCGATCGCCATGGGTCTCGTCGGGCTCGTCGGCTATGCGCTCGTCGACGACTGGTCCGCCGCGCTGAACCGGCTCGGCAACACGCCGTTCGAGCTCGCGGAAAGCTACTCCCTCTCGGTCGTGCCGCTCTTCCTGCTGATGGGCGCGGTCGCCGCGCGCTCCGGGATGAGCCGCGATCTGTTCGCCGCGACGAGCGCGGTCTTCGCGGGCCGGCGCGGCACGGTCGCGATGGCCACCGTCGGCGCGTGCGCCGGCCTCGGCGCGATCTGCGGCTCGAGTCTCGCGACGGCCGCGACGATGTCGCGCATCGCGATTCCCGAGATGCGGCGGCTCGGCTACGACGGGCGGCTCGCGGCGGGCGCCGTCGCGTCCGGCGGCACGCTCGGCATCCTGATCCCGCCGTCGGTGATCCTGATCGTCTACGCCGTGATGGCGCAGGACTCGATCGCGCAGCTGTTCGCGGCCGGGCTGATCCCGGGGCTCGTGCTGACGGCGCTGCAGATCGGCGTGATCGCCGCGCTCCTCCGCGTGCGGCCCGAGCTCGCACCGGCCGCCGGCGAGCGGCTGCGGCTCGCCGAGCGGCTGAAGGCGCTCGGCGGCATGTGGCAGATCCTCGTGCTCTTCGCCGTCTCGGTCGGCGGAATCTACGCCGGCATCTTCAGCCCGACCGAGGCGGCCGCTGTCGGCGCGCTGCTCGCGATCGCGCTCGGGTTCGCGCTGCGGCGGCTGACCGTCGGCAATCTGCTCGATGCATTCACGGAGACCGTGCGCACGACGGCCGTGCTGTTCCTGATCGTGATCATGGCGTTCGTGTACGCGTACTTCCTCGTGCTCACGCATCTGCCGCAGAGCCTCGTCGAGCTCGTGCAGGGCCTCGAGCTGTCGCCGCTCGCGGTCATGCTGCTCCTCGTCGCGTTCTACCTCGTGCTCGGCTGCTTTCTCGACTCGCTCGGGATGATCCTGATCACGGTGCCGGTGTTCCTGCCGCTCGTGCTCGGCCTCGGCTACGACTCGATCTGGTTCGGCGTGCTCGTCGTCGTCGTCGTCGAGATTGGGCTGATCACGCCGCCGGTCGGCATGAATCTGTTCGTGATCCGGGCTCAGCAGCCGGATCTCGCGATCGGCACGCTCTATCGCGGCGTGCTGCCGTTCCTCGCGGCGAACGGCTTGCTGGTCGCGCTGCTTCTCGCGTTTCCGGAGCTCGCGCTATGGCTGCCGCGCGTCCTCTACGGCTGACGGCGGCCCGGCACTGTGGCGCCGGGCAGGGCCGAATCGCTATTCTCCCGACAACCGGCCGTTTCCGTTCCAGGGGGTATTCGATGCTTGCACCGGCTCGTCGCTTCGGGCTCCTCGCCCTCGGTTTGCTCGCGCTCGCCACGCACGCCTTCGCGCTCGAGCGCGCGAAGCCGGAGGAGGTCGGGCTTTCGTCGGAGCGGCTCGAGCGCCTCAGCGCGGCGCTCGAGGGCTACGTCGAGCGCGGCGAGATCGCAGGCAGCGTCACACTCGTCGCTCGCCGCGGCCGTATCGCCTTTCTCGAAGCCGTCGGCTTCCGCGACCGCGAAGCGCGCGCCCGGATGACCGAGGACACGCTGTTCCGGATCGCCTCGCAGACGAAAGCGATCGTCAGCGTCGGTGCGATGCTGCTCGTCGAGGAGGGCAAGCTCTCGCTCTCCGATCCGGTCGCGAAGTATCTGCCGGAGTTCGCCGACACGACGGTCGCGGTCGAGCGGCCAAACGGCCGCTACACGGTCGAGCCTGCCGCACGGCCGATCACCGTGCGCCACCTGCTGACGCACACGTCGGGCTTCGACTACGGCACGGGCCCCGCGGCGGATCGCTGGCGAGACGCGGGCTTCACGCGCTGGTATTTCGCGGACCGCAACGAGCCGATGCGGGCGAGCGTCGAGCGGATCGCGAAGCTGCCGGCGGCGGCGCATCCCGGCGAGCGGTGGATCTACGGCTACAGCACCGACATCCTCGGCGTGCTGATCGAGGTCGTCGCCGGGCAGCCGCTCGACCGGTTCCTCGCCGAGCGCATCTTCGAGCCGCTCGGCATGACCGACACGCACTTCTTCGTGCCGCCGGCGAAGCGCGATCGTCTCGCGGCCGTGTACTCCTTCCGCAACGGTAAGATCGAGCGCGCGCCGGCGGACGCGACGGGGCAGGGCGCCTACGTCGACGGCCCGCGCCAGGCCTTCTCCGGCGGCGCCGGGCTCGTCTCGACCGCGCAGGACTACGCGCGGTTCCTGCAGATGATGCTCGACGGCGGCACGTTCGACGGGCGGCGGATCCTGTCGCGCAAGACCGTCGAGCTGATGACGGTCGACCATCTCGACGGCCTCGCGTACAACGCGGGCCAGGGCTTCGGCTTGGGCTTCTTCGTGGTGAAGGACGTCGGCGCCCGCGGCGTGCCCGGCTCGAAGGGCGAGTTCGGCTGGGCCGGCGCGTATCACACGACGTACTGGGTGGATCCCGCCGAGTCGCTCGTCGTCGTGCATCTGACGCAGCTGCTGCCGAGCGCCGGCGTCGACGACCACGACAAGGTTCGCGCGCTCGTCTATCAGGCGATCGACGACTAGGGGCGAGCGACGACTACGCGGCCGGCGCGCCCGCCGGCGGGCGGAGGCGCTCGAGCACGACCTGCGCGATCAAGCCGAGGCCGATCAGCGTCAGCACGAAGTTGACGATGCCGCCGGCGAACGGCAGGTTCGTCGCGATCAGCACGACGACGAGCCCCCCGGT
>Ga0079224_100011823_pt1 | contig 12050 bp, 12 predicted proteins | sample Stecom2015_FD_80414 | JGI IMG/M metagenome (GOLD analysis project Ga0079224, IMG submission 80414) | Agricultural soil microbial communities from Utah to study Nitrogen management - Steer compost 2015 | ecosystem: Environmental > Terrestrial > Soil > Agricultural land | place: USA: Utah... | reverse complement strand
GCCGGTCGGCGCCTGGACGACAGCAGCCCGTTCGTGGACGTGCGGCTCGCCGACGGCACCCGGTTGCACGCGGTCCTGCCACCTGTCGCGACCGGCGGACCGTACCTGTCCCTGCGCACCTTCCGGCCGCGCCCGTTCACGCTGGCCGACCTGGTGCAGGCCGGCGTGATGGACCAGCCGACCGCCGACGTGCTCGCCGCGGTCGTGGAGGCACGGCTGCCCTACCTCATCAGCGGCGGCACCGGGACTGGAAAAACTACGCTGCTCGGGACCTTGCTGGCGCTGGTGCCACACGACGAGCGGATCGTGGTCGTGGAGGACGCGGCCGAGCTGCGACCGGCCCACCCGCACGTGGTGTCGCTGCAGGCCCGGACGGCCAACGTGGAGGGCGCGGGTGCGGTCGGGCTGCGCGACCTGGTGCGCCAGGCCCTGCGGATGCGACCGGACCGGATCGTGGTCGGCGAGTGCCGGGGTGCGGAGCTGGCGGACCTGCTCGCCGCGCTCAACACCGGGCACGACGGCGGGGCAGGGACCCTGCACGCCAACACCGCCCGCGACGTGCCGGCGCGGCTGGAGGCGTTGGGCATGCTCGGCGGCCTGCCCCGCGAGGTGCTCCACGCGCAGGTGGCCGCCGCGCTGCGGGTGGTCCTCCACCTGCGCCGCACCCGCGACGGCCGGGTACTGGACGAGATCTGCCTGCTGCTGCCCGGCGGAGACGACCGGGTGGTCGCTGCCGTGCCGGCCTGGCGGCGCGGCCGCGGGCTCGGGCCGGCGGCGCCGACGCTGGCCGGGATGCTCGCCGACCGCGGGGTCGCCGTGCCACCCGGGCTGGCAATGGATCCGCCCGTGTCGCCGCGAACGGGTGGTGCGGCGTGACCGGCTGGGCGGTGGCGTCGTGCCTCGGCCTGGCTGCCGTGGTCGTCGCGTGGCCACCGCCGCGCAGCTCCCGCGGGCGCCTGCGCCGGATCCGACATGCTTCCCCGCGACCGGCCGCTACCTGGTTCCTCCGGCTCGTCCGGCACCGGCTCCGGCTGCGCGTCGTGGCCAGCCCCGCGGCCACGGGTCGCCGGCGCTCCGGGAGTAGCCGGCGCTCGCTGGCGTGGGTCGCGGTGGCGCTGATGGCGGTGCTCGCCGGAGTGCTCGGCGGTCCGGTGGCCGCCGTCGTGGCCGGTGCCTACGGCGCGGCCGCGGTCCGGGCGTTGGCGAGGCGCGCCGCCCGTCGTGCCCGGATCTCGCGCCGGCGGGAGCTGCTGGACCACCTGTCGTCGGCAGCGGCGGACCTGCGTGCCGGCCTGCCGGTGGCCGACGCGCTGGCCCTCACCGGTGTCCCGGCCGCTGCCGTGGCCGGTGGTCCGCTGCCCGCGACGGGTGGCGGTGCCCCGCGGCGCTGGGGAACGGACGCGGCGCATCATCCGCTGGTCAGCCGGATCCAGGCCGCGGTCGCGCTCGCCGACCGCACCGGTGCGCCGCTGGCCGACCTGCTGGAGCGGATCGAGGCTGACGCCCGGGCCGCCGACCGGGTCGGCGCCGCGGTCGCCGCGCAGGCGGCCGGCTTCCAGGCGACCGCCTGGCTGCTGGCCGGACTGCCGGCCGCCGGCCTCGCCCTCGGCTACGCCATCGCCGCCGACCCCCTCCGGGTGCTGCTGCACACGCCGGTCGGCGCGGCGTGCGCCGTCACCGCCGTCGGGCTCCAGCTGGCCGGCCTGGGCTGGACCCGGCGGCTCATGCGCGCGGCCGAGGCCGGCGCATGACCGCCCAGGTGGTGGCCGCCGCCGTCGCCGTGGCCGGGCTCCTGCTGCTCGTTCCGTACCGCCGGCGGTCCCCGGCGCACCGGCTGGCGCATGTGGTCGGCGGGTGGGCGGAGGCCGCCGACGGCCACGCCGGTCCCACCGACCGGGCCGCTGGCTCCGAGTCCGTCAGCACCGGCGCTGGCCCCGCCGGAGCCGACCGTGCCGGAGCACGTCGTCCCGGCCGTGCCGGTGTCCGGATCGGTCGCCGCGAGGTGGTGGCCGGGCTGGTCGCCGTCGCGGTCGGGCTGCTCGCCGGAGGCTGGTGGGGCGTGCCGCTGGCGGTAGGCGCCGGGCTCGCCGCGCACCTGGTCCTGCGTCGCCTGGAGTCGCCGGAGTCCCGGGCGCGGCGGGAGCTTGAGGCCGCCGACCTGCCACTGTGCGCTGATCTGCTGGCGGTGGCGCTGCGCGGCGGGGTCCCGGTCGACCGGGCCGCCGCGGCGGTCGCGGACGCGCTCCCGGGTGCGCTGGGTGAGCGGCTCGGGCGGGTGGCCCGGCTCCTGCAGCTCGGCGCCACCCCCGCCGAGGCGTGGCGGGAGCTCGCACCGGTCACCGGCGCTGACCGGCTGATCCGCGCGGCGGTCCGCAGCGCCGACCACGGTGCCGCCCTCTCCGGCGCGCTCAGCCGCCTCGCCGACGACCTGCGGGCGGACCGGGCGGCGTCGGCCGAGGCGGCCGCCCGCCGCGCCGGCGTCCTCATCGTGCTGCCGCTGGGGTTCTGCTTCCTGCCGGCATTCGTGCTCGCCGGCCTGGTGCCGGTGATCGTCGCCGTGCTCGGCGACGCCGTCCACATCTGAGAGGAGGATCCGACATGTCCACGCTGCGTGCGCTGGCCACGCGGGTGATGACCGGCGTCGTCCCCGACGCCCGGACGACGCCCGTGCCGGGCGGCGGGACGGACCCGGCGCCGGATGCCGGGGTGGGCCCGGCACCCGCTGCCGGGGCCGACCGGGCGCCGGACGCCGGGATGAACACCGCCGAGTACGCGGTCGGCACCCTCGCCGCCGTCGCGTTCGCGGGGATCCTGCTGGCCGTGCTGACCAGCGACCCGGTCCGCGCTGCCCTGCAGGCCGTCGTCGAGCGGGCGCTGGGATGAGGAGCGCGACCGTGTGGCGTGGCCGGGCGTGGCCGGCCACGCCACACGGTCCCGCCGCCCGGGGCGAGCGGGGCTCGGCCACCGCCGAGCTGGCGGTCGCGCTCCCCGCGGTGGTCCTGCTCCTGCTGGCCGGCCTGACGTCGGTGGCAGCTGTGACCGCACGGCTGCAGTGCGTCGACGCCGCGCGCGAGGCCGCACTGGTCTCCGCCCGGGGCGGGTCGGGCACGGAGGCCGCCGCCCGCCTGGCTCCGGATGGCGCGGAGGTCACGGTCACGGTCGACGGCGACACCGTGGTCGCGGTCGTGCGGGCGCGGGTACCCGTCCTGTCCGTGAGGCTGCCCGCGGTGCGGGTCGAGGCGACGGCGGTGGCCGCGATCGAACCCGGGCACCCGGGGCCGTCGCCGTGAGCCGCGCGGACGCGGGTCTGCGCCGACGCCGCCCCGGCCCGTGCGAAGCGGACCGTGGCGGCGGTTCAGAGGGCCGCCGCGCCCGGAGCGGGGTCGACCGCGGCAGCGCCTCGGTGTGGTGCCTGGCGGTGGGGGCGGTGCTGCTCGCCGCCGGCCTCGCCGCCACCTCGCTGGGGGCCGCCCAGGTTGCCCGCCACCAGGCGCAGGCGGCAGCGGACCTGGCGGCCCTGGCCGGGGCGCCGCACGCCGCGCGCGGACCCGCCGCCGCCTGCCAGCGGGCCGCGGAGATCGCCACCGCGAACCGGGCCCGGCTGGTCGGATGCCGGGTCGAGGGTCTCGACGTGGTCGTCACCGTGGAGGTGGAGTCGACGCTGCCTGCACCGCGGCCGGCGTCGGCCGCCGCCCGCGCCGGGCCGGTCCGGGCCGACGACTCGACCGGCCCGGCATGACACCGCGGTCACCCCCGCGCGGGCCGCATCAGAGCCGGCCGCCGTGGCCGCGGCGCGGCCCGGCACGGACCCCGCCTTCGTCCCGGGCAGCTAGGCCGAGCGCGCCGTCTCGCGGTGGTCCGGTGCCGCCTGCGCCAGCGCCGCCAGCACCACCCGCAGCGCCCGCACGGCACCGGACTTGGACAGCGGGTTGTTGCCGTTGCCGCACTTCGGGGACTGGATGCACGAGGGGCACCCGGCCTCGCAGGGGCATTCGTCGATGAGCTCGGCGGTGGCGGCCAGCCAGGTCGTGGCCGCCGCGTAGGCGCGCTCGGCGAACCCGGCGCCGCCCGGGTGGCCGTCGTAGACGAACACCGTCGGCGTGCCGGTGTCCGGGTGCACCGCGGTGGACAGGCCGCCGATGTCCCACCGGTCACAGGTGGCGATCAGCGGCAGCAGCCCGATCGCGGCGTGCTCGGCGGCGTGCAGGGCGCCGGGCACGTCCGCCGGGTCGACCCCGCCCTCCTCCAACGCCCGCGGTGACACGGTGAACCAGACCGCCACCGTGTCGAGCCGACGTTCCGGCAGGTCGAGCGGGAACGTGCCCAGCAGCTCCCCGGAGCCGAGCCGGCGTCGCTGGTACGAGACCACCCGGTTGGTCACCTCGACCGTGCCGAGGAACAACCCCACCGGCCCGGCGTCGCGGTAGGACCGCACCGACCGTACGGACAGCGCGGTGGTGTCCCGGGCGTACGTGGTCCACGGCGGCGACTCGGCGTGGACCAGCGCCACCTCGTCGGCCAGGTCGAGGTCGTCGACCACGTACGACTGGCCGTGGTGGAGGTAGACCGCCCCCGGGTGCACCTGGAAGTGCGCCGAGGCGGGGTCGACGGTCCCCAGCAGCCGGCCGCTGGCCGACTCGACGATCGCGATCGGCGCGCCGCCGGTGCCCCGCAGGTCCACCTCGGGCCGCTCCCGACCGGTCCAGAACCAGCCCGCCGGGCGGCGGCGCAGCAGACCGTCGGCGACCAGGGACTCGACCGCCGCGGCGGCCCCCTCGCCGAACAGCGGGAGGTCCGCAGGCGTCAGCGCCGACTCGGCGGCCGCCGCCGCGAGCTGTGGGCCCAGCACGTACGGGTTGCCCGGATCCAGCACCGTCGCCTCCACCGGGGACCCGAACAGCGCCCGGGGGTGGTGCACGAGGTAGGTGTCGAGCGGGTCGTCCCGCGCCACGAGCACGCACAGCGCGGGCTGCCCCGCGCGGCCGGCGCGGCCGGCCTGTTGCCACAGCGACGCCAGCCGCCCGGGATAGCCGCACAGCACGACCGCGTCGAGCCCGGCGAGGTCCACCCCGAGCTCCAGCGCGCTGGTCGTGGCCAGGCCGAGCAGCTCGCCGTCGTGCAGCGCCCGCTCCAGCGCCCGCCGCTCCTCCGCCAGGTAGCCGCTGCGGTAGGCGGCGATCCGCTCGCCCAGGCCGGGCACCGCCTCGTCCACGGCGCGCCGGGCGGTGGCGGCCACCACCTCGGCACCCCGGCGGGAGCGCACGAACGCGAGCGTGCGCACGCCCCGGCTGACCGCGTCGGCGAGCAGGTCCGCCGCCTCGTACACCGCCGATCGCCGCACCGGGGAGGCGTCGCCCGCCGCCACCCGGGGCAGCAGCGGCGGCTCCCACAGCACGAACGTCACCTCGCCCCGGGGCGAGGTGTCCTCGGTGACCGCGGTCACGTCCAGGCCGGTGAGCCGCGCCGCGGCCGAGGCCGGGTCGCCGGAGGTGGCGGACGCCAGGACGAACACCGGGTCGGGGCTGAGCCGGCGCAGCCGTCGCAGGAGGTTCGCCACGTGGGAGCCGAAGACGCCCCGGTACGCGTGGCACTCGTCGACCACGACGAAGGCCAGGTGCCGCAGGAACCCGCGCCAGCCGCGGTGCCCGGGAAGGATGCCCCAGTGGAGCATGTCCGGGTTGGTCAGTACGAACCGGCAGTGGGCGCGGATCCACTCCCGTTCCTCGCGGGGGGTGTCGCCGTCGTAGCAGGCCGCCCGGACGCGGCCGAGCCCGAGCTCCTCGATGGCGCGGAGCTGGTCGGCGGCGAGCGCCTTGGTCGGCGCCAGGTACAGCACCGTCGCGCGGGGGTCGGTCAACAGCCGCGACAGCGCCGGCAGCAGGTACGCCAGCGACTTACCGGAGGCGGTGCCGGTGGCCACCACGACGTGCCCGCCCGCCCAGGCCCGGGACGCCGCGTCCGCCTGGTGCCGCCACGGTGCCGTGATCCCGCGGGCGGCCAGCGCCTCCCGCAGCTCCCGCGGCACCCAGTCGGGCCACTCGGCCGGCTGACCGGGACGCGCCGGCAGGTCCTCCACGTGTGTGATCCGCCCGTCGTCGTAGCGCGCGAGCAGCTCCGACAGCAGCGCCGCGGCGCCTCCTCCCGTCGCGGTGGTCACCCTGGCACTGTGCCACCGGGCGGCGACAGCGGTGCCGTCGGGGCGCGGCGGGCGGGGACCGGTCGCCGGCGACGCGGCAGTCGGGCGGCGACGGGACCGGAGCGGAGGGGACCCGCCGCGAGGTCAGCCGAAGCGCCCGGTCACGTACTGCTCGGTCCGCTCATCGGACGGGTTGGAGAAGATCGTGGCGGTGTCACCGACCTCGACCAGCACTCCGGACCGCGGCGCCTGTGGGTCGGTCCCGGGCTCGGTGCTGAGGAACGCGGTGCGGTCGCTGATCCGGGCGGCCTGCTGCATGTTGTGGGTGACGATGACGATGGTGTAGTCGTGCGCGAGCTGCCGCATGAGGTCCTCGATCCGCGCGGTGGCGACCGGGTCGAGCGCCGAGGCGGGCTCGTCCATGAGCACCACCTCCGGTTCGACGGCGATGGCACGGGCGATGCACAGCCGCTGCTGCTGCCCGCCGGACAGGCTCAGCGCCGACCGGGTGAGCTTCCCCTTGACCTCCTCCCACAGGGCGGCGTCGCGCAGGGCGCGCTCCACGACGTCGTCCAGGGCCGGGCCCCGCACACCCGCGAGCCGGGGGCCGAACGCGACGTTGTCGTAGATGGACTTGGGGAACGGGTTGGGCTTCTGGAACACCATGCCGACGCGGCGGCGTACCTCCACCGGGTCGACGTGGTCACCGTAGATGTCCTCCCCGCGGTAGGCGACGGTACCCGTCACCCGGGCGCCGGGGATGAGGTCGTTCATCCGGTTGAGCGTGCGCAGCAGCGTCGACTTGCCGCATCCGCTCGGGCCGATGAGGGCGGTGATCTCGTGCTCGGCGATCTCGAGGCTGACGTCCCGGATGGCCCGGAACCGGCCGTAGTAGACGCTGACGTCCTGCAGCCGGAACACGCTCCGCCGCGGCGTGGACGCCGGACGTCGCGCCGCCCCGTCGACCACCGGCCGGCGGGGCGTGACCGTGGCGGTACGGGACGGCGGGCTGACCGCCGGTGGCGTGGTCGACATGGCCGGGTATCCCCTCGTCCTGAGGCCTGCGCGGAACCACCCGGCGGCCTGTCCGGCTGCCGGGTGCCGCTCCGTCGGTGCGGCACGCTACGGCAGCCGGGTGTCGGGTACCCGGGATCCGCGTGAACCACCGGTGAACGGTGGTCGGCCGGGACGTGTCCGCCGCGCCCATCGAGCGGTAGGGACGGCCTCGGGAGTGTCCGCCGGTGCCCTCGGGCGGCCGGCGGCGCGCCGGTACGGGCTCGGCGTGTCCGCCGTGGCGGCGGTCGGGGTTGGTCACCGCCCGGCCGGGCGGGCGTAGGCCACGTCGGCCGACCACCGCCGGAACCCCAGCCGGGTGTAGAGCGCGACCGCGGCCGGGTTGGACTCGTCGACGTAGAGCATCACCTGCTCCAGCCCCCGGTCGCGCAGGTGGTGCAGCCCGGCCAGGGTGAGCGCCGTGCCCAGGCCCCGGCCGTGCGCGGACGGGTCGACGCCCAGCACGTAGACCTCGCCGACCGGCGGGTGGGACGCGTCACCGGCGTGGACCTTGGTCCAGTGGAAGCCGATCAGCCGGCCATCCTCTTCGGCCAGCAGGAACCCGTCCGGGTCGAACCACGGTTCGGCCATCCGCTGCCGCAGGTCCTCCTCGGTCCACCGACCCTGCTCCGGATGGTCGGCGAACGCCCGCGCGTTGAGGGCCAGCCACGCGTCGTCGTCCACGCCCGGCCGGAACGTGCGCAGCCGCACGCCGGGCGGCAGCACCGGGTCCGCCAGCGGCTCCGACAGTGACCGCCGTAGCTGGAGCAGTACCCGTACCCGCGCGAAGCCGAACTCGGCGGCGAGGGCGGCGGCGCCGGGATGGTCGCCGTGCGCCCACAGGTGGAGCCGCCCGGACCGGTCCAGTTCGGCCGCGGTGTCGACGGTGGCGGCGAGCAGGGCGCGGCCCACGCCCCGCCGCCGGTGCGCGGGGTGCACCACCAGCTCCGCCACCGGCCCGCCGTCGCCGGGCGCGAGGCCGGCGTACCCGCGCAGCTGCCCGTCGGCCCGCTCCAGCAGGTGCACCGCGGCCGGGTCGCCGTGGCGCAGTCGCAGCACCGTCTGCTCGTTCAGGGCGGCGACACCGTCCACCTCGGCCGCGGCCGCCACCAGGGCGAGGATCTCCTCAACAGCGTCGGCGTCGGGTCGCCGCAACCGCTCAACCGCCACCGCGCCGCCCGGTCAAGCGCTCACCGGCGCGGGCTTTGGGTCCGGCAACGGGCGTGCGGGCGGCAGGACGAACTTGTAGCCGACCTGCCGGACCGTGCCGATCATCGACTCGTGCTCCGCCCCGAGCTTGGCCCGCAGCCGCCGCACGTGCACGTCCACCGTCCGCGTCCCACCGTAGTAGTCGTACCCCCACACCTCCCGCAGCAGCTGGTCGCGGGTGAACACCCGACCGGGGTGCTGGGCGAGGAACCGCAGCAGCTCGAACTCCTTGTAGGTCAGGTCGAGCGGGCGGCCCTTGAGCCGGGCCGCGTAGGTGGCCGGGTCGATGGTCAGGTCCCCGGCCCGGATGACGCCCGGATCCTCGCCGCCGGCGGACGCCAGCCGCCCCGCCGCCAGCCGCAGCCGCGCCTCGACCTCGGCCGGACCGGCGCCGGACAGCAGCAGGTCGTCGATGCCCCAGTCGGCCGAGACCGCGATGAGGCCGGCCTCGGTGACCACGGCGAACAGTGGGGCGGTGACCCCGGTGGCCCGCAGCACCCGGCAGGTAGCGCGGGCGTCGGACAGCTGGCTGCGGGCGTCCACCAGCAGGGCGTCGGGAGTCGGTCCGGCCAGCAGGGCCCGTACGTCCCGGGGGGCGGTCCGCACCGTGTGGGGCAGCAGGTCGAGCGCGGGCAGCACGGTCGCGGGGTTGGCTGCCCGGTCGGCCGTCAGTAACAGGATCTCCACTGGCTCCTCCGGCGTCCGGTGGACCCGGCGACACTGGCGGGACGGGCAGGCGCTACCAGCGTATCCGACGCGGCCGCCCGCGCCCGCCGGCGTCCCGTCGCGGGACCGGTGTCCACCAGGGCGGTCCGGGTGGCACGATCGGGGCGTGCTGCCGAACCGACCTGACGACCGCGACGGCGACCCCGGCCGGGACGACCGAGCCGCGCGCCGGGCGGCGGCGCGGGAGCGCGCCGCCGCCCGGCGCGCCCGCTGGCGGGCGCAGTCGGGCCAGGAGCCGCCGGCGGCCGGGCCCCGGCCGCCCTCCGGCCCGTCCCCCCAGAGGGCCGGAGCACCGCCCGTCCCGCCGGCCAGCGGACCGGGTGGCCGGGCGGTCCCGATCCCGGGCACGCACGCCGGCCCTCCGCCCGGTGGTGACCGTGGCCGGCCGGCCGCCTCCGCCGGCCCCGACGGTGGGCACGGCGCCGCCCGCCCACCGGGTCCCGGCGCGACCGGACGGGAGGGCGTCGCCGGGCCCGGCCTCACCGGTGGCCCGGCCCGGGGTGCGGGTGGACCGGCCGGAGCCGGGGGTCGGCCGGGTCCGGCCGCGGGTGGGCCCGCGGGCGCCAGGGGTCGACCTGGTCCGGCTGCGGGTGGGCCTGGCGGGGCCGGGCCTGGCGCGGCCGGGCGTCGGCCGGGTCCGGGCGGTCCCGGGGGCCGATCCGCCGGCGACCGGCCGGTGGGGGCCACCGGGGAGCAGCCGGCGGTGCGCGGTCGTCCGGTGCCGGTCGCGCCGGTCCGCCGGCTGCTGTCGCTGGCGATCGCGGGGTTCGCCGCGCTGCTCGCCGTCGGCCTCGTCGTCGGGGCACAGGCCGCCGGCGTGGGGCTGGCACGGCTGCCCTACGCGGTGGTGGTCTTCGGCATCCAGGTCCTGTTCGTGCTCGCCTTCACGGTGGCGATACGTCCCCCGGGCATGCGGGAGGTGGTGGTGGCCGGCCTGGTCGCCGCCATCGCCGCCGACGTCGCCGCGGTGGTGCCGTTGCAGGCCTCGATCGCGCCGCTCGGGTACGTCGCCGCCGGTGGCTTCGTGGCCGCCGTCGTGGCCCAGCTGGCGCGCCGCGACGGCCGCATCCGCGCCACCGAGTCACTGGGCTCCAGCCTGGTGATCGTGGTCGGCGTGGTGGCGCTCGCCTCGCTGGTGGTCCTCACCCGGCTCCCCAGCGGTACCCAGGCGATCAGCATCGCCCTGACCGCCGCCGGGGTGGCGCTGGTGGTGGCGAGGCTCGCGGACACGGTGGCTCCCTGGCCGCGGCTGGCGCCACAGGTGCCGCGTGGCGCGGTGGGAGTGGTGCTGGGTCCGATGCTGGGCGCGGTGACGGCCGCGATACTCGGCAGCTACGTGCGCGGTTTCACCCCACTGAGCGCGGCGCTGGTCGGGGTGGTCACCGCGCTGGCGGCGGTGCTGGCCGACCTGTCGGTCGGCTACGCCCAGGCCGGGCGACGGATCTCCGGCGAGCTGCCCACCCTGTGGATCGCCCGCCACCTGCAGGGCCCGCTGGCCGGGTACGCGTTGGCCGCACCGCTGCTGTACGCGGTGAGCGTCGTCTACTTCGTCCCGCGCTACCTGTAGGGTGCATCCGACATGCGACGCGTCCGGCCGCTTCTGGTGTTCCTGGTGGTGCTGGCGGGCATCCTCATCGTGACCGACCGGGTCGCCGCGTGGGCCGCCCAGCGGGCGGTGGCGGACCGGGTCGCGCAGGAGCTGACCGCCTACGACGTCCGCAGCGCGCCGCCGGAGGTCCAGTTCGGTGGTTTCCCGTTCCTCACCCAGGTCGCCACGGGCGAGTACGGGCACGTGGTGCTCCGGCTGCGCAACGTGGGGTCCGACCAGGTGAGGTTGCCGCTGGTGGAGCTGACCGCCAGCGGTGTGACCGCCCCCCTGACCAACCTGGTCGAGTCCGGACCGATCCACGCCGAGCGGATGACCGGCTCGGCCACCGTGGGGTATGACCAGGTGGCCGACCTCGCCGGGTGGCCGGAGCTGAGCCTGTCCGCGGACAACGGCAGCCTCGTCGTCCGCCTGCCGGCGGAGGTGCTCGGCACCGCCGTGACCCTGGCGGGCACGGCCGACGTGGAGCTGGCCGACGGCGGGGTGTGGGTGCGGGTCGGGCAGCTCACGGCCGACGGCGGCGGTGGCCTGCCGCCCGGGTCCGAGGCGGTGGTCGGGCAGATCGCCGCGGACCTGTCGGTGCACGTGCCGCTGCCGCCCCTGCCGTACGGCCTGACGCTGGACTCGGTCCGGGCCGAGCCGGCCGGGATCGTGGTGACCGTCTCGTCCCGGGACGTGCCGCTGTCGCGGTGACCCTGCCGGCCGGCGCCGCGGCGATGCTAGAGTACGGTGCCATGGGCACGATGCTCACCAAACGGCGCGCGGTCGACCTGTGCCGCGTGGCCACGTGCCTGTGTTGCCCCGGCGCATGACGGCGGGGCCGACGTTCTCACGCTCTTCCCACTGATTCCGGTCCGGTCCCGCCGAGCCGGCGATATCCCGTCCATCGGGTCGCCGCGCGGCGTTACCGCGACGATCGTTGCTGCCGGGCGGTGGCCCACCAGCTGCCACAGGAGCAACCATGACACGCGAGAACGTACTCGTCTCGGCCGACTGGGCCGAGAAGAATCTGGGCGCCCCCGGCGTCGTCTTCGTCGAGGTGGACGAGGACACCTCCGCGTACGACCGCGGACACCTGCCGGGAGCGGTGAAGCTCGACTGGCGTACCGAGCTGCAGGACCCGGTGCGCCGGGACTTCCTCGACCGGGAAGGCTTCTCCAAGCTGATGTCCGCCAAGGGCATCAGCAACGACGACACCGTGATCCTCTACGGCGGCAACAACAACTGGTTCGCCGCGTACGCGTACTGGTACTTCCGCCTCTACCGGCACCGCGACGTGCGGTTGCTCGACGGCGGCCGCAAGAAGTGGGAGCTGGACGG
>Ga0079224_100011820_pt1 | contig 12051 bp, 8 predicted proteins | sample Stecom2015_FD_80414 | JGI IMG/M metagenome (GOLD analysis project Ga0079224, IMG submission 80414) | Agricultural soil microbial communities from Utah to study Nitrogen management - Steer compost 2015 | ecosystem: Environmental > Terrestrial > Soil > Agricultural land | place: USA: Utah... | reverse complement strand
AATCAAATAAAGAAATAGCGCAAGTAATCAACATTTTGTGAGACTTAATCCAACTTACACTTTGAATTGTACATATTCAACTGAGCTTACTTCCTTGAGAAGAGCTTTGATCATATCAATTTTGGAAAATACCAATTTTAAGGAAAAACCTTATAAATATCATTTCCTTTTACAAATCTAGACAATTCAACTTTATCATCATCCTTATAAAACCCTAAACGATAATCTCCTATTCTACAACGAAAAGCTGTAGAAAATCCTTTCATTTTCATCACGTTAGTTAACTCTTCTAACTTTTCAGCATTTTCAAGTTCAATGATAAATTCTTTGATTTTAGCCTTCAATTTTTTATCTGTGATCTTTTTAATATCATTAATAAAGGAGCGCAAAAAAACAACTTTCATTAGTCTAAAATATTCATTACTTCTTCACGACTTCCAACTTCACTTCTGTCTGATTGCTGCATAAGTAATAACAATCCTAAATCTTCCTTTTCCTCATCAGTCAATGATTTTAAACATTCTTTCTCTTTATATTCTACATAAAAAGAGATCGCTCTTTCCATGACCGATTTAACACTTAAATCTTCAAAAACAGAAAGTAACTTTAACTTAGTTAAAGTACTTTCGTCTATATCTATATTTTTTCTCATTTTCATACACAAATATACACAATATATATTATATACATAATGTATAAAACATCAAGTAAGATGCAAACTACTTACCTACAGTCATTTTTCGTATTTCATCATCTGTATGCGTATCCAAAATCTTTGCATAGCGGTAGAAAGTAGCACGTGTCAAATTAAGTGCTGTATATATTTCTTCCGGACTCTTATTTGTATCCTGGTAGACTGAACGCATAAGTAATAATTTAGAGATAGCTTCTTTACTATACCCCTTTGGCCTACCTCCTAGCCTGCCGCGAGCTCTCGCTGATTGTAGACCGGCTTTCGTTCGTTCACGGATTAATTCACGTTCATATTCCGGTAATGATGCCATAAGATTAAGGAACAACCTTCCATTGATAGTACTGGTATCAACACCATCAGTAAAGGGAATTTAGACATATAAGCTTTTAGAAAAGCTCAACGTATCAGCCTAAAAACAACAAACTTTACATAAAAAGGTTTAAACGGAGTCATATAATTTGGATTTAACTGCAAAATCTTGGTTGTAATACACTTACTGATGTTGTACCCAGTTATTCTTTTGTAAATTCAATTTGTCCACCGCCTTGAAATAAAATCATTGTTTTGTCTGTCGGGTTAAATCCAAATTTTGCTCCTGCTTTGTCAAACTTAAATTTGTCTTTTCCTGTTGCTTCAAGCGGAAACGCTGGTTGTCCTGTTCCTTGTGCAATTAAAGTGTTTGCATTTTTTGTGATTGTGATTTTCAAAGGAATTTGTTTAGAAACGTAAACGCCTAAATACTTGTCTAATTCTTCCGATGTCAATACTGGAATTTCATAAGGTTTGTCGTAAATGATACTTAAAATTCCAATCGCAAAATCATTATGCGGAAATCGTTCTCCGTTGAAAGAAAAACTAAACCCTAAATGGTCTTTTTCATTGTAAGAAACTAATGAATGTGTGCCGTAAGTATCGCCTGCGTGTCCATAAGAAATATGCTTATAAAAAGGCACAAGCATCAATCCTCTTCCTAAAGTTTCTTTTTTCGTATAGTCAGGTTTCATCTGCTCAATACTTTCTTTTTTCAGGATTTTGTATTGAAATAAATTATACAGAAATATGTTCAAGTCCGTTGTCGTGGTAACTATATCTCCAACTCCGATAATATTTGAAAACTCAAAGTCTGTAATTTTTTTCCATTTCCCGTTGTAACCATAAGACGGAAAAATGTTTTTAGTTTTCGGGGTTATTGATGAGAAATTTCTGAGATTTAACGGTTTGACAATTTCTTTTGCAACGATTGTAGCATAATCTTTCTTATAGAGTTTTTCCACAATTTTTGTCAAGAGAAAATAACCTGAATTAGAATAATTAACTTTTTCGTTTGGCTGAAAGGAAACACCTTGTTTAATGATTTCATCAAAAATTTCTTTTTCGCTTACTTTTTCCGTCAGCCAAGTTATGCTGTCGTTTTTCATTGTAAAATCTCCTAAACCACTGGAATGTTCCAATAAATCTTTGATTGTAATGTTATCGGAGTTTGGAATTTTTGGATAAAACTTCGATAGTTTGTCGTCTAATTGTAACTTGTTACTTTCAATAAGTTTAAATATCAAAGTTGCTGTAATCGTTTTGGTTATTGAACCAATTTGATATTTCGTGTCAGCGTTATACTGAATGTCTGTAAGTTTTGGCTGCCCGAAACTTCTGTTGTAAACTTCTTTTCCGTCTTTGAAAATGGAAACGCTTCCAATTCCTCTGTCGTTGTTTTCAATATGGCTTACAAAACTGTCAATTTTATGAATGTCAATGTTTTGTGCAAAAGTCGTAAAACCGAATAAAAAAGCCGTTAATGATGTGATAAGTCTTAATCTCATTTGCGTTGTGGTATAATTGTTAGCAAGGAGCGCAGCGGATTGCTAACAACATCTGGTTATGCGAACTTAATATACAAAAAGTTTAGCCAATCCATCCTTATATTCGTATTACGTTAAAACATCCATTAAAAAAGTATATAGTTAAAAATCAATACACTTAATTAAATTAAAAATATGTAAAACGAAATAAATGACAGTATTCTATTTATATTCAAATTTATATAGCGAAATAATATATATGGTCATTATTTACCTACTAGCACTGAAGCTTAAATAAGCTATTCAAGAAGTCTCAATAAACCCTCCTTAAGATTAAAATAGAATTAGGCAGCCTTGTTTATATACTAGTCTTCAGTAAATATCTTCCGTTAATTTACAACCTAACACTGAAATGATTGTTATATTAAAAGGTTAATATAATATGTATACATAATTGTATATATTTATAAAATTTATAAGTTTCCCGACTTTTTGTTTATCTATGAAGCCTTACATAATTTCGCTTTTTTTAAGCGTTTTAACGACTATAATTGTCTATGGTCAATCACCAGATTTATCTTCTGATGAGTTATTTTCACGCGCGCGTACATCTGCTTTTGACTCTAAGGATTACCCTAAAGCAATTGAGTTGATTAAACAAGCTATACAGCAATCTCCAGATTATGTCGACCTGCATATTTTTTTAGGCAGGCTCTATACTTGGAGTGATAAAATAGATTCCGCGAGCTATGTTTTCGATAATTTGCATAGTAAAAAAGTGAAAGTTGAAGATTTTTATTTAGCATATGGGTACCTACTCTACTGGAATAATGTGAATGAAAAAGCGCAGCAAATAATTGATGAGGGTATTAAAGAGCATCCATCATCTGAAGACTTACTACTATTACATGCCAGATATAATTATGGTATTAAAAGTTATCAAGAAGCGGAAAAATCTGTTAGCCGACTATTAGAGATTAACCCCAAAAATACAGACGCGAATTCTTTGGCGCAAAATTTAAAATCATACACCGCAAAAAATGCAATAAGCATTAACTATGATTTCACGCACTTTGACAAACAATTTGAAGACAACTGGCATATCCTAGGAATTGGCTATAAGAGAGCTACATCGTTTGGATCCATATTATTTAAGGCTAATTATGCTAATAAATTTGCTGATAATGGGTTACAGTTTGAGATAGAAGCTTATCCTAGAATAAATAAGATTTTTTATTTATATGTTGGCGCTGGCTATTCGGATAATGTTGGAATATTTCCAAAATATAGAACTGGTATTTCTGTTTATGCTAATTTACCTAATAGTTTTGAGGGGGAGATTGGATATAGACAATTGAATTTCTCTAATAACATTTGGCTTTACACAGCATCTATAGGAAAGTATTACCAGAATTTATGGTTTAATCTAAGAACATACTTATCTCCAGATAGTGAAAATATATCTCATTCCTATACAGGTACAGTTCGATACTATCTCAAAGGAGCTAACGACTATTTAGGTTTTCAAATTGGTACTGGTATTAGTCCAGAGGAGAATAGAAACAATTTATTAATTGAAAATTCATTTAAATTAAAAACGTATAAAATTGGAGCGAATTATAACTTCTCCATCCAAAAAAGAAACCTGTTAAATATATCGGCAACATATTTTAATCAGGAATATAAGCCTTTAGAAAAAGGTAATCAATATGATTTGAGTATTGGTTATAGCAGAATTTTCTAATTAAAACGTTTTTAAGCAACAGTATTTTATTATGAATTCGTTTCCAATACCTCACAATGAGATTGAGAGAATTAACCGACTTCGTGATTACGATTTAATTGGTTTAGGTAAAGATGAGGAATTTGACATCTTTGCTCAATCAGCAACCTCAATTACTGGTTGTGCAGCCTCTCTAATAGCTTTGATGGAAAATGATATTCAACGTATACAAAGTTGTATAGGACTTGAAATTGAAACTGTTGAACGACAAAACACTGTTTGTCAATATACCATGATGAGCAAAGATGCTCTAATCATTCCAGATACATCTAAAGACTATAGAACAGCAAATAACTCAATTATTAAGGCTGCAGGCATTAAGTTTTATGCTGGGGTTCCAATATTAGATGATGATATTGTATTAGGTACTATATGTGTTATCGACTATGTAACGAAAACAATTAATGAGGAACAAATAAAATCTCTTCATCTGCTAGCCAAAGCGGTCAGCCAATTGTATAGTCGAAAGAAAAAAGAAATAGAATCTGGGTACTATAAAAACATATATGAACAAACGCAAAATATGATATGCGTTTTGGATTTTGATTTAAATATTAAACAAGCAAATCCAGTATTTCATAAAAAATTTCTAAAATCTAAGTTTCCAAATAACACAATAAATTATATTGATATTATAAAAAGCGAAACGGAAAAAGTAAATGCTGCCATTTCAAAAAGTATTAAATATGGCAAAAGTACAATACAATCACACAGTTTTATTAATAACAAGCTCTATATAATTGATTGGACTTATAAGTACAATCCAAAATTTAAGGAAGTTTTTGTTTTTGGTAGAGATATAACAGACGAAAGTGAAAAAAGAACTAAACTAGAAGCCTCTGAGCGTAAATTTAGAAATTTTTTCGAGAATAGTATCGGTCTTACTTGCATGCATGACCTTGAAGGCAACATCCTAAAGATCAATGAAAAGGGGTGTAACATGTTAGGTTATAATGTAGAAGAAGTAGTTGGTAAAAATATTAAAGAATTTATACCTGATGAGGAAAAAAAGTACTTATCTAAGTATTTAAATGAAATCACTACTCAAAATGAGACATCCGGAATTATTACCTTTATAACAAAATCCGGAATTCCTCAATACTTCCTCTATCACAATATAATTGAAAAGGATGCTGAAGCAACTCCTTATGTCGCGAGCACTGCATTAAACATTACTGAACATCGAAAACTAGAACTTGATTTAAGACGTACGAAAGAATTATTGGCACAGACTAATGCTGTGGCACAAGTAGGTGGATGGGAAATAAATCTAGAAAAAGATAAAATTGTTTTTTCCGAATCAGTAGAGTCAATTTTTGGTTTTAATAAGGAAACTGTTTCTAATTTAGACGATTGGGAAAATTTATTTGACGATGATTTCAAAAAATATTTAACAGATGCATTCCATAGTGCTAAGGAATCAATCAAAGGATTTGACATCCAACTAAAATTAAAACAACATAACACAGAATCAATTTGGGTACGTCTTAAAGGAATACCTGAATGTAACCAAGGTATATGTACACGTATATATGGAATTATTCAAAATATTGATACTAGTAAAAAACTGTATTTAGAGATTGAGAAGAAGGAGGCCATGTTACGAACTTTCGTTGAGTATGTACCTGCTTCTGTTGCAATGTTCAATTACAATTTTGATTTTTTATTATACAGTAATCAATGGTATGAAGAATTTGGAATCAATTTAAAACGAATTAAGAATAAAAATCTTTTTTCATTATTTCCTAATCTACCTGAAGAACGCAAGAAAATCTATTTAAATGCATTAAAAGGGATAACTTATAAAAATTCAAATGAGCGAATTCAATTTAGTGATGACCAGGAGCCAAAGCACTTAAATTGGGAAGTGAGACCATGGTATATCTCTAAAAATGAAATAGGGGGAATTATGATATTTGCTCAAAATATTTCATCATATATAAAAATTAACAAAGAATTAATTGAAGCTAAAAAAGCTGCAGATCTTGCTAATAATGCAAAGTCAGAATTTCTTGCAAATATGAGTCATGAAATACGCACACCATTAAATGGTGTAATTGGATTCTCAGAACTGCTCATGAATTCTGCTGTTAATCAAAATCAATTACAGTACCTTAAATATATACACGAATCAGGAAATAGCTTACTACATATAATTAACGAAATACTCGATTTTTCAAAAATTGAAGCTGGAAAATTAGAGTTATTTATTGAGGAATCGAATATCTATGATTTAGTAACACAGGTTATTGGAGTTGTAATACTACAGGCTGAACAAAAAAATGTAGAACTAATTATTGATTTGGATCCATCATTACCTAACCTAATGATGTACGACCATGTACGACTAAAACAGATATTGATAAATTTGGTAGGTAATGCAGTAAAATTTACTAATAAAGGTGAAATTGTATTAAAAGTTTCGATTTTAAAAAAATCTAATAACAAAATTAAATTGCGTTTCTCTGTAAAAGATACAGGTATTGGTATTGCTCAAAGCCGTCAAAGTTCTATATTCAACGCATTCTCTCAGGGTGAAAATTCAACAAATAAAATTTATGGCGGTACTGGCCTTGGCTTAACAATTTCCAATAATATTCTTAAGCACATGAACAGTAACCTTCTTCTAGAAAGTAAATTTGGAGAAGGGAGTAATTTCTACTTTGATATTACCCTTGATTATAAAAATGATATTGATAACCCTATACCTATTAGTAACATTAAAAACGTAATTCTAGTTGACGAAAATGAAACTATTAACAAGATAATTATAAAAAACCTTACCTATTATAATATTAACACTACAATATGTTCCGATTTTATTTCAGCATGTTCAACATATATGAATAATGATTCATTTGATTTGATGTTACTAAACTATAGCCAATTAGAATCTAAGCAAAAAGATAGTTTAGTTGATATTAAAAGTGGAATTCCTATAATATTAATGCATCGTGTCTATAAAAATGAAAATGAATTCGCGGAGATTGATGATTACAGCATTTTCAAACGATTACTTAAACCCTTTACTCCGAAATCCTTACTTCAAATTTTAGCAGAAATTGATCAACAAGATTTTAAAGAAAAGTCAAAAGAAATCAGTATAAGTAACATTACATCTATTGATTCTTATAAATATTTAACACCTACCATTTTAATTGCTGATGATAATGAAATAAACATGGAGTTAAATCAAAAGTTTGTTAATCAATTTTTACCTAATGCTAAAATTTTAAAGGCAAAAGACGGCAATCAAGTAATTGACATTTGCCTTAAGACTAATATTGATCTTATTTTGATGGACATACAAATGCCCGTCATAGATGGAATTGAAGCAGCACGATTAATACGTAAATTGGAGAATTTCCACGATACTCCCATAGTAGGTATTACTGCTGGCATTGTAAGCTTACAAGATAAAAATTATGTCTTGGATAATTTCAATGAAATATTACAAAAACCAATTAAATTAAAAGATATAGAAAAAATTGTAATTGACTATTTAAAGGTAAGTTCTATAGTTCCTCAATCTGAAGATATAGACAATAATGACTTTAATAAAGATACTTTAATCCAAAATTTTGCAGGAGATGATCAATTTAAAACCTTTTTTATGGATTTAATTGTAAAAGAATTCAATAGCACTATTGAGTCTTTAATAAAATCGAAAAAAGATAAAAATATTGATGAGTTAAAGAGAATACTTCATAAACTTAAAGGATCAGCCGCAACAATCGGAATGAATAAATTAGCCTCAATGTCATCAACATATGAAGAAAATATTTTAACAAATTCAGTTGAAGAATCTCTTTATGATGATATAATAAATGAAATACATAAAAGTTTAAAAAAACTAGAAAATATTTAAATAATGAAAATTTTATTAGCAGAAGACGACGAATTAATTTTAAGAACTATAGAGCATAAACTTAAAAATGAAGGATACGAAGTTATTTTGTGTAGAAACGGCAAGGAAGCTATAGATCAAACATTAGAAACAAGACCAGATTTAATTGTAACAGATATAATGATGCCATTTGCTTCAGGAATTGAGATTCTTTCTGCAATTCAGCAGCATAACATATCTACAAATGTTATTGTTTTATCAAGCTTAGGTCAGGAAGATGTTGTAGAAGAGGCATTTACTCTAGGTGCATCGGATTTCATGGTCAAACCATTCAATCCTAATGAGTTGCTTTTAAGAATTAAACGACTATTACGTTTTAAGTGAAATGATATTCTTAAAAATTGAGCTACATAACCTCACTCTAGCATTAACAGCTTTACTATTATTTGTAGTAGTGCTCATAATTGCTGTGCTAATATATGGTTACAAAAACTATCAATTGATTAATAATGCCCAACAATGGAAAAATCTTATTGAAGAGAAAATAAGTTACTCTATTTTTAATGGTATTGGAGACATACAAAAGGATCAAGAGTTTGAAAAATTATTAAAAAATAAAAATTTTAAAAAAATATTTATTTCCGTTTTAATTGAATCTGATCAAAGATTTGTTGGAGATGCTCATAAGATTTTAAAAGATATATTTTATATATATAAATTAGATAAGCTTGCTTGGGAAAAACTGCAAAGCAATAACATTTATCAAAATGTCAGAGGCATTCAAGTAATGACTGCAATGAATGTCATTGATGCAATAAATAAAATAACACAACACCTTAACCATAAAAACCCCTATGTATACTCTGAGGCACAATATAGTATAGTGCGGTTGAATGGTTTTGAAGGTCTAAAGTTTTTAGACTCTTTAGAAAAGCCATTATCTGACTGGCAACAAATGCGTCTTAGTCAAGCTATTAAAACACTTTCACATTCTGATTTCGATTCAATTTGCCAATGGCTTAGCAATCAGAATCAAACTGTCATTAATTTTGCATTATCATTAATACGCAAATTTAGAATTCATTCCATTCATGATAACGTAATCAATTTACTCAATCACCAGGAAATCGATGTTCGAATAAATGCTATCAAAACTCTTCAAACAATTGATAATTCTACTACAATGGATACTTTAATTGAAATATATCCTAAACAGGAAAATTTGATCAAAGTTGAAATTATAAAATTTATTAACCGTACAGGAGATAAAAGTCAAATGCCGTTCATAAAAGATATTCTAGAAAAAGAGCGTGATATTTATATTCTTATTGAGGTTGTAAATCTTCTGAAAAAATTTAATGACTATACACATTTACAAGAAAAAGCAACTGATATTAACCTTGATTCCAAATTATTAACGGTTATTAAAAATGCATTACATAGTAAATTATGATTGATTATTCACATCTTATATATGAAATTGTAGTCTGGCTATTTCTCATATACTCAATATTGATATTTTTAATTTATTCTTGGGTTGGGATTTATGCCTTTGGTGCCCTAAAAAGGTACACTGATCTTAATCAATATACTGATTACAAACTTATTGCAACTAACTCTAATGCACCTTCATTTAGTATAATTGCTCCTGCTTATAATGAAGGAATGACTATTGTAGATAATGTAAGATCACTATTGTCTTTATATTATAATAATTTAGAAATAATAATCGTAAATGATGGCAGTAAAGATGACTCCATAGAAAAACTAGTTATAGCCTATAACCTTGAGTTGATACCATACGATTTAGTTGAGATAATTCCTACTAAAGAGATTAAAGGAATATATAGAAGTAAAAATCCAGCATTTAAAAAACTAATTGTTGTTGATAAGTTTAATGGCGGAAAAGCTGATGCACTTAACGTTGGAATTAATGTTTCTAAAGGCAAATATATAGTATGTATTGATGTCGATTGTATATTAGAACAAGATGCACTATTAAAGCTTGCAAAACCGTTTATGGATCAAACCGATGAACGTGTTATAGCCTGCGGAGGTGTAATAAGACTAGCTAATAATTGTAAAATAGTTGACGGTAAAGTAGTTGAAGTAAATTTACCAAAAAAATGGTTAGGTAGATTCCAGGCCCTTGAATACATAAGAGCATTCGTTTTGGGCAGAATGGCATGGTCTAGAGCTTCAGGACTGATTTTAATATCAGGCGCTTTTGGCGCTTTTGATAAGGACTTAGTCTTAAAATGTGGAGGATATGATCCGAAAACTGTTGGAGAAGACATGGAACTTGTAGTACGTATGAGGCGTTATATGGAAGAACAAAAACTGAAATATAAGGTTCTAAATATCTCCGACCCATTATGCTGGACTGAGGTTCCAGAATCTATAGATATTTTGAAAAAGCAGCGTAACCGTTGGATGAGAGGAACTATAGAAACTCTTTGGAAACATCGTAAATTAATGTTTAACCCTAAATATGGAAGATTAGGAATGGTAAGTATACCTTACTGGTTCTTTTTTGAATTCTTAGGTCCTTTAGTGGAATTTTTAGGATATTGCATTTTTATTATTTTCCTTTTATTCGGAATTATCAATTGGCCTTTCTTTTTTACCTTATTTATTTTAGTAGTTTCATCTGGAATACTCTACTCTATTTATGCTATATTACTTGATTTAATGTCACATCAAGTATATACTAAAAGAAAAGACTTATTAATATTAATAGGAACGGCCATACTTGAACCATTCTTTTTTCATGGAAGAGTAGTTATGGCAGGAGTTTCAGGTTTAAAAGACTATTTCCGAAAACAGCACAGTTGGGGAGAGATGACTAGACAAGGATTTCAACAATCTCAAGAAAATGAAAGTGCCTGGTCGAAAATAAAAGCAACAATTGTTTGGTCATTGAGGAATTATACTCCTATCGCATTTGTATTTATGCTCCTTTATATGGCAAATGTAGGATTAGAAGCTTACTGGTATAATACAAAATTTCATGAACAAATCTATTCCGCTATATATTTCAATTTGTTTATTGATAATCTGGTTTTTATTCTACAATTTCTTGCTGCATGTAGCATAGTATATATATTGTTAGTCTATATTGGATTTAATTATTTAAATATATTAATAATATCAGCATTTTCAATTTTCATACTTTTTCAAGTTGTTCTCTTCCTTTATTTCTCAGAATCACAAAACTTGTTAGGTGCTGATGTTTTCTTCTACAGTTATGAGGAAATTCAGCAAATTATTAAAAGCAGTGGAATGATAAATTTAAAAAATATAGCATTTCTTCTTTTAATCATATTATTTGCTGCTATTCCATTAACTTTTGTTAGTCGATTCAAATCAAAAAATGCGTATGCAGGTGCTACACTTATAATCATAGGATTGATTTTAGTTATTTTGCCCACTAAATTTACCTTCAATGTGCAAAATAAAAGTGAGTTCTATTCACACGCTTCAATAAGTAAATGGAGATATTTCATAAACACGAATTTTAATAATTATATCAACGACCATTTCGAATGGGCAAATAATTGGAAAGTCAACAATCAAGGAAACATTAAAGACTTTGGGATGTATCCCTTTTTGAGATCAGAGGATACAAATGATTTTCTAGGAAGTCACTTTAACAAGATTGATCGCCCACCTAATTTAGTATTTTTGATAATTGAAGGGTTAGGAAATGCATACAGCTCTCCCAATGGATACATTGGTAATTTTACACCATTTCTGCATTCTTTAAGAGACAAGTCTCTTAACTGGGAGAATTGCTTAAGTACTTCAGGAAGAACTTTCTCTGTATTACCATCCATTTTAGGTTCTCTTCCTTTCTCACGTAGTGGATTTTTAGAACAAAATGAATATCCACTTCATTTTAATCTTAATAACATATTCATACACGACGGTT
>Ga0079224_100011819_pt1 | contig 12052 bp, 8 predicted proteins | sample Stecom2015_FD_80414 | JGI IMG/M metagenome (GOLD analysis project Ga0079224, IMG submission 80414) | Agricultural soil microbial communities from Utah to study Nitrogen management - Steer compost 2015 | ecosystem: Environmental > Terrestrial > Soil > Agricultural land | place: USA: Utah... | reverse complement strand
CTTCACGCCGAAACCGCGACGTCAGATCCTTGCGCGCGACGAGCTTCGGATGGAGGATCTTGATCGCCACCATCCGGTTCATCGCCGGCTGCGACGCCTTGTACACGGACCCCATGCCCCCGGTGCCGATCTTCTCGACGATCTGGAACTGGCCGCCGAGGATCTCACGCCCGATGAAGGGGTCTTTCGGTCGCATGTGGAACCAGACTTACCAAAAAATCCCGGGGTCCTCCCAGCCGGACGATGCTCGCCCGGACTTCGGGGTGGCCGGACGACGATGAACGACACCGAAGCACTGAAAAGCCCGCTCCTCGAGCGTGCCGGGTTCCGACATGCCTTCTTCACACGGCGTGGCGGCGTTTCGGAGGGGCCGTACGCGTCGCTGAGCTTCTCGGTGTCGGTCGGGGACCGTCGCGAGCACGTCGCGGAGAATCTCCGGCGCGCCGCCTCGGCCCTCGGCGTCGCACCCGAGCGCTTGTACTTTCTGTCGCAGGTGCACGGAACCACGTGCCATCTCGCCGATGGCAGCGAGGAAGCGGAGGATTTCGTCCGTCGCGAGGGCGACGCCGTGATTGGAAGGAACCCTCACTTCGCCTGCGGTGTGCGCAGCGCCGACTGTGTGCCGATCCTCGTGGGGGATCGGCGAAGCGGCGCAGCGCTCGCGATTCACGCCGGATGGCGCGGTGTGGTCGCCGAGGTGGTCCCTCGCGCGATCGAGCGGCTGCGCGCGGAGGTCGGAGAGAGCGGCGATCTGCTCGCCGCGATTGGTCCCCACATTTCCCTCCATGCGTTCGAAGTGTCGGACGACGTGGCAGCCCAACTCTCCAACGCATCGCCGGAGCCGGGCGTGGTCACGCCCCGCGGAGACCGCGCGTACGTCGATCTGCGCCGCATCGTGCATGCTCAACTTCGACGAGTCGGCCTCGCAGAAGACGCAATCGATCACGTCGAGGGCTGCACGGTGAGCGACCCGGTCCGCTTCTTTTCGTATCGCCGCGACGGGGCGAAGAGCGGCCGCCACCTCTCCGCCATCGTTCCGGCGGCCCGGCAGGAGCGCTGAAACCCAGCTGATTTCCAAAACATAGCCAGGCACACCCACTGGCCGGCCGCTCCCGGGATCCGCGCTTGCGGGCACTGCGGCCCCAGGGCGATACTGAGGGTCGATCCGCCCGCCTCGGCGCGTCGCGACGCGCGCGGCCGTGCGGCCGTCGGCTCGGATTCCCTCATGCCCTATGCGATCACCTGCAAAGCCTGCGGCGCTCGCTTCAGCGTAGGGGACGAGCTGTATCGAACGCGCCTCGCCAACAAGCGAGCGAGCATCCGGTGTCGGTCCTGCCGCGCGACGATCCGCATCCGCGAATCGGACACGCCGGCGCGGCCGAGCACGCCGCCGCCCGCGACACGCGCGCTGCCCTCACGGCCGCCCTTGCCGAACGGCCCTGGCCGAACCCCAAGCACGCGTCCAAGAGCCGTACGGCCCGCCTCCAGTCGTCGAGTGGTGACGGGAGTGCGCCGGATCCCCGAGCGCGGAGTTGCGCCCGCCCACCGAGCGGCGGCGCCATTTAGCCCGAGAGAAGATGCGATGGGTGACAACAGCGACGATCTGCGTCCCACGCCTACCTCGGATCCGCCGCCCAGCCTCGATCTCACCGACGAAGCGGAGTCCTTGCCGCCGTCGTTGATCCCGGCTGCGTCGGGTCCTTCGGCGCGGGCAAACCTGCCGAAGCCACCGAAGCGCGCCGACGCGCAACGGGAGGCGGACGAAACGGAATCCCCCGCGGCACCGGCTGCGGGGAGCTCGAACGCGAAGGAGGCCGAGCGAGATTTCCTCATGGGCCTCACGGCGACGCCGGAGGCGCGAGACGCGCTCGTGGGCCCACCGGTCGACGCACCGCTCGGATCCGGGGCTCCGTCTTCTGGAGACGTGAAACCGCTCACGACCCCGGCGCTCGGAGTCCTCACCGGGCCCGCGAAGCGGCCGCGGCGGGGGCGGGCGGGCGCGTTGGTGTTCGCGCTGATGCTGATGGCCGGATCCGCGGCGGCGTTCGTCCTGCTCAAGCCCAGAGGCGAAGCGACCGAGGCGCAAGAGCCGGCAGCCTGGGTCGAAGCACCCGAGCTCCCCGCGACGACAGAGGCGGAGCCCGCTTCGGCAAGCGACGAGAAGGCGCCCGAGCCAACGGAAGAAGCAGCGCCAGCGACGCCCTCCACGAACGAGGCGCCCGCGGAGGTCCGGCCCGCACCCGAGCCCCAGCGAGCGAGCGCGCCGAAGGCGAAACCCGCGCCGCGCCCCCAAGCTCCCAAACCTGCGCCCGTCGCGGTGAAGCCGTCGCCTCCGCCGAGCACGACGGAATCGGTGCTCGGTCCTTTCGACAAGAGCGCGGCGGTGAACGCCCTGACGCAGATGGCCGGCGAGGCGTCCGCGTGCCGAAAATCGGGCGACCCTTCGGGGATGGCGTCGGTGACCGTGACGTTTGCCCCATCGGGGCGCGTGACGAGCGCTGTCGTCGGTGGCCCACCGTTCGCGGGCACGGCGACGGGCGGCTGCATCGCCTCGACGCTTCGACGGGCTCGCGTGCCCGCCTTCGCCGGCGAGCACGTGACCGTCACGAAGACGGTCGTCATCCACTGAGCGCATCGCCGAGGTCGCCCCTTCCGCGCTTCGCGTCCGAGACGCGCCGCGCGCACGGCAGTTGCGCACGGCGGTAAAGCGCCCTCGGTTCACGGGCCGTCGACGCGCGCGACGCCGGCAGAAAGCGCTTCCGTTCGGTGATCGGGCGATCGGGGAGTTGCTGATCGCTTCCGGGTCGGGCAAACCGAGCTTAGGAAACAATCATGGGGTCCGCATACATCATCGACGCCGTGCGCACGCCTCGTGGGCGCGGCAAGGCCGGTAAGGGCGCGCTCAGCGGCATTCATCCTCAGGAATTGCTCGCGCAGACACTGCGTGAGCTCGTACGCCGCACCTCCATCGATCCGAACGCGATCGAAGACGTCGTGATCGGCTGCGTTTCGCAGGTCCGAGAGCAGGGAGCCAACCTGGCGCGCAACGCCGTGCTCGCCGCCGGCTTCCCCGACAGCGTCACCGGCGTCACGTTGAACCGCTTCTGCGCCTCGGGTCTCACGGCCTCGAGCTTCGCGGCGATGGCCGTGATGAGCGGCCAGCAGGATCTCGTGATCGGTGGCGGCGTGGAGAGCATGTCGCGCGTGCCGATGGGCGCGGACGACGCGATGCTCGACGGCCACAATCTCGCGCTCCGGAATCGCGTGTACCAGGTGCCGCAGGGCATCAGCGCGGACCTCATCGCGACGCTCGACGGCTTCTCGCGCGAGGAGCTCGACCGCTTCGCGCTGCGTAGCCAGGAGCGGGCGCGCGACGCGATCCGTGAAGGGCGCTTCGACAAGAGCCTCTTCCCGGTGCGTCGCCCCGACGGAACCGTGGCGCTCGGTCGCGACGAGCACCCGCGACCCGACACCACGCTCGAAGGCCTCGCCCAGCTCGAGCCGAGCTTCGCCCGGCTCGGCATGACGCCCGCCGGACCGAACGGGGAGACGCTCGACGAGCTGGCCCGGCGCCGATACCCGGAAGTCGCCGAAATCAAACACCTTCACCACGCGGGCAACTCGAGCGGCGTCGTCGACGGCGCCGCTGCGCTCCTCTTCGCTTCCGAGGCCTTCGTGCGCGCCCATGGCCTTCGGCCTCGCGCACGGGTGCGCTCCATCGCCACCGCGGGCACCGAGCCCGTGATCATGTTGACGGCGCCGGCGCCGGCCTCCGAACGGGCGCTCGCGAAAGCAAAGCTCACGGCGCGCGACGTCGATCTCTGGGAGATCAACGAAGCGTTCGCGGCGATCCCGCTCGACACGGTCCGGCGGCTCGAGATCGACATGGACCGCGTGAACGTCAACGGCGGCGCCATCGCGCTCGGGCATCCGCTCGGCGCGACCGGAGCGATCTTGATCGGGACGGCGCTCGACGAGCTCGAGCGTCGCGGCCTCGCGACCGCGCTGATCACGCTGTGTATCGGCGGGGGCATGGGGGCCGCGATGGTGATCGAACGCGTGTGACTCCATCGCACGCCGGCACGGCGTGCTCTTCGCGAAGACACGCCGTCGACGCGCAGTGGGGTTCCCTGCCACGGTGCGCCCTGGTCCAGGGCAACGCGCACGCCGGGGACGCCCTGCACCGACGGCGAGAAGTGGCGTAGGCAGCGCGGCGACGCCTTGGATCCCGCGCTGACGTCGAGGGTGCCCCGAGCCTCGATTCGAGCTTCCTCGTCGAGCGAGGCCGAGGTCGCTCGCGTCAGCGCGAAGTCGAGGTCGAGCGTGGACCGCAAGCCCGGCCGCGCGCGCTCGTCGCCACATCGCGCCCTCGCGGGCGATTTACGCCTGCTGGCACCACCGTTGCACTGTTTCGGGTCGATGGACGCGATGGGCGTCGCGTCGCAACTCGGAATGTAGAGTGGAGTCGGTCCGCGCCGAGCACACCATGCGCTCACGCAGCGGAGGACTCGCAGATGGAAGGAGTGGTGCAAGGCATCATGAAGTACTCCGCGATTGTCAGCACACTCGCACTGGCGCTCGGACTGGGCGGCACGGCGCTCGCTCAGGACATGGCAGGCGAGTCTCAACAGTCCCCCGAGATGCAGGGGCAGCAAGAACAGCAACCCGGCTCGCAGCAAGAGCCCTCGGCAGAGCAGGCGCAGCAGCAGAGCGGCCAGGTGGAGGTGGTCGCCATCGAGGAGCTCTCGTCCGAGCAGCGCAAAGAGCTCCAGCAGAAGCTGAAGGAACAGGGGCACTACCAGGGTGCGGTCGACGGCGTGATCGGTCCGAAGACCGAGACGGCGCTGCGAGAGTTCCAGGAGCAGAACCAGCTCGAAGGGGACGGCCAGCTCACGCAGGAGACCGTGCAGGCGCTCGACATGAGCATCGAGAGACAGCCGGTCGCCGGTGAAGAGCAGCCGCAGCAGCAAGGGCAGCAGCCGTCAGAGCAGACCGAGCAGCAGCAACAGCAGCAGCCGGAACGGACCGAGCAGCAACAGCAGCAGCAAGAGCCCCAACAGCAACAGCAGCAGCCGCAACAGCAGCGGACCCAGCAGCAACAGCAGCAGGGCAAGTCCTTCGAGCTCTCGGCCATGCCCGAAGAGCAGGCTCGCGAGCTGCAAACGAAGCTCCAGGAGCTCGGCTACTACCAAGGGCCGATCGACGGGAAGCTCGGCCAGGCGACTCGGTCGGCGCTCCAGCGCTACTTCCGCGACCAGGGCCAGCTCGCCTCTCGCGGCATGGTGAGCGAAAGCTCACTCGAGCTCTTCGGCATCTCCGCCGACGAGATCCAGCCCGTTGCCGGTGAGGAGCAGCCCCAGCAGCAGCAAGAGAAGCAGCAGCAGCAAGAGAAGCAGCAGCAACAGGAACAGCAGGAGCAGCAACGGCAGCAACAAGAGGAGCAGCTCGAGCAGCAACAGCAGCGGCAGGAAGAGCAGCTCCAGCAGCGGGAGGAGCAGCTCCAGCAGCAACGGGAGCAGCAGGAAGGGCAACTCGAGCAGCAGGAGGAGCAGCTCCAGCAGGAGCAGAAGCGGCTCGAAGAGGAGCAGAAGCGGCAGCAGGAGCAGCTGCAGCAACAGCAGCCGCAGCAGCAATAGCCAGAGCCCGTTCTCGGGCAGCAGTGTGGCCCCCTGCCCGTCCGGGGATGGAGGATTTCCCGGACGAGCGGGGTGCCTCGCGGGGCGCCGTCAGGACGCCGATCAGCCCGGAGGGCTGGCGTTCTGCTGCGCCCCGTCCTGCTTTCCGCCGCGTGCAGCGAGCCAACTCTCGAACTCGGCACGCCGCGGCGGCGCCCCGAGCACGGTGGCGAAGCGCACGTACGCGTAGTCGATGGGCAACGCGAAGGCGAGCCCCTGGCTGTCGCGCAGGATGAACGAGGCGATCGCGACGACCTCGCCGCGCTCGTTCATGACCGGGCCGCCGGAGTTGCCGCCATTGGTCGGCAAGTCCGTCTGCAAGTACAGGACGCCGTCGAAGGGACGGCCAACGAACGAGACGATCCCGCGGCTGAGCGAGAAGCTCATCTTCCGCGGCGCTCCCATGCCGAAGACCTCGTCGCCCATGCGCATCGTGGTGATCGAGGCCGTGCGCAAGGGACGATTCCGCTCGAGGTCCACCTTGAGCAGCGCGAGATCGAGCTTCTCGTCGTGATCGACGATCCGCGCCGGAAGCGGATCGGTGTCGGCGAACGACACCGTGAGGCCCTCGGTTCCGTTGACCACGTGCCAGCACGTGTGCACGTGGCCCTAACCGTCGACGAGGATCCCCGCTCCGTAGACGCGCTTGCCGCGCACGAACGCCGTGAAGCCGAGCGCCTCCTCGGCGATCTCCTGCGGGCGCGGCAGCCGCTCCTCCGCCGGCGCGGGGCGCGGCTCGGGCTTCGCTTTCGCTTTCGCTCTCGCCTTCGGTGAGGCCGACGACGACGGCATCGTCCGTTCGAGCCCATTCCCGAGCTCGTTTCCGACCACGGGCACGACCTCGCCGGGCGTGGACCGAGGCACGAGCACGCCACGAAGCAGCGCGCCACTCGCCGCACCGGCGGCAAAGAGCGATGCGCCCGCGAGCAACGCAGCACGCCGCGTCAGGACGCCCGCGGGTGTTTGGCGAGGACGGTCGTCGTCTCCGATCGGGGCTGTCGAGGCTTCGTCGCGCGGTCGAGAGTCCAACGTGATTCTGTCGAGTTGCTGATGCAGCGCGGCAGTCCACCGCGGGCGCGCCCGCAGGCGACCGGAGCTCCTCCGAGATCGAGCGTCGGCATTGCTAGCACGAGCATGCACGCACTCTCAAGCGCTCGCGCGCGATTCTCCGTTGATCAGCCCCGACCGTTGCCCCCATCTTCCGACATGGCTCGACAGGCATGCGTTGCATCGTTCGCGTGGAAGGGATGCGTGGTGCTCGGCTCGCTCGGCATCCTCTTCGGTTGCGCCGGGCGCTCTCCCGCTACGGCGAGCCCGAGCACCGAGCCGCGAGCGAGCGCGTCGGAGCCCCTGCCGAAAGCTCCACCCACGAGCGCCGAGCACCCGGCAGCGCGCCTCGCCGCTCCCGCGATGCCAGGGAAAAACGTTCCCGCGATCAAGGTGAACACGGTGGGCTATCCCACCACTTGGAAAAAGCTCGCGGTGCTCAACATCCCGCCCGAGCGCGTGCAGGTGCTCGATGAAGCGGGGACGGTCGCTTACACCGTCCCGCCCGATCACATCCGAAACCTCGGCGTCGATCGCGCCTCCCAGGACCCGGTTTTCTGGGCCGATTTCAGCGCGCTGACGCGCCCGGGGCGCTACGTGATCGCGAACGGCGAGCATCGCTCGGACCCGTTCGTGATCGCCGAGGCGCCGTACCGGTTGGTCCTGATCGCCGCGCAGAAGGCCTTCTACTTCCAGCGCACGCGCACGCGGCTCGAGAAGCCGTACGCCGTCTGGGAGGGGGACGAGTTCCTGCGCCCGGGGATCTCGCACGCGCACGACGACGTCGGGTGGTTGTTCGAGGACTTCCCGGAAAAGAAGCGACGCATCCAGCTCGACGCGGGGTGGCACGACGCGGGCAACTTCGACATGTACGTCCCCTCGACGGCCCCGAGCGCGCTCGCGCTGCTCCACGCGTACGAGCGGAACCCGAAGCGCTTCGCGGATCGCGACACGCTCATCCCGGAGTCGGGCAACGGCGTGCCGGACGTCCTCGACGAGGCGCGTTGGGGCATCCGCTGGGTGCTCAGCATGCAAGCGGAGGACGGCGGCTTCCGCGTCCGCGAGGCGAACGAACGCATCGGCGAGCCCGGAAACGTTCCGGCCGATGCCGATCGCACGACGCGCTGGGTCGATCGCGTCGGCTCGGCCTCTACCGGAAAGGGGTGCGCGCTGACCGCAGCGGCCGCGCGCGTGTATCGCCCCTTCGACGCCGAGCTCGCGCGGCGCGCCGAGGACGCGGCCCGCCGAGCCTGGGAGTGGCTCGAGCGCCATCCCGAGCGCGTCACGGTTCCGCCGGTCGGGCGCGCGGCACAGGAGCAACCGTACCAGCTCTGGGACGACGGCCCCGCCGTGGACAACGACATCGGCGCGCGCTTCGTCGCGGCCGTCGAAATGTGGAAGACGTTCCGCCTCCCCGCGGCGCTCGAGCGCATCCGCGCGCTCGCGAAGGATCCGCGAACGGGTCCCTACCAGTATCCCTACGGCTCGTGGACGAACCTGACGCGCTGGGGGATGACGACGCTCGCCTTCGACCCGGGCACCCCCGAGGACCTCCGTGCGGAGGCGAAGCAACGCCTGCTCACGGCCGCGCTCAGCATGAAGCAGCAGGTGCTCGAGGACGGCTATCTCTGCGCGACGCAGCCCCAGGACTACTACTGGGGAAGCAACGCCAACCTGGTCGACAAGGCGTTGCTCCTGCTCACCGCCGCCCGGCTCGAGCCGCGCGAGTTCGCTTGGGCGCTCGAGGGGGCGCGAAACCAGTGGCACTGGCTGCTCGGGCGAAACCCGAACGGGTTTTCCATGGTGACCCGCATCGGCAAGGGGCCGACCACGCTGTATCACGCCGAGTGGGGCCCAAAGTATCCGAAGGTTCCGCCCGGCTACCTCGTGAACGGCCCGAACTACAAGGACATGGGCTTTCTCGCGCCGAACGCTCCCGCCAAGGCGCTGCTCTGGCAGACACCGCACGACTTCGAATCCGGCGTGAAGCAGGGAGAGCTCTGGCACTGGGCGCAGAGCGACCTCTGGGAGGGCGGCTTCATCCCGCGAAACGACTGGAGCATCGGCTGGTGGTACGTGAACGAGCCGGACATCTTCTACAACGGGAACCTCGTCGCCATGGCCGCGGCGCTCGAGTGAGCACCGCGCGCCAAGCGCGGCTGGGCATCGAGCTGCCGAAGGGTGCGCGGGGAGTCCGCACCGCGACTCCCCTCGCCCTCACTCGATGATCGAGTCGCTGATGACTTGCGTCGTGTCCTCGTGCATCGAGATCCCCGGGAGCACGTACCAAGAGCCGCCTTCGTTGTCGCGAATCACCGAGTCTTCGATGCGCAGCGTGCCCTTGTGGTTGTTGCTCACGAAGAAGATGGCCGAGCCATAGGCGTTCACGCGGTTGTGCTCGATGCGCGTGCCGCAGAGCGAGAGGGTCATGGTGTTGCCGTCGTTGTAGATGGCCCCGCCGCTGCCGCCGCCAGGGGTGCCGGGCTCGGCGGGATTGCCGCCCCGGCCGATGGCGCGATTGTGGGAAAAAAGGCTGTTGATGATGGTCCACGACACGCCGATGCTGCTGATGCCGCCGCCGTTCGCGCAGACGTTGCCGTACCCCTCGGCGCCGCCGAAGGTGCTGTTCACCACGTAGACGGGGAGGCCCTCGTATTGGCTGAGCGCGCGGATCGCCGCTCCTCCGACGTCGGGCCCTTCGTCGTGGCACACGTTGTTGAAGAACCGAGAATTGACGACTTTGAAGCGGCCGCCGCGAACCCAGATCGCGCCGCCGCCATCGTACACGTCCTCTCCGCGGGAGTCGGCATCGACGAACGTGAGGTTTTGCACGGTGAGGCGCGGGTGATCTTGGTTGTCGCAGTGCGAGGTCGTCCAGACCTGCTCCTCGTCGCAGGTGTTCATGTAGAGGATGCGCGTCGTTCCGCCGCCGCTCAGGGTAACCTTGCCGCCGCCGTCGATGACGACGTGCTCGCTCGCGTCGTTCCGAATCTTCGCGGGGCGATCGAGGGTGATGGTGACGGGATCCGGGCCGCAGTCGAAGGTGATCACGCCGCCCTTGGCGACGGCGTCGATGAACGCGTTCGCCGTGCAGCTCTCCGGCGTGCCGGTGCCGACGACGCGGTCCGGGCTCGACGTGTCTTCGAGACCCGCTTCGTCGGGAACGGCGCACGTTCCGTCGGGGTTGCCCGCGGGCGGCCCTTCGCCGAAGTCCACGGTTCCGCCCGTGGCCGGTTCCCCGGCGTCGCCGTCCATTCCGCCATCGCCGCCCGAATCCGGAGCTCCGCCTTGCGCCGACGATTTCCCGCCCTGCCCAGACGACTTCCCGCCCTGCGCCGACGAGCCGCCCTGTGCCGACGATTTCCCGCCGCTCCCCGACGCCTTTCCTCCAGTGTTGCCTGGGCTCTTTCCGCCCTTCCCGTCGGCGCCACCGCTCGACGAGGCCGCGCCGCCTTCACCGCCAGGCGCGTGCTCGTCGGGCGCGTTCTCGTCGCTGCCGCAAGCCATGGCGCACACCGCTATCAAGACCGAGACGTTCGCTCGTCCGAACCGAAACAGAGATCCTTCGTGTCGCATCCGCTCCCCGGAGTAACCCGACGAGTGTAGAGCGCGTCGCCCTCGTCGGAAACGCTCGATCGTGGGAGCACGCGCACCCGCAGCCGCGCACATCGTATGTGCTCCTGCGCGCATCCAACCGACACGCGTGATGAAGTCTCTCCGACCAAAGGGCGGCTCCTCGCGGTCACCACCCGAGAGCGCAAGACGGACTTCGTCCGAGCTCTGGCCACCTCCCGGCAGCTGTCCGGCGACGGCGCCGAGGCTTTGGTCAGGTCCCGACTGCCTTGCGGGGGTGCGGGCCTTTGGTCAGCTTCCGGCAGCTGGCATCGAGGGGTCGCCCGCCGAAACCTCGCTCCCGGCAGCTGACTTCGAGGGGGGTCGAGGGGCCTCGGTCAGCTCCCGGCAACTGGCTTCAAGGGGTCGCCCCCCAACCCCCCGCTCCCGGCAGCTGGCTTCGAGGGGTGCCGAGGTTTTTTTCGCCAGCTCCCGGCTGCTGGCATCGAGGGGTCGCCCCCGAACCCTAGCTCCCGGCAGCCCGGCAGGTGCCGCGAGCGCCCGGGAGCTCTGCGCACGAGGTCGGTGCGGAGAATCACCCTGGCGGCAGGCGACGAGAATCGTGGAGAGGACGACGTTCCCGTTGTCGCTCTAGGCTTGGGACGGCTCCGCTTCGAGACTCCGCCCGGATCCGTGGCGGAAGACGAAGCCGTCCGCGGTGGCGACGAAGCCCGCGCGCTCGAGCGCGGGGCCGAGGGGCGATTGGGTGGCGGGAAGACCGTCGATGCGCGCGATGACGAGAGCCCGGCGACTCGAGCCCTCGACGAGCCGGACGAGCGCCCGCGCGAGCACGGACTCGGCGCGCGCTCGCTCGTCATCCGGGATGAAGGTGAGCAGGGTTTGCTCGTTCCGCCCGAGATGGCCAATCAGCAGCCCATCCCAGAGGATCACGAGCGCGCCCGCCGCGCGTTGTGGCCGCGGCTCGCGTTCGGGCCACGGGAGGACCGCGCCATAGGGATTGGCGGGGTCCGTGGCCGCGAGCGTGATCGGCTCGGCGTCGAGCTCCCGCTCGCGCAGGCGACGCAAGCGCTCTTCCGCGCCGGGCCGCGCGAACTGCGCGGCAGCGAGCTCCGAAACGAAGTACCCGCGCCGCACGCGCCCCGCCTCTTCGAGCGCCTGGTACACCGGGTACAGCTCCGAGAAGGTGGCGAGCGCGTCCGCAGCAGCCGTCTCGCGCGTGACGATGCCGTAGCGATCGAGCAGTACCGCCGCCGCCGCCGCGAGGCGCTCGGTGGCGCTCGGTGTCGAGAAGACGAAGCGTTCGAGGAGCGACCAGCGCCCTTCACTGCCCGGCAAGAGGTGCGGACGAACGCGCGGCGCCGCTCCTCGTCGCCGCTCGCGCTCCTGCGTTTCGGCGAACCGCGAGCGCAGCGGCGCGAGCGTGTCGTTCGTCACCTCGCCGGCCCAGACCATCGCCCAGAGCGTCTCGAGCACATCGCGGGGAAACGCCTGCACCCGCGCGAGGATCTCGAAGAAGAACGACGCTCCGTTCTGTCGCAGCGCCGAGCGGATCTTCTCCGCGAGCTCGCCCGAAACGGGCGTCACCGGCGGCGCGAGCAACGCGTACCGCTCGGCGCGATAGAACGCGAGCCGGCCGTCGTTCGTGCCGAGCGCGTCGAGCCCGCGGAACACGAACTCGCCAGAGCTCGTCAGCGCGTCGAGATCGGCAGTTTGGTAGTGCAGGACCCGCGCGGGCAGAATCGATTGCTCGAGCGCCG
>Ga0079224_100011818_pt1 | contig 12052 bp, 10 predicted proteins | sample Stecom2015_FD_80414 | JGI IMG/M metagenome (GOLD analysis project Ga0079224, IMG submission 80414) | Agricultural soil microbial communities from Utah to study Nitrogen management - Steer compost 2015 | ecosystem: Environmental > Terrestrial > Soil > Agricultural land | place: USA: Utah... | reverse complement strand
TCGACCCATCTAAGGATGTACGCGATATCACTAGTAGGCTTGCAGCACATGTAATTATAAGGTTTATGTATACATGAAAAGTGAATACTATTTTGTAAAAGGAGATGGATAGCAACATCTCCTTTTCTATGTAATGGGGGAATTCGATTGAAGGAACATATTATTGAAATTCTTCACCAAACTGAACAGCAATATGACATCAAAATTCTTTACGCATGTGAAGCAGGTAGCCGTACATGGGGAATTGTTTCTCCAGATAGTGACTTCGATATTCGTTTCATTTACATACATAAAAAGGATTGGTATTTATCGATCGATCAAAAGCGAGATGTACTTGAAATTCCAAAACATGATCAAGTAGATTGCCCTGTAGATCCTTTAATAGATATGAGTGGTTGGGAGTTAACAAAGGCACTTAGACTTTTTCGTAAATCAAACCCAGGGTTATTGGAATGGTTACACTCAGGCATTATTTATATCCAAAAATATTCTTTTCTTGAAAAAATGCATCAATTAGAAACGTCCATTTTTTCACCCATTCCTTGTATCTACCATTATGTAAAAATGGCCAAAGGAAATTATAAAACATTACAAGAAAAGGGACCCAATAGTAAAATTTATATAAATATTATACGGCCACTATTAATGGCAAAATTTATTGAAACGAACAAATGCATGGGGAACCTTAATTTATATCATTTGATACAAGAACTCATTCCAAATGGTGAGATAAAAAAAATCATAGAAAACATCATTCATCTAAAGTCTTCTGGACAAAAGGCCATCAACCAATCAATAGAACTAGATCGTTATATAAAAAATGAACTTGATAACATAGAGGAAAATGCCTTAACGCTACAAACAAAGCTCCACAATCCAACGAAGGAGCTAGATATATTCTTCCGTAAGACATTAGCAAAAGTTTGGGATAAATAACGTAGATAAAATAAGGGCAGCCTATTATGATCCTATCTTCTAGTAAGCGCCAGCATCAAAAGTGTATACTTACATTAGTATCTGTTTTTCGGGGGTGAGGATATGTCTGAACAAGCTACAAAAACCTATCGGGTTCAAGGCTTTTCCTGAGCAGGTTGTGCGAAAACGTTCGAATCGAACGTCAAACACCTGGATGGTGTTATAGATGCAAATGTAAACTTTGGAGCTTCTAAAATAACTGTAACAGGAAACACATCGATTAAGGAGCTTGAAAAAGCTGGTGCATTTGAAAACCTGAAATTAAGAGAAGAACATGAAAAAGCTGCACCGCAAGTTTCATTCTGGAAGCAAAAACAAAACAGGAAAGTGTATCTATCAGCGGTAATAATATTATTCAGTTGGTTACTAGGTGAGCAATTTGGAGAAGGTCATCTCTCTTCAACAATTGGGTATGCTCTCGCTATACTTATCGGTGGAAATACTCTATTTATAAAAGGTTTTAAGAACCTGAGTCGTTTCAATTTTGATATGAGTACACTCATGACTATAGCGATTATTGGCGCTGCACTGATTGGAGAATGGGGAGAAGGCGCAACAGTTGTGATTTTATTTGCAATTAGTGAAGCGTTAGAACGCTATTCGATGGATAAAGCAAGGAATTCAATTGAGTCGTTAATGGACATTGCACCTAATGAAGCGTTCATTCGGCATGGGACAGAAGAAAGGCTCATACCCGTTGAGGATATTCAAGTTGGAGATATTATGATTGTGAAACCGGGTCAGAAGGTTGCAATGGATGGAATTGTGATAAAAGGGAGCTCTTCCATTAACCAAGCTTCCATAACAGGCGAAAGCGTCCCTGTAAGTAAAACCATTCATGATGAGGTTTTTGCTGGAACATTGAATGAAGAAGGTCTCTTGGAAGTACGAGTAACAAAACGGGTGGAAGACACAACGATTGCGAAAATTATCCATTTAGTAGAAGAAGCCCAAGCTGAACGTGCACCTTCTCAAGCGTTTGTCGATAGATTTGCAAAATACTATACGCCTGCAATTATCGTACTTGCGATGTTAATCGCCGTTGTTCCTCCATTATTTTTTGGTGCAAATTGGAATGACTGGATTTATCAAGGATTGGCAGCTCTCGTTGTTGGATGTCCGTGTGCATTAGTTGTGTCCACACCTGTTGCAGTTGTAACAGCCATTGGAAATGCTGCCCGCCATGGAGTCTTGATAAAAGGGGGCATTCATCTTGAAGAAGCTGGATCACTTAATGTAATCGCATTTGACAAGACAGGAACCTTAACAAAAGGTACCCCATCGGTTGTTGATCTTATCTCTTTTGATAACAAGGAAGAGAAATGGCTCATGCTAACTGCAGCAATAGAAAAAGGATCCCAACATCCACTTGCTTCAGCCATCCTAAAAAAAGCTGAAGGTCTCCCATATCAGCATGTCATCATAGAAGACTTCCAATCAATTACAGGAAAAGGCTTAATGGCTAAAATCGATGGAGAAATCTATTACGTTGGTAGTCCAAACTTTTTTGAAGAAATTAACAGAAACTTTATTCAAGAAAAGCAAGAGAAAATAGATGCATTACAAAACAAAGGTAAAACGGTTATTATCTTCGGAACTGAAGCTAAGATTCTTCTACTGATAGCTGTAGCCGATGAATTAAGAGAATCCTCTAGAGCGGTTATTCAGAAATTACACAAGATAGGCATTGAAAAAACAGTTATGCTTACTGGTGACAATCAGCGAACAGCTGATGCCATCGGAAAAGACGTTGGCGTTACGAATATAGATGCAGATTTACTACCAGAAGGCAAATTATCAGCTATCCATAAGTTACAATCAATTCATGGAAAAGTAGGAATGGTGGGAGATGGCGTTAATGATGCGCCCGCATTAGCAGCTTCAACTATCGGTATTGCAATGGGTGGTGCAGGAACCGATACTGCCCTCGAAACGGCAGACATCGCATTAATGTCGGACGACCTAAACAAATTGCCATATACAATCCATTTAAGTCGAAAAGCACTAAGGATAATCAAACAAAATATTACTTTCTCATTAGCTATAAAGGCATTAGCCTTACTATTGGTTGTCCCAGGCTGGCTTACACTATGGATTGCCATTTTTGCCGATATGGGGGCAACTTTGCTTGTCACATTAAATAGCTTACGACTATTTAAGGTGAACGAATAGGGGTAACAATTGTTATCCCTTTTTTATGCAATTTTATCGTCTATCTCGTCTTCCATTTTATTTAGATGAGTACGCTTAACGTCCCAATAATAGACCCTAGGAAGACCCCAATACAGCCAATATTCATGAACTAACGTTGCACCCACAAATAATATCATTTGGATGTCCAATTGTTTCAATTAAACCGCCTCCTTATAAGGAGTATATGGGGAAATACAGTTGTCCAATAACGTGTAAAATAAAAGAAAAAACCCGTTCCTAAAAAAGCCTGGAACAGGTCAAATATGTACCGGTACGTAAATTTGCTACTTACTTATTTTTTTTTCGATTTTCACGAGCAGCTTTTTTCCTAGCCTTCTTACTTAAACCTTGTTCTGCACCAAATTCCGTGTCCATACTATTTGCTCCTGTTTGAGGCTGGTTTTTATTTTTTTTAGCCACTGTTTAGTTCATTCCTCCTTTCAATTAATCACCGCTGTTTGTATCATATTTATTTCCTATATTTTACAGCGTTATGTCTATTATGGATGAAAATCTGAAAAATATACAAATTTCGACAGGAAGATGCTTCTGTGGTCTATTTTTAGTAAAATATACGATAGGTAAAACATAGAAGGGATTTTGAAACAATGACAACATATCTTGTAATAGGTGCGGGGATCTTAGGTGCCTCCACTGCTTATCATCTTGCTAAAGAAGGAGCAAAAGTAATCATTGTTGACCGAAAGGATCACGGTCAAGCAACTGATGCAGCGGCAGGGATTGTCTGTCCATGGCTTTCTCAGCGAAGAAACAAGGCTTGGTACCATTTGGCCAAAGAAGGTGCAAAATATTATTCCACTCTAATTAGCGAACTCGAATCATTAGGCGAGACTTCAACTGGTTATAAAAAGGTTGGAGCGATTAGTCTCCATACCGATGAAAAGAAACTCGATAAAATGGAAGAGCGAGCATACATTCGTCGGGAAGATGCACCTGAAATTGGAGAAATCACACGATTTCGTTCCGAAGAAACAAAGGAACTCTTTCCACCACTATCAAATGAATTTTCGTCCGTACATATTAGTGGTGCTGCCAGAGTGAATGGAAGAGAGCTTCGTAATGCGTTAATACGCGCAGCCAAACATTTTGGTGCCGATTTTCGAACAGGTAATGCAAGTTTACAATCAAAAAATGGGCGATTAATTGAGGTAAATATTAATGATGAGATGGTGATTGCTGACAAGGTATTAATTACAGCTGGAGTTTGGGCAAACGAATTGCTTAAGCCACTTGGAATAGATTTTCTTGTATCCTCACAGAAAGCACAAATTGTACATCTTCATCTGGAAAATACAACTACAGATCATTATCCTGTGGTCATGCCACCAAACGATCAATATATTTTAGCTTTTGATGAAGGAAGAATTGTTGTCGGTGCAACGCATGAAAATAATAAAGGCATCGATACAAGGATTACAGCAGGTGGGCTTCATGAAATTTTTGATAAAGCATTACATATTGCTCCTGAATTGTCCGAAGCAACGATATTAGAAACAAGGGTTGGTTTTCGACCTTTTACTCCAGAATTCCTTCCAGTTATCGGTGAAATACCAGATTTTGATAATCTTTACGTTGCAAACGGACTAGGAGCCTCAGGGCTAACAGTCGGACCTTTTTTAGGGGGCGAATTAGCAAAGCTTGCCATGGGTAAACAACTGGAAATCGAACTTAGTCATTATGATGTCGCAAGTGCCATTAAATCATAATTTTATACTAATCATCACATTTGGCCTGATTCCTATACGAGATCAGGCCTTAATTTTTCCCCTCTGGAATTTTGAAATTTTTTCTAAAAACCTACAGAAAATTTTCCAGAATAATGTTAAAATAGGCGATATTACCAACTTTTTTAACATTAGGGGGATGGCAGATTGAACACCAAGTTTTCACAACCAAAGGGCTTTGGCGAAATTCTTGATCTTACATTTAGTTTAAGCAGAAAACGATTTCGTGATTTTTTTACCATTCTGCTTATTTTTATGGGACCCGTATACATACTTGAAGCATTCATCCTACTGGCCTCAGGAAACAGTTTTTTCAGAGAAACTGGGCCTGGCGATGATTGGTTTACCCAAGTACTTTCTAGCTTTGATGAAGAAGCAGTTGCAGAAACGATCGGATTAGGTGGAGCAATTGGAACGCTCTTAGTTGGTCTGATAAGTATTGTTTTATTTCCAGTTGCAACAGCTACAATCTTATTAGCCTTAAACCACATTCGAAAAAATGAGGAATACACAATCGGATCCTTGATAAAAAAGGCTTTTACACGATTTTGGGCAATGCTTGGAAGTAATATTTTATTTGGTCTGATTGCCTTTGGATTTTTATTTGTATCTCTGATGATCTTATTTCCGATTGGAATCTTCGGCGCCATAGGAGTGCCCGTTATCGGTATATTATTTGTTATTGTATTAGGGATTGGAATGTATGTCGGTATTGGGTATTTAATGACACGTTGGGGCTTTTATTTTGGTTCTGTTGTACTAGACTATGAATCTCCTGGATTTTCTCGGAGTTGGCAATTATCCCGTAATCGTGGATGGGTATTATTTAGTCTTTATATCATATTCTTTTTGATTATCAGTGCCATAAGCCTTGCGATTGAAGCGACGTTTGGTATCTTTTTAGGCAATAGTGTTCTACTTACATTAATTGTGAACCTAACAACAATTTTTACGAATCTGCTATTTACTGTTGGCTACGGAGTCATGTATCTTGATGCAAAGGTTCGACATGATGCAGAGGATTTGGATGAAATGATTAAGGGGTTCAATGAACCAAGATAAGTGGTGATAGGCAATGGGAGAAATGAAGGATTCAAGAGAACGGATTGAGGACATTCTTAAGGAGAAAGAGTATCGAGTCTACTATGATGAATCTAGAAATATATTTCAAGAATGGTGGAACAGAATCAAAGATTGGCTAGCCGATGTATTGGAACGATTATTTCCATCAATAAGCTCGGCAAATGGTGCTGCAGACGTTGTGCTATTCTTAATCATGCTTTCGATTCTCTTCCTTTTGGGACTTGCGGTATTTTTGTTGATTCGAAATAGAAGACCCAAGAAATTTAGTACACATAAGCCACTTCATTCAACTGAGGAACTTAACTGGACCTATCAGAAACATTTACAGGAAGCACATAAGCATCAAGATGTTCAAGATTTTTCAGCTGCAACTAGACATTTATTTTTAGCACTGCTTCTCCTTTTCCATCAAAAAAAATGGCTCGAAGCAAAAGCATGGAAAACAAACTGGGAGTATTATGACGAACTCCGTAAAGTCAATCCGACTTTGGCAAATGAATTTTATGATTTGGCATTAGTATTTGATGAGGTAGCATATGGAGAATATCAGATTAATAGAGAGGAATATATTCAATTTCGTGAAAAAGTTTTTGTCAGGTTAATTGATACAGAAGGGAGTGAGGAGAATGCGCAAAGGTAAAGTATGGATAACCCTAATAGGACTGATTGTACTTCTACTCGCGCTAACTTATTATATAGAATCATTTAACCCAAAAGCGTATCCACACTATGTTTCTGATTCTCCTTCTCCTACAGGTCTGAAAGCCATTTATACATATTTACAGGATAAAAATCAAGTGAAAAGGTGGTCACATTCACCTCAATACCTTACAAAAAAAGACGAAAATCAAGTCCTGATTATGGTGGAGCCTTATTTTACACCAGAGCAGGAAGATGCAAATGGGTATCTACAATTTATTGAAGCTGGAAACAGGCTTATTTTGTTTAAAGCTAATCCAAGAGGAATGTTTGATTTGAAGACACTTCCAGCAGATATTGACTCTTTCATGGATGAAGCCATATCCATGAAAGATCAAGAGGGAAGAGAATATACAGCTTTCATTCAATCTACAAATAGAATCATTCCTGCTGAAAATGAAAGGATTCTCCTGGAAGATGATGCAGGTGCGATTGCGACAAGTCGAAAAATTGGTGATGGTGAATTAATTACGGCTATTACACCTGAATGGCTCACAAATGACCGCCTCTTAGACTATGAACATATTCCACTCGTTTTATCGTTAATTGAAGATGAACAAACATCCTTTTATTATTTTGATGAATATATTCATAGTACAAAAAACGCGGTTAGTTTCACCACATTATATCCGAAATGGTTCTTACTATTCCTTTTACAAGCGGCATTTTTAGTATTTCTTTGGCTTTGGTATAAAGGAAAGAGATTTGGCCCTGTGATTGTCCCTCGAGAGGAGTCTATTCGATTCAGTGATGAGAATATACGAGCTTTAAGTGCTTGGTACATACGAGGTCGCTATTATCACGAATCTTTACATATACAAGCTGAGTATGTGAAACAGTTGTTACAAGAAAAATGGGGAATACCTGTTCATCGGGAATGGACTGACCTAACAACGAAACTAACACAACACTGGTTTGGAAAAAAGGAAGATGAGATTAAGCGATATCTACAAGGTCTATCAACTGTCTTAAAAATTGAAAAACTATCTAAACATGATTATTTGCAATGGTCAAAGAACCTAGATGAATTACGAAAAGAGGTGGAGAAAGGATGAAACAAGAACTCACATCCTTACTTAAAAAATATGAGCAGCGAATTTTAGGTCAGCACACAAACTTACGGCTTCTTTTATCTGCTATTCTAGCAGGTGGTCATGTTCTACTTGAAGGAGTGCCTGGTACAGGGAAAACACAAATGGTGCGTACACTTGCAAAATTGCTCGGAGGAGATTTTACTCGAATCCAATTCACGCCTGATCTATTACCAAGTGATATCACAGGTAGTATGATTTACAACATGAAGGAAGGACACTTTGAAACATTAAAAGGACCTATCTTCACGAATATTCTACTAGCTGACGAAATTAACCGTACGCCTGCAAAAACACAAGCTGCTTTATTAGAGGCTATGGAAGAAAAACAAGTCACCATTCAAGGCGAGACTTACAAGCTACCAGAAGTGTTTTTTGTTGTAGCTACACAAAACCCAATTGAATTTGAGGGTACATACCGTTTGCCAGAAGCCCAGCAAGATCGATTTTTATTTAAACTTCAAATTGAATTCCCATCTTTTGATGAAGAAAGAAATGTTGTGAAACAAGTAATTGAGCAAGTATTATCTACCCAAGATAGCTCTACAGTCATTGATCTTTCCACATTTTTATTCATTCGAAGGGAAATAGAACGAGTTACTGTAAGTGATAGCGTCCTTAATTACATTATGCAAATCGTTCGCAAAACACGAGAGTCCGAAACGATACGATATGGTGCAAGTACAAGGGCTGCCATTTCAATCGCAAAAGCAGCACAATCATGGTCCTATTTAGCTGGACGAGATTATGTCACACCAGATGATGTAAAAATGGTCTCAAAGCCTGCATTGAGACATCGAATTCAGTTATCTCCACATGCAGAATTGGAGGGAATCACCATTGACGAAATCATTGAAGAACTTGTGGGATCGGTTCCTGTTCCTAGATAGCGGCATTTTGCCCACAAAACGATTACTTATTTGTTTGTTTATTCTTTCAATCGCATTGCTAGCCAGTCTAATGCTTGAAATCTCTTGGTCTATGATCATAGGTTTAAATTTGTTTTTTTTGTTAGCAAGCTTTGTTGATTTGTACTTCTCACCAAAAAAGAAACAGCTTTCTGCTAAGCGCAAAGTACAGGAAGAAATAGAGAGAGGGCTAGCCATACCTGTCGAGATTGAAATAACGAATCACTCATCATTCGGATTAACCTATCGTTTCATTGATGGAATCCCAGATTCTTTCACACATTCCTTTCCAATTAGAGGGACGATTGCAAAAGAAAAATCATCAAAGATTATCTACAAAACGAAAGCAAGCGATCGGGGAGATTATCAAATTACTAAATTATATTTCCGATACAAGAGCTTTCTTGGTTTATGGGAAAAACAAATTACCTTTCCATTAACAAACGATGTTCGAGTCATTCCAGATTTATCAGAAGCAAGACATTATCTTGAAAATGCACAAAAGTTCTTATTATATGAAGGAATAAAAATTCGAAAGCATCAAACAGGTACTGGTGAGTTTTCAAAAATTAGAAGCTATGTTGTTGGAGACGATCCTCGCACCATAAATTGGAGACAGACCGCGAAGCTACACGAAGTGATGACAAACGAGTATGAACCAGAGCATGGTAAACATATTACAATTTTACTAGATTGCGGCAGGATGATGGGAGCTGAACTAGAAAAAGGTAACCGCCTTGAACGAGCTATAGAATCGGCAATTACTGTTGCAACTGCTGCACTTAAAAATGGTGACTATGTATCCATTTTAGCTTTTTCATCAGAAGTAAAGACATATGTGTCAGCTGGAAAAGGGTTGGCCCATCTTCAAACCATTTTAAGGGCTATCTATGGATTGAAGGTAGATGCTTCCGAATCTAATTATGGGGCCGTGTTTTCGTATTTGGAAACCGTGCAGAAAAAGCGTAGCCTTTTGATGCTATTTAGCGATGTATATACTTTTATTAGGGAAGAGAGTGCACTTATCTATCTACGAAAACTTAGACAGCGACATTATTTTCTGATGATCGGTATAGAGGACCTAGTCTTAGCCCAAAGAGTGAAAGAAAATCCGTCGAATGATCATATAGCAATGTTAAAAAGTATGGCTCAACAGCAAGTATTAGAAAAGAAGCAGAGAAAACGAAAATGGGAAAAACAAGGCCTCATCATGATAGAGGCCAAAGAAGATAAATTAGCCGTTACAGCTGTTTCATATTACATTGATATTATGAATCGGAATTTACTGTAGTCTCATTCTTCATTAAAAAGAGTTTACCAGTCACAATATAAAGGATCAAACCAATAACCGTTATAAAGGCAACCGCATATTTTGCTTCAAGAGAAATGGCAGCTGGTGTAATGAAACCTTCAATTATACCTGCAATAACAAATAGCGGTATCGTTCCTAAAAGTAGTTGGACCGATCGTTTTGCTTGATATTTCAACTGGTAAACTCTCGAATAATGACCTGGAACAAGTAGTTTGTAACCCATTAAAAGCCCAGCGCCGCCTGCTATAAAAATAGCCGTAAGCTCAACCATTCCGTGTGGGACAATATAAGCCCAAAAATCATACGTTTTGCCATAATGCCAAAATAAGCCAGCCAGCGCACCAACGATAATGCCGTTATAAATTAAGACATAGACCGTTAAAATACCAAATGTTATGCCACTTGCAAAGGCAAGGATGGCTACCTGTATGTTATTAGTCATAATGGTTGCGGACATTAGGGATGAATCGACCATGCCATCTTGACTTCCTAAATAATCGGGATCAACACCTTGGGCTATTTCGGTAGGCAGAATGGAGAACATATGAAGAGGATCCTGGAGGACCGATAAAAAACTTCCTACTGCTCCCAATGTAAACAATATAAAAGCAACAACGATAAACTTCCATTGTTCTAGTAAAAGCCCAATGAATTTCGTACTAAAGAAATAGCGGATTTGTCCAAAACTTGAAACCTGATCTTTGTAAAGCAGATTATGAGCTTTTGAGACAAGACCATTTAAATAAGGGGTTATTTCCTCATTAGGAAAATAGGTCTGACAATATGATAGGTGAGCAGCGCATTTTTGATATAATTGATAAAACTCATTTATTTCTGTACTGTTTCGTGATTTTCTTCTTTTATGTAAGATCGATATCAATTGTTCTAAATGCTTCCATTCGTCACGATGTTGTTTTACAAATTGCTTCAAATTCAATTTGTTATCACCTCTTGTAATTAGACCCACATGGGTGGACACTAAGACGTTCGTGTCTTTGTACCATTATTCAAGCGCTTAACATGAATTGCCCCAGACTGACACTATATGCCATTAAACGCAAGATATCCTTATTATAGTAATTTTAGAGAAAAATAGAAATAGCTTCTAAGAAAAATAGTGGAGAAAAGGGGGATCCTTTTGAATCTAGAAAAAACCAATATAAAAACTCCTGAGTATGTTTCCATCCAATTTCAATTAGCTGGGGTAGGCAGTAGGGCCGCTGCATTTGTGCTTGATACGATAATATTAATGGGGGTTAGTCTACTCATTCTACTTACATTAGTACTCATCCTTTATGGAGGATCTGAATTTTGGTTTATTTCCGAAACTTTATTCTCAGGTCCAGTTGCCATTACAATCGTTCTGTTGTTTTTACTAAATTGGGGGTATTTTTTTCTGTTTGAATTTTTTGCAGGAGGAAAGACAATTGGAAAGAAAATCATCGGGATTCGTGTTATTCAGGAAAATGGTCATAGTATCACTTTGTTATCCAGTTTTATCCGAAATTTCCTACGGATCATTGATTCTTTGCCAGCATCTTATTTTATAGGTATTATGATGATCTTTTTCCATTCTAAACATAAGCGGATCGGAGACTTAGTCGCTGGAACAATTGTAATCCACGAAAGAAGAGCAAAAAACAAGAAAAAACATAGTCCCCTTGAAAAAGAAATTAGGATGCGAGGACTTTCAAGTAACTCCCTTGTAATTGACCAATGGGCATTAAAATCATTCGGAAACGAAGAATGGAAGCTTCTTCAGACTTACTGCAACCGATTTACACAACTAAAAGATCATATAAGGGATACACGCACACAGCAAATTGCAGGGATTTTATTACCTAAGGCAGGAATTGAAATAACAGGGAAAACGTATAAACAATTAGAAAATGATTTATTAGTCCTTTATTTAATTCTAAAAGACGATTGGGATTTTGAAATTTAAAGCGAAAACTTCAAGCATACAATGTTATAGCCACTGTACTAGTTGCTTTTTTGTTCAAGTTTGATAATAGATTTACCGATGGATATTCTTGAATAACGCTG
>Ga0079224_100011816_pt1 | contig 12052 bp, 8 predicted proteins | sample Stecom2015_FD_80414 | JGI IMG/M metagenome (GOLD analysis project Ga0079224, IMG submission 80414) | Agricultural soil microbial communities from Utah to study Nitrogen management - Steer compost 2015 | ecosystem: Environmental > Terrestrial > Soil > Agricultural land | place: USA: Utah... | reverse complement strand
CGGTCGCGCACCAGCAGGCTGGACAGGTCGGCCGCCGCTTCGGCGAACACGCCGCATTCGAGCCGGCCGCGGCCGTCCTCCAGCTGCACGAACACCTGGCTGTCGCCCTTGCGGCGGATGCCGACCACCATGCCCGCCACCACCACCTGCACTTCCGGGCGCCAGCCGCGCTTTTCGCCCTGCGGCGCCGCGCCCCACAGGCGGTCCAGCTCGCCCAGGTCGGCGCCGACCAGTTGCCGCACTTCCTCGCGGTACGGATCGAAGGGATGGCCGCTGAGGTAATGGCCCAGGGTGTCGCGTTCGCCGTCCAGCAACTGGCGCAGGCTCCATTCCTGCGCCTCGGGCAGCTCCAGTGCCAGCGCCGGGCCGGCATCGGCCGAGCCCGCATCCGACGAGGGCATGCCGAACAGCGAGACCTGGCCGGCGGCCGCCTCCCGGGCCATCTGGTCGGTGGCCTTCATCACTTCGGGCAATTGCAGCATCAGGGTGGCGCGGTTGCGGCCCAGCGCATCCATCGCGCCTGCATTGACCATCGCCTCCAGCGCCCGCCGGTTGAGCTTGGTCGAATCCACCCGCCGGCAGAAATCCAGCAGGTCGCGGTAGTCGCCGCCGTGCTCGCGCTCGGCCACGATCACCTCGCACAGGCCGCGGCCCACGCCCTTGATCGCGCCCAGGCCGTAGCGCACGGTGGTCGCGTCCACCGCCTCGAACATGTAGCGCGAGTCGTTCACCGTCGGCGGCAGCACGGTCAGGCCCAGCCCGCGCGCCTCGGCCAGGAAGTCGACCACCTTCTCGGTCTTGTCCATGTCCGAGGACAGGGTGGCGGCCATGAACTCGGCCGGGTAGTGCTTCTTCAGCCACGCGGTCTGGTAGGCGACCAGCGAGTAGGCGGCGGCGTGCGACTTGTTGAAGCCGTAGCCGGCGAACTTCTCCATCAGGTCGAAGATCTCGTCGGCTTTCTTCTGGTCGACCCCGCCGCCGGCCGCGCCCTCGCGGAAGATCTCGCGGTGCTTGGCCATCTCGGCCGGCACCTTCTTGCCCATCGCCCGGCGCAGCAGGTCGGCGCCGCCCAGCGAGTAGCCGCCGACGATCTGCGCCATCTGCATGACCTGCTCCTGGTAGACCATGATCCCGTAGGTCTCTTCGAGCATGGGCCGGGTGCGCGGATCCGGATATTCGAACTCCTCCGTGCCGTGCTTGCGCGCCACGAACGAGGGGATCATCTCCATCGGCCCGGGCCGGTAGAGCGCGTTCAGCGCGATCAGGTCCTCGAAGCGGTCGGGCCTGGCATCCTTCAGCGCGCGGCGCATGCCCGGCGATTCGAACTGGAACACCGAGCCGGTATTGCCATTGGCGAACACGTCGCGGTACACGCTGGCGTCGTCCAGCGGCAGGGTGGCGATGTCCAGCGGCGGGATGTCGGCGCGGGCATGGCGCTGGTTGATCGCCTTCACCGCCCAGTCGATGATCGTCAGCGTGCGCAGGCCGAGGAAGTCGAACTTGACCAGCCCGATGGCTTCCACGTCGTCCTTGTCGAACTGGGTGACCGGGTTGCGGCCCAGGCCGTCGCGGTCATGTTCGGCGAACAGCGGGCAGAACGTGTGTAGCGGTTCGGGCGCGATGACCACGCCGCCGGCGTGCTTGCCGGCATTGCGGGTGAGGTCTTCGAGCTGGCGCGCCAGGTCGATCAGGTCGCGCACGTCCTCCTCGGCCTCGTAGCGCCCGATGAGCTCGTCCGAGCGCATCTCGCTGTCCTTGCCTTCGCCCATCGCATCCTTGAGCGAGATGCCCAGGATGTTGGGGATCAGCTTGGCCACGCTGTCGACGAATCCGTAGGGGAAGCCGAGCACGCGGCCGGTATCGCGCACCACCGCCTTGGCCGCCATGGTGCCGTAGGTGATGATCTGGCTGACCCGGTCGCGGCCGTACCTGGCCGCGACGTAGTCGATCACCTCGTCGCGCCGGTCCATGCAGAAGTCGATGTCGAAGTCGGGCATCGACACGCGTTCGGGGTTGAGGAAGCGCTCGAACAGCAGGTTGTACGGCAGCGGGTCCAGGTCGGTGATCTGCAGTGCCCAGGCCACCAGCGAGCCGGCACCCGAGCCGCGCCCCGGGCCGATCGGGATGCCCTGCGCCTTTCCCCACTGGATGAAGTCGGCAACGATCAGGAAGTAGCCGGGAAACCCCATCTCGATGATGGTGTCCAGCTCGAAATCCAGCCGCGCGATGTAGTCCTCGCGGGTGCGGCCCGGGGCCAGCGGGTTCTTCTGCAGGCGCTGTTCCAGGCCGTCGTGGGCCTGCCTGCGGATCCAGCTTTCCAGGGTCTGGTCGGAAGGCACCGGGTAGGCCGGCAGCGCGTACTTGCCCAGGGTCAGCTCGAGATTGCAGCGACGCGCCAGCTCCAGGGTGTTGTCCAGCGCGTCCGGCACGTCGGCGAACAGGCTGGCCATGTCTTCGGCCGACTTCAGGTATTGCTGCGCGCTGTAGTCGCGCGGGCGCTTGGGGTCGTCCAGCACCCGGCCCGACGCGATGCACACGCGTGCCTCGTGCGCATCGAAGCCGGATGCATCCAGGAAGCGCACGTCGTTGGACGCCACCACCGGGATCCCGCGCGCGGCCGAGGCGTGCAGGGCGAAGGCGTTGAATGCGTCCTCGCCGTCGCGGCCGGTGCGCACCAGCTCCAGGCACAGGTTGCCGTCGAAGGCGCGCTGCCAGTCGAGCAGTTGCTGCTCGGCCAGGTCGTGGCGGTGCTCGGAGGCCAGGCGCCCGGCCAGGCTCTCGCGCCCGGCCAGCAACACCAGCCCCTGGCTGCACTCGCGCAGCCACTGCGGCGTCACCACCACGCCGCCCTCGGTGCGGTGGCCTTCCATCCATGCGCGGGTGAGCAGGTGCGAGAGGTTGAGATAGCCGGCGTGGTCGCGCACCAGTGCGGTGATCCGCCACGGCGCCTCGCCGGGCCCGGACGCCACCGCCAGGTCGGCGCCGGCGATGGGCTTGATGCCCACCGCTTCGGCGGCCTTGTAGAACTTGATCAGGGCGAACAGGTTGTTGAGGTCGGTCACCGCCAGTGCCGGCAACCCCAGTTCCACCGCCCGGCTGAGCAGGTTGGCCTGTTTGGCCTTGGCCGGATCGGCGTGATCGGGTTTTTCAGGCACGCGGATGGTCGAGTCCGCAAGCGAAAACTCGGTGTGGACGTGGAGGTGGACGAACCCGGACATGCGCGCCGAGGGTACCGGCGGGGGGGAGGGGGGACAAGGCTTGACCGCGGCGCGCGCACGGGCGCGTAGGCGGCACCGGGCGGATCGGCCATCATGCCCGGGTCCTGCCACCGGAACCGCCCATGCAGCCAGTTGGCTCCCCCCTGCAGCCCACCGCCCCCGCGCAGCGCATCGCCATCCTTGATGCCCTGCGCGGTTTCGCCCTGTGCGGCATCCTGCTGATGAACATCGAGACCTTCGTGATGCCGGTGCTGGCATCCACCAGCGGCCTGGACCCGACGTTGACCGGTGCCGACCGGGTGGCCGATGCGCTGGTCTACTTCCTTGTCCAGGGCAAGTTCTACGTCCTGTTCTCGCTGCTGTTCGGGATGGGCTTTGCGGTGATGTCGCAGCGTGCCGAGGCGGCGGGCCGCCCGTTTTCCGGGATCTACTGGCGCCGTGGCCTGGTCCTGCTGGGCATCGGCCTGGTCCATGCGCTGCTGGTGTGGTCCGGCGACATCCTGGTGCTGTACGCGCTGCTGTCGTTCCTGCTTTTGGCGTTCCGCCATCTGTCCGCGCGCTGGCTGGGCTGGCTGGGGGCGCTGGCCTGCCTGGTCGGCCCGGCGCTGGTGCTGTTGCTGGGGCTGATGGCCTGGGTGGCGGCGCAGGCGCCGGACATGGCCGCCGAGTGGAACGATGCGATGGCCACCCAGGCCGGGGACATGCGCCAGCTCACCGCCGACGCGCTGCATGCCTACGGTCCCGCGGGCAGCTACACCGAGGCGGTGGTGCAGCGTGGGCGCGAGGTTGCGCTGTTCATGTCCGGGTTGCCGGTGTTCGGGCCGCTGGTGTTCGGCGTGTTCCTGCTGGGCGCGGCGTTTGCGCGCAGCGGTGCGATTGCCGCCCCGGAGCGGCACCGGCGCCTGTTCGCATTGCTGCGCTGGCTGGCATTGCCGGCGGGGCTGGCGCTGATGGGCGCCTCGATGGCCGTCACCCCGACCCTGCCGGCCGACCGCCTGGACCTGGAATCGATGCTGGCCCAGGCGCTGTCGCTGCTGGCCAGCGTGCTGATGTGCCTGGGTTACGTGGGCTGGCTGGTGCGCCTGCTGCGCAGCGGCGTTGGCGCGCGCGTGGGCGCGTGGTTCGCACCGGCCGGGCGCATGGCCCTGACCAACTACCTGGCGCAGTCGGTGGTGTGCACGCTGCTGTTCTACGGCTATGGCCTGGGCTTGCTGGGGCAACTGCCGCGCGCCTGGCAGGTGCCGTTCGTGCTGCTGCTGTTCGCGCTGCAGGCCATCGCCAGCCACCTGTGGCTGTCGCGCATGCGCTTTGGCCCGGTGGAATGGCTGTGGCGCTCGCTGACCTACCTGCAGCTGCAGCCGATGCGGCTGCGCAGCTGACGCCGGCAGCCGACGCCCGCGCAGGCACGGACGCGACACTGTTTTCCGGCGCAACCGGGTTCGGTCCAGCCCGGCCGCTCCGCTAGAATCGTCCGGTGAACTCCCCCCCAGACGATGTCCTGATCCTCGGCGGCGGTGCCATCGGCCTGGCCACGGCACTGGCGCTGCTGGAGGCGGGCCGTGGCGTGCGCGTGCTCGAAGCGGCCACCATCGGCGGCGCCACCTCGCACGGCAACTGCGGCACCATCACCCCCAGCCACGCCCCGCCGCTGGCCGCGCCGGGCGTGCCGCTGCGCGCGCTGCGCTGGATGTTCACCCCGGATGCGCCGCTGTACCTCAAACCGCGCATGGACCCGGTGCTGTGGCGCTGGCTGGTGCGGTTTGCCGGGCGCTGCAACATGCGCGACTGGCTGGCCGCCACCGGCGCCCGCGCGGCCATCCTCAACGACTCGCGCAGCCGGTTGAAGGGGTGGATCGACCAGTACGGGCTGCAGTGCGAGTTCGTGGAGAGCGGGCTGGACTACGTGTTCCGCGACCGCGCCAACTTCGAGCACTACCTGGCCCAGTGCGAGGCACTGGCCGCGGTCGGCATCCGCACCGAGGCGATCGACGGCGCCGATTACCTGCGCCAGGAGCCGGCCCTGCGCGAGGGCCTGGTCGGCGCGCTGCACTTTCCCGACGACGCCCACCTGCGCCCGGACCGTTACACCGCCGAACTTGCGCGGGTGGTGCGCGCACGCGGCGGCGTGATCGAGGAAGGCTGCCGTGCGCAGGCACTGCAACCGCATGCCGATGGGGTGGAGGTGACCGTGGCCGACGGCAGCCGGCGCCGCGGCCGCGAGCTGGTGGTGGCCACCGCCTCGTGGACCCCGGCGCTGGTCAAGCCGCTGGGCCTGAAGGTGCCGATCCAGCCGGGCAAGGGCTACTCGATCACCTGGTCGCGCCCGGCCCTGGCCCCGCGCCGGCCGCTGGTGCTGAAGGATCGCTCGGTGTTCGTCACCGCCTGGCAGGACGGTTTCCGCCTGGGCAGCACGATGGAGTTCTCCGGCTACGACAGCACGCTCAACACGGTGCGCCTGGCCGCGCTGGAGCGCGCCGCGCACGAGTACCTGCACACGCCGGCCGGCCCGGAACTGCGCGAGAAATGGTATGGCTGGCGGCCGATGACCTGGGACGACCTGCCGGTGCTGGGCCGCACCCCGCGCCACCCTCACGTGTGGTTGGCGGCCGGACACGGCATGCTGGGCATCAGCATGAGCGTGGCCACCGGCCAGCTCATCGCCGACCTGGTCACCGGCCGCGCGCCGGCCATCGACCCTGCGCCCTACCGGGTGGAGCGCTTCCAGTAAGGAGAGAGCCGCATGAGCCAGCGCCGCGACCCAACCCCTGTCCAGGCCGACTTCGACCTGGTCGTGATCGGCGGTGGCTCCGGCGGGCTGGCCGGCGCCTTCCGCGCCGCCGGGCATGGTGCGCGGGTGGCGCTGCTGGAACCAGGCGAGTTCGGCGGCACCTGCGTCAACCTCGGCTGCGTGCCGAAGAAGGCGATGTGGCTGGCCGCCGACCTGGCCGGGCGCATCGCCCTGGCTGCCGACCTGGGCTTCGACCTGGCGCTGCCGCCCACCCTGGACTGGGAGGCGCTGGTGGCGCATCGCCAGCGCTACATCGGCAACATCCACGCCAGCTACCGGCGGCGGCTGGACGAAGCCGGCATCGTGACCATGCCGTGCCGTGGCCGCCTGCTCGATGCGCATACCGTGCAGACCGGCGACGGCGTGCAACTTCGCGCCGGGCGGGTGCTGCTGGCCACCGGCGCGCACGCGCAGCGCCCGTCGATTCCCGGCGCCGGGCTGGGCGGCGTGTCCGACGATTTCTTCGACCTGCGCCATGCGCCCGGGCGCGTGGCCCTGGTGGGTGGCGGCTACATCGCGGTGGAGCTGGCCGGCGTGCTGCAGGGCCTGGGCAGCAAGGTGGAGATCTTTGCCCGCGGCCCGCGCCTGCTCTCGCAGATGGATGGGCAGGTGGTGGCGCAGTTGCAGGAGGACATGCGCGCCCATGGCGTGCGCCTGCACCTGGAAGCCTCGGTGCATGCGCTGGAGGACGAGGACGGGCGCGTGCGCGTGCGCCACAAGGGCGGCCTGGATGGCGCGGTGTCCGGGACGTTCGACATGGCGCTGTTCGCCACCGGCCGGCGCGCCAACACCGACGACCTGGGCCTGGAGCAGGCCGGCGTGCGCCTGGGCGAGCGCGGCCAGGTATTGGTGGACGAGTGGGAAAACACCTCGGTGCAGGGTGTGCATGCGGTGGGCGATGTGACCGGCAAGCTGGCGCTGACGCCGGTGGCCATCGCCGCGGCGCGCAAGCTGATGGATCGGCTGTTCGGTGGCCAGGCCGATGCCAGGCTGGATTACGAGCAGATCGCCACCGTGGTGTTCTCGCATCCGCCGCTGGGCACCGTGGGCCTGACCGAGGAGCAGGCGCGCGAGCGCCACGGCGATGCGGTGCGCGTGTATACCTCCGGCTTCCGGCCGATGCTGCAGGCGCTGGCCGATGCGCCGCGGCGCAGCCTGTTCAAGCTGGTGTGCGTGGGCGAGCAGGAGCGGGTGGTCGGCCTGCACCTGCTGGGCGATGCGGCCGACGAGATCCTGCAGGGCTTCGCGGTGGCGGTGAAGATGGGCGTGACCCGGCAGCAACTGCTGGACACCGTGGCCATCCATCCCACCTCGGCCGAGGAAGTGGTGCTGATGTAACCGGGCCGGCGCGCGGCGCGGGCACGGGATGCTCACGGCGGCGTGGCTAGGCTGGGCCTCCTTGCACACCACACAGGAGCCACCATGGGCATCTCGCGCAACGCCAACGCACGCTGGGAAGGCGACCTCAAGGGTGGCCGCGGCACGCTGTCCACCCCGGACAGCGGCCTGCTGTCAGGCACCCGCTATGCCTTCAACAGCCGCTTCGGCCAGGAGAAGGGCACCAACCCCGAGGAACTGGTCGCCGCCGCGCATGCAGGCTGCTTCGCCATGGCCCTGGCGGCCAACCTGGGCGAGGCCGGCTTCACCCCCGAGTCAATCGATGCGCGCGCCGAGGTGGACCTGTCGCTGGAAGGCGGCCCGACCCTGTCGCAGATCCGGCTGACCGTCGAAGCCCGCGTGCCGGACATCGACGAGGCCAAGTTCCGCGCCGTGGCCGAGGACACCAAGCAGAACTGCCCGGTGTCCAAGGCCCTGTCGGCCGTGCCGATCACGATGCAGGCCACCCTGGTCTCCTGCCCTGCCGGTCTCCCGGCCCGCGGCCGGGCCCCGGTGGCCCCGCGGCCGCAAAACCCGGATAATCCACCGAAGCCGGACGAGGGCAGCTACCCAGCGCGCCTCCGTCCGGCTTTTCCGTGTCGGGGTCCTGCCCCTGCCCCGGGTGCCCCGATGGCACCCGGCCCGGGCAGAGGTCCGGGCCACGGCACGGTTTCCCATCCCGCGGCCCCGATGGCCGCCAGACATCCAGGAGTTGCCCATCATGGGTCAGTCAGTCGTCGTTCTCGGTGCCCAATGGGGTGACGAGGGCAAAGGCAAGATCGTCGATCTGCTCACCGAGGGCATCGGTGGCGTGGTCCGCTTCCAGGGCGGGCACAACGCCGGCCACACCCTGGTCATCAACGGCAAGAAGACGGTGCTGCACCTGATCCCGTCCGGCATCCTGCGCGACGACGCGCTGTGCCTGATCGGCAACGGCGTGGTGATCTCGCCCGCAGCCCTGCGCAAGGAGATCGACGAGCTGGAAGCCTCCGGCGTGGAAGTGCGCAGCCGGCTGAAGATCAGCCCCGCCGCACCGCTGATCATGCCGTACCACATTGCCCTGGATCAGGCCCGCGAGAAGGCCGCCGGCGGCAAGGCCATCGGCACCACCGGCCGCGGCATCGGCCCGGCCTACGAAGACAAGGTGGCGCGTCGCGGCATCCGCATCGCCGACCTGCACTATCCCGACCAACTGGCCGACCAGCTGCGCGCCGCGCTGGACTACCACAACTTCGTCCTGACCAAGTACCTGGGCGTGGACGCGGTGGATTTCCAGCAGACCCTGGACGAGGCGCTGGCCTTCGGCGATTACGTCGAGCCGATGAAGTCCGATACCGCCGGCATCCTCCACGAGCTGCGCAAGGCCGGCAAGCGCGTATTGTTCGAAGGCGCGCAGGGTGCGCTGCTGGACATCGACCACGGCACCTATCCCTACGTCACCAGCTCCAACACCACCGTGGGCGGAGCACTGGCCGGTACCGGCGTGGGCGCGGACGCCATCGACTACGTGCTGGGCATCGCCAAGGCCTACGCCACCCGCGTGGGCGGCGGCCCGTTCCCGACCGAGCTGGACGATGAAGTGGGGCAGGGCATCCGCGACCGCGGTGCCGAATACGGTGCCTCCACCGGCCGCCCGCGCCGCTGCGGCTGGATGGACATCGTCGCGCTCAAGCGCGCCGTGGCCATCAACGGCATCTCCGGCCTGTGCATCACCAAGCTCGACGTGCTCGACGGCATGAAGACGCTCAAGGTGTGCATCGCCTACGAGTACCGCGGCAAGCGCACCGAGTACGCCCCGCTGGATGCGCAGGGCTGGGAAGAGATCACCCCGGTGTACCTGGAGTTCCCGGGCTGGACCGAGAACACCCACGGCGTGACCGTGTGGGAAGAACTGCCGCCCGCCGCCCGCGCCTACCTGCGCGCGCTGGAGGAGCTGGCCGGCTGCCCGATCAGCATCGTCAGCACCGGCCCGGACCGCGACCACACCATGGTGCTGCAGGATCCGTTTGCCTGAGGGTCCACCGGGGGCACGCTTGCACCGCCCCCGGAAAGTTGGTGCCCCGCATGAAGGAAGCCCCGCGAAAGCGGGGCTTCGTGTTTTCTGGCGGCGGGAGCAGGCCGCGCTCGCACTGCGCGCGCTCCGATGGCTAACCGGGAGCAGCTACTGCGCGGCGGTGCGTGCGCGCTTGCCCGCGCTGCGCCGCCCCAGGCGGGTCTGCGCGAATTCCGGGAAGGTTTCGGCCAGCGGCTGCGTATCGGGCAGGACGTAGAACACACCGCCATTCTCGAACGTCGGGCGGATGACCTGCTCGTAGAACGAGGGCGAGACGTTGATGCAGCCGTGGGTGATGCGGTTGTCGTCCGGCGTCGGCGATTCCAGGCGTTCGGCGCGCTTCTCGGCCGGCACGCCAGTGGCGGTCGGGTGGATGGACACGGCCGATTCGTAGTCCACCCACAGCACGCGCCCCGCATCGATGGACGGGCCGTAGCCGCCCACGAAGCGGCCGGCAGGCGTGGTGCGGTCACGGCCCGGAATCTCGCGCAGCGCCAGGCCGGCAATGCCGGGCGCCGTATGGTCGCCGACGGCCGAGCCGAACAGCCCGGGCGCTGCGCCCTGGAGCTTGCCGTCTCCACCGAATACCAGCACCTGCGCGGCGGCCTTGTCGATCACCGCAAACGGATAGCCCTGGTTGTCCCGGGTGCCGACAACCCAGCCGGCGAGATTGATCACCGCCTTGGATACTTTCTGCTTGCGCGGAAGCTCGTCGAGCGCAGCGACCGGCTGCGCCGCGGCATCTCCGACGAAGCCCGCGCCGACGGCGGCGAGCGCCAACGCAAGCACGGCATGAGCCGCCCAGGCGGCAGGACAGGTACGCGTACGGATGGGATGACTCCAGCAATCAGGAAAGCGGATGAATCAGGATCCGGTGGCCCCCCTGCCACCGGATCCCGTGTCCCGACCGTTCATTGCGAACGGTGCAGGACCGCGGTCAGCCCCGCGGCGTGCGACGCTTGGCCGCCTCGAGCTTCTGCACGCGGCTTTCGATCTGGTCCAGCCGCTGGTTGGCCTGCTGCGCCGACTGGTTGGCCGATTCGGCGCTCTGCGCGGCGCCCTGGACCCTGTTGTCGAGCTGATCGAGGCGCGAGTTGATCGCCGCGAAATCATCGTCATAGGTTGCGCAGCCGCCGAGTGCCACGGTAGCCACGAGCGCCACGCCGAGCGTGCGGGCCAGCATTCGATGTTGCCTGGTGAACATGCATATCTCCTTCGCCTAGGGGGAACGGGAATATAACGCGGTCATCTGTTAACAACCCGTTGGGGTGCAAGCTGGCCGACAGGCGAACCTGTTGCATTGGATCGCATGGTGGCCAGCACGCTTGCGCAGCGCTTGCAGTCGCTTGTCATTTGTCCGGCTTCAGGAGCGCGGACGGCAGCGTGGCCACGCAGCGCCCCAGCAGTTCGACCAGCTGCCCCTGTTCGGCCGGCGAGAGCACGCCCAGCGCGCCGTCGATCACGCCCTGGGCGACCTGTCCGCCACGCATCACCAGTTCGCGTCCGCGGTCGGTGACATGGAACGACATCACCCGCCCCAGCCAGGGATGCGGCGTGCGCGTCACCAGGCCGTCGCGCTCCAGCCGCAGCAGGATCTTGTGCATGGTCTGCGGCGAGACCGAGCTCATCCGCGCCAGCTCGGCGTTCGACGCGCCCGGATGCTCCAGCAGGTGCATCAGCACCAGCGCCTGCGGCCGCGACAGCTCGATGCCGTGCTCGCGCAGACTGTCCTCCATCACCAGCGTCAGGCCCATGTGCAGGCGCTTGAGCAGCGAAGTCGTGCGGTAGCCGGGCGAGTTCCTGAATGCTTGCAGGGGGCTGGCGTCGCTGTCGGCCATCGGGCCACCTCCACGGGTTCCACCGAATATCAGTGTGCTGATAGAGTATCAGCCTTCTGATACGAGCCGGAACCCCCCGATGCCTGCCATTCCCGTGCGCGCGCTGGCCGTTGCCGGCCTGCTGGCCCTGGCCGCCTGTGGCGACGATGCGCCCCCCGAATCCGCGCCGAGCCTGACGGTATCGCTGGCCGTGCCGACGATGCGTGAGGTGGTGCGGGAAGTGACGGCCTCCGGCGCCGTGGCCGCCTGGGAGGAAGTGTCGGTCGGGGTCGAGCTTTCCGGCGTGCGTGTGTCGAGCGTGGAGGTGGAAGTGGGCAGCGTCGTGCGCCAGGGCGACGTGCTGCTGCGCCTGGACGACCGCACCCTGGCCTCGCAGCTGGCCCAGTCCGATGCTTCGGTGACCGAAGCGCAGACCAACCTGGAGACCGCGCGGCGCAAGGCCACGCGCATCCGCGAGCTGGCCGACGATCGCATGGTCTCGCTGCAGGACGCCGAGGAAGCCGAAGCCGCGCGCGCCAACGCCCAGGCGCGGCTCAACACCGCCATCGCCAGCCGCGACGCCGCGCGCGTGCAGCGCGACTTCACCGTGGTGCGCGCGCCGGTCGACGGCGTGGTGTCCGCGCGCAGCGTGCAACCGGGGCAGGTGGTGGGGGCGGGCGGCGAACTGCTGCGCCTGATCCGCGACGGCCGCCTGGAATGGCGCGCCGAACTGGCCGAAGCCGACCTGCTGCTGGTCGCGCCCGGCGCCAGCGTGCAGGTGGAGACGCCGGCCGGCGCG
>Ga0079224_100011815_pt1 | contig 12053 bp, 8 predicted proteins | sample Stecom2015_FD_80414 | JGI IMG/M metagenome (GOLD analysis project Ga0079224, IMG submission 80414) | Agricultural soil microbial communities from Utah to study Nitrogen management - Steer compost 2015 | ecosystem: Environmental > Terrestrial > Soil > Agricultural land | place: USA: Utah... | reverse complement strand
TCGTCGACGGCGCGACGATCCATCCCGTGGCCGATGCGGAGGTCCGTCGCTGGTATGCGACGTTGCACGGCGCCGAGGTCCAGCTCACGGACGCACCGATGCCCCCGCCGGAGCTCGAGTGGCGCGTCGTGACGGACACCTCCGTCACGCTGGCCTTGGCTTGCGGTCGCGCCGAGGCGCAATGGCATTGTCGTCGCGACGGCGGTCCCGTCCATCGGGTCCGCACCCCCGAGCTCGCGTTGTCGCTCGACGCCGCGGAGTTCGAGACGCGTGCGCTGCTCTCCCTCATGCCCGACGAGGTCCTCGCGGTCGAGCTGACCGAGCACGAGGCAGGCGCGTCGCTGCGACAGAGCGCCCACCTCGACCTCGGCGTGTGGCGCTTGGATGCGCCCGAGCATCCCGACGGCGATGCGGCGCTCAGCGAACTCGCGCTCGAGGACCTCCTCGCCGCGCTCGGTTCGTTGCGGGTCGAGTCGTGGACCGCGATTCCGGGCACGACGCCCGAACGCGAGCTCCGATTCGAGTTGCGGCCCCGACACGGTCGTCCGAGCCACGTAGAGCTCGCGCTCCACCCGGATTGCATCGTCGTGCACGACGGTCGTGCCGGTCGCGTCGACGCGACCGCGTGCGATCGCCTGACGACGGATCTCCTGCACGCCGATCCGCTCGCCCATTGGCTGCGCCACGCCCAGAGCCTCGAGGTCGAGCCCGTCGACGGCACCGCCACGTCGCGTTGGGTCCGGCGCGGCGAGGTGCTCGAGCCGGAGGGAGTCACGGCCGCCGTGCCGCTCGAGCGCTGGTCCGCCGTCACGCAGGCGCGCGCCGTCCCCGGGGCCCCCGTGACCGCGGCCCAATGGCGCCTCCGCGTGCGTCCGAGCCGCGGTCCCGTGTTCGAGGTCGAGGTCGGCGAGGATTGGGCCCAGCTGCGCGAGGCAGGGTGGCGCTACCGGTGGAACCCGGAGCCGTCCACCGATTGAGGGCGCCGCCCCGGCGCGGGCGCAAAAAAAAGCAGCCCGGGATGGGCTGCTTCGTCGAATGGGGGCGAATGGGGGGCGAACGCCAACGAGGGCGCGGCTTCGGCTCAGCGCCCCTTCTTCTCGAGCGACGCCTTGGCCTTCTCCGCGAGGCGAGCGTTCGACTCCTCGACGCGCGCGACTTCGGCGGGGTGCCACGGCGCACCCGGGGGATACACCCACTCCGCCAACTCGGTGCCGGTTTCGGGATCGAGCGGCTTGTAGGCGACGAACTCGAGCAGGCCGCGGTCGAAGGCGAAGCCCGTGTCCGAGAACCGCTTGAACTTGCCCTTGAACGTGTAGCGCTTGCCGACCTCGAGCACGACCTCGGGCTCTTTCTTCCACCGCTTGGCGTCCCACGCGGGGATCGCGAAGCGATAGTTGACGACCATCATCGCGCGCTTTTTGCCCTTCTCTTCGGGCGCATCGGTGATCCACACGTGGGGCTGCTTGGGCGGAGCGCAGACTTCCCCGGAGGGGCATTCCGGAGCGACGTAGATCTCCTGGACGTAGCCCCGGACCAGCACTTCGGTCCCCTGTTCGCCCGCCTTGACGTTCTCGTCGAGGTCGGCGCGCAGCCCGTAGAGCGAGTACGAGCCGTCTTCCCACTTCTCCGGCGCCTTGCCTTCGTCGAAGTCGGGGGGAGGGGGAAGCTGGACCTTGATCTGCGGCTGCGGGGCGGCAGCCTGCGCATCGGCCTCTTTCGCTTCTTCTTCCTTGGCACAGGCGACGAGCAAAGAGGAGCACAGCGCCACGGCAGCGAGCGATCGCAGACGCAACACGGAGGGGCGAGTCGAAATGCGGCGTTGGGACATGACGAGGACTCTTGGCGTCTCTCCGATGGAGACCCCCGGGCGGAACCTCGTCGTCCTATCATGGGAAATGTCGCGATTTCAACTGGGTGCGCGGTCACACCTGCGGCACGGAGCAAGCGAGGCGAGGCCCGCCCGCGATCGGAGCAGCCGCCCGAGGGACCTGCTACAAGCCAGCGCTGCACCATGGGAAGGGTCCTCCGGAACGCGCGCATTGCCGCGCTCGCGCTCGCCTGCGGCTCGGCCTGCGGTTCCGACGAGCGCAGCGACGGCCCCACCCGGGAACCGGTCGATGCGCTCATCGCCGCAGCCGCCAACGACTACCAGGTGCGCGCGGGGCTGGTGGAACGCGAGCACACGCTCGTCGTCGGCACCCGGAACCTCCCGCGCGAGCTCGATCCCCTGGGTGCGCTCGACCCGTGGGGGCAACGCCTGGTCGACGACCTCGTGTTCGAAGGCCTCACGCGACGCACCGATGCCCGGTTCCCCTTCGCGGAACCGCAGTTCGCGGACACCTGCGTGGCGTCGCCGCCCGCCGACCCGCGCGACGTCTACTGCCACATTCCGGCCGATCGCCGGTTCCACGACGGCAACCCGGTCACGGCGGAGGACGTGCTGTACAGCGCCCAGCTGTGGCTGGACACGCGCCGCGAGCTCGCGCGGCTGCGGCACGGGCTGACCGATCTGCGCAAGGTGGAGCTCGTCGACCGTCCGCCCAGCGAGGGGCGACGGGATCCCGGCCAATGGCTCCACGTGGCGTTCGAACGCCCGATGCCGCTCGCCCTCGAGGCGCTGGCGGCCGTGAAGATCGTGCCGCGTTCGGCCTACCGCGGACGCAACTTCGGGCGGGCGCCGGTCGGCACCGGTCCGATGCGCGTGGTCGCCATGGATGCGGATCGCATCGAGCTCGAGCGCGTCGCGGCCGCGTCGGACGACGAGCGCGAGATCCGTCGCGTCGTGCTGCGCGCGACCCCGGACCGCGCCGAGGCGCTGTCCCGGATGCGCCGCGGCGAGATCCAGGTCCTCGACGCCATGGCGCCCGTCCACGTACCGGAGGAGCTGACCAAGCCCGGCATGGCCGCGCGGTTCTCCGCGTACGTCGTGACCCCGCCGCGGTTCGACCTGCTCCTCTACAACCTGCGGCAGGGCCCCCAAGCGGGTCCGCGTCTGCGCGACGCCCTCGATCGCGCGATTCCGTTCCACGCGATCGATGCGGTCCACGGCATGCCGTCCGCTCCCGCCGCGGCGCCCGTCGATCGTCTCGATCCACAGCCGATCGACCTGGCGCGCCTGGCCCAGGCCGGCGTCTCGGCGACCTGGGGCATGGCGGGCCTGCCCGAGCTCGCGCCGGACGAAGACGCCGAAGGGGCACGTCAAGCGGGGCTCATCCTCGACGAACTCGGCTGGACGATGGAGCGAGGGACCCGGCGGCGCGCGACGGGGCCGCTCCGCACGGTGCTGTTGTGGGATGGCGAGCGAGGCACGGGCGCCGAAGTGGCGGGCCTCGTGCGACGCGGATGGCGAGACGTGGGCATCACGGTGCCGCACGCGACGGCGAGCTGGTCCTACGTGTTCGGCCTGCTGCGCAAAGGCGAGTTCGACCTGGCGCTCTTGCGTCTCGGCACGCGGACCTTCGAAGACCTCCGGCCGTACTTCCATAGCCGCGGCGCCGCAAACCTGACCGGGGTCTCCGACGGCGAGCTCGATACCGCCCTCGATGCATACGTGCGCGCCCAGGACCGCGCTGCCCGTCGACACGCCCAAGACCAGATCGCCCGCCGCCTCGCCGATGTCCGCCCCGTGACCGTGCTGTATGCGCCCACGATCGTCCTGCTCGTGTCCAAGCGCGTCGAACGGCTCGAGTTCGTCGACGATCTCCCGCGCCTCGATCGCCTCCGCCTCGCTCCGGAAGCGAGCTGGACGCTCCACTACTGAGCCGCGCCAGAACGATGCACCGCGCACCGGCGCGGATTTTTTGGCCGCCCCCGGATCGTTTGCCAGGATGCCGGGGCGCATGTCGATGCAGGTCTGGATCGTCCTTTGGAGTCTGTTGCTCCCGTCTCCTCCCACGGTCGCCTCGGCGGACGAGGCGAACGGCGCAAACGTGCGCTACCGCGGGTTCGAAGCGCTGCTGGCCAAGTTCGACGCCGGCCAAGGACGCGCGCAGCCCTGACCGCGCCTAGAAGCGGAACGCGATCCCGACCGAGCCCATCAGCGCGGACTGGAACTTCGCGACCGGCGCGAGCGTGTCCCCGGGCAGCCCGCGGTTGTTGACGCGCGAGCGCGGCGTGAGGATGGCGTAGTTGCGGAACGAGAGGGTGAACGCGAACCGCTTGAGCAGGAACTCCGCTTCGCCGCCCACGCGGAACACGACGGAGCCGAACGTCTGCCGCGGGTTCTCGCCGCCCACTTGGTAGCCGATGCGGTTCCACATGCCGCCCATGCCTCCGCTCAGCGCGAACTGGGCGATCTGCCCGCGCGCGAGGTACACGAGCACCGCGGCGTCGGCCAGGATCTGGTCCTGGGACATCTCGTTCGACGAGTTGCGGCTGTTGTAGCGCAGCGACCCCGATCGCACGCCCACGTCGACCGCGATGACGGAAATCGGTCGGTAGCGGCCGAAGATCCCCATCCCGCCGAGGGCCACCGAGCGTCCGACGTAGCGCGGATCGATCCGCAGCGCGGTCGGTTGCACCGGCGGCGCCGAGAACACGACGCCCTCGAGGCCGATCATGAAGCGGCGCCCCTGCGGCGGGGGCCCGGTGGGGGGCACCCATTCCGCGGCGTTCTTCCGCTGGCGCTGCGTCAAGCGGCTGAACAAGTTGGGACGCGACGAGGAGGTGGTGGGGGCTGGCTGGGTCTCGGCCGTCGCAGGGGCGGGCGCGGCCGCAGGCGCGGCGGCGTCGGCCGGGGCGGCTGCGGGATCGGCGGGCGGAGACGAGGCCGGGGCAGGTCCAGTTGCGAGCCAGAGGCTGAGCGCCGACATCCCCACGAAAGCGTGCATGTGCGCGGCAGTATACAGGCGAGCGACGTTCCCACGAAGCGCCCCGTGCAACCGCGGGGCCTTGCGGCCAGACGGGGGAGGGGGGTAACCCTACGCCCGTGTCCGTGGTCAGCATGACGGGGTTCGGTGCCGCCAGCCTCCCTTGGAGCGACGCCGATGGGCCCGTGCAGCTCGCGATCGAGCTGCGCTCGGTCAACGCTCGCTTCCTCGAGATCAAGATCCGCCACCCGTTCGGTCCCGCCACGGAGGCGGAGATCCGCCGCCGCGTCGAGGCCCGGGTGGGTCGGGGGCGCGTCGACGTGGGCGTGTTCGTGCGGCGGGAAGCCGCAGGAGGCGACGACGATCGGCTCGGCCGCGTGGGCGTCGACGGAGCGCGCCTGGTCGAGACGCTCCGCGCCCTCGCGGAGATCGAGCGCGCGAGTCTTCAAGTAGGACTCGAACTCGTGCGCCCTAATTCTCTGGATGTGCTTCGCTTTTTGGCTTCGGGATCGCGCGGTTCGAGCGACCCGGCGACGGCGCCCGAGCCCCTGTTCGGCGTGCTCGAGCAGGCGCTCGCCGACCTCGTCGCGTTTCGTCGCCGCGAGGGCGAAGCGCTCGGCGAGGTGCTCGGTGAACTCGCGACCACCCTGGAACAGCAGGTGGCGGCCCTGCGGGAGACGCTGCCGACCGAGCAGGCGCGGCTCGGGCTGCGGACGCGGGAGCTGGTCGACGCCTGGACGGCCGCCGCCGGGACGGCCCCCGTCGATCCCGATCGCGTCGCCCAAGAGGTCGCCCTCCTGCTCGCGCGCGGCGACGTGGCCGAGGAGCTCGCTCGAATCTCGAGTCATCTCGGCCAGATGCGCGCCACCTTGGCTGCGACGCCGCAACGCGGGCAGGGCAAGACATTGGATTTCCTCAGTCAGGAGATGCTGCGCGAGGTCACCACGATCGGCAGCAAGATCACGAGCCACGAGGGCAGCCGCATCGTCATCGAAGCCAAAGGCACGATCGAGCGCATCCGGGAGCAGGTGCAGAATGTCGAGTAGTGTGGAACGGGAAGCCGCGCCCGAGCGCGCGCGTGGGCTGCTGTTCGTCGTCTCGTCGCCCTCGGGCGCCGGCAAGACGACGCTTTGCGATCGTCTGCGCGGCGAGTTCTCGAGCCTCGAGTTCTCGGTCTCGTACACGACCCGGGCGCCGCGCCCCGGGGAGACCGATGGGGTCGAGTATCATTTCACCGACATCGATGCCTTCCAGACGATGGTCGCGTGCGACGAGTTCGCCGAGCACGCCCTCGTGCACGGGCATCTCTACGGCACGTCCGCCGCGCAGGTGCTGCGAGCGCTGGAAGAGGGCCGTAGCCTCCTGTTCGACATCGACTACCAGGGCGGGCGCCAACTCCGGCAGAAGTTCCCCGCCGACGTCGTGTCGGTGTTCATCCTTCCGCCGAGTCTCAAGGAACTCGAGTCGCGCCTACGCAACCGAGGGACGGACGCCCAAGACGTGATCGCGCGCCGGCTCCGAGTAGCTCGGGAGGAGTTGCGGCATTACCATGAATACGACTACCTCATCATGAACGACGATCTCGAACGCGCGTATGACGCTCTGCGAGCCGTGTACATGGCCCAGCTGCATACCCGTTCGCGCCAACGCGCCCGCGCGGAAGCCGTCCTGAGCGGGCAGGAGTCTCTGCTTTGATGGACGTGCCCTCCTCGTTCGCCGCGCGGACGGCCGAGGGCGCGCGCGAATCTCAGGCCCTCTGCTTGGCCCCGGTCGTGCTCACCGAGCAGGACCTCGACGACGGAACGGCGTTGCGCGAGATCGTGCAGGAGTTCCGCGTCACCCATCCCGTCTCCTCCGAACGCGACGTCGAAGCGATCGAGCGCGCCTTCTCGTTGGCGTCGCGGGCCCACGCCGGCCAGCGCCGCCGCAGCGGCGAGCCCTACTTCGTGCACCCGGTGCGCGTCGCCTCCACGCTGACCCATCTCGGGCTCGACGCGGTGAGCATCGCCGCCGCCTTGCTGCACGACGCCGTCGAAGACAGCGAGCTCACGGTGTTCGAAGTCCAAGAGCGGTTCGGCCTCGAGATCGCCAACATCGTCGACGGCGTCACCAAGCTGGGCAAGGTCCCGTACCTGTCCAAGCAGGAGCAGCAGGCGGAGAGCTTCCGCAAGATGCTGCTCGCGATGAGCGAGGACATCCGCGTGCTCATCGTCAAACTCGGCGACCGCCTCGACAACATGCGGACGCTCGACAGCATGCCGCGCGACAAACAGGAGCGGATCAGTCGCGAGACCATGCAGATCTACGCGCCGCTCGCCGGTCGCCTCGGCATCGAGTGGTTGCGCCGCGAGCTGCAAGACCTCTCGTTCCGCTACCTCGAGCCGGCCCTCTACGCCTCCACGCGTTCGGATCTCGATCGCTTCCTCCGGCAACGGCCCGGCATCGTCGCCGGCGTGCTCTCGGCGTTGCAGAACATGTTCTCCGAGCAGCCCGCATCCGTCTCGACGGAGCTCGAGCTCGATCCGCCGACGGCGTGGCCGCGCGAGCTGTTCGGCGCCGTCCAGGTGCGCGCCACGATGCGCCCCGCCTATCGCGTGCATCGCCGGCTCGAGTCGTCCGGGCGCCCCCCGGATCAGCTGTCCGACGTCGCGACGTTCCAGGTCGTCACGCGCGATCGCGCCTCGTGCTACGCCGCGCTCGGGCAGCTGCACGCGCACGTACAGCCCGTCCCCGGCCGCTTCCGCGACTACATCGCGTTGCCGCGCCCCAACCATTACCAGGCCCTGCACACCACCGTGATCGACTCGCGCGGGCAACGTCTCGAGGTGCAGATCCGGTCGCATCGCATGCACGCGATGGCAGAGCGCGGAATCATCTCGCAATGGGAGCGGCTGCAGACGAACGGCGACGGCAGCCGCAGGGCGTCGAGGCGGATGCGCTGGCTCGGCCAGCTCATGGATTGGCAGGAAGACGTCTCCGATCCGCAGGAGTTCATCGAGGCGGTCAAGGCCGACCTGTTCGCCGACGAGGTCTACGTCTTCACGCCCAAGGGCGACATCTTCACGTTCCCCAAGGGCGCCACGCCGATCGACTTCGCGTTCGCGATCCACACCGACGTCGGCATGAAGTGTTCGGGCTCGCGGGTGAACGGGCACCTCGTGCCGCTGCGCTATCGGTTGCGGCAAGGAGATACGGTCGAGATCTTGACCAACCCCACCGTGGGGCCGCGCGAAGAGTGGCTGAAGATGTGCGTCAGCTCGCGCGCGCGCGCGAAGATCAAGCAGTTCCTGCGGCAGCGCGAGCGCGAGCGTCTGCGCAGCCTCGGTCGCAGCTTGCTCGAACAGGAGCTGCGCGGCCACGGGCGCAAACTCGAGGAATGGGAGGCGGGCGAGATCTACCGCCTCGCGGAACCGCTGGGGTTGCCCCGCGACGCCAAAGGCGACGAGGGCGTGTTCGAGTCGATCGGCAGCGGCCACGTCACCGCGCGGGCGGTCGCCGAGCGGCTCCATGGGCCGCAGCCGGACACGTCCGACAAAAACCTCTTCACCCGCATGCTCCGGCGCATGACGCAGCGCAGCGCCCCACGTGGTCGCGAGGTCTCGCTCGGTCGCCCCGACGCGCCGATGGTGATCTCCAAAGACATGGTCGAGGGCCAGGACGCCCTCGTCACGCTCGCGCCGTGTTGTTGTCCCGTGCCGGGCGATCCCCTCGTCGGCTTCTTCGAAGTCGGTCGCGGGATCCTGGCGCACGTCGAAGGCTGTCCGGGGGTGTTGCAGCAAGTCGCCCATCAACGGGTGCACCTCGCTTGGGAGCCGGGATTGGAGCTCGAGGGCGCCGTCACGATCGAAGTCCGCACGGCGAACACGGTGGGATTGCTGGCCAAGATGAGTCGCGTGTTCTCGCAGTCGGGCGTGAACATCATGCAGGCGAACTGTCGCTCCGCCCCCGAAGGAGATCGCGCCATCAACACCTTCAATGCGCGGATCTCGAGTCGCCCACAGTTGCAGGGCCTCATCCACGACCTGCGGGCGATCGACGGCGTCGTCGGCGTAGAGCGGCTTTTCAGCCCTTGAGCGGGGGATTCGGGAATCTCCCTGGCAGAAGGGGAGAATCCCACGGAGAGTGCCTTGACACCGGCAGGGCGGAAGGCTAATCCACGGCCCTCTCGCCATGGCCTCCTTCACGAAAATCTCCGAGAACAAGCGCACTCGCCGGCACAAGAACGCGGGCTCGGCCCGGAAAGCCCGTCAGAGCCGACGGAGCACCGTTTCGTACGACGAGCTCTTCGCGGGCTGCGGCGAGCCGGGGGAGCCTGCCCCCGCGGTTCAAGCCGCGAAGCAAGACTAGTGGCGATCCTCGTCGCGAGGCGATCTCGAGGGCCGACCTTCGAGCAGGAAGCCTCCTCCTTCGAATCCGGCGGTCGAGCCCCGATGTGGCCGACCGGCGGTTTTGTGTGTCTGGCGCTGTCATACCCCGTCCCAAGGTGGGCGGATCTTGATTCCAGTCGATTCTCCGTTTGGCGTCGTTCTTGATTCATCCGGCGTGAGCGCCGTAGTCTCGCGGAGCCGCCGGCGTTGGTCCTCCACAAGCGACGCCAGCCGGGCCCGGAGCTACACCTGATGAGCACATCGCAGCTTTCTCCCGGCACCGTAGTCGACGGCCGTTTCACGGTCGGCGCGGTGCTCCGGACGCGCGTGGGCGCCACCACTTACGAAGCCACGGACAGCGATGGTACGTCGGTCGCGCTGACGATCTACGACGAAGCCTGCTTCCCTTCGAGCCTCGTCCTCGAGCGTGGTCTTCGCGAGCTTCGTCAACTGCAGAGCATGCCCACCCGGCGCATCCTCCCCGTCGTCGCTTCGGGGCGGTACGGCGATGGCTTGTTCGAGGCGACGCAACCAGCCCCCGAACGCACGTTGGCGCAGTATCTGAAAGCGGGTCCGCTCGCGCTCCGAGATGCGGCCGGCATCTTGATGCAAGTCGGCGAGGCCTTGCTCGAAGCGTTGCCGCACGGCGTCTTCCACCGCAACCTCGGCGCCGACGTCGTGTTCCCGAGCCCTTCGGGCGTCCGCGTCACCGGTTTCGTCGTGGGTGAGCCCCACACCGAGACGAGCTGCGGATCGCTCGCCACCATGGCGCCCGAGCAAGTCGAGGGCAAGGTCGTCGAGCAGCGGACGCTCATCTACAACCTGGCCGCGCTGATGCACTGGATGTTGCAGGGGCGGCCGCTGTTCGAGGGCTCCCCCGAAGACGTGCTGCGCCACCACGCGGAGACGGAGCCCGACGACACCGTCCACGAGGCGCTGCGGCGTGCCCTCAACAAGGATGCCCGGCTTCGGCCGATGATGCTCAAGGCGTTCCTCGGCGACCTCGCCGAGCTCGCGGGCATCGAGCCGCCGCGCGAGCTCGACGAAGCCGCAGCTGCCGAGCCGCCGGCCGGGAACGCGCCCGTCGCCGACGCTGCAACGCCGACCAGCCGCGGCTGGACGATGTTCATGGCTGCCGGCGAAGAGGAAGAGCGGAAGGCCGCCGAGGCCAAGAAGGCCGCGGCTCCGGCGGCCGAGGTCAAGCCGACCACGCGCGGGTGGACGATGTTCATGAACGCGGACGAAGACGAGGACGACGATGAGCCGGCTGCGCCGGCGCCGGCGCGTCCCGTCGAGCCACAACCCGTCGCGCCCGAGCCCACGCCCGAAGACGAGGCGAAGCCGAGCACGCGCGGGTGGACGATGTTCATGACCGCCGACGAGGCCGAGGAGCCGGACGACGCTCCCGCCGAGGGAGGCGCGCCCGCGGGGGTGTCGGCCGAGCCTTCGAAGCCGATTCCGGCGGCCGCCGAGGTCAAGCCGAGCACGCGTGGGTGGACGATGTTCATGAACGCCGACGAAGACGAGGAGGACGACGAGGCGCCTGCGCCTGCGCCCGTCAGCGCCGCCCCGGCGCCGGCCTCCGAACCGGCGAGTCCCGCGGCCAGCCCCGCGCCGAGCCCCGCTCCGGCTGCAGACGAAGTGAAGCCGAGCACGCGTGGGTGGACGATGTTCATGCAGAACGAGGAGGAGAGCGACGACGACGCTGCTCCGGCCGCGCCTGCACCTGCCACGTCCACGCCGGCCGCCAGCAGCCCGGCCGCACCAGCCGAGCCACGCCGCCCGGCGTCCGGCCCCGCAGTCGCGGCGACCGGTGCGTCCGCCAAGGCCCCCGAAGACGACGCGGCTCGCCCGTCGGCCGCGTCCGGCACGACCGGCTCGAAGAGCCGCGGCTGGACGATCTTCATGGAACCGGCCAAGGATGGCGCCAAGCCGCCCGCCGCCGCGCCGACCCCGAGCAGCTCCACCAGCAGCACGTCTCCGTCCACGCCCCCCGCTTCGGCGTCGCCGCGCACGGAGCCCAAGGCCCCGGCTGCCGCTCCGGCCGAAGAGCCTGCCCCCGCGTTGGCCCAAAAGCCGATCCCCGGAGCGGCCGGTGGCCAGAAGAAGCGCGGCTGGACGATGTTCATGAACGCCCCGATCCCGGAGCTCAAGAAGCCCGGAGGTCCGCAGGCCCCCGCATTGGGCTCGTCCTCGTCGTCGCCCTTGGGCAGCCAGCCGCTCGTCTCGACGCCGAAAGCCGGACCCGGGCCTGCCCCCGGTGCCGGTCCCAATGCGGGCACGAGCGAGTCGGACACGCGCGGTTGGACCGTATTCGGCGCGCCGTCGCCGATGCGCACCCCGGCTGCACCTCCGCTCACGCCTCCGCCCGGGGTGAAGCCCGCGACCGCTCGGCCCGCGGAACCGCCCCGCGGGGGCACGATGATCGCCGAGGCCCCGTCGGTCCGTCCGGAGCCCGCCGCCGGATCCCCGGCCCCGACCGCCGCGGAAGCACCCGCCAGCACGATCCCAGCGCCGACGGCCGTCCCCCCGACGGCCGCACCGGCCGCGTCGTTGCCCAGCGCAGTGACCCCGACGAGCGCCGTCGCCTCAGAGTCGCGCGAGCTCGCAGCGACCGAGAGCGACGCCATGGCCAAGCCCGGCAAGCGCACTGGCACGTTGGTCGCCGTCGTGGTCGGTCTCGGCTTCGCAGCCGGCCTCGCGGTCTGGCTCCTCGGCTGAACCCCGAGACGGGCAGAAGGCCCTGCGGCGGATGTCGTCGCGGGGTCCCGAGCCGTGCATCGCCCTCGGCTGAACCCCGAGACGGGCAGAAGGCCCTGCGGCGGATGCCGTCGCGGGGTCCCGAGCCGTGCATCGCCTTCGGCTGAACCCCGAGACG
>Ga0079224_100011814_pt1 | contig 12054 bp, 8 predicted proteins | sample Stecom2015_FD_80414 | JGI IMG/M metagenome (GOLD analysis project Ga0079224, IMG submission 80414) | Agricultural soil microbial communities from Utah to study Nitrogen management - Steer compost 2015 | ecosystem: Environmental > Terrestrial > Soil > Agricultural land | place: USA: Utah... | reverse complement strand
GTCCGGCTGGCTCATGAAGAAGAGCAGTAGGCGGTATTCGGTCGGCCCCAGCGACAGCTCGCGCCCGTGGGCGGTGACCCGATGGCTGAGCGGGTCCAGGCGCAGCCCGGCGATCTCGATGGCCTCGGCGGCGTCGGCGGGCTGGGTGCGACGCAGCACCGCCTTGATGCGAGCCAGCAGCTCGTGTGGCGAAAACGGTTTGACCACGTAATCGTCGGCGCCCACTTCCAGGCCGCGAACGCGATCGGCCTCCTCGCCGCGCGCCGTGAGCATGATGATGGGGAGATCGCGGGTGCTGGGGTCGCGCTTAAGGGCACGAGCCAGCTCGATGCCGCTCATGTCCGGCAACATCCAGTCCAGCAGCACCAGGTCGGGCCGTTGTTCATAAATGGCGATGCGGGCTGCGGCCGCGTTCTCCGCCTCGCTGACGGCGTATCCCCCGCGCCGCAGCGCCATCACCAACATCTGGCGAACCGCGTCGTCGTCCTCAACCGTCAAAATGGTGGCAGACATCGGCTGTGCTCATAACAGCGGTTGGTTTCATTGCTGTCATCATTACAAGACAGTTTTATGACAGCTTCATGACAGCTGCGCCAGCACCAGCGAGAACAGATGCTCGCCGCCTTCGATGTGGCGCACCACCGTGAAGCCGGCCTGCTCCAGCATGGCCGTCAGCGTTCGGCGGGTAAACTTGCGGCTGATCTCGGTCAGTATCGCCTCACCTCGCGCGAACTCGAACGCACGCTCCAGGGCGCCGACGTGAACCCGCTGGCGTCGCCGCGCCACCAGGAGCATCTCGATCTGCATCCGGCGCCGGTTGTAAAGGGCCCGGTGGCAGAAACCGGCGGGATCGAAATCGGCCTGCAACTCCCGGTTAATCACCTGCAGCAGGTTCAGATTGAAGGCCGCGGTCACGCCGGCGGCATCGTTGTAGGCCGCCTCCAGCACGACGGCGGATTTCACCCTGTCGGCGCCCAGCAGCAGAAAGTCTTCCGGGCCCATGCAAGCGCGCAGATCGGTCAGAAAGGCCCGTGCCTCCTGCGGGCTGAAATTGCCGATGGTGCCACCGAGAAACAGGAACAACCGCCGCTCGCCCGTCGCAGGCAGATGGCCCAGCCCCGCCAGATAGTCTCCCACGAGCGCCCGGATGCGCAGCCAGGGATAGCGCCGGGTCAGCCGCTGCCCGGCCTGCTCCAGCGCCTCCCGGCAGACGTCGAGCGGCCAGTACTCGCGCAAGCCCCCCAGGCGCTCGGCGGCGCTCAGGATATGGCAGGTCTTGCGCGAGTTGCCGCTGCCCAGCTCGACCACGATCCGCGGCTGCGCCAAGTCGACCAGCTCAGCCGCATGGGCCGCCAGCAGCGCGGCCTCGCTCCGGCAGGGGTAGTACTCGGGGGTCGCGCAAATGCGCTCGAACAGCTGCGATCCGCGCGCATCGTAGAAATACTTCGGCGGCAGCGAGCGGGGCCTGCGGGCAAAACCCTGCAGCAGGTCTTCTCGCAGTCCGGGCACTGGTCTGACCGGCGCCAGCGGGCGGCAGGAAAATTCGGCGGCGTCGACGGCGCGTTCCAGGTTGCTGCGCATGCCTTGGCTCCTTCAGGCGGCTGCCTCATTGGCGACTATGCTTACTGACGGCGAGCTGGCCGCTCGGCGTTTGTTGCAGGCAGCCGGTGCAGCCATCAATGTAAAAGCTAGGGATGCTGACCCGGCGGGGAAAGCCCCGCCGGCCGTGGAGTGCGACCATCATGTGTAGGTTTGCCGCCTATCTTGGGCCCGAGCTGCCGCTGGGCCGCTTTCTGCTGGAACCTGACCACAGCCTGGTCAGGCAATCATGGCAGCCGCGCGAGATGCAGACTGCGATGCTGAATGCCGACGGCTTCGGCGTCGGCTGGTACAACGGCAGCGCGCCGGCGACCTATCGGCAGATGCTGCCGATCTGGGCCGACCCCAACCTGGCCGATTTGGGCAACAGCCTGGCGCGGCGGCTCTGGCTGGCCCATGTCCGCAGCGCCACCCCCGGCTACGCGGCCGGCCATGCCAACACTCAGCCCTTCGCCGACGCCGAGCTGCTGTTCGTCCACAACGGCTTCGTCACCGATTTCGCCTACACGGTGCGGCCACGGCTACGCCGCTGGCTGCGGCCGGAGATTGAGGCCGGCATTCACGGCGGCACCGACTCCGAGTACCTGTTCGCCGTGGTGCGCCAGCTGCTGGCGGAAGACCCGGAGCGCGACCTCACCGACGCGTTGCGCCTGCTGCACACGCTGCTGCTGGAATGGGGCGCCGAGCAGGCGCTGCTGAGCATGGCGCTCAGCGACGGCGCCCGCGTGGTGGCGCTGCGCCATGCCATGGGATGCGACTGTCCCAGCCTTTATTTCACCGCCGACGACGACCTGTTCCCCGATGCCCAGCTGGTAGCCTCCGAGCCGCTGACCGAGATCGGCTTCTGGCAAGCCATCCCGCCGCACCATCTGCTGGTCCTGGACGAAGACGAACCGCCGCAGCTGCTGCCCCTATGAGCCCAACCGATTCGCTGGCGGCATTACGAACGATTCAAGACGCGCTCTGCGACTTGCTGGCGCCGTTGGCCGAGCGCGATCTCCGCAGCCAATTCCATCCCGACCTCAGCCCGCTGGGCTGGCATCTGGGCCACTGCGTCTTCACGGAAGCCCTCTGGCTGAGCCGTGCTCGGGCGGTCCCGGCACCGGCCGCCGCGCTGCGCTCCCTGTACACGCCCGCGCTGTCGCCTAAACCGGCGCGCGGCGGCCGGCTGCCGACCAAGCCGACGCTGCTGACCTGGGCTCGCCGGCAGCAAGCGCGGCACCGGGAGGCGCTGGCCGCGCTGCCGACGGCTGCCCTCACGCGCTACCGCCTCGCTGACCTGCCCCTGTTCCTGGCCCAGCATCATGCCCAGCATCTGGAGACCATGCGGATGGCGCTGGCGCAGCGCACCGCTCGCCAGGCCATGCCGCCCGCTGGCGCCACCCTGGAAGCCCTGCCACCGCGGCAGGATGCGGTCCTGCTGCCAGCCGGCCAATATCGGCTGGGCAGCACCGCCGCGGCCGCCTACGACAACGAGCAGCCGCCGCGCGCGGTGCGCCTGCAGGCCGCACGGCTGGCCCGCCGCGCAGTCAGCAATGCCGAATTCCTGGGCTTCATGGAGGATGGGGGCTACCGGCGCCGGGAGCTCTGGAGCGAGGCCGGCTGGCGCTGGCGCAGCCGGCTGCACGCGCTGCGGCCGGAATACTGGCGGCAGGCACCCAACGGCGGCTGGCTGCTGCTGCGGCCAGACGGCTGCCAGCCCCTGCCGGGCGACGAGCCGCTGCTCGGCATCAGCCGCTACGAGGCCGAGGCCTTTGCCAACTGGGCCGGCGCCAGGCTGGTCCACGAATACGAATGGGAGGCGGCGGCAGGACTGGGCTTGCTGGAGGATGCCGGCATGGTCTGGGAATGGTGCGGCAACCGCTTTCATCCCTACCCGGGCTTTCGCGCGTTTCCCTACGCCGGCTACTCCCTGCCCTGGTTCGATGGCCGCCACTACGTCTTGCGTGGCGGCAGCTCCCAGACCGTACCCTGGCTGAAGCGGACCAGCTTCAGGAACTTTTACCCGGCGCACCAGCGTCACCTCTTCGCCGGGCTGCGCCTGGCCCTCCCCTAGGCCGGCAGGACGCTTGCTAGAGGCCGGCCCGAGCCGTACGCAGATTGGCGATCACCGCCTCCAGCGCCCGGTCGAAGAGCTGGTCGTCGTCGAGGATCACGGCCTCGCCGTGGCGCAGCGCCTTGGCCACGTCTTCCCGGCTCCGTTCCAGCATCTTGAAGCCGGCACGGTTGACGAACACCAGCTGCTGGCCGTCATTGAGCCGCGCCGAGAGCTTGGCCCGCAGGGCGGGGCCATCGCCCTGGGAGAACTCCAGCCAGGTGCCCAGCGGCAGCTCGTCCACTTTCTGCAGCTGCGATAGGAGCGCCGGATCCGGCTCCGGTTCAGGTTCCGGCTCGGGCGCCTCGCAGGCCGCAGCCGCCTGGGGCGCAGGCGGCGTCGGCACGGGCTGCTGTTCGGTGGAAGCGGCCAGGCAGCGCACATGCTCCGCCTCCAGCTGCTTGAACAGCTGGTTCATTTCGTAGGGATTGAACAGAATGGCGTTGAGGCCCTCGCGCAAATCCTGCAGCAGCTGGGGTATCTCCAGCAGCTGCCGGCGTCGCGCCTCCGCCGAACGCTGGGGCTGGACGCTGGCGATCAGCCGGTCGACCACCTCCAGCTTCTGCCGCCAGTCGCTGCCTTCCTCGCCGGACTTGAGATAGGCCAGGAACAGCACCTTGGACCAGGCATCGCCCAGCAGCTTGTGGACGACCTCGGGCAGGTCGTAGCCGCGCGTGCGCCGCTGTATTTCGGCGCTCACCCGTGCCTTGGCGCGCTCGATCTTGGCCTTGCCTTCGGCCGCCTGGCGAGTGCGCTCCTCGACCAGGCGCGCCCGCTCCTCCTCTTCCTCGAGGAAGATTAGGAAATCGTCCAGCAGGTCGGAGAACAGCTGCGGATCGTCCTCGAACTCCGCAAGAATCCGCTCGACGGTGAGCTTGATGCGGCTGTAGAGAGGATCGCTGTCCAGCTGCTCGGGCTCCACCCAGCCGATGGAGGCGCGCGCCATTTCGTTGATCAGGCGCCGGGCCGGATGCTGCTTGTGGCTGAAGAAGGAGCCATCCAGCAGGGCGACCTTGAGCACCGGGATTTGCAGCCGGGCCAGCAGGGCCTTGATGCGCGACGGCAGACGGGGATCGTCAAGGATGACGTCGAACAGCATGCCGACGATGTCGATGGCGGCCCCTTCCAGCGAGCCGATTCGCTGGGCGGTTCCGCCGGGTGCCGCTGCCAAGTACTGGCCCAGGGTCTCCCTGACCTCGGCGCTGCGCCAGGCCCCGGACTGGGTCTGCATTTGCGACAGGGCGCCGACCAGCGCGTCCAGGCTTGCCGTTGACTCGCTGCCGGCGACCGGCTCCAGCCCGGCAAAGCCGGGAACAGCGTGCTCGCCCAACAGCTGGCGCAGGCCGTCCAGCAGCGGCTGCTGCGCGGCGCCGGCCGTCGTCGGCGCGCCCCGCCCTGTCCGCACCGGCCCTGCCGCGCCCGACGTGGAGCGCCGAGCCGCCATGGGAGGCGGACGGATGCCTGCCTGGGCAAATATCTGCAGCGATTCGTCATAGAGGCCGCCCACCCCGCCCAGGACGTGGAGATCGAAAAGCTTGTACAGCACCAGTCGGGGGGCGAGCTCGATGTCAATGTCGCTGGTGGCGTCAACGAAGGCCTGCACCAGCTGGGCCGGATCGAAGGGGTTACTGTCCTCGTCGCTGGGCAGCCGCGGAAAAACCTGCTCCAGACAGCGCTGCAGCTGCAGCAGCCGCCGCGCTTCCCGCGCCCGGGTTTTGGAAATCATGCCGTCGATGGCGATGCTGGTCTCCAGGGCTTCGTTGTCGAGCAGCGTCAAGCTGTCCTCGTCCACCGGCGTCGCCGGCTGCTCGCGCCGCTGCCGCGCCCGGCCCAGGTCGGCGAAGGGACGCTCAAGCGCCTGGCGAAACTCCTGCTCCACTCGGCGCCGCTCCAGCCGCAGCTGGCGCATGGCCATGAAGTAGGCGCTCTGGATCTGGTTGTTCTCGGCCTTGTCGGCCCGCTCGAAGAAGGCGTCGTCGACCTTGTCCAGCATGGCCGCCAGCGCGCGGCTCAGCCGGTCGACCACATGCTGCCGGATACGACCATAAGCTTCTTGTCCTGCAGCGGCACGGACCGCATTGGAATTCAGGTAGACGACATTGTCCTCCTGACTCATGGCCGTTATCCCTCCTGCATTGTAGATGCCGCTGCTGCCAGGCGGCACCGGCACAAGTCAAACACGCCTCGTCGGCCCCATATCGTGCATCGCCAACATGAAAATTGGGTTGCTGGCAAGGAGCTCTCCGGCAGCGAGGACGAATATCCCCACGGATACTCCTAGTCTGCCGAACCAGCACGCCTTTTCGGCGTGATACGGTTCACACTGTCGGGGTAGCCCCTGGGCGCAAAAGCCTGCTGAAACGGCTGGAAAACCCTATAATCAGCCTGGTGCTGACTTCCGCGCGCCAGGGTCGATCCTGGCCGCGCGTTACCGACATGCGTTTGCGACGCAAACCGGCCTGCCGCGCCGGCAGCCCACCCCATGAACACGCAAATTACGCGATCTTAGGGAGACCAATCATGACGGACATCCAAGCCCTGCTGGGCAACGAGGCGGAAAGCCTGCTCACTCATACCTGCACCGGCATCACCCGGGAGCGGCTCTATCTGCCGGGCCCGAACTTCGTCGATGAAGTCCTCGCCCAGTCCGATCGCAAGCCTTCCGTGCTGCGCAACTATCAGACCCTGCTCAACACCGGTCGGCTGGCCGGCACCGGCTACATCTCCATCCTGCCGGTGGACCAGGGCATCGAGCACTCCGCCGGCGCCTCCTTCGCGCCCAACCCCGACTACTTCGATCCGGAGAACATCGTCAAGCTCGCTATCGAGGGCGGCTGCAACGCGGTGGCCTCGACGCTGGGCGTGCTGAGCTCGGTGGCGCGCAAGTACGCCCACAAGATCCCATTCATCGTCAAGCTCAACCACAACGAGCTGCTGAGCTACCCGAACATCTACGACCAGACCCTGTTCGCCACCGTGCAGCAGGCCTTCGACATGGGCGCGATTGGCGTGGGCGCCACCATTTACTTCGGCTCGCACGAGTCGCGCCGGCAGATCCAGGAGATCAGCGAGGCCTTCGAGCTCGCCCACGAGCTGGGCCTGGTCACCATCCTCTGGTGCTACACCCGCAACAACGCCTTCAAGAAGGACGGCGTCGACTATCACGCGGCCGCCGACCTCACCGGCCAGGCCAACCACCTGGGCGTGACCATCAAGGCCGACATCGTCAAGCAGAAGCTCCCGGAGAACAACGGCGGCTTCAAGGCCATCGGCTTCGGCAAGACCCACGCGAAGATGTACTCGGAGCTCACCTCCGACCATCCGATCGACCTCTGCCGCTACCAGGTCGCCAACTGCTACATGGGCCGCGTCGGCCTGATCAACTCGGGCGGCGAGTCCAAGGGCGAGAGCGACCTGGCTGACGCGGTGCGCACTGCGGTGATCAACAAGCGCGCCGGCGGCATGGGGCTGATCTCCGGCCGCAAGGCCTTCCAGAAGCCGCTGAAGGAGGGCGTGGCGCTGCTCAACGCCATCCAGGACGTCTACCTGTCCAAGGACGTCACCATCGCCTGATCGGTAACCGCCCGCCGGCCAGGCCGGCGGGCGCGTTTTGCGGGCATAAAAAAACCGGTTCGACAATTGGGGGGGGATGGGTCGAACCGGCCATAAAAACACGCTTTGCTGCTGTCTGATTCCCTGGCTAATGCCTCTGCTCAATAAGACCGCTCGATAGCGCTACGGTTCCCGCAGTTCATCACCTCCCGTCTCGCTGTCCGTGAAACGAGATGGGGACGGTTCACGAAGTTTCAAGGCGGAAGAAGGAAAAATTTTCCCCACTAGCCGCTCAGCGCTCGGTGGCATCATCGATGGCCCGGCCGGTGTCCTCGGCGGCCCGATCCGCCCGCTCCCCAGCACGCTCGAGCGGCCCTTCCTGCTCACAGCCGACCAGCCCGCTGACCCCCAACCCTAAGAGCACCAGCATCAGTAATCCGCGCATTCCCGGCCTCCTTTCGGCACCCGTTGTCCCTTCCTCCTTTATCTGCGGGCCGAACGCCGCCATTCAAAAGCCGCAGGGCAGAGCGGGAGCAGAATGGACGCGGTCATGCATGGCTATCCCTTTCCACGGCGGATGCTGGCTGCCGATGGCACCGAACGCACCGTCGGCATCGAGCTCGAGTTCGCCGGCCTCGAGCTGGAGGACATCGCCCGGATCGTGATCGAGCTCTACGGCGGCCACCTGGTGCCCGTCAGTCGCTTCGAATGCCGGGCGGCGGACACCGCCCTCGGCACCTTTCGCATCGAGATCGACCTCATGCCGCTCAAGCGGCGCAGCCATCTGCGGCTGCTGGATCGTCTCGGCCTGGAGCTGGAGCCGGAGTCGCTGCGCCACGCCGAGGACGTGCTGGCGCGGGTGGCAGGAACGCTGATTCCGCACGAGATCGCCAGCCCGCCACTGGCCATGCACCTGCTGCCATGCCTGGAGCGGCTTCGCGCTCGCCTGCAGGCCGCCCACGCCCGCGGCACCAAGGCCTTGCCGCACTATGCCTTTGGGCTGCAGTTCAATCCGGAGATTCCGGCCAGGGACGCGACCACCATCCTCAACTATCTGCGCGCCTTTTTGTTGCTGGCGGACTGGCTGGAGCAGCAGGGCCGCATCGCCCTGGCGCGCCGCCTGTCGAGCTTCATCAGTGCCTTTCCCCTGGCCTATGCCCGTAGCGTGCTACAGCCGGACTATGCCCCCGGGCTCGGCCAGCTGATCGACGACTACGCCCTCGCCAACCCGACCCGCAACCGTCCCCTCGATCTGCTGCCCCTGTTCGCCTATCTGGCTCCCGCCCGGCTGCGGCGCGAGCTGGCCGAGAACCGCATCAAGATCAATCCGCGCCCGACCCTCCACTATCGTCTGCCCAATTGCCTGATCGACGAGCCCGACTGGACCCTGGCGCGGGAATGGGCCGGCTGGGTCGCGGTCGACAATCTGGCGCAGTCGCCCGGGAAGATCGCGGCCATGAGCGAGGACTTCTTGGCGCGGCGCGGGCATGTCATGGTCGGCTATGACGAGTCCTGGGCGCAGCGAGTGGCGCAGGAGTGGCTGCAGGCCATCATCGACCCGTCATCGGCGTAACCGGCCCCGACCGCGGCGGCCTGGCGGCCTGGTGGTTCACGCGGCTGGCGCTTTGGCGCGCTGGCGCCACGGCGGTGCGGATCACGCCCGGCCGTCCCCAGCCCCTGCAGGGGCTGGACGGACTGGTCATCGGTGGCGGCGCCGACATCGATCCCGCGCTCTACGGCGATGCAAGCAGCCTGCCGCAAAGCTCGCTCAAGCAGCAGGAGCGCAATCTGGCCCGCTGGCTGCTGTCGCTGCTGCTGTTCCCCCTGATTTATCTGGCCCGCCGCATCCTCAGCACCATGACCCATCCGCCCGGCGGCGACCCCGACCGCGACCGCCTGGAGACTGCGCTGCTGCGCGAAGCCTTGCAGCACGGACTGCCGGTGCTAGGCATCTGCCGCGGCGCCCAGCTGCTCAACGTGGTCTGTGGCGGCTCGCTGCACCGGGATCTGGCGGATTTCTACGTGGAAGCGCCGCAGCTGCGCACCATCTGGCCGGAGAAGCTGATTTGCATCGAAGCCGGCACTCGCCTTGCCGCCATCCTCGACTGCAGCGCCTGCCGGGTCAACTCGCTGCACAGCCATGCCGTCAACGCGCTGGCGCCCGAGCTGCGCTTCGCGGCCCGCGAACCCAACGGCGTGGTGCAGGCCATCGAGCACCGGCGGCTGCCGTTCGCCATCGGCGTGCAGTGGCACCCGGAATACCTGCCTCAGCGCCACGAGCAGCAGAACCTGTTCCGGGCCCTGGCGAAGCAAGCGCGCGTCTGCATGGCATCATGAATTCGATACATAAAGACCAGAGCTTGCCCGTGGCATAATTCACGGTCACCTTGTCCATCCACTCCTTGGTTCAAGTTCGAGCGCACCATGACCGACCGCATTGCCCTCCTCAAGGCCGAGCTCTCCCGCCGCATCCTCGTCCTCGATGGCGCCATGGGCACCATGATCCAGTCCTACAGGCTGACCGAGGCCGATTTCCGCAACCAGCGGCTGCAGCACCACGAGCGCGACCTCAAGGGCAACAACGACCTGCTGGCGCTGACCCGGCCGGACGTGCTCAGGGACATCCACCGGGCCTACCTCGAGGCCGGCGCGGACATCATCTGCACCAATACCTTTGGCGCTAACCCGATCTCGCAGGCCGACTACGGCCTGGCCGACTGGACTTACGAACTGAACCTGGAATCGGCCCGCATCGCGCGGGCCGTGGCCGACGAGGTCGAGCGCGACAGCGGCCGGCTGCGCTTCGTCGCCGGTTCCATAGGACCGACTACCCGCACCGCCTCCATCTCCCCCGACGTCAGCGACCCCGGCTTTCGCAACGTGACCTTCGACCAGCTGCGGGAGGGCTACTACGAGCAGGCACGCGGCCTGCTCGACGGCGGCTGCGATCTGCTGCTGCTGGAGACCATCACCGATACCCTTAACGCCAAGGCTGCCATCTTCGCCATCGAGCAGCTGTTCGAGGAGCGCGGCCAGCGCGTGCCGCTGATGATCTCGGGCACCATCGTCGACGCTTCCGGCCGCACGCTGTCCGGCCAGACCACCGAAGCGTTCTGGAACTCCATCCGTCACGCCCGACCGCTCTCGGTCGGCCTCAACTGCGCCCTGGGGGCGGAGCAGATGCGCCCCTTCGTGCAGGAGATCAGCCGGGTCGCCGATACCTTCGTCGCCGTTTACCCCAACGCCGGTCTGCCCAACGAGATGGGCGAGTACGACCAGAGTCCGGCGCACATGGCGCGCTGGATCCGCAACTTCGCCGAGGATGGCCTGGTCAACATCGTCGGTGGCTGCTGCGGCACCACCCCGGAGCACATCCGCACCATGGCCGAGGCGGTCGCCGGCCTGCCACCGCGCGCCATCCCTGAGCACCCGATCGAGCTGCGGCTGTCAGGCCTCGAGCCCTGCAACATCGGCGCCGACTCGCTGTTCGTCAACATCGGCGAGCGCACCAACGTCACCGGCTCGGCGCGCTTCCGCCGCCTGATCAAGGAGGGCAACTATGCCGAGGCGCTCGCGGTGGCGCGCGAGCAGGTGGAGAACGGCGCCCAGATCATCGACGTCAACTTCGATGAAGGCATGCTCGACTCCAAGCAGGCCATGGTGACCTTCCTCAACCTGCTGGCGGCCGAGCCCGACATCGCCCGGGTGCCGATCATGATCGACTCCTCCAAGTGGGAGGTCATCGAGGCCGGCCTCAAGTGCATCCAGGGCAAGGGCATCGTCAATTCGATCTCGCTGAAGGAAGGCGAGGCAGCTTTCATCGAGCAGGCCAGGCTGTGCCGCCGCTACGGCGCCGCCGTCGTGGTCATGGCCTTCGACGAGCAGGGCCAAGCCGACACCCTGGAGCGCCGCATCGAGATCTGCACCCGCGCCTACCGCATCCTCACCGAGCAGGTCGGCTTTCCGGCCGAGGACATCATCTTCGATCCCAACATCTTCGCCGTCGCCACCGGGCTGGAGGAGCACAACAACTACGCTGTCGATTTCATCGCGGCAATACGCCACATCAAGGCCAACCTGCCGCACGCCCGCACCTCGGGCGGCCTGTCCAACCTGTCGTTCTCGTTCCGCGGCAACGAGCCGGTGCGGGAGGCCATGCACTCGGTGTTCCTCTACCACGCCATCAAGGCCGGGCTGGACATGGCCATCGTCAACGCCGGCCAGATCGGAGTCTACGACCAAATCGACCCCGAGCTGCGGGAGCGGGTCGAGGACGTCATCCTCAACCGCCGGCCGGACGCCACCGAGCGCCTGCTCGAGATCGCTGAGCGCTACCGCGGCCAGGGCGGCAGCGAGCAGCGCAAGAGCGAGGACTTGTCCTGGCGGCAGCTGCCGGTGGCCAAACGCCTGGAGCACGCGCTGGTGAATGGCATCGATCAGTACGTCATCGAGGACACCGAGGAGGCCCGCCAGCAGTACGCCCATCCCATCGAGGTCATCGAAGGGCCGCTGATGGACGGCATGAATGTGGTCGGCGATCTGTTCGGTGCCGGCAAGATGTTTCTGCCCCAAGTGGTCAAGTCGGCCCGGGTGATGAAGAAGGCGGTGGCCTACCTCACCCCCTTCATCGAAGCGCTCAAGACCGCCGACACCCGCCCCAACGGCCGCCTCGTGCTCGCCACCGTCAAGGGCGACGTGCACGATATCGGCAAGCACATCGTCGGCGTGGTCCTGCAGTGCAACAACTTCGAGCTCATCGATCTCGGCCTCATCGTGCCGGCGGAAAAACTCATGGCCACCGCCCGCGC
>Ga0079224_100011813_pt1 | contig 12054 bp, 9 predicted proteins | sample Stecom2015_FD_80414 | JGI IMG/M metagenome (GOLD analysis project Ga0079224, IMG submission 80414) | Agricultural soil microbial communities from Utah to study Nitrogen management - Steer compost 2015 | ecosystem: Environmental > Terrestrial > Soil > Agricultural land | place: USA: Utah... | reverse complement strand
GGATCTACTGTCAGGATCTCCGGGAGATGGTTGCTCAGGTATAACATTTCGCTTCCATCAGACAGCAAAAGATTAAACCCATGGTAGGCTTCCTTTTTTTGTTCAACGCGGCGGAGGTATTCCAGGGGGCTTTCCTCATTTTCCAAAAAATCCTTTACCAGGTTCCCCCTGGTCAGCCGGAGTTGCCCCCTTTCTTCGCCTGTCCTGTAGTTGGTCAAAGCGGCAAATTTGCCCTTTGGATGGATTCCCATCCAGGTACCACCCCTTTGCAGGTCCTTGCCCGCGTAAAAACCCTGAGGCCATAAGTGAAGCGAAGCACTATTTCTCTTAAAGTATTCATCTCTGTTGGCTACTAGAATCAATTTATATCTAGGATGATCAAGCCAGTTAAACGATATCAAACACATAGTGCGGCAAAATACTCATTGCAAATAAATTTCAGACTACCGTTTCTATAAATAAAAAAAACCGTCTATCCTCTTGCATCTACGAAGATCGTCGTATATATTTGCTACGAAATGATTCGTATGATATGAAAGTGAAACCTACGGAGGCGGAGTTGGAGATTTTGCTCATTCTATGGCAGTTGAAGAAAGCCAGCGTGCGTCAGATACATGAAGAGCTGGCGAAGACAAAAGACACAGGCTATACCACCACCCTGAAGATGCTTCAAATCATGCATGGCAAAGGGCTGGTAAAAAGGGATGAGCAAAAGCGAAGCCATATTTATAGCCCCGCCGTCACGGAGAAGGATACGCAACAATCCCTGTTACAGGGATTTCTGTCTGCCACTTTTGGCGGGTCTGCCAAAAACCTAGTAATGCAGGCTTTGGGGCAGGGTAAGCCTTCAAAAGCGGAAATTGATGAAATAAGAGCATTCCTGGATCAACTTGAAAACGAAGACTAATCATGGAGTTTACCCAATTGTTGTTCGGTGACAGGTATCTGACCGCCATGGGCTGGACTTTGCTCCACTCGGTGTGGCAGATTGCCCTGATCAGTGGCCTTTTGTGGGCATTTCTTTTCTTCGCCCCCAAAAAGGCCTCTCAGTTACGTTATGCAGCGGCTGTTTCCGCCCTTGTTCTGATTCTTGTGGCCAGTAGCTGGACATTCCTGCTGCAGTTGAGCCAGGTGGAGCATTCCCTCCCTCAAAGCGGCTGGGAACCGGGAGTTCTTGGGAGGACATTGCCGGTGCCCGGAGCTCCGGTCCTGGGTTCTGACTGGGTCTGGGAAAAGGCTTTTTCAACACTTCCCTGGACTGCCAAAGTGGAAAATTTTCTGCCCTACCTGGTAAATCTGTGGGGATTGGGGGCTGCTTTTTTCCTGGTCCGGTTATCGGGCAGTCTATATGACCTGCAAAAAATCCACAGCAAACACCGGGAATCCGTATCACAACGCCTGCTCCAAAAGGTAGAAAGCTTGTCCGCCGCCATGGGAATCTACCGGAAGGTTCAGGTATTGAAAAGCGGCCTTGTAAACAGCCCCGTCACTTACGGTTTTCTAAAGCCGGTGATCCTGCTTCCGGCCGGCATCGCATTTTCGCTGACTCCCGCACAACTGGAAGCCATCCTGGCGCATGAACTGGCCCATATCAGGAGAAACGATTACCTGATCAACCTGTTCCAGTCGGCTCTGGAAGTAATGTTCTTTTTCCATCCCTGTTTTTGGTGGATCAGTCGTAGGATCAATGAGGAAAGGGAAAATGCGGCCGACGACCTGGCCCTGACCGCCGGAATATGTCCAAAAGACCTGGCTTACGGCTTGGCAGCAATTGCAAACAACGATGACACTGCCGTTCCCGCTATGGCCCTTGCCTCATCCGGGCGTCATAATACAATCCTGCGACGTATCAAAAGAATGTTGGGAAGGGATACTGCGAAGTCTCCTTTGCCTCCCCTTATTCCCCTCACCCTGCTTATTGCCTTGGTTACCGTCGCGTCATTGATGGTTGGCGCTCAGGACCAGCGTCCCGAGGCGCGGGAGCCGATCCACCTTGCCGCGATATCCAAAGGTATATTCCCCACGCCTCTACAATCCATCGAGGAGGATACTGTACCGGCAACGGAAGCTCCCGTGATGCCTTCACTGGAGCTGCCACCGGCTCCGCCATTGGAGGAATTGCCCACGCCGCCTCCTCCGGCCATGCCTGGAGATTTTCCTGATTTTCCCGAGCTGGATCTGGGGCAACAGGCAGACAGCCTTGCCCGCATCGCCAGGGAAATGGAGGAACTTGGGGGCAATCATTCCCCTGAAGCCCGGGAGCGGGAAAAGATCCTGCAGGATGCCCTGAACAAAGTCCAGGCAAATATCGAGCATATCACTTCGGGATTTAACAAAAACGTAGCCCTCTGGCATCAAAAGCATGGGGAACATTTGAAAAAATACGAGGAAGAAATAAAAGCCTGGGCCTCACGGTTGAAGGAACAGCAACAATCCTGGGAATCTGATTTCGCGCCAAAGATGAAGGAATTTGAGGAAAAGATGAAGCAGTGGCAATTGGAAAGCAAGCCGAAATTGGAGGAGTTTGAGGAAAAAATGAAGAATTGGGAAGAGGAAAACGCTCCGAGGCTAAAAGAACTCAAAAAAGAATTGGAAATACGGTGGCAGGAAGAAAAGAAAGAACTTGAGCAACAGGAGTCCGGTCCATCGAGCTTTCTGAATCTCAACAGGTACCTGGATACGGGTAAGAATGCTCACTGCTAGACCATAAAACAAAAAGCAGCCTGATCTGGCTGCTTTTTTAATTTGCCGTTGACAACAAATAATTTTTAAAGTCCCCATAATTGTTTTCCATACGGATCACCTTCTTCTGTCCGTCCAGGAAAGCCGAAAGTTTTTCCGGCAGGGGCAATGGCTCTCCCAACGCTTCTTCAACCACCTTGCCGAATTTTCCCGGGTGGGCAGTCTCTAAAAAAACACCGTTGAAGCCGGGATAAGCCTTTTGGAAGTCCTTCAATCCAAGGTAAGCCACTGCACCATGGGGATCCAGGACATAACCCGTGTCCCCTCTTACCCTGTGGATGCTGGCAGATGTTTGTTCGTCTGAATAAGCGTATCCTTTGACCCTGTCCCTCAACTGCACTTCATCCCCCTGGAACAAGGCCAATAGTCTGTAAAAATTACTTGGATTACCCACATCCATACTGTTGCTGATGGTGGGAATAGACGGACGGGATTGAAAGGTACTTCCGTTCAGGTAGTTGGTGACCACATCGTTGGCATTGGTCGCGGCCACAAAATAGTCGATATTGAGGCCCATCCTTTCGGCCAGAATTCCGGCCGCCAGATTGCCAAAATTTCCACTGGGAACGGAAAAGACCGTTTTCTTGCCGTCGCGTGGAAGTTGGGCAAAAGCGTAAAAATAGTAGAGGCATTGCGGAATCCACCGGGCAATGTTTATGGAATTTGCTGAGGTTAAAATCATTTGGTCCTTAAGCTCCCCGTCCAGAAAGGCCTTTTTGACCATGGCCTGGCAATCATCAAATACCCCGTTCACTTCTATGGCAGAAATATTTTCTCCCAATGTGGTAAATTGTTTTTCCTGCAGTTCGCTGACCTTGCCTGCCGGATAAAGAATGACCACCTCCACGCCGGGAACCTTGTAAAAACCATTGGCCACGGCACTTCCCGTATCACCGGAAGTAGCCACCAGTACCTTTACTTTTTGACGGTCCAGCAAAAGGCTCATTACCTTTGAGCAAAACCTGGCCCCAAAGTCTTTGAAGGCCATGGTGGGACCATGAAACAGTTCAAGGGCAAATACCGCTTCTTCAATTTGAACCAGCGGAGCGTCAAATTGAAGGGTATGTTCTACCAGACCGTTGATTTCCTCAGGGGTGAGATCTTCCGAGAAAAACGTACCGATTACCTCGCGGCCGATTTCCTGGAAGGAGAGCCCGTGGATTCCATTCAGAAAACCGGCGGACATACTGGGTATCCTTTCGGGCATATACAAGCCCTGGTCAGGCGCCAGTCCTTGTATCACTGCTTCCTTAAGTGAAACTTTATGTTCGAGGTTGTTGGTGCTGTAGAATCTCATGGAGGTGCCTAATGTGGGTAGTGGGTATTGAGTATTGCGTATTGAATCGGGCTGCAGACGCTGGTTTTATTGACGGCTTGATTTTATATTACAAATGCGCCCCGCGAATTGATGGAGGACACAAAGAGGTCGACGGGAAGGCCCATTTGGTCATAGACTTTTTTGCCCACACGGCCGGCTTCCCGGGCAATGGATTCACTGGGAGAAAGAACAAATATAGCCGGACCAGAACCTGAAATACCACAACCCAATGCACCAACACCTTTTACGCCGGTTTTTACCTCATCAAACCCAGGTATCAGTACCGCACGGGAAGGCTCGGCCAACACGTCGTTCAGGGAACGGCTGATCAACGCCATATCCTCCATAAAGAGGCCCGCCACCAGTCCGGCAATATTTCCCGACTGAATAATCGCGTCCTTTAAGGAAACGTTATTTTTCAACACGCTTCTTGAATCCGCGGTATTCAGTTCCAGATGTGGATGCAAAATGGTACAGTATAACCCTGAGGGAACATTGAGGCTGATCACATCCAGGGGATCATAACCCCGGACCAGCACAAAACCCCCCAACAAAGCGGGCGCCACATTGTCCGCATGGGCCGCACCACAGGCGATGGCTTCAGCTTCCATTGCAAACGGAAGCAGGCCGTCCTTATCGTAGGGATTGCCCAAAAGTTCGTTGGCGGCCACCAGGGCTGCGACGGCGCTGGCGGCGCTGGATCCCATCCCGCTGCCCAAAGGTAGTCCCTTGACCAGTTCAACCTCAAGGCCGCCTTGAAAGTCCTGATGGGCAAGCATGGCCTGGATGGCCACGGTACATGTATTTTTGTTTGTATCGTAAGGCAATCTTCCCTGGTCCCCTTCAATGCGGGATACTTTCAATCCCGGAACATCTGAAAAACTGACGCTCACCTTATCACCTATCCCTTCCACCGCAAAACCCAGTATGTCAAACCCGCAGGAGACATTGGCCACGGTGGCAGGCGCGAATGCTGTTACTTTTTTCATCTTGAATAATTTCCTAACCTGATAATATCAGCAAATACCCCTGCTGCTGTCACGTCTGCCCCGGCTCCCGGGCCCCGTATAATCATTGGGAATTCATGATACCGTTCTGTCGTAAACAGGATCATGTTGTCGCTGCCGCCAAGGGAGTAAAAGGGGTGCGAACTGTCCACGGAGTTTAGCCCCACCCGGGCTTTTCCATTTTCCAGCACTGCCATAAAGCGCAGTTTTTCCCCTTTGCTTTTGGCTTCATCCAATAACTCCTGGAAATAACCGTCATGCTGCTTAAGTTGTTCCAAAAACTCATCCACAGATTCTGCGTTGGCAGCTTCTTCGGGCACCATGCTTTGTACCGATATATCCTCAAAGTGGAGTTGCTGCTCTGCTTCCCTGCCCAGGATAAGGATTTTTCTGGCCACGTCCATTCCGCTTAGATCCTCACGGGGATCGGGTTCTGTGTATCCCTTTTCCTTGGCATTGGATACCACTTTGCTAAAGGGTGTACCCTTTTCCAATTCACTGAAGATATAGTTCATGGAACCGCTCAACACGCCTTCGATGCGGATGACCTTGTCCCCACTCACGATCAGGTCCTGGAGGGTGCTGATCACCGGAAGCCCTGCGGCTACATTGGTTTCATACAAAAACTTTATGTTGCGCTGGCTTGACAGATCCTTCAGTTGCTGGTATTTGCTGAGCGAACCGGAATTGGCTTTTTTGTTGGGCGTAACAATGGCAACCTTGGCTTCCAGGATCTCCTGATACCTGTCCGAAACCTCCTGACTGGCCGTGCAGTCCACGAATACGGAATTGGAAAAATTCATGCTGGACATGGTGCCGAGGAACTGATCCAAATCCATGGGTTGGTCTTTTTCGGAGGGAGGGACGAAATTTGCCAGGTCAAAACCGTCTTCATCAAAAGCCATATACCTGGAGTTTGCCATGCCGTGTATTTTTATCTCCAGCAAGTTGTTGCTCAAAAGCTTCTCCTGCTGGGTCTCAATCATGCGGACCAGGGTCTTTCCGATCAGCCCTACACCGACCAAAAATAGGTGCAATACCCGGTGGTCCGAAAGGAAGAAAGCTTCATGCAGTGCGTTGAGGCCTTTTTGAAGGTCAAATTGGGAAATGACCGCGGATATGTTAAGCTCAGAGCTTCCCTGGGCAATGGCGGAGACGTTAATGTTGTTTCTTCCAAAAGACTGGAACAGACGCCCGCTGGCGCCGGGATACTGCTTCATGTTTTCCCCTACAATGGCAATAATGGCCATTTCGGGAACGACGACCACGGGATCCATTTCCCCGGACTTGATTTCGTAATAAAACTCCTGTCCGATAACTTCCTTGGCGTGCATTACCTCCGAGGATTTTATGGCGATACAGATGCTGTGTTCTGAAGATGCCTGGCTGATCAAAATTACATTCACACCCGCCTTGGCCAGCGTGCCGAATACCCTGCCGCTCACCCCAATCACTTCCACCAGACCTGGACCCTGGATATTCAGCAGAGAGATGTCCGCCAGAGAAGATATTCCCTTAATTAATTTTCCCTCTCCTGACTTTTCACAGATCAGCGTGCCCGGATGCTCTGGATCAAAAGTGTTTTTGATATGAATGGGGATCCGCTTCATCATTGCCGGCTGCATGGTAGCCGGGAAGACGACTTTTGCTCCAAAATGGGACAGTTCCATGGCTTCACTATAGCTAAGCTGGGGAATGGTGATGGCCGAATATACCAATTTGGGATCCGCGGTCATTACTCCGGGCACATCGGTCCAGATTTCAAGCAGCTCCGCTTCCAAAGCAGCAGCAAGAATTGCCGCCGTATAGTCGGAGCCGCTTCTGCCCAGGGTAGTGGTTTCCCCGTTGTCGGTGGAGCCTATAAAGCCTGTGATGACTTTTAGGCCTATGTTGCTTTTGAAATATTCCGTGATCAAGGCATTGGTTACCTGAAAATTTACCTTGGCATGGCCAAATCGGTCATTGGTTCGGATCACTTCCCGGGCGTCCAAAAAGACTGCCCCCAGGTCCTTCAACAGTTCGGAAAGAATATAAGCGGAAATCCTTTCGCCAAAGCTTACCACATAGTCGGAGGTCTGGGCGGAGCATTCCTTGATTAAAAAAATGCCGTGCAACAGGTCCTCCAGTTCGTTGAACCTGATTTTGACATAGGTAAGCACCGGAGATTGCTTTTGGACCGGGATCAATTCCTTGACCAGCGAAAAATGCCTTTTCTCCAGGTCCCTCAACAGGGAATGGTATTGCTTGTCATTGTATTTGGCCAGTTGCGAACAGGTCAGCAAATCCTCCGTCACTCCCCGGAAAGCGGAGAATACTACAGCAAGTTCATCATGTTCAGCTTTTTGCTTAATAATGGAAATAACCTGTTTTACCGATTCAGCATCGGCTATAGATGAGCCACCAAACTTTATTATTTTCATGAATATGATATTGAATGGTTTAAATAAGAGAAAAATTCCCAAGAGGGAGTACTGTTGTTGGAAAGGGTAGAATCTTGCACGGGACTACCCCGTAATGAGGGCGCGATCCGTAGTAGCTGTTCCCATTGAAAAAAATACGCAGGTTCCTCCATGAAACAATTCATTAGTCGGACAAATCGGTTTATTTTTTACTGCGTCACCCATGCTCTTAAATTTCAAACAGCAATCTTAAGGACAAATTAGCTTTATCACAAGTTTTTGCCCGGAATTGTTGAGGAATATAACACCGCAAGTGCCAAAGAAAAAGGAGGTTAGTAAAAGTTAATTTCAAATAACCTCCATTTCACTTACACACACATAAAAATTTTAGCATAAAAAGTTGCTTAATCACCCTTAACAAATGTACAAAACTTTATACTTATAAACCAAACATACAAACAAGGTATTTTATAGTTTTATAAAGAAATAATTATATGGTTTTTTCATCGTGAAGCACAACAAAAGGGTATTAAACAAGCCCTGTTTTCGGGTTTATTTTGCACCTGTCGCCCCGATATAAGCCCATTCGAGACAAAGTTTAATATAAGGCCAGTTTTTGACAAGATAAAATTATTGCTTATAATTTTCCTGAAGCGATTCCTTAATTTTGGTTTTTACGTCCCTCACCCGTATCCAGTTCATGCAGGCAAAATCCCCGCGGTAACAGGGCCGGTTGCCAAATACAGAACATGGCCGGCAAGCTAAAACGGCCGGATCAATTTCTACTTTTAATCCACTGCTAACCCCCAAAGGTTCAAACCCCGCATAGGAATGTGTCTGGCCCCAAACAGACACGACCGGCGTCCCTACCAATGAGGCCAAATGCATGTTGGCGCTGTCCATGGTCACCATCAGGTCCAGCCTTTGCATCAAGGCCAGTTCATGATTTAGGGGGAGCCGTCCAGCCAGGGAATGTATATTGGCATCCTGTGCCGCCATGCTCCCGAGACGGCTGGCTTCCTCCTTTCCTCCCCCAAAAAGAAATACGATATATCCTTCCAAAGCCAGTTCCAGGGCAAGTTGGGCTGACCTGTTTTCCGGCCAGGTCTTCCACTTGTGCCTTGCAAAAGGGGCAATTCCGATCCAGATTTTATTTTTGGGAAATATCGACCGTTCTTCCAGAAACGCTAAAGGAAATTCCCTGCCATCGATCCAGGGCCCGTTTTCCAGGGTTAATGGAAAGCCGGCCCGGTCAAATACATCAGCGTATCTTTGGTAAGAGGGCTTTAACCTTTTAAAGACTTTTTGATGCTGTCTGGTGATTGCTTTTTTTTCGGATCGCCCTTTGTCAATGGTAAACACCGGCGTTCCGGCAGCTTTAAAGTAAGCGCCAAGGATCCAACTTCTAATTACGGCGTGCAGGTCCAAAACGGCGTCGAAGGGACCTGTCTTCCTTAGCTTCGCGTACAGTCGGGTAATTCCCCAGAAGCCACGGTATTCCGATTTAAAATCGACTGAAAGAAAATCGAACCTGGGCAGGTTTTCAAAAAAGGGGGAGAAATTCTTTTGGGAAAGCAGGGTGATCTTCAGGTCGGGATAGGTGGCCAGGGCAGCCTTTATGACGGGTACAGTCAGCGCCACATCTCCCATTGCCGAGTTTCTGATGATCAAAAGGTGCTTCATTTGACACCCTTGTATAGCACAGGGTTCATCGCAGGATCATTGTACATTTTCATTTGTCTATACACCTTCATCAGCCTGTTGCCGGCTTGGATGTCTTGCAGCAGCTCTGTGATGGCCTGGGTAAGGTCTTTTCTCTGGACTAGCAGGACATCTAGCTTACGTAAGGCAGACTGCCGTTGGGCCTCCTCGGTGTCGGTTCTGTCAGCCTGTTCCTGCATATGGTAAATCTTCAGTGCAAGAATGGAAAGGCGGTCAATGGCCCAGGCGGGGCTTTCGGTGTTGATCCTGGCATCTTCCTTAAAAACAACCTCCCTTACCTGTTCAACAAAAAAATCATCGATGCTTTCCACCTTGTCCGTCCTGTCCTGATTGGAGGAGTCGATCCGACGTTTTATTTCCAATGCCTTGACAGGATTGATCTCCGGGTCGCGGATTAGGTCTTCCAGATGCCACTGTACCGCATCTATCCAACATTTGTGGTACAAAAGATAAGACAGTGAACCCTTTTCAAAAGGGTTCACCATCACCTGGTCCACATCATCGTGGACATGATAGTCTTTGATCACCTGGTCAAAAATCGCGTTCATCGCGCTAACATCCACCATGCCGTTTCCTCACTTTAATTTTTGAAGGGCATCCTTAATCCTGGCGAGCGCTTCCACCAATTCCTCATCAGAGGCGGCGTAGGACAGCCTCACACAATTGGGTGCGCCAAAAGCCATCCCGGTGACCAGGGAAACATTCGCTTCGTCGAGGAGATAGAGGCACAAGTCATCCGCATTTTCTATTTTTTGAGCGCCGGCAGACTTCCCGAAGAAAGAGGAAACATCCGGGAAGAAGTAAAAGGCACCTTCAGGCACATGGGTTTTGATGCCGGGAATATTTTGCAGCAATCCCAGTACCAGATCCCTTCTTCTGCGATAGGCCTCAGCCATTTCCTTTGTAGGACCCTGATCCCCGTTGATCCCAGCCAAGGCGGCCCGTTGGGCGATGCCTGTGCCGCCGGATGTGAACTGGCCCTGAATTTTTTCACAGGCTTTGGCAATAAACAAAGGTGCACATATATATCCTACCCGCCATCCGGTCATCGCATATCCTTTGGAAAAACCATTTACTGTGATGGTCCTTTCAAACATCCCCTCCAGGGAACCAATGCTCACATGCTGGCCCGTAAAGTTGATGTATTCATAAATTTCATCCGCGACTACCAACAAATCCTTTTTCCTTTTGACCACTTCGGCAATTTCTTCCAGCTCTTCCCGGCTGAAGACTGAGCCGGTGGGATTGCAGGGCGAGGAATAAATAATGGCCTTTGTCCGCTCCGTCAGCGCTTCTTCCAATTGGCTGGCAGTGGCCTTAAAGTTATTCTCCAGGGTACCTTCTATCAATACCGGCACGCCGCCTGCTAGTTTAATGATCTCTGCGTAACTCACCCAGTAAGGGGAGTAAATGACCACTTCGTCCCCTTCATTGATGATACACATGAAAATATTGGCAATGGAATGTTTTGCTCCCGTAGAGAGGACAATGTTTTCTGCTTTGGCCTCCTGGATATTGTTTACATCCCGGAGCTTTTTAGCGATCGCCTCCCGTACATCCTGATAACCTGCTACCGGCGAATAAGAAAAGTATTTTCCCTCATCAATAACCGCTTTGGCAGCTTCCTGAATATGTTTGGGGGTTTTGAAGTCGGGCTCGCCAAGACTCAAGCTTATAATATCCTTTCCCTGTTGTTTTAGTTCCCTGGATTTTTTTGCCATCGCCAGCGTTGCTGACTCTTCCATATTGTTTATACGGTCTGATAAGATATGGTTCATGATTATCAAGAATTTTTAAGACTGCCAAAATTACGGAATATGACGGTTAATACTAAGCCTTTACCATATTTAGCGCCTAAAAATTGTACAGTTCGCAACAAACTAAAAAAATGAGGAAAACGTTATCCAATCATGATAGAAAGAAGTGCTTTTTACCTGATCTTCCTGTTGGTTTTTAGCCAATCCGGCTTTGCACAGGAACAGCTGGAAGAAAAATCAGATCCCGACTCTTCAGGGGTTGTAAACAACGTCCTGGTGCCGACTTCCACGCCGGTACTTTTGTTCAGCACCCTGGAAGACAAAGAACCCTCGAAAAAAGAGCGGAAAAAGAAGAAAAAAAACAAACGGAAAAAAATTTACTTTGGGGAGAGGACCCAAAGAAGCATGATCAAGGAGTCTTTCCGGGACCAGACCCAAACCCAGTTGTTTCATTACACCAGCAGCAAGCAGGTGGTGGACCCGTATATCCGGGATATCTATTGGTATGACAGGAAGGAGCGGGTGATCAGGACGAAGAATTTTGATCCGTCCCGGGGTTATCTGCTTCACGGGCCTTACGAGAAGCGGGTGGATGACGCGGTGGTTGAATCCGGTATGTATTATTATGGTACCAAGCACGGCAGGTGGATGAGCTTCAACACCAAAAACATTTTGCTGGATAAATCACACTTTTATGAAGGCTGGCCCAAAGCCTCCAGGGTTACTTATTATAACCGTGCGGACCAACAAATTGAAAAAATTACCCCGGTGGAGTACGATCTGGAAGAGGGAAATTTTTATCATTTTTTTGAAAGCGGTCAGGTGGCGGTAACCGGAGAATACAAGTTTGGTGAGAAAATAGGGCTCTGGACCGAGTACTGGGAGGACACGGGAGATAAAGTTGTACGGAAAAGAGAAATACAATACCAGGAACAGCCCTTTACCAAAGGATTCCGTCCCTATATTCGGGCGGAATGGGACAAGGAAGGGAACCTGGTGTATCGCCGGGATGCCTAAGGGCAATGCGGGATTATGACTCCAATTCCTTAATGGTAAGCCATGCCATTAATCCCGCACCCACCTCCAGGGCGTTTTCGTCTATATCAAAG
>Ga0079224_100011812_pt1 | contig 12054 bp, 8 predicted proteins | sample Stecom2015_FD_80414 | JGI IMG/M metagenome (GOLD analysis project Ga0079224, IMG submission 80414) | Agricultural soil microbial communities from Utah to study Nitrogen management - Steer compost 2015 | ecosystem: Environmental > Terrestrial > Soil > Agricultural land | place: USA: Utah... | reverse complement strand
CCTCAAACCATTGGGGTTTCGCTGCCTCTTTTTTGACGAGATAACTGAGGGTGAGATCCTTGAGAGCATCTACCGCGCCGCTGGCGATGATCTTGTCCTTTCCGGAAATCGAAGCGCTAGCGATATCCGTGAGCTCCTCCATTGCTAGCAGAGTCGCGCCTTGGGCAAAGGAGGCTCCCTCCAACGTGGTTTCCGATGTTCCTTGTATCGCAGTGGTCAATGCCTCCGAACGAATGCGACGAATGATATTCATCGGCTCAAGGAACCAGAACACGTAGCCAAAATACGGAACCATGAGCACAATTGCCGCAGTGGTCAAAAGGAGCATAGCGACGAGCGCCGCGCGCGGAACATAGTCATCCCGAAGAGCGACGCTCAGCCAAACTCCGCACACACAGACGACCACGTAGTATCCGATGGTCGTGATGTTCACCCGATCACGCAGGAACATGCGAGTGATCCCCGCAAAGCGGGCCGCCGACAACTGAACCACGATACTTACAACCGTGATGACGATACCCAGAACAGCAGCGACAACCCCAGCCAATGAACTGATGGCATCGGTGATCGCACCAGGACTGAAATTGAGATACCGGGCAAACATGCCGGTAGATGTGGACGAAAGTCGATCCACTAGATAGAAATCAAGGGCGTAGAGCCCCCAGAAGAGTGCCAGCGCGAGGCCTGTGAGAAGTGCTAACGGCGCGAGCCAAAGGCGACCCAGACGCGACGAATGGGGCGAAGTCACCTCTTCATGGTTCCTTGAACCAGCGTCCCATGTAGAGCTCGGCAAACTCGTCAAAGGTTCCGCCCATCATGTCCTCATAGACATCAGGCATATCCTTTGAGTTGTCGCTGAGCACCTTGAAGTTGGGCGAGCGCCAAGCGTTCCACTTGAACTCCGCCATGGGTTCGGCTGCCCCAGGAAGCGTTCCTTCGGCGCCCATCAAGATTGCGGCTCCCATGTACATCGCCTTGGGCTTACCTCCGACAAAGCCGCCGGAAAGACGCTCTCGATGTGAAAAGGTGCGCACCGGGATTTGAAGCTCCGGTGGAGTGACGTTTTCGGCTGTCGCTGGCGGACCAATTTTGAACTCAAGAATGTCCTTGGGAAACGCTGCCTGCAGACGCTTTTGCACCGTTTCAAGGACCCCCTTTTCACGACGCCTGGCCTGCTCACCCAAGAAATACTGCGTTGGCAGGCTTTTTCTGCCCATGTAGTACTTTTTAGATTTTGCCACGATCTGGTCCAGCTTTTCAGGTGCTTGGGGGAAGACCTGCATAAATCTGAGCTGCACTTCTGGGCCGTGAGCCTGGGAATGAGCGAGCAGACCCTGAACGAAAGGGATCAGATCCTTGAGCTTGTCGCTCGCCTGCGCCTCAAAGTTTGCGAAAGCCTTGTTGAACAAAGCCTGACGAGCGGTGGCAATTTCACCGGCAATGAGAGCGTGCGACTTGAAACGCTTGGGTACCTCGTCGAGAGCAGTGAGCGAATCCTTCTTGATCGCCTCGTCGAGCTCTTTCAAGAGAGCAACTCGAAGAGCGTTCTGCACCTCCCCATCGATCTCTAGTCCGGAGTTCTTGGCCTTGAACTCTTCGATTGCGGCCACCGTCCCCAGCGAAACGGCCTCTCCTAGTTCGGCCCGGGGAAGAAGGAGCGTTGTCACCTCTTCTCGCGTTCCACCTCGCTCCAGGTAGGCGCGATAAGCTTCAACGCTGTTCTCGCTAGTGGCGGCGCGATACAGTGCTTTGCGGGAAAGAGAATCGCGAGCCGAGACGATCCCTAGACCGAGGGCCAAGGCAAGGATCACCACTAGCGCGGAAAATACGGGCAAAGGTAAGAGGACTGGACGCAAATAAGCATCCGTCGGCGCGAGGGGATTGGGTACGCCGCTTTCCATGAGAGGACAAAGACGAGCACGTTCAAGGGGCTCAGCCGTCGCAAGTTCCTGCCATCGCTCTCGTCCTGTTTGGAAAGCCGTGACGATTTTAGCGGCAGCCTCCGGGGACATCGCTGGGAAGCTGAACGACCCGGACGGACGCAATCGAACGACCACCTGAGCGCCGTTGGCTGACGCCGACTCAATGTCCGTCACCTCATACTCGATGAGTTTCGAACCGGTCGCATGAACGACGCCCGAGGGAAACAAATAGTAGCCATTTCCGTAGGGAAGCCGCGATACGTACCAGCCGAGCACGTAGGCTCGCAGGGCGCAAAAACACAGAGTCGCCGCAAACGCGACATGGATCGCCTTCTGCGTCAGTGAACTCAGGGCGAACGCGCTGCGAAGATCGCCAAAGCCCACCTCAATAAAGGCTGCCCAAGCGAGTGCGCACGACACCGCGCACCCTGCCCAGATCGTAGCTCCAAAATCTTTCTTGGGCTTGGCCGCCAAAGGCATGGGGGCCGCAATCGCCTGGGACGACTCAATGAACCTATCCTGAATAGATCGAGGGAGACCGTAAAAGTCGTGTTTCCGCATCCGTTACTGCACCAGTGGTGATTTTGGAGTCAACCATGCGAGGGGTCGCTTTCACAAGTGGGCGGGGAAGGACGGGGCAAAAGCGGTCCTTTATCTGTGCTTGGCAGCAACGCGCCTCTGCTGGACGCTGCTCACCTCGGTCCAAGATCGAAGAACGCGACCTCCTCTCAAGGCCCCATCAAGTCGGGTAGAGATCCCTCCAGCTCCTTCAAGTGAAAAAGGTAGGTTTCGGGGTCTGAGGGTGCCTCACTCCCTCCCTCTGCCATCGCTGTTTCACGCCAGGTGAGCTTCTTGAGCCCCCCTGGGTGATGTAGCTGGTGGATGAATTGGAGGGTAGCCAGGGCATCAAAACTCTCATGAAGGCGAGCTCTGCGATGAGCACCGCTCGGGCAATGTGCAAGGTGCGGCTCAAGCCCCGACCAGATCCTCGTTGCCTCCGCTCGCTGAAGTTCGCTCAAATCGTTCAGCGCCTGCCTGGACATGTGATTCTGATCAGCCGCCTGAACCAAGGTGGCGAGCAGCACCTTCAAGGACTGAAACGCCCGCGCGTCGTAAAAGAGCCGAGGCTCAATTCCACTTTTGTCTTGCTCAAGAACCTTAGCAAGAGAAGGCCCTGTCCCGAAGGGCGCACGATGAGACACTCTCGTTTCAATCACCACTTGAGGCCAGCGAAGTCGCCGAAGAGGGGCCAGCTTGGCTAGCTTCGAAAGCAAGTGAAAGTCTTCACCCGCCTGTCGATTGGGAAAGCCCCTGACGCGCGCGTAGTGGGGTAAAGATATCGCCAGGGCGCTACCTAGAGAATGATACGCAAAGGGAGAGCCTGCCCAAGCCAGGCCCAACACGTAGTGCCGAAAGCTCGCTTCGACCTCACACATGCGGGCCTGAATCTGAGCATTCTCCGCCACCGTGTGTGAGTACGGAAACAGGAGCGCGCTTGACCCTGACGCAAGTGAACACGCTTCCAGCGTTTCAAAGTAGTCCAGGGGCAGACGCACGTCGCAGTCGGTGGAGCCCACAAAGCGGCTCTTGAGAGCGCCCTTCGAGTAGAGCAGCAAGGCGATATCGGTTCCCAACTTACGCGCCCGACCTACACCCTCCTTTTTTCGCAATCGAAACGAGGGCTGACACATGTCGACGCTCAGTAAGTCGAGGCCCGGCGCGTCCTCAAAAGAGTGAAGCGTACAGAAGGGCGACCCCAGTTCTTTTGACGCTGTCGCCCGGCTGAAACATGAGTCCAAGAGTTGACGGTTCGCAGCGCTTGCTTCCGCGGGTGCATCGGCACGTTCATTGACCACCAGGATGAGGAGCCTCGGCAACGCTGGGTTTCGATGAGCCTGTTGCTTCACCAAGGTCGAGATGAACTCGTCGCTCTCCGCATAGGCGGGCACAACCAGGGCGCTTTCGTAGTGGCCGAGGACTTTCAAGCGGCGCACCTCGGGTTCGGCATACTTCTCCAGGTATTTGAGAAGTACGGGATCCATGACGCTTCGCTCGCGGGGGGATTCAGTGAACGCGCGCTTCGATCGGCAGCGCTTCGACAACTTCTGCCTCCAGATCAAGAAGCTCTGCGGTGCGGCTCTTGACGCTCTCCTCTGGGGCGAAGATCTTTGCCAAACGAAAGAAGAGAGCGTGGTGGCGGGACTCTGCCCTCGCCAAATCCAGATACATCTCGGACAAAGGATCGCTGGCCGGCAGTGTGTCCGCTACCATCTTCAAGCGCTCGCAGCCTCGCGCTTCAACGACGCCTGCAACAAGCAATGAATCGATCAATCCCGCGTCTCCACCCCTCCGACCCCATTTGCGCAACGAGTCAACGTATTGGTCTCTGTAGTCTGGCGCGAGACGCAAGCCTCTCTCTGCCATCTTGAGATACACACGATGAAAATGCTCCAGCTCTTCACGAGCAAATTCAATCATGGGCACTAAAAGTTCTTCGCGGTCGGGATAGCGCGCCACAAAGGACATTCCCGTAGCGGAAGCCTTGCGTTCACAAGCGGCATGATCGATTAAAAAATCGTCAAAATGAGCAAGGACATGATCAAGCCATTGCTTTTTCGTAGGTACCCGAAGCTCGAACATCAGGCGGCAGCCCATAGCACATCTGACTGAGGCGTCAGGCGCTAAAGCGCCCCCAAGTTGAGCCCTCAGATCCCTGCCACATGAACGATGATGCTTCGCAAATGACGATGGGCGCGGTGTTCCCACACGAAGATCCCTTGCCAAGTCCCCAGCGCCAAGCGACCTTCACTGACAGGAACCGACTCACTCGTGCTGGTGATCGCGCTCTTGGCGTGAGCGGGCATGTCGTCAGGCCCCTCGTCGTCGTGTTCCCACGCCCGCGATTCCGGAGCAACATCGCTCAACCACCGCTCCAGATCTCGAGGAACCGCGGGATCCGCGTTTTCCGTGATCACAAGGCTGGCCGATGTGTGGCGAATGAAGACGGTGCACAGTCCGCACGTCACACCACTCTCCTCAACCACTTGGGCCACCCGTCTGGAAATTGAGGTCAAGGCCCGGGCTTTGGTCGATACCTCAAAAGTCTCTTGATGAACCAGCACCTTGCCCTTATGCGGGCAGGTAGACGAAGATGCAAATCGCGGAGAAGCCTGGTGAGCAAGTCTGAACCCCCACCAAAAGTTGAGCAAAGTCTCGTGAATCCAGAAGGACTGGAGGTCAGGATCAGCCTTCTTTCGTCCCAGATCAACGAGAGGCTCACCCACTACTTCACCGCTTCCATCGGGCGGACACGCCTCTATTGGCTGCTCGCCTCGCTCATTCGGCATCAATCCGTGCGCACCGCCAATGCGATGGCCTTTGATCTATTTCTGGCCCTGGTGCCCATGTTGGGGCTTGCGGGCTGGGCTGCTTCGTTGGTTGTGCTTTCTCAGGATGGTGGACCAAGCGGACTGCAATTCCTGCGTGATCTCTCACCCACCCAGGTGGAAGAACTCATCGGCAAACACTTCGACGCCCTTGCCGCAGCGCATTTGGCCCCCATTGCTGCGCTCGTCGGCTGGTGGCTCGCCTCTTCTGCTTTTGACACCATGATGGGAGTCTTCGAGGAAACTTTCGAGTGTGCACCTCGCTCCTGGCTGCTCAAACGCATCATCAGTCTAGGCCTCGCCCTCCTCGGCATGTTGATCCTTGGCTTCGGTTCAAGCCTCGGTGTCATGACCGCCCTGCTGTTCACACAGAACCTCGGCCTGAAGGCAGAGCCGGGGCCCCTGCTCAACCTTCTTGTCGTGGCAGTCGCGTTGGGGGTCGCTAGCTCGTTCTTGGCGCTGATCTATCGCTATTCGATCCGCCGTCCGGGGCTACGACGCCGCGTCTGGCCGGGTGCATTTGTTGCAACTGGGCTAGGGGCCCTCGCTTCACTCAGCCTCGGCTACTACGCGACCTATCTGGCGCGCTACACTTTGTTCTATGGTGGCTTGGCAGCCATCGTCGTTCTACTACTTTGGCTATGGTTGTGGAGTACGGCCATCCTTCTGGGAGCTGAACTCAACATAGCGATGGAAGACGTGCGACAAGCGCGACTGAGCGTCTACGGGGCTACAGGTGCACCGCTGCTGGAACCGACGCAAACGCCCAGGCCAACCGGAAACCCTGAGGCCGATTGACACACGCCCGCCTCAGGGCACCCTGAATCTTCAGCGGCTGTCGAGCAGATCTTCATGCACCCGGCGCTCGACGAACAAACGAATCCGTGAGCACATTCAGCGGTCTCGGCGCCTGTGCAGGGATCTCCCAATTGTCCGGTGCCAGGCTCGGTACATGATGTCGCCCCATCCGAACGTACAACGACGCAGGCGCGATTGCCCCGACAGGTGCACTCTTGACCTTCAGGACAAGGAAAGGGCTCTGTCAAAGAGCAGCCGTCGATTGGAAGGCAGACAGGTACGTAAATCTCGGGGGCATGCGGCTGCGGCCTCTCGTCGCAAAAGCTGCCGGAGTCACAGGATCGAGCAGTCCCTTCGCAGCAATAGGCACGGCAAACTCCCGATGGTCCTTCTCCAACGCAAGTCAGCCCCGCGGAGCAATCCACCGCCGCGACGCAAGGATCACCGGCAACGCCCGCACCGGTTGGTTCACAACTTCGAGCGACCCCACAAAGCGCTCCCTCACAATCTTCCTGAGCATTGACTCGACAAGCGGAACCCGTTGTTCCCAGCCCACCCGGATCGAAGGAGATGTTTCCCGCGGCCCCGCCGATCAGTTCTCCTGGCCCCCCTGCGGCGCCTCCTGAAGCAAGGGAGCAAGCCATGTCATCATCCGGTAGACAATTCCCCTGAAGCCCACAGAGGCGGTGCATCGTTACCTCGCCGTTTCCGTCTCCTCCACCAAATCCACCCAATCTGATCTCGGTGTTGCCGGGTGGCGTAGGTTGGCCATCGCCATCGCCATCGCCGACAAAGTCGCTGTCGCTGTCGCCAGCGTCACTTGCGGAACATTGTAAAAATCCGATGCTGAGCCAACTCATCATCAAAGCTGGTGTCAGACGGACGCAGGTTCGCGCCCAACTGGGGGTCGTTAAGAAAGAGGGATTCACTACCCTTTGACTTTAGCCCGCCCGGCCAGGGACGCCACCAACGAAGTCTGAGCGGCCCAAATTGTGCTGTCCCCCGATGCCACCTCAGGGAGAATCAGGGATCTTGACGTGACGAAGATCCATATTTCCAGCGGTATCGAAGGCGCGGAGGGTGACAAGAGCCCCGTTAGGGACCGAGAGCACCTTGAGGTCGAGAGAAAATTGCTCCGTCGCTTGATCGAAAATGCCGTCCCTTGGATCAAAAGGGATCCAATGGGGTCGTCCTGCGACCTTCACTTCCAGCCGGCGGAGGGGGCCAATTCCATCGTGGACCGTACCCGAGATCGTGGATCCCTCCACCTGCACCTTCTCAAAACGGGGTGGAGTGTTGTCGACCAAAATAATGTCGCTTTCCTTCTGGTGCGATTTCACGCGCTCCGGTGGGTTAGAAAGTTCATCGGTGACGGTCACCAGCACTCGATAGCGCCCCTCTGGAAGATCCTCTGTCTCCCAATCCCAGCTGGTGGAGGTCAATAGTTCGCTCGGTTCGTGGGCGCTCCGCCACTCGCCATCGTCGACTAATTGATACTCAACACGATAACGCAAAGAATCCTTGTCCGGGTTGTCTACCTCCCATGACAGTTTGATCTTGCTGGATGGCTTCTTTGAAATGGGTTCACCCGACTCGCTGACTCCCGTCGATCCTGAAGAGCGAGCCTGCAACTTTGCCCCCACCTCGGTGAGAACGGGACGCAAGTTGTCGGTGACAAAGGGGACCTCGATCCGACGGACTTTCGAGCGCTCTCCCTCAAGAAGTCGCACGCGTACCTGAAGGTACCGCCCGGCTGCGGACTGAACTCTGGCTGGCTGAGTCGACGCTACGCTCCAATCCTGCCACGTCTCATCGGGCTCTTTCGTGTTGCCGCTCCGCGTAGAGAACTCGACTCGCCCCTCAGCGTCCCAGCTCAGTCGCCCAAAGCGCGCGCGAATTCCCGCATCGAGCACCTCACTTGTCCACAGGGCCTCCGGCCCGCCGACCGCCTCGATGGGGTGAACGACAACGGGATCACTCGCGATCACCCATCCCCCCGACTTCGAAATCAGCACTGAACTGACCTGCCTTGAGTCAACATCCGCAAGGATCGCGCTTTGATGATCTTCTCCCACACGAATCAGGCGCCCCTCGCCCCCCGTGCCGACGATGGCGCGCATTTGGTCGTCCAAGGTCAATGAGACGAAGTGATCGGATGAATTCGAATAGATTTCCTCCGGCTCTCCATTTTCATGAAAGCGATAGAGCTTTCCGGACCCCTTCTTCGCCGACCGTCTCTTTGAGTCGGGAGGGTTGTCCTTGTCGATCGAGTCAGAACGGGCTCCGCCATTCAGTTCATTGACGATGGCAAACACTGAACCATCTTTGCCCACTTGGACGTCACGGACCTCGGTCGAAGAAAAATCGTAGAGCACCGACGCTCGTCCTGGCCCCTTGACTTCGTAGAGACGAGCATCGCCCGAACTACCTGCATAGACGCGTCCACCGCCGACAGCGACGCTCATGAGATGAGATTGTGGTGCGTCGAAGTAGACCTGCGCCGTACCGTCCGCCGTCACTCGAAACAGCTTTCCTTCCGGCCCCGTCGCCGCATACAAGGCCTTCTGCGCCTCATCGTAAGCGAGATCCCAAACGTGATCCCCACCTTTGAGTTCTGAAAACTCTGTGAGTTTGCCGCCCTTGAGCTCGTAGAGCTTAGATCCTGGCATGGCGCCCACAATGACCTTGCCAAATGCGTGAACCAAGGAGGTCACAGCTAAAGCATCGTCGAGCTTCACAAGCTCTTCTACTTTGCCACTTTTGACCGAAAGAATCTTGCCTTCGTTGCCAGTCCCGAGCAAGAGCGACCCTTCATGCGGGAGCACACTCCAGACACTTTGGGCGTCAGCCACTTCGATTGATCCTAGATCCCAACCGCTTCGAAGTACGCCAGCGGAGTCCACCGCTACCCCAGTGAGTTCGCCCTTTTCAAACTCGCTGCCGCTTTCAATAACAAAGTGGCGCGTGCCCACAGCTGCCCCATCGGTCGACCAAAGCGCGAGCGATGTGAAGACAAGAGCTACTTGAGAAAACCGCGGCAATAGGGGGCGGGAGAGATGGATCTTTCGAGACATGGCTTGATCGAATTAGCGGAGGTTTTCGCGTACTTTGACGGTGACAGAATCGGTGCCCACGACGTACTGAGGCGTCGGAACGACAGTGTGATGTTGAGATTCGAACTGGAGCGGTGAAAAGGTGGAGGTTGTACTCGTCAGGACGTCTAGAGCTCCCGGCGGAAGGTTTTCCGCAACAACTCCACGGTGAGCAGCTCCTCCGTCCCCCGTCTCGTAGCTAAATACGAGACTCATGGGGAGTTCGGTCCCGACCTCAAGATTCGCGATCAGTTCAGTGAGATCACTTGGAGCAGCGACGACTTGATCGACCATGTAACCCGGTCGAATCGACAGGTTCACGCTTTTTCCAGCAAAGTGCCGAGGGATGTCGAGGCTCACCGTGCGGGTAAAGGGTTCGCCCGCAAAGGGCTCCAGCGTAAGGCGCACACGCGCCTTTTGTCCTGGATCAATTTCAGGTGTCAGTAGGTCCACGCCCACTAGTCGCGCCACATCACGAGCAAAACGCAGTTCGACGTGCGAACTCACTTTGTTGAGCTTGGCCATCTTCCAGGGATTGTTAAGAACCTGCCCGATCGCTTTGAGAGCAGTCGACTGCATCACCTGGGACGCGCTGGGTGTTCCCACCGGAGAGGACCCAAAGTCGGATATGACTATGGGAGGATAACCTTCAAATTCCATCTCCGTCTCCATTGTCCACGTCACGTTGCGGCGTTCCGCTGCAGTCGTTTCTAGGCCGTTGCCCATGGCAACGCCCAAAAGAGCAGGCGTGAGAAAACGGTCGTGAGCTACTTCGAAATGCCAGTTCTCGTAAGGAGCACCCGGTTCTCCGCGAACGGTCAGAGCAACTTGCACCGTGGGGGGGATCACCGTCTCGTCCACCACAACAGACGACTGCCTATCGTTGACCAAGGCCCCGAGCGCGCCCGTCGCTTCACCCATCTTGAACGAACGCATCTGACTGGCCATGAACCAAAGCACACGAGCCCGAGTTGTTGGTAGCGAAGTCACCCCAACGTTCATCATAGGATGGCCAAAGCCCACCAGCTTGTTTCCCTCTACGCGCGTTACGGTGCCCAGCCCCATCGCGCTCATATCTCCGGACACTAGATCGACCCCCAGGGAGCCACCGTCAACAAAACCCGATTCCTCGGGCTGAGAACTACGCGACTGTCCACCTCCACCAGCTTGAAGAGGCATGAGGCCCAATGGTGCAAGATACTTCTCCGCCACTTCAACCGTTCCAGATGTCATTCCCCCCATCAAGAGAGGAGTGGCAACAGGCGTGAGACGAGATTCACCTCGCAAAGAGGCGATGCGTGTTTTTTCAATTTGCTGGGCGTGACCCTCTAGCGAGTAGTCGCTCACCTCACCCTGAAAGCGTCCCCTGACTTCACTGTCCTCCATCGCCGCCCGATGTGTGCCCTTCTGGGGAAGCGCATAGAGAGGAAAGCCATGCAACATCTTGGGCAAAGGACGTTCTAGATCGTCGAGCATCGAGCGAATAGGGGTAACCCCTGCCACAGGTTCAATACCAAAGGTCCAACCATAGGCGTACGCTCCGACCATCTTGCCCTTGAGGTAGATGGGGCTTCCGCTCATGCCACCCACAATTTTGGTCACATCCAAGCGAGGGTGCTTCGTCTTGATCAAGATGAGCTCTTGCCTTGGCTTGAAGTTGCTCAGGACATCAATGACTTCAACCTCAAAACGCTCAGGCTTGGTCCCCTCAAAGACGGTAAGCCCATAGCCCTTCATGCCCTTCTTGATCTCGGCGACCGGGAGTATGTCCGGTCGATTGGCTCGGCCGTCGGCTTGGGCGATGGAAACAAGGGTGGGAACAGCTGCTAGCAGGCCAAGAAAAGCAGCGAGAGGAAGCAAAAATGAACGGCGCACGAGAGTTTCCACGTTAGCACGATTTCGACTCGGAAGAGCAGCCCCTCGCCGCACACGGCCTCTCTTTGTCGAGAGCTCGAGGCTCGGGCTTCAGTAAGGATGCCTCCCCGCGAAGTCCGTGTATGCTGGGGCCTGGATGGATCTGGCCCTCTACGCCATCATTTTGCTGCTCTTCGCAAGCTTTGCGACTCTTCATTTGCTTCTCTGTTGGCGTCTCCGAGTATTGAGTCCTTGGCGCGCCCTGGTGGCCTTCTTTGTCTTCCCCCTGGCGCCCTACTGGGGCAGACGCCTGGCTCTCAAAAAACTATCGACCGCTTGGTGGATCTGCTTGGGAATGTACGCGCTGGCGCTCCTCGCTGGATTTCACGTTTTCTGAAAAAGGGTCGCTGCTGCGCAGCTTCGTATCGTGGGCAACTCACTTGTCTTTGAGTTCAGACACAGCTTCGCTTTTGAGCCACCGCTCATTCTATAGGACAACAGATCGAAGCCGGAGTTCATTCCAATCATGCACACCGATACCCAACTCTGCGGCGCGTCGAAGGTAACGAGGGTCACGCCCGGCCTTCAATAGCGTCATGCCCCCGCGAGCGATGCGCTCGTCGTCAATCACCTTCACACCCACTGTGTCAAGTGCAACAGGATCGGTAGAGGCATAAATGGACCCGTGAGGCACCCGCATGCGAGGGTCTTTATCCAGGGGGCCCTTGTCGTAGATGATCTTGAAAGCATCCGTGATGTGAAGGCGGACGCGGCTCTGCACAATCGGGTGATTGTAGAGGAGGGCAATTTGCGGACTTGCCTGATGGTCGTGGTGCTTGTGTGGGTTGTCGATGTTGCCGTGGGTGATGTTCTTAAGCGCACCCGTGAATCCGCACAGCGAATGGTCTTTCATCATCGTCATGTCGATGACCGCCGTCGCATCGGTGAAGATGGTACAATAGCGGGTGGGAACTTGTTCAAAGATGCAGATCTTCGGCATCT
>Ga0079224_100011810_pt1 | contig 12055 bp, 9 predicted proteins | sample Stecom2015_FD_80414 | JGI IMG/M metagenome (GOLD analysis project Ga0079224, IMG submission 80414) | Agricultural soil microbial communities from Utah to study Nitrogen management - Steer compost 2015 | ecosystem: Environmental > Terrestrial > Soil > Agricultural land | place: USA: Utah... | reverse complement strand
GGCGTCGAGCACCTGACGGCTGCGGTTGCCCTTCGCCAGCATCACCATGCTGCCGCCCTTCGCCTGGAACTCCTCGACATAGGAATCCATGCGCCCGGCCGTGGTCGGGCCGAACGAGCCGGAAGCATAGCCCTCGGGCGTCTTCGCCGGCCCGGCGTAGTAGATCGGATGGTCTCGGAAATAGCCGGGCATCGCCTCGCCGCGATCCAGCCTCTCCTTGATCTTGGCGTGCGCCAGATCGCGCGCCACGATCATCGGCCCGCTGAGTGCCAGCCGGGTCTTGATCGGATAGGAGGAGAGCTGGCGGCGGATCTCGTCCATCGGGCGGGTGAGGTCGACGGACACCACGTCGGAGCCGAGCTCGGATTCGTCCACCTCCGGCAGGTATTGCGCCGGATTGGTTTCGAGCTGCTCGAGGAAGATGCCCTCCCGCGTGATCTTGCCGAGGATCTGACGGTCGGCCGAGCAGGACACGCCGAGCCCGATCGGCACCGATGCGCCGTGGCGCGGCAGACGCACCACGCGAACGTCATGGCAGAAATACTTTCCGCCGAACTGCGCACCGATGCCCATCTGCCGCGTGAGCTCGAGGATCTGCTGCTCCATCTCGAGATCGCGGTAAGCGTGGCCCTCGCGGCCGCCTCGGGTCGGCAATCCGTCGAGATATTTGGTGCTGGCGAGCTTTACCGTCTTCAGGTTCATCTCTGCCGAGGTGCCGCCGATCGCGATCGCCAGGTGATAGGGAGGGCAGGCTGCCGTGCCGAGGGTGCGGATCTTCTCGTCGAGGAACGCGACCAGCGACTTCGGATTCAGGACCGCCGGGGTCTGCTGGTAGAGGAAGGTCTTGTTCGCCGAGCCTCCGCCCTTGGCGACGAACAGGAACTTGTACTCGTCGCCGTCGGTCGCGTAGATGTCGAACTGCGCCGGCAGGTTGGAGCCGGTGTTCACCTCCTCGAACATCGAGACCGGCGAGAGCTGGCTGTAGCGCAGATTGTCTTCGGCATAGGTGCGGAAGATGCCGCGCGACAGCGCTTCCTCGTCGCCGCCGCCGGTCCAGACGCGCTGGCCCTTCTTGCCCATGACGATCGCCGTCCCGGTGTCCTGGCACATCGGCAGGATTCCGCCGGCGGCGATGTTGGCGTTCTTCAGGAGGTCGAGCGCGACGAAGCGGTCGTTCGCCGAGGCTTCGGGATCGTCGAGGATGGCGCGCAGCTGCCGCAGATGCGCCGGTCGAAGCAGGTGAGAGATGTCGTGGAACGCCTGCCGGGCGAGCAGCGTAAGCGCCTCCGGCGCGACCGTGACCACCTCCTGGCCAGCGAGGGTCGCCGTGCCGACATGATCGGTGGCGAGCCGCCGGTACGGGGTCTCGTCGTGGGCGAGCGGAAACATCTCACGGTAGGCGAATTCAGGCATCGGAGGTTCTCGTCGTGACGGATCCGGGTCGGCTGTCGGCCTCAGGGGCCGGCGTGCCGGCTATTTCTTCCGGAACTGCTCGAGAGAGACAACCTTTTCTTCCGGCTTCTCTTCCGTGCCTGCTTCCTGGGAGCCCTCGCTCCGCTCCTCGGAGGGCTCGTCGGCGAAGAGGCTCTCGTCCACCTCGCCGTTTTCTCGCGCCGGGCTCACCTCGCCATCGGCCTCGAACCGCAGGCCGAAATTGACCGAGGGGTCGACGAAAGCGGTCACGGCGGCGAACGGGATGTGCAGCCGCTCCAGCGTCTTGCGGAAGCTCAGCGTCACTTCGAAATGATCGGGGTGCACCTCCAGACCGTAGAACTGGTGCTGCAGCACGATGGTCATTTCGTCAGGATATGTCACCCGGAGGTGGTCCGGGATGGAGACGTCCGGATCGGCGCTCCGGAACGTGATGTAGAAGTGATGATTGCCGGGGATCCCGTGCTCCGCCACCGTCTCGAGCGCCTGCCGTACGACACCGAGCAATGCCGATTGAACCATCCGATCGTATCGCAACAGATCTTCCGCCATGTTCGGCTAGGGTCCCCTCGGCAAAATCTTGGACGGACGCACCGGACGCATCCGGCATAAAGTGGGGGGCTTCTGTTGCCCGGTGCCCCCCGAACCGCGCTTACCCAACGATGTTAGGCAGCGAGTGCGATTTCGTTATCGTTCGCACCTAGAGATTGGCCCGATAACGGCGGTACCATGCCGGGCAAAAGCGACGTCTTTACCGCGCGCGTCGATCCTGTTTCGCCCCCAGATGACCGGCAACCGGTCGAATTGGTGGAGGCGCCGGGTACTGCCCCCGGGTCCGCTACGCTTATTCCACGCCGCGTTTATCGCCATAGTCGGGTGCTACCCGACACGCCCAATATAGGAACCGCGAGCCGACACTGAAAGGGCTGGCGGCGTGTTGTCGTGGCGAGTCGTAAATCCAAGGTCGTTTCTTGAAGCCGGCGGCGCTAACGTGCTTCCGCTCCCGATCTGCTGGGGCGCTAGCCACATGGAGGAACGCTGATGAAAGCTCGAACATGAAAGAGGCGGGAATCGGTTGCCGCCGAGTCCCGCCTCTCCCTGAAACACTCAACCCGGCGGAGATCCGGGTCCGGAGCGTTCCCTGCAATTCCTTACGCTACCGGATCAGGCGGCACCACGCCAGCCCTCCGGATCTCCGCGAGAATGCGGAGTCCACGATTGAAAGTTTTTAGCAGCACCGCCCGACTGGCCATCCAGTTCAGGAGCTTTGCCTTCAGCTTGGAAGGTCGGGAGTGGCTCATTCTCTTCGTAATCCTGTCCATGGTGATAGCTCTGATCTTGGCCCTGCTGGGCGCTCGACTCGCGTAGCTCCTTCGTTCGCACTGGAGGGGCTTAGGCCCCTCAGTGCAGCTTCGGCTGAATGCTCTGAGGTGGCCTTCCTGCAAATCCGGGGTCGTTTCTTGAAGCCGGCGGCGCTAACGTGCCGCGCCTCCCATTGCCTGGAGCAGACGATGCCGTTGACGCCCGAGCAAGCCGCAGAGATCGCCGACGCGCGGCGCACCCAGCACAGCACGCGCCGCCCCACGGTGCCCGAGCTCGAGGAGATCCTGTTCGAGCCCCTGCCGGTGCTGGACCACGGCTTCGTGCGCGTCATCGACTACATGGGCGACGATTCGGCGGTGGTGCAGGCGGCGCGGGTTTCCTACGGCCGGGGAACCCGGCGGCTTCGCGACGATTCGGGGCTTATCCGCTATCTGATGCGCCACCGGCACACCACGCCGTTCGAAATGTGCGAAATAAAATATCACGTGAAGCTGCCGATCTTCGTCGCCCGGCAGTGGATCAGGCATCGCACTGCGAACGTGAACGAATATTCGGCGCGCTATTCGGTGCTGGACCGGGAGTTCTACTTGCCGGCTCCCGAGCAGCTCGCGGCACAGTCGAGCCAGAACCGGCAGGGGCGGGGGGAGATCCTGGAAGGCGCCGAGGCGGCTCGCGTGCTGGAGATCCTGAAAGGCGACGCCGTCCGGGCGTTCGACCACTATGACGAGATGCTGAACGAGGACGGCCGCACCGCTAGCCGCGATCCCGCGCGGAAGGGCCTGGCGCGCGAGCTGGCGCGCATGAACCTGCCGCTCTCTACCTATACGCAGTGGTACTGGAAGACCGACCTGCACAATCTGCTGAACTTCCTGTCCCTGCGCGCCGACCCCCACGCGCAATACGAGATCAGGGCCTATGCCGAGGCCATGATCGATACGGTCCGCCGATGGGTGCCGGTGTCGTACCAGGCATTCCGGGATTACAGGCTCGGGGGAGCGACGCTTTCGGCGCAGGCGCTCGATGTCGTGCGGCGTCGCTTGCGCGGCGAGTCCGTCACGGCCGAGCAGTCCGGCATGAGCGGGCGCGAGTGGCGCGAGCTATGCACGCTTCTCGATGCGGAGGCCGGCTCAGGCGAAGAAAACGCGACCTGATACTCCGTCTCGATTTGCCTCCGAGCGACGCAGCTTTACCTCCTCGCGACGCAAGCGTAAAAATGTGGTGTCTGGGTACCGTTCAAAGGAACGATCGGCAGGTGGCGCCGTTCATCGCCTCGTTGAGGGTTGGCTCATCTAGGATGGAGATAGGCATGAAATTTTCGCGACTGGTGGTGGCGTGCGCCGCAATGCTTGCGGTGTCCGCTTGCGCTGGCACGAGAGGGGGCCCCCTCTCGGCCGAAGGAGACATCGAGACCGCGCAGGGTCTGCGTGCGAGTTCGCCGTTCAACGAGGCGCTTCGCACGGGGTACCTCGAGATCGCGCAAGGCGGCGCCGCGCAGGAGGACTGGATCGACGCCGGCATCTTCGCGCGGAAGGCGGTTCGCGCGGGCAACGACGAGGTGGTGCTGCCCGAAGAGCTCGACGATTGGGATATCCCGGGCTCGCAGGAAGACCAGCTCGCCGCGACGCGCAGCCAGCTGATCTCCGTCCTCGACGGCAATGCGCGCTCCACCGCGCCCGAGACCGCCGCCGAAGCCCAGGTCATGTTCGACTGCATCCTGGAGAAGGCCGAAAGCGTCTACTGGCTCGTGCCCGATTGCCAGGAGCGCTTCGACGCTGCCATGGCGCAGCTGACGGGCCGTCCGATGCCAGCCCCGCCGCCTGCTCCGACCGAGCCGCCGGCACGTGACTACCTGGTCTTCTTCGACTTCGACCGGTCCGATCTCCGGCCAGACGCGATCTCGATCCTCAACGACGTCGTCCGCGCCTTCGGCGATCTGAATGCCGGCTCGATCACGGCGATCGGCCATGCGGACCGCTCCGGTCCTGTCGGCTACAACCAGCGCCTGTCCGAGCGCCGCGCCGCTTCGGTCAGGGACTACCTGGTGAACCAGGGCATCTCGCCGACCGACATCTCGACGTCGGGTCGTGGTGAGACCGATCCTCGGGTGCCGACGCCCGACGGTGTGCGTGAGCAGGAGAACCGCCGCGTCGAGATCCGACTGAACTAGTCGGCGACGTAGCCCCTCACGGATCGACGGCGCCCGGGCCTCCGGGCGCCGTCTTTCTTTTATGGACGCGGCCGCTATGGCAATTGCATTTCGCGGGCCTGATCGACTACCGTGCCGATCGTCCTCGCAGGGGTGGAGTGCATATGCGGCTGTTTCGTTTCGCGGGCGGGATCGCCGGTCTCGTTGTCCTGAGTATCGCGGCCGGCGCGCAGGCCGACGATCCCACCTTCGACCCGTCGCTGGCTTCCCCCCTCCTTCAAAGCAAGGCGCAGATCAGAATCTTCGCGGTCGACGACGCGGCGGACACCTCGTGCAAGTCGCGGAAGTTCGTTGACGTCGATGTCGTCACGCAGCCCACGCTTGTTCAGCTCTCCCCCAAGGTGCGGCAGAAGAAGTGGCAGGAGCAGTGGACGATCGAGCGGTGCGGGCAGCAGATCGGCTACCGCCTCTTCTTCACGGATCTCGGCGACGGCGGCGCCTACTTCTCCTACAGCCCGATGCCGACGGTCCGGATCGAAGAAAGCGGGGTTACCAGGGCCTCGGTGTCCAACTGATCGGGACGCCGGCCGTCCGGCTCATTCCACGACGATGCGCGGTGGGGCCCTTCCGGTCTCGAGGCGCGCCGAGATCGCGTCCCACACGCGGTCGGCGATAGTCCGGAACGCCTGCGCCTGCGGGCTCTCGGGCGACGAAGCGACGATCGGCTCGCCCGCGTCGCCGGTGAGCCTGACGTCGATGTGAAGCGGGATCTCCCCGAGGAACGGCACGCCGAGGCGTTCGGCCTCCGCTCTGGCCCCGCCATGGCCGAAGATGTGGGATTCGTGTCCGCAGGACGGGCAGACGTAGGTGCTCATGTTCTCGACGATGCCCAGCACCGGCACGTCGACCTTGCGGAACATGTTGATGCCCTTGCGCGCGTCGAGCAGAGCGATGTCCTGTGGCGTGGAGACGATGACGGCGCCGGTGAGCGGCACGCGCTGCGCCATCGTGAGCTGGGCATCGCCGGTGCCCGGCGGCATGTCGACGACGAGAACGTCGAGCTCACCCCAGTTCACGTCCCCCAGCATCTGTTGCAACGCGCCCATCACCATCGGGCCGCGCCAGATCATCGGCGTCTCTTCCTCGACGAGGAAGCCGATCGACATGCAGCGGACGCCGTGGTTCTCCATCGGCTCCAGCGTCTTGCCGTCGGTGCTGTCCGGGCGCCCGCGTATGCCCATCATCCGCGGCAGCGACGGGCCGTAGATGTCCGCATCGAGCAGGCCGACGCGGTGACCGGCGGCGGCGAGGCCGAGCGCCAGATTCACGGCGACCGTCGATTTGCCGACGCCGCCCTTTCCGGAGGCGACCGCGACGATCGCCCGCACGCCGGGCAGCAGCTCACCGGCGCGCGGTGAGCCGGCGGGCGCTCTGCCGCGCATCCCGCCACGAGGCGCCGGACCGGGAGATGTCGGCTTGGCGGCGGCGCGGTCCGTGCCGGCCCGCTCCGCCGTCAGGACGACCGTCGCCGACAGAACGCCGTCGACCGCTCGTATCGCCTTCTCCGCAGCCTCTCGCACCGGCTCCATCGCCTCGGCCTGCGCAGGCTCGATCTCGAGGGACACGTGTACATTGCCGTTCCTGATGACGATGCCGGAGACGACCCCGGCGGCCACCAGATCTCCGCCACCGTGCGGGGTAGGGATCGCGCGCAGGGCGTCCCTCACCTCGGATTCCGAGACACCGCCTCGCGCGTCAGGCATCTGCACCGGCCCCTTCGTGCGGAGATATTGCTTGAGTGTGCGCCAGGCTCTCATTCCGGGGCCTGCCATATAGGATGAAAGAGTGGGTTCCCTCGTTGGATCGAGGGCGACCGCGATTGTCTGTAGATGGCTCCTGACATATAAGGCGCGGTAGCGGGTTGCAATACCTGCGCGGTGATCGGTGGTCGAGAGGTGATACTGGATGCCTTGGCAGAATCAGGGCGGCGGTCCCTGGGGCGGCGGCGGGGGTGGCGGAAGTCCCTGGGGCGGCGGCCGACCGGGCGGCGGTCCGGGCCAGCCACCGAACCTCGAGGAGCTCATCCGTAAGGCTCAGGAGCGTTTCCGGCGGAGCATGCCCGGCGGAATCGGCGGTGGCGCCGGTGTCCTCGGCATCGTCGTCATCGCGCTCGTCCTCTGGGCGGCGACCGGGATCTACCGGGTCCAGACGGACGAGCAGGGGGTGGTGCTGCGCTTCGGCGAATGGGTGAGGACGACCCAGCCGGGCCTCAACTACCATCTGCCCTATCCGATCGAATCGGTCGAGACGCCGAAGGTGACGGTAGTGAACCGGATCGAGCTCGGCGTGCGCACGGCGGGGGCCGGCGCGCGGGCCGACGTCGGCCGACAGGTGCCGGAAGAGGCGCTGATGCTCACGGGCGACGAGAACATCGTCGACATCAACTTCGCCGTCTTCTGGAGAATCCGGGACGCCGGCAACTTCCTCTTCAACGTCCGGACACCCGAAGTGACGATCAAGGCCGCTGCCGAAAGCACGATGCGCGAGATCATCGGCCAGACCCCGATCGCGTCCGCGCTGGCGGAAGGACGAGGCCAGATCGAGGACGCCGCCGAAGAGCGGCTGCAGTCGCTGCTGGACCAGTACGGAGCGGGCGTCGAGATCACCCAGGTGCAGTTGCTGAAGGTGGACCCGCCGGGAGAGGTCATCGACGCTTTCCGCGACGTTCAGCGGGCGCGCGCCGACCAGGAGCGCCTTCGCAACGAGGCCGAGGCCTATCGCAACGACATCATTCCGAGGGCACGCGGCGAAGCCGAGCGTCTGACCCAGGAGGCCGAAGCGTACAGGCAGGAAGTGGTCGCACGCGCACAGGGTGATGCGGCGCGCTTCAACGATGTCTATCAGGCGTATCGGACGTCGCAGGACGTCACGATGCAGCGCATCTATCTGGAGACGCTCGAAGAGGTGTTTCGCAACGCCAACAAGATCCTGATCGACAACGAAGCCGGCGGAAGCGGGGTCGTGCCGTACCTGCCTCTGCCCGAGGTGCAGAAGCGGGCGACCTCCGGAGGGGCGCAGCGTAACGGGGAGACGACCCGATGAGCCGCGTTCTCCTGACGGTTGTCGGCATTCTGGTGATCATCGTCGGCATCGTTGCCGCCAGTTCGCTGTTCACGGTGCACCAGACGCAACAGGCGCTCGTGCTCCAGTTCGGTGAGCCGAAGCGGGTCGTCAAAGACCCGGGGCTGCACGCGAAACTGCCGTTCATCCAGAACGCGGTCTACTTCGACTCGCGCGTCCTGGACTATGCGCCGCCGGCGGAGGAGATCATCACCGCCGACCAGAAGCGTTTCGTCGTCGACACCTATGCGCGCTTCCGGATCGTCGATCCGCTTCGCTTCTATCAGGCGACCGGCACCGAGGAGTCCTTCCGCTCCAGGCTCAGCAACTATCTCACCTCAAGCCTGCGGCGCGTCATCGGCAATCGGAGCTTCGCATCCGTGCTGTCCGAGGAGCGTGCGGACATCATGCGGGAGATCCAGGAGCTGGTGAACGTCGAGACCGCAGGCTTCGGTATCGAGGTCATCGACGTGCGCATCCGGCGTGCGGACCTGCCGGAAGCGAACGCCCAGGCGATCTACTCGCGGATGCAATCCGAGCGCGAGCGGGAAGCTCGCGAATTCCGCGCCCAGGGTGCCGAGCTCGCGCAGCGCATCCGCTCACGGGCCGAGCGCGAACGGACAGTGCTCCTCGCCGAAGCGCAGCGGGAAGCACAGGGGCTGCGCGGCCAGGGGGATGCCGATGCGATCAGGATTTATGCCGATGCCTTCGGCCAGGATCCCGACTTCTTCGCCTTCTATAGGTCGATGGAGGCGTACCGAAACGCGCTCGGGCCGGAAGGGACGACCCTCGTCCTCAGTCCGTCGAACGACTTCTTCCGGTTCCTCGGCAACGTACCCACCGCCAGCGGCCCCGATCTTCCGCGGACTGACGACCAGGGGGCGGCCGGTGGCGACGCGCAGAGCCCGGCGGCGCCGGCCCTGCCTGGCTCCGACGGGGCCCAGCCGCCAGCGGCGCCGAGGTGACCGCGGCTAGGAGCGGTGTGACGGGACTTCGGCGTTGACGGACTTCGTGGTGGCGATCGGCCTGGTGCTGGTCATCGAGGGAGTGCTCTACGCGCTGTTCCCCAGTGCGATGCAGAGGATGCTGGCGGACGTACTCACACGGCCGCCTCAGCTCCTCCGAACAGGGGGCTTGATCGCGGCGTGTGTCGGCGTTGGAATAGTTTGGCTCGCACGCGGCTGATGGCCCGGACGCATGCGGCGGAGCGGAATTGGCCGGAAAGACTGGAAATGGCGTTCATCGATCGACCGCGGCCCCGGAGACTGCGCGTGGCGCATGAGGCAGGGGCGGAATCCGGGCGCGGGGCGGCTGCCGCGCGCCTCGGCGATCGGCTCGCCGCGATGAGCAGTTTGCGGGCCTGCCTCGCCGTGCTGATGGCGATGGCGCTCTTCCTGTCGGGTGCGGAAGCCCGCGAGGCCCCCGACAGCTTCGCCGACCTGGCGGAGAGGGTGCTGCCGGCCGTGGTGAACATTTCCACGACCCAGACGCTGCAGCCGGACCAGATTCCGGAGATACCGCAGCTGCCCCCCGGCTCGCCGTTCGAGGAGTTTTTCAAGGAATTCTTCGAGCGCCAGCAGCGTCCGGATGCGCCGCCGCGGCGGGCGACGTCGCTCGGTTCCGGCTTCGTGATCGACCCGGACGGCTACATCGTCACCAACTACCATGTCATCAAGGACGCCGACGAGATCCTCGTCCGCTTCCATGACGAGTCGTCGCTGGCCGCGACGCTCATCGGACGTGACCCGAAAACCGACGTCGCCCTGCTCAAGGTGGAGCCGAAGGAGCCGTTGCCGTTCCTGAAGCTCGGCGACTCTTCCAAGGCGCGCGTCGGCGACTGGGTGATCGCGATCGGCAATCCGTTCGGGCTCGGCGGGACCGTTACCGCCGGGATCATCTCGGCGCGGCAACGCGACATAAACGCCGGCCCCTACGACGACTTCATCCAGTCGGATGCCTCGATCAATCGCGGCAACTCGGGCGGGCCGCTCGTCAGCATCGACGGGGAGGTGATCGGCATCAACACCGCGATCTTCTCGCCGTCGGGAGGCAGTGTCGGGATCGGGTTCGCGATTCCCTCGTCGCTGGCCGATCCGGTGATTCACCAGCTTCGCGAATTCGGCGAGACCCGGAGAGGCTGGCTCGGCGTCCGCATCCAGACCGTGACCGACGAGATCGCCGAGAGCCTGGGCCTCGACAATGCACGCGGCGCCCTGGTCGCCAGCGTCACGCCGGACGGTCCAGCGGAGAAGGCCGGAATCGAAGCCGGCGACATCATCCTCAGCTTTGACGGGAAACCGGTCGAGAAGATGCGGCGCCTTCCACGCATCGTTGCCGAGACGCGGATCGGTGCGGTGGTTCCGGTCGAGGTCTGGCGGAAGGGGGAGACGCGGACCTTCGAAGTCGAAGTCGAGCAGCTCGCGGAAGAGGAGGACGCGGCGCAGGCCACGACCACCCCCTCCGAGCCGACCGGCGATGCCGAGGTCGCGGCGCTGGGCCTGAAGATCGCGGAGCTCACCGACGAGATCCGCCAAAAGTACGACATCGGCCCGGAGGCGAAGGGTGTCGTCGTCACCGAGGTCGCAGCCGATGGCCCGGCCCAGGAGAAGGGCCTGCTGCCGGGCGACATCGTCGTCGAGGTCAATCAGGATCCGGTCGAGGTGGTCTCGCAGGTGGCCGAGAAGGTCGAAGCCGCCGTCGCCGAGGGCCGGAAGTCGGTGCTCCTCCTGCTGGAGCGGAAGGGCGACCTGCGCTTCGTCGCCGTCGGCATCAGGCAGGGCTGATCCGCGTCAGCCGACGAACTCGCTCTCTCGGTAGCCCTGGTAGAAGAGAGCCGTCTCGAGATCGCCGTGATCGATTCGAACCGGGCAGGCCGCCGCCACCGTCGGTTTCGCCCGGAACGCGATACCGAGGCCGGCCTCCTGCAGCATCGGCAGGTCGTTGGCGCCGTCACCGATCGCGAGGCAGTCCTGCGACGTGAGCCCGCGCTCCGCCGCCGCCGCCAGAAGGAACCGCAGCTTCGAATCCCGATCGAGGATGGGCTCGTGCACCTTGCCGGTCAGCCGCCCGTCGGCGATCTCGAGATCGTTCGCCTCGTCGCGGTCGAAGCCGATCGTCGTCCGCACACGGCTCGTGAAAAACCGGAAACCGCCGGAGACGAGCAGGGCGAACGCGCCGTTCGCCCGCATCGTGCGCACCAGCGTCGCGGCTCCCGCGGTCGGCTCGACACGCGCCCAGGTCCGCTCGAGCGCAGCGACCGGCAGGTTGGCGAGCAGCCGGACCCGCTCCCTGAGCGCCGCCTTGAAGTCGAGCTCGCCGTTCATGGCGCGGGCCGTGATGGCGGCGACATGCGGCTTGATGCCGGCTTCGTCGGCGAGCTCGTCCAGCGTCTCGCCCGTGACGATCGTCGAGTCCATGTCCGCGACGAGCAGCCGTTTGCGCCGGCCGGCGGCGGGTTGCACGGCGACGTCGACCTCCGCACCTTCCAGTCGGCGGCGGAGATCGTCGGAGAGGGCGGAAAGCCGCTCCGGCCGGCCGACCGGGCCGATCGGCAGATCGCACGCCCGGCCGGCGGCGAGCCAGTCGACGGCGCCCGTTTCGATGTGATGCTCGGCGAGCGCCTCTTCGACGACCGAAAGCCGATCCGTCGACAAGGTGCGCCCGCTTCCGGCGGTCAGGGTCACTACATGATGCATGCCGGCTTATAGCGATGCCGGCGCAGCGGACACAAGACGGCATGACCACCAGCGAGCCTCCCATCACGGCGATCGTCGTCACCGGGCCGACGGCGAGCGGCAAGTCGGCCGCCGCCCTGCGGATCGCGACGGCGTTCGGCGGCACCGTGATCAATGCCGACAGCATGCAGGTCTACCGCGAGCTGCGGATCCTCACGGCACGGCCGACGCCGGAAGAGGAGGCCGCCGCACCGCATCGCCTCTACGGTGTGCTGTCAGCGGCCGAGGCCTGCTCGGCGGGACGTTGGCGGGGCTGGGCGGTGAGAGAGATCGCCGCCGCCTCCGCAACCGGCTCGCTGCC
>Ga0079224_100011809_pt1 | contig 12056 bp, 16 predicted proteins | sample Stecom2015_FD_80414 | JGI IMG/M metagenome (GOLD analysis project Ga0079224, IMG submission 80414) | Agricultural soil microbial communities from Utah to study Nitrogen management - Steer compost 2015 | ecosystem: Environmental > Terrestrial > Soil > Agricultural land | place: USA: Utah... | reverse complement strand
CCGGCTGAAGGTGACGGCGGCCTGCTGGCTGGTGACCGCCCGCGCCTGAGAGGCGGCGATCTGCTATCCTCTTTCGTCTGGACGCGCCGCTGGTGGACGCCTTCCCAGAACGCCGGTATTAGCCTTCCTGGACAAAAATGACGCTGGCGTCAGGCCCGGCAGAAGGCCCTGCGCCGGCGCGGGAGAGACGCATGAAGGGCAAGCTCGCCATCGCCGCGGCCGTCGGGATGGCCTCGGTCGCCATGATCTGGGGCGTTTCGAACGCCGCAAGCCCCGACCCGCACGCAGGCCACGACCACGCCGCGCCGGCGGCCGCGGGCGTCTCGGCGGCGCGCGCCACCGTCGACAACTTCATGCTGTCCGACCACACGCTCGACAGCCACGAGCTCTACCGGCTGCACGACGCCAAGGCGGTGGTGATCGTCACCCACGGCATCGGCTGCCCGGTGATGCGCAACACCAACCCGGCCATCAAGGCGCTGCGGGACCGCTACAAGCCGCAGGGCGTCGAGTTCTTCTATCTGAACTCAAACCTGCAGGATAAGCGCGAGACCCTGCTCGAAGAGGCCGAGGAGTACGGCTACGACATCCCGATCCTGATGGACGTCAACCAGCTGGTCGGCGAGCAACTGGGCGTCACCCGCACCGCCGAGGTGTTCGTCATCGATCCCAAGACCTGGACGGTGGTCTACCGCGGGCCGGTCGACGACCGCGTCACCTACGAGCGGCAGAAGGCCAGGGCCGAGCAGCACTGGGCCGCCGACGCGCTCGACGCGCTGATGGCCGGCCGCCCGGTCGCCACGCCGAAGGTGCAGGCCGCCGGCTGCCTGATCGACTTCCCCGAGCGGGATCGGCGGGCCGAGCATGCCAGGATCAGCTACGCGCACGACATCGTCCCGATCGTCCGCGACAAGTGTGTGGCCTGCCACCAGCCCGGCGGCATCGGCCCGATGAGCCTGACCAGCTACGAGATGATCAAGGGCTTCTCGCCGATGATCCGCGAGGTGATCCGCACCGACCGGATGCCGCCCTACCACGCCGACCCGTCGGTCGGTCGCTTCCACGACGACAAGTCGCTGTCGCCGCAGCAGATCCGCACCCTGGTCCACTGGATCGAGGCCGGTGCGCCGCGCGGCGAGGGCGAGGACCCGCTGACCAAGGTCAAGTTCGAGGCCCCGGAGTGGCCGCTGGGCGAGCCGGACCTGGTGCTCGACATCCCGCCCTTCGAGATTCCCGAGACCGGCATCGTCGACTACCAGCGCCCGGCCGTGCCCTGGCCGCTGAAGGAGGGCCGCTGGCTGAAGGCCTCGACGGTGAAGGTCGAGCAGCGGCAGGGCGTGCACCACATCCTGACCGGCTACATGAAGGAGATGCCGGCCGACGGTAAGGGCAACGAAAGCCGCTGGGGCGCCTCTGTGGGCGGCTATGCGGTGGGCTCGGAATCGACCATCTCGCCGGACGACGCAGGGACCTACATCCCGCCCGGCGGGGCGATCGGCTTCCAGAACCACTACACCCCGTTCGGCAGGGCTGCCCTCGATCGCTCCAAGATCGCCCTCTACTTCTACCCGGAGGGGCAGCGGCCGAAGATGGTGATGCGCGGCATGACCATCATGGACCTGAACATCGCCATCCCGCCGAACGCTGCGCGGCACAAGGAGGTGGCCTACCTGGTCTTTCCGAAGGACGCCCTGCTCTACTCGGCCTTCCCCCACGCCCACTATCGGGGCCATTCGTCGGACCTGACCATCGAGTACCCGGACGGCACGCGGAAGCTGCTGCTGAGCCTGCCCAAGTACGACTTCAACTGGCAGCGGGCCTATGAATTCGCCGAGCCGATCGAGGTGCCGGCCGGTTCCAAGCTGATCGCCACCTACGTCTACGACAACTCCAGCCGCAATCCGGCCAATCCGGACCCTAACAAGGAAGTGACCTGGGGCGACCAGTCGTTCGAGGAGATGTTCTTCACCGCCCTGCGCTACCGCTGGGCGGACGAGACCTCCGACGACCTCAAGCCGGAGTACGATGAGGCGCTCCAGGCCTCCATGTTCCTCGGCATGATGGACGACGACCTGGACGGCAAGCTGCAGATGGCCGAGGTGCGCGGCCGGATGGGGACGATGATCAAGGCCAACTTCGCCGCCATCGACGCGGACAAGGACGGTGGCCTGAGCCTGGAGGAACTGGCCGCGGCGCGCGAGTTCATGGGCCGGCGGCAGGTCAACGTGGTGGCCGGCGGCGGGGGCGCGCCCTAGCCCACGGCCGCGAGAGTCTCTAAAGGGCGGGCCTGATGACCTCGGGCCCGCCCGCTTTCGTTTCCGCGACGGCCTACGAGCACTGGGCCCAGGGCGAGGTCGCACGCTGGCGCGAGAAGATGCTATCCCCGCCCAGCGCCTGGAACCGCGCGACCCGCGGCGTCCAGCAGCGGATCAACCGGGTGATCCCCGAGAAGGTGCACCAGGCCGTCACGGCGGTGATGGAGCGGATGACGCGGGCCATCCTGGTCGGCGCCGACATGACCACCGCCCAGCCGCTGACGGACCTGTCGTTGGAGGACCGCGACGCCCGCGCGGCCGACTTCATCCGCAACTACCGCCGCACCGCCGCGGTGGAGGGCGGGGTCACCGGGGCCGGCGGCTTCTGGATGGCGGCGGCCGACTTTCCGATCCTGATCGGCATCAAGATCAAGCTGCTGTTCGACCTGGCGGCGATCTACGGCCACGACGGCCAGCAGTTCGCCGAGCGGCTCTTCGTGCTGCACCTGTTCGAGCTCGCCTTCTCCAGCGCCGAGCACCGGGCCGACGTCTTCCGCAAGGTCGAGGCCTGGGACCCGGCCGACTGTCCGCAAAGCTTCGAGGCCTTCGACTGGCGCCGGTTCCAGCAGGAGTACCGGGACTACATCGACCTGGCCAAGCTCGCCCAGATGCTGCCGGTGGTCGGCGCGCCGGTGGGGGCGGTGGCGAACTGGGGCCTGGTCGGCCGGCTCGGCGAGACGGCGGTCAACGCCTACCGCATGCGCTGGCTGGCGGGCAGATAGCAAAAGGCCGCCCGCCCGCCGCCAGAGCGGAAGGCGAGCGGCCCGCTTGGAAATCGAGAAGCGCTAGTTGGCCGGGGCCGTGGCGGCGCCCGCTTGCAGGCCCCGAACGTGGTCCAGGTGGCCCCTCACGACTTCCGCGGTCTTGGCCGCAAAGGCCTTGAGGCCCGCATCGCCCCCGTCCTGGCCGTAGCCGGAGTGCAGGTTGTGCGCCTCCTCGTGGGCGGCGACCTGCTGGTCGATGTAGACGCGGTCGAAATCCGCGCCGTTGGCGGCCCGCAGGTTATCCAGCAGGCCCTTGCGCCGTTCGTCGAGCTCGGTTGGCAGGGTGACGTTGGCCGCCTGGGCCAGCGGCTTCATCTCGGTCGAGCTGGCGGTGTGGTCCTTGACCATCATCGCGCCGAACTCCTTCACCGCGGCGGCCTGGCCCTTCTCCTGGGCGAGCTTGCCGGCCTCGATCTCGTACATGTCGCTGATCGCGGCGTTGGTCGCGAAGCCTTCGGTGGTCTGGCCGAGCGTGGCCGAAGAGACCGCACCGACGGCGGAGCTCATGGCGTCCTGGGCGGCGTTGACGGGCGCGCTCTGGCCCGGGCTTTCGGCGGTCGTCTCGTTGCGTTGGCACGCGGCGAGCGTAAGGGCCACTGCGGCCACGCCCACGAGAAGGGGACGGATCATCAGGCATCTCTCCCGTTTCGGTTGGTGTGAGAACAACCCCGGCCCGGCCGGGTTCCGCTCACTCGCCCAGGAGATGCAGAACCACCTCGCGCCGGTGCGGCGCAGTGCGGTGTTCGAAGAGATAGATTCCCTGCCACGTCCCGAGCGCCAGCCGCCCCTCGCCCAAGGGGATGGAAAGCTGCACGCCGGTCAGGGCCGACTTGATGTGGGCCGGCATGTCATCCGGCCCCTCGGTGTCGTGCAGGTAGCGGCCGGGCGCCTCGGGCGCGATGTGCTCGAACCAGGCCTCGAGGTCGGCGCGCACGTCCGGGTCGGCGTTCTCCTGGATCACCAGCGAGGCCGAGGTGTGGCGGCAGAAGAGCGTGAGCAGACCAGTGCGCATCCCCTGCCCCTCGGCCCAGGCGCGCACCTCGCCCGTGATCTCGACCAGCCCGCGGCCGGAGGTTTCGACACGGAGGTGATGCAGGGCCTGGCGCAGGGCTAGGTCCGCAGCTGCAGGACCTGGACGAAAGGGCTGTCGGGCGACGCGCTCCCGACATGGCGCTCGACGCGGCCGATGGGGGCCGGGCGCAACTCAGGGCGGGGGAAACCGTCACCTGGCGGACCGGCCAGCGCCGCCGGCTCCGGATCGACCTCGATGGGACGGACTTCCAGCGGGTTCAGGGGATGGTCGGCGCCGTACCAGGCGTTGTAGCGAGCGCAGTAGGCTTCGGCCTGCTCGCGTGTGCTGAACACGGCCACCGGGATCTTCGGAAGGCGTCCGCCGACTACGAGGTGCATCTCGCGCCTGGCCATGGGGCGTTCACTCCAAACCGACGCCCAGGGCGCCTCAGGACGGCCCCAGCTCCGCGCGGTTTCTGACACAGCTGCACACCGATGTCGCCGGCGCGTTTCGCCGCGGAGGGGGCGACGCCCCTATCCTCCGAGGCCGTCTACGTCGGGCTGGTAAGCGAACTCCACCAGGAACACGCGCTCGCCGCGGCCGTGGCGGGCGATGGCCAGCAGCGCCTCGCGATCCTCGAATCCGGAGCGGCGGGCCAGCGCGTCATCGACGTCGGACAGGTCGATCTCGGTCAATCCGGTCACCTCCACGTGGCCCGAGCCGAGAGGATAGCGGCCGCCGACCTTCGCGCGTGGGCTCTTCCAGATGCGCACGCTGCAGGTGACCTCGCCGCGCATGATCGGCTCGCGCAGCCGGGGGGTGAAGGTCAGCATCTTGCGCCTCGCCCGCTCAGGCGAAGTCGCGGCTCAGCTCCGCCCGGGTCGCCGGCGACAGGCCCGCCAGGTGGCTGTAGGCCTCGTGGTCGCAGCCGATCATGATGCTGGTCGCCGGGTCGCGGAACAGGGCGATCTGCGGCGGCGCCAACCTGAAGCGAATGAAATGGACGGACGAGGTCTTGCCGTCCTCGCGGGTGCGCTCCACGTCCTCCTCCGGGGTCCCCGGAACCTTGTCGGCGCCGATCTGCAGGAAGAAGCGGTCCTCGACCCCGCCGAGCCTGGCCAGCGTGGCCGCGCGGCGCACCGGGTCGTCGATCTCGAACATCACCGTGGCGACGAGTTCCGAGCCCTGCGGCACCAGGGGATTGTAGGCGGCCAGTTCGTCCGCCACCTGCGCCTCCCCGCCCTTCTCGATCAGCAGCATCTCCTGAATCTGGAAGAGCATGGTCTCGTAGCTCTCGAAATAGACCGTGCAGCATGGCCCCAGCGCCACGCGGCGCAGCCGCTTGATCGGCAGCAGTTGGGCGCGCCGCTCGCGACGCAGACGCGCGAACTCGTCGTCGGGGATGAGATCCTCGCGGGTGATCCGGCGGTCGTGGGCGGGCATGGCGTCCTCCCTTGTCAAAGCGCTCCGTAGGCGCGGGCCAGGACTTCGATGGGGTGGGCTTGCTCAGGCGAAGCCCCGCCCGGCGCCTCGGCCGAAAGCAGCTGGCCCAGGTGCTTGCAGGCCAGCGGGCAGTCCGAGCAGAGGGTCTCGGCGCCGCGGGCGGCCACCTGGCGGGCCGCGGCGCGGCCGACCTTGTTGGCCACCGGCCGGGTGTTCTTCATCACCCCGAAGGTGCCGCCGTGGCCCGAGCAACGCTCGACGAGCGCCACCTCGGTGTCGGGGATCAGCCGCAGCATCTCGGCCGACTTGGCGCCCATGTTCTGGGCGCGGGCGTGGCAGGCGTGGTGCACCGTCACGCCGCCCATGATGGGCTTCAGGCCCGGCGCGAGACCGTGGGCGCGGGAAAGCTCGACCACGTATTGGGAGATGTCGCGGGTGGCGGCCGCCAGCCGCTTCACCGGCTCGCTCTCGGGCAGCAGCAACGGCCATTCGAATTTCATCATCAGCCCGCAGCTGGCGGTGAGCGCGATCACTTCGTGCCCGTCGTCCACGTAAGGGAGCAGGGCGGCGGCCACGCGCCCGGCGCGGCCCGCGACGTCCGCCAGGTCGCCCGCCTCGAGCTGAGGCATGCCGCAGCACTCCGGATAGACCAGCTTCGCCTCGACCCCCTGCAGGGCCAGCACCCGGGCGGCGGCGACCGCGGTGTCGGGGTTGTTGTAGTCGACGAAGCAGGTCGCATAGAGCACGACCTTCCTGCCGAGGGCCGGCCCCTCGGGGTTCGGCGGGACGGGGACCTTCAGGCGGTCGCTCGCCGTCTTCGAATGATAACGCGGCAGCTCGGCCTCGGCGTCGATCTGCGCGATCGCCTCGATCAGCTTGCGCAGCGGAGTGTTCTCACGCGCGGTCGCCCAGTTGACGAGCCCCGCCACGGGCTTGGCCAGCCTGCCGTTGCGGTCGGTGCGGCCCAGTTCCTCACGGACCCGCTGCTTCTCGCCCGCCCGCCGCTTGGCCGCGCGATAGCGCAGGATGAGATGGGGGAAGTCGACGTTGAACGGGTGCGGCGGGACGTAGGGGCACTTCGTCAGGAAGCACATGTCGCAGAGGGTGCAGGCCTCGTCGACCTTGGCGTAGTCGGCCTTGGGCACCCCGTCGAGCTCGCCGGTCGGACCCTCGTCGATCAACTCGAACAGCCGCGGGAAGCTGTCGCACAGATTGAAGCAGCGCCGACAGCCGTGGCAGATGTCGAACACCCGCTCCATCTCGGCCTCGATGGCCGCGAGGTCGTAGAAGGCCTCGTCGCGCCAGGCCAGGGGTTCTCGGAACGGTGCATCGAGGCTGCCCTCGCGCGCGGGTTTGATGGAATCGCTCACTTGCGGCTCCCGCCGGAGCGGCGCGGACCGGTCGCCGGCCCGCGCCCGAGGGTCGGTCAGGCGTCGAGGGTGTCGAGCGCGCGCTGGAACCGGCCGGCGTGGGACTTCTCGGCCTTTGCCAGGGTTTCGAACCAGTCGGCGATCTCGTCGAAGCCTTCCTCGCGGGCGGTGCGGGCCATGCCCGGGTACATGTCGGTGTACTCGTGGGTCTCGCCGGCGATGGCGGCCTTGAGATTGTCGGCGGTGCCGCCGATCGGCAGGCCGGTGGCCGGGTCGCCCACTGCTTCGAGGAATTCGAGGTGGCCGTGGGCGTGGCCGGTCTCGCCCTCGGCGGTGGACCGGAACACGGCGGCGACGTCGTTGTAGCCTTCCACGTCCGCCTTCTGGGCGAAGTAGAGGTAGCGCCGGTTCGCCTGGCTTTCGCCCGCGAAGGCGGCCTTCAGGTTCTCCAGGGTCTTGCTGCTGGCGAGCGACATCGTCTTCCTCCCGATGGTCTTTTCTCGAACACGACTATGCGACCCGCGTTCGCGATAGAGCCAATCGGTTTATTCTATTCGGAAAATAGAGGGTCTCGATCCCGGAACCGTCTGGGGCGGCGGGCTGTTCGGTTGCGAAAGGAGACAGCCCATGGCCGAGAACCGCATCGAAGGCGAAGGCAGCTACACCGCCGCCAAGCAGTACCAGAAGGAACAGCACAAGTTCGCCGAGGAAGGCCCGGTCGAGCAGAAGGCGCGCGAGGCGGAGAAAGCCCTCGACGGCCCCGAGGCCGAGGAGCTTGAGCGCGCCCGCAAGGAAACCGGCGAGAAGCGGCCGATGTGACCGCCGTGGTTCCCACGGCGGCCCGGCGGAGGCGCCTCCCGACTAACCCGACCGCTCAGTTCAGCCGAAAGCTCGCCCCGACCGCCTTCAGTTCGGCCGGCCGGACCAGCCGCGCATGGCCGACGGTCACGGAGTGAAGCACGCCGTCCAGGGTGTGGGCCCAGAAGTCCAGGAACTTGTGCAGCACCGGAAACTCCGGAAACAGGTCGTACTCCTGCCAGATGTAGCTCTGCAGCAGGGCCGGATGGTCGGGCATGTGGTAGAGGATTTCCGCCGTGGTCAGCCCGTAGCCCTCGAGCTGCTTACGGAACTCGATCGAAGCGGTCATTCGGTCACCTCGACTTGGTCGCGTCTTCACAATGAACGCGCAAGATCGAATGTGGCGCCGACTCGCATGAATAGACAACGATGGTTGCTTGTCACTCGGAGCAGTCGAGTGCTGATAGCTGTGAATGCGCGCGGCGAAGACTTGTAGGGCGGCAGTCGAGCTCCCGCTTCGCTGAAGCATTGGGCAGGACTTCACCGGTGATGGGTCCCCGCCGTTCCGCGCCCTCTCCCACAAGGGGAGGAGGATCCATCCCGCTCAGCTCGGTCGGGTCAGCACGAAGGCGGCGCCGATGAGGACGACGATTGCGGCGATGGCCGGGAGGATGGGGCCGTCGGCGCGCCAGAGGATGATGCCCATGCCCAGAGCCATGCCGGCCACGGCGATGATCTTGGCGCGCACGGGAATCGCACGGCGCTCGTCCCAGTCGCGCAGCAGCGGGCCGAACCTGGGGTCGGCGTAGAGCCGCTCGCCGAGCTCGGGCGAGCCGCGCGCGAAGGCCCAGACCGCCAATAGCAGGAAGACGGTGGTCGGCATCAGCGGCAGCACCGCGCCGATGGCGCCCAGGCCCACGAATCCCAGGCCGAGGGTGCGGTAGAAGATCACCGAGGTGCGGCTGCGCGCCGGGCGCTTCGGCTCGGCGGTCTTGTCATCGGGGTCGGGAAGACCGGTCGGCTCGGGCGGCTCGAGGCTCATGGGGCGCGGACTATGCCACATCCGCAGGCGGGCGCGCCCGCAAACGCCGACGCTAGCCGTGGACGGCGGAGGCCAGAGTCGAGCGGGCGATCTCCCGGATCACGCAGGCGGCCGCTATGGCCTTGGTGGGCGCCGCGCCGCTGGCCTGCACCTCGCCGGTCTCGTCGTAGGCCCTCCAGGCCCAACCCTCGTCGCATGGCTCGATGCGATAGCCGAACTGCGCCTCGGAAGGCATTCCAATCTCCGTCGTGGTGGCAGGCCCTTCACAACGGCCCGGACCCCGGCCCGTTCCCCCCGGTCGCCGACTTCTCCAGCAAGCTTAAGCGGTTAGGAGCCGCTCACAGCCCCTCGGCGCGCAGCCGGTTGTGGATGTCGGTGGCGGCGATGGCCGCCTCGCCCGCCGCGGTGCTGATCTGGTTGAGGCCGCGCACCAGGTCGCCCGCCGCATAGAGGCCTGGCACGCTGGTCTCCTGGTGATCGCCGACCACCAGCCGGCCGGAGCCGTCGAGCGACGCCCCCGCCTGCCGGGCGAGTTCGGCCCTCGGTCGCACGCCCATCGCCGAATAGAGGACATCGAAACGCCGCGGCTCGCCGGGGCCGAAGTGCAGCGCCTGGATCTTCGCCTTCTCCAGCACCACCCGCTCACAGGAGGTCTCGATCACCTCCACGTCGGCCCGCGCCAACCTCTCTCGCTCGGCGGCGTCGAGCCCGGCTGGATCGCCGATGTGGATCAGCGCCACCCGGTCCGAATAGGTGGTCAGGAAGATCGCCTCGCGGGCGGCGTGAGTCCCCTCGCCGATCACCCCCACGCTCTGGCCCTGCACCTCGTAACCGTCGCAGATCGGGCAGATTCGGATCAGCGTGCGGCGGACGCAGCCTTCGACGTCCGGCAGCGGCGGCTCGATGTCCTCCACACCGCAGGCGAGCAGCACGTTGCGGGCGACCAGCTCCTCGCCGTCGACGGCCAGCCGGAATAGCCCCGCCTCCACCTTCAGCGCCGTGGCCCTCCCGGGCCGCACCTGAGCGCCGTAGGTTTCGGCCTGCACGCGGATCCGCCGCAGCAGCTCGACGCCGTTCACCCCGTCCGGAAAGCCCGGGTGGTTGTGGCTGACCGGGATCCAGGCGGCGCGGCTCTCGCCGGAATCGATCACCAGCACCCGCCGCTTGAAGCGGCCGAGGTAGATGGCTCCGGTCAGCCCTGCCGGGCCCGCGCCCACCACCACCGCATCGAGAATGTCCTGCTGCGCCACGGCTCCGCCTTTCGTCGGCCGTGGAAACGCAGCGTCCGCCCGTTGGCTCCCGCCTCGGCCGGAACACCGCGGGGCGTCTGCACATTGGGGAGGCGGAACAATGCACCCGAGGGGGATCCGCCGCATGGCCGACCACGCCGCCCCACAGCTGGAGACGCCGCATCCGGCGGAGGCGCGCGCCCATACCGAGTCCGACCGCGGACGGCAGGCCGACACGCCGTCCGATATCCCCGCCAAGGGCTGGAAGGACATCCTATGGCGGGCGGCCAGGGAGTTCGCCGACGACGACCTCGCCGCCTGGGCCCGCAGCATCGCCTTCGCCGGCGTGCTGGCGCTCTTTCCCGGGCTGGCCGCCTTCGTCGCCGTCTACGGCCTGTTCGCCGACATCGAGACGGCGCGAGCCCAGCTCGCGAGCCTGGCGGGCGTCATCCCTGCCGAGACCGCCGCCTTCATCGGCGACCAGATGGTTCGGATCGCCCAGGCGAACGATACGGGCCTGGGGCTGACCTTCGCCTTCGGCCTAGCCCTGTCGCTGTGGAGCGCCAACACCGGCATGAAGGCGCTCTTCAAGGGGCTCAACATCGCTTACGACGAGGAAGAGAAGCGCGGGTTCCTGGCGCTCAACCTGGTGACCCTGGCATTCACGGCCGCGGCCATCGCCTTTCTGCTTGTGGCCATCGGCGCAGTGGTTGCGCTGCCGGTTGTGGTGACGGCGCTGGGCCTGAACGGCGGGGCGCAGATGCTGACGCTGCTGCGCTGGCCCGCGCTGCTGGCGCTGGTGATGCTGGGGCTCTCGGCCCTCTATCGCTACGGGCCGAGCCGCGACAAGCCGCAGTGGCGCTGGGTCAGTTGGGGCGGGGCGGTGGCCGCCGTTCTGTGGCTCACCGGCTCGGCGCTGTTCTCGTGGTACCTGGAGCGCTTCGCCGACTACGACCGGACCTACGGTTCTCTGGGCGCGGTGTTCGGCTTCCTGATGTGGCTGTGGCTGTCAGCGCTCGTCGTGCTGCTCGGCGCCGAGCTCAACGCCGAGATCGAGCATCAGACCGCCCGGGACACCACCGAGGGCCATCCTCAGCCGATGGGCGCCCGCGGCGCAGTGGTGGCCGACCACCTGGGCGAGTCCAGCCGCGGCGGCCTCTTGCCCGAGCCGCTGAGACGACTACTGCATCGCCGCTCGCCCGCGGGCTAGGCAGCGGCGGCGAGCCGCACTAGGAGGGGCGCAAACTCCAAGCACTTATGAGCCGCACCATGAGCGACACCCCGCCGGACCGCCTCTCGGCCCATCCGAAGAGCCCCTACTACGACGAGGCCCTGCTGATGCGCGGGGTCGGCATCAAGTTCAACGGCGAGGAGAAGACCAACGTCGACGAGTACTGCGTCAGCGAGGGCTGGATCCGCGTCGCCGTCGGCAACAAGGTCGACCGCAAGGGCAACCCCCTGACCCTCAAGCTCGAAGGCAAGGTCGAGCCCTACTTCAAGGCGCCGCCGCCGGAAGCGGAGTAGCGCCGCTTTTCGATCCTACGCCCGCAGGGGGAGAAGGCTCCAAGCCTACCCGATCCGCACGCCGCCGCCGCCGTCAACGGGGAGGATGGCGCCGGTGATGAAGCGGGCTTCGTCGGAGGCGAGGAAGAGGGCCGCGTAGGCGGTGTCCCAGGCCGTGCCCATGCGGCCGCCGAGCGGGACGCGGGGGTTGCGCTCGTCGCGGACCTCCTGGGCCGTGCGGCCGCTCGCCCGGGCGATGCCCTCGATGGCCATCGGCGTGTCCATCAACCCCGGCGTGATGGCGTTGCAGCGCACCAGATAGCGGCCGTTCGACTGGGCGACCGAGGTGGTCAGCCGGTTTACCCCCGCCTTGGAGACCTCGTAGGCCACCTGGCCGCCGCCGGCCGTGCTGGCCAGCGAGGAAATGTTTACGATCGAGCCGGCCTTCTTCTCGCGCATCGACCCCAGCACCGCCTTGGTCATCAGCCAGGCGCCCTTGAGGTTCACCTCCAGGATGCGGTCGAAAGCCGCCTCCTCGATGCGGTGGGCGGGGCCGTCGCCGCCGCCGATGCCGACGTTG
>Ga0079224_100011808_pt1 | contig 12056 bp, 10 predicted proteins | sample Stecom2015_FD_80414 | JGI IMG/M metagenome (GOLD analysis project Ga0079224, IMG submission 80414) | Agricultural soil microbial communities from Utah to study Nitrogen management - Steer compost 2015 | ecosystem: Environmental > Terrestrial > Soil > Agricultural land | place: USA: Utah... | reverse complement strand
GTCGGCTTGCAATACTTCACGTCCGGAACCCGGACCTCCGAAGCAGAGGGCGAGGATCTGCCGACACCCGCGGTATCGACCGTCTCGTCCGCCGCCGTCACAGAAGGTTCCGAGAGCTTCTCCGAGAACAAAACCCTCGGGACGTTCATCCAGCAGACCTTCGGATGGCGGAATCAGGCATTCTTCACCGCGGCGATCCGAGCCGACGGCAACAGCGCCTTCGGGGAGTCGTTCGACGCGGCCTATTATCCCAAGGTCGGCGCCACCTGGGTGGTCAGCGACGCTGCCTTCTGGGACATCGATTTCATCGAGAGCCTGCGCCTTCGGACCGCATGGGGAAAGTCCGGGCTGCAGCCTGCGACGTTCGCGGCGATCCGCACCTACTCCCCTACGACCGGCCCGGGCGATCAGTCGACCATCTCACCGGAGAATCTGGGCAACCCGGATCTGAAGCCCGAAGTCGGCAGCGAGTTGGAGTTGGGGTTCGACGCCAGCTTGCTGGGCGACCGCCTGAACGTGGAGTTCACCCACTACCGCCAGCGCACGACGGATCTCATCGTGGAAGAACTGGTGGCCCCGTCGATCGGCTTCGCCGGAGAGCGGTACATCAACATCGGCGAAGTACAGAATCGGGGCTACGAGTTCTCGATCCGGGGACGGCCGATCAGCACGCCCTCCGTCGAGTTGGTCCTGACGGCTTCTGCCGGACACAACAAGAACAAGCTCATAAGCCTGGCCGGCCGCCAGGTTCAGGCGGATACGAGAGGCCGCTGGCAGCACGTCGAAGGCTACGAGCTCGGCTCGATGTGGAGCAAGTACATCGCCACCGCCGAGTACGGGCCTGACAACGAGCTGGTCAACGTCACATGCCGCGGCGCCGAGCAGGACAACTTCGCGCCCCTGCCGTGCGCGGACGCGCCCTTCCACTACGTCGGAAATCCCGGACCGACATGGACCGGCGGCTTCGGGCAGACCCTGACCCTCGGTAGTCGGTTGACGCTCAATGCGTCCTGGGTGTTCAACCTGAACACGCGCAGGTACAGCACGGACAACTGGGCCCGCGAGAACACGCTCCAGAACTCGGCGACAGCCATTCAGCGCCTGCAGGGCACCCTCGACCCGGTCGTCGCTGCCGGATATGTCACGACCGACGTGGAGCACCAACTGATGTACCGGGATGACTTCGTCCGACTACGGGACGTGTCCGCCTCGTATACCCTCCCGGACGACTTCGTCCAGGGCTTCGGGGTCAACCGGGCGTCGTTGACGGTGAGCGGTAGAAACCTCTGGCATTGGGCGCATCCGGAGTTCCAGGATGCCAAGCTCTACGATCCCGAAGTCAAAGCCGTGCGTACCGCGCCGTGGCCCGGATGGGAACAGGCGCGTATGCCACTGTCCGCGACCGTTACGACCACGATTCGATTGACCTTCTGAGACGCTCGGTCGCGAAGGAGCGCCTGCTTCGGTGCGCGCCTTCACGGCTCCATGCATGCACCTGGAGGGCATACACATGTACGCACGAGATCATGGTCGCGGCCTTGAGAGGACTGTAAGAAAAGCCCTGGGGGGCGTCGCGTTGTTCGGAGTGCTCGCGGCGCTGGGCTGCGACTCGCTTCTTGACGTCGAGCTCCCCGGCTCGACGACGGCGGACGCACTGGACAACCCGGGCTCGGCAGGCCTGCTGGTACTGAGCGCGGAGGGAGACTTCGAATGCGCATACTCGAGCTGGGCCTTCAATGCGGCCAATCTCGCCGGTGAGATCCTCGGCGCCGACGGGGCTCTGATTGCCATCCCGCTCGTCACGCGGAACGTGCAGTCGCATCATACCGCCTATGGTCAGGACTCATGCAACCAGGAATACGGTCTGTACACGCCACTCCAGACCGCCCGCTTCATGGCGGAAGACAGCTTCGAGAGGCTGAGCGGCTATACGGACGATGAGATTCCAGGCCGGGTCGGTCTGCAGGCGAAGGCGGCACTCTACGCCGGATTCACCTACGCTGTTTTCGCCGAAGGCTTCTGTGAGGCCGCGTTCGACCTCGGGCCGGCACGGAGTCCGGAGGAGATCTTCCGCATCGCCGAAGAGCGCTTCACGACCGCGATCGACCTCGGTGGTCAGGCGGGCGACTCCGAAACCGTCAGCGCAGCCTACGTGGGACGGGCTCGGGTACGGCTGCCGCTCGGTGAGACGGCCGGAGCGGCGAGCGATGCAGCGATGGTTCCCGCGGGCTTCAGGAAGGATGTCACACGCTCCAATGCCGCGAATAGTCGCCGGAACGATTTCTACGAAGCCGTCGCAGAGGGGGGCGGAACCTCGGCGACCGTGGATCCGAACTACTGGGATGTTCGGTGGATGGACGTCCCGGATCCGCGGGTGGAGGTGGTCGACGCCGGACGACTGACGAGCAATGCGCGCACACCTCTCTGGTATCAGACGAAATACACATCGGAGAGCGCGCCGATACGGCTCGCGAGCCACGTGGAGGCTCAACTCATCATCGCGGAGGTCGAAGGGGGACAGGTAGCCGTCGATATCATCAACGACCTCCACGCCGCTGCCGGTATTCCGCCGTTCGCGAGCGCCGATGAGCAGGAGATCCAGGAGCACGTCGTCGAGGAGCGTCGTCGCGAGTTCTTTCTCGAGGGTCGCCGCATGGCGGACCTTCGGCGCCTTGGTGGCTTCTCCGACGTCAACGGTGCCGGTGAGGTCAATCCCTGGACCTTCTTCGCCTTCGGCGGGACGGAGTGCTTTCCGATTCCGGACGTCGAGCGGCAGAACAACCCCAACCTTTCCGGAGGTTGAGAGGCCTGGGGGGCCCGGCACCGCCGCCATGGCACCCTCCAGCGAAGGTGCTCGGGCTGGTAGGCACGCTGATCCTGTCTGGTTGCTTCACATACCTGCCGGTCGAGCCGGGCGTCGCGCCCGAGGGTCGGGAGGTGAGGGTGCACGTCAGCCGGCAGGGGCTGGCGGCCCTGCCGGAGATACCGGACGCTGCCGGCGCCGTGGTGAGGGGTACGCTGTTGGACCGAGGCGGCGACGTCCTGCTGGTGCGCATGCCGATCGGGACCCGGGTCGATGGCGTCATGAGCCGATCCATCGGCCAGAACGTGTCGATTCCCTCGCAGTACGTGGATCGGCTGGAGGCGCGTGAGTTCAGTCGAGGTCGAACGGGAATGTTCGTTGCGGCAGCCCTGACCGTGGCGATCGCCGCCGTCCTGGGCTTCGGCGAGGGGGCGGCCGATCCCGTGATCGATCCACGCGACCCACCGGTGGAGTCCGCTCGTATCCCCGTATTCTCGCTTCTCTCGTCGTTGGGGTGGCGCTGATCGGCTCTGCCCCGGTGAGCGTGGTACGGGAGCGGATATCTGCCCACCTCCTGGGTTGCGATAGCTTACTGGCGGCCCGGTAGGCCTCCCGACACGCGCGCACGCCTCACCACCCCCTCATGCCGCTTCTCAGAATGGACCGCACGAAGCTCGAGCTCGCCACGGCGTCCGCGGTGCCCGTGACCGACCGTCGTCCCACGATAGCGAAGGAGCGTCGCGTCCTTGGCTAGTAGGGATCGAGCGCAGAACTCCAGCATCAGGCGGCTGCTCTCCTTCCTGCGCCCCCACGCCCCGATCCTCGTCGCGGCGATCGTGGCCACGGCTCTCTTCGCCGTGCTCGACGCGTCGGTCTACGTCCTCCTCATCCCCTTCGTCGAGGCGCTCTTCGTGTCGGGCGGCACCGAGGTCGGTCGCAGCGAGAGCGGGATGGACCGCCTCCTCGATGCCACCGTCTACCGGTGGGCCGATCCCGCGGGCGACCCGCTCGAGGCGGTCAGCCGCATCATCCTGCTCATCCTCGCGGCATTCCTCCTGAAGAACCTGCTGCTCTTCGCCAAGTCCTACCTCGTGGCGCGCGCCGAGCAGGGCGTCAATCGGGATCTTCGGAACTCGGTGTACGATCACCTCGTGGACCTGGACCTGGCGTTTTTCGGACGGGTGCGCATGGGACAGATCGTGAGCCGTGTCACGACGGAGGTGGAGCAGGTGCGGACGCTGGTCACAGCCGAGTTCTCGAAGCTGCTCTCCGCCCTGTTCGAGTTCTCGGTCGCGGTCGCGGCCATGCTGCTCATTTCCTGGAAGCTGACGCTCGCCGCATTCGTCGTCATCCCCGGCACCATGGTGATCTGGGGTCCCCTGGTGAAGGTGCTCCGTCGGCGCGACCGGAGGGTCCTCCATCTCGGGGGCGAGGTGAACGCCCACGTGCAGGAGACGCTCGCCGGCATCCGGCTCGTGAAGTCCGCATCGGCCGAAGAGCGGGAGCGCGCGCGCTTCAGGGGCCTCACGGGCGATTACTTTCGCCAGTTCCTGAGGGCCGAGCTGGCCCGGGCGTGGGCGGCGCCGATGACCGAGATGCTCGCGGCCGCGGGCACGGGCGTGCTGCTCTGGTACGGCGCCCGCCTGGTGCTGTCGGGCGACCTCGCGAGCGCGGAGTTCGTCGGCTTCCTCGGCCTGTCGCTGAAGCTGTACGCGCCGGTCAAGAACGTGGCCAAGTTCCCGGCGACCGCGCAGCCCGGACTGGTGGCGGCCGAGCGGGTTTTCGAGTTCCTCGACGCGCCGGTGGCGATCGGGGACCGGCCGGATGCCCAAGCCCTGGACGGCCTCCACGACGCGGTCGAGTTCCACGATGTCTCCTTCGGATACCGGGCCGGCGATCCCGTGCTCGAGCACGTGAGCTTCAGGGCCCCCAAGGGCACGGTGGTCGCGATCGTCGGGCCGAGCGGAGCGGGCAAGAGCACCGTGGTCGATCTCGTCGGCCGCTTCTTCGAGGTCACGTCGGGACGCATCACGATCGACGGCGTGGACGTGCGCGACCTGCGCCTCGCGGACCTCCGTGGGATGATGGGCATCGTGTCCCAGGAGACGGTGCTCTTCCACGACACGGTGCGTGCCAACATCGCCTACGCGACGCCCGCCGCGACCGACGACGAGGTAGAGGAGGCGGCGCGCACCGCCCACGCGCACGACTTCATCCGGCAGATGGCCGACGGATACGATACGGTCGTAGGGGAGCGGGGCACGGAGCTCTCCGGTGGCCAGCGGCAGCGGATCGCCATCGCGCGCGCGCTGCTCAAGGATCCCCCGATCCTCATCTTCGACGAGGCCACCAGCGCGCTGGATACGGAGTCCGAGCGCCTCATCCAGGACGCGATCGAGCGCCTCCTCGAGGGCCGGACGGTCTTCGTGATCGCGCACCGCCTGTCCACGGTGCAGCGCGCGGACCTGATCCTGGTGATGGAGGATGGCCGGATCGTCGAGCGGGGCGACCACGCCACGCTGATGGCGGCCGGGGGCGCGTACCGTCGGCTGCACGATCTGCAGTTCCGCGACCCGGAGGGTCCGCGCTCGGACGCCGCCGGAGCGGAGGCCGCTCGGCCGGAGCGATCCGGGGGGGAGGTTGCGCGCCCGTGAGCCGGACGCCGCACGGGCCGGGGCCCTTCCGCCAGTGAGCCGGACGCCGCTCGGGCACCGCCTCGAGTTCGCGCTGTTCCGCGTCCTGCGTGGGTCGCTTTCGCTCGTGCCGGAGCGACTGGCCGTGGCAGGAGGTGCCCTCCTGGGGCAGGTCGCGGGCTCGGTGCTGCGCATCCGGCGGAGGGACGTGGATCTCCACCTCGGGTGGGCCTTCCCCGAGCTGTCGGCGGCCGAGCGCGCGCGCATCGCGAGGGGCAGCTACCGGCACCTGGGGCGGGAGGCGGTGACGCTCTTCCGGCTGGGCGGCTGGACCGCGGAGCGGGTGCGCCGGCGCACGACGGTCGAGGGCCTGGACGCGCTTCGGGCGGCTGTCGAGCGGTCCGGGGGCGCGCTCGTGCTGACCGGTCACCTCGGCAACTGGGAGGTGGGCGGGGCGGCCGTCGCAGCGCGGGGGCTGCCCATCGATGTCGTGGCCAAGGGGATGGCGAACCGGCGCTTCCAGGACGAGCTCTTCGCCGTGCGGGAGCGCCTGGGCATGCGCGTGGTGGAGATGCGGGACGCGCCCCGCGAGGTGCTCCGGGCGCTCCGAGGGGGGCGGGTCGCCGCGATCGTCGGCGATCAGAACGCCCATCGGAATGCGGTGTTCGTGCCGTTCTTCGGGCGCGCGGCCGCAACGGCACGGGGCCCCGCGCTGTTCGCGATCCGCACCGGCGTCCCCGTCTTCGTCGGGTTCGCCATCCGGGAGCCCGGCGGCATCCAGCGATACAGCATCGTCCTGGAGCCGCTTGCTTTCGAGCCCACCGGCGACGCCTCCCGCGACGTCACCGGGTTCGCCAGCGCGTACATGGCCGCCGTGGAGAACGCCGTGCGGGCGCACCCGGAGCAGCATTTCTGGCAGCACAAGCGCTGGAAGGCGCGTCCGCCCCAGGAACCGCCCCTCCATCGACAGGTAATACGTTGAGGTCTGCGCCGGAGCGCGGCGTCCTTCCCGTTTTCCCGGGATCCAACCCTTGATCTACGTCTGCATCCCCGTCTTCGAAGAAGCCTCGACCATCGGCGTCCTCCTGTGGAAGATCCGGAAGGTGCTCGGCGAGCTCGGACGCGACTACAGGATGGTCGTCCACGACGACGCGTCGTCGGACGACACGGTGGCGGTGCTCGAGCGATATCGCCGTGCGTTGCCCCTCACCATCCTCCGCTCGGAGGAGCGGATCGGCTATGGGCGCTCGGTCGAGAAGCTGCTTCGCCACGTGGAGCAGACCTCCAGCTATCCGAAGCGGGATTCGGCCGTGGTCATCCAGGGTGATTTCACGGAAAATCCCGATGATCTGGTCGCGCTGGTGAAGGCATTCGAAGGTGGCGCGGACATCGTCGCCGGCCACCCGGAGGCGGGGGCGGTGCCCGTGCCGGACGGCGTCCGCTGGACCCGTCGGCTCGCGGGCCTGCTGCTGCACCGGCTCGTGTCGCGGGCGCCCGTGGCCGATCCCTTCTCGGGACTCCGCGCCTACCGCGTCATCGTGCTCAGGAAGGCGATTCGGGACCTGGCTCCAGGCGACTCCCTCATCACTTCGGACGGCTGGGCCGCCAACGTCGAGCTGCTGGTGCGCCTCGCACCCCACGCGCGCCGCATCGCGGAAGCCCCCTCGACGGTCCGCTACGACCTTCGGATGAGGCCGAGCCGGTTCCGCCCCGTGCGGACGTTCATGTCGCTGGCCCGACTCCGGGGCTCCGTGTGGTCCCCGGGCTTGGCGGACACGGGGACGGCGTCGGAGGCCGCGTGAGCGGACCGCGCTCCACCGCCCGTGGGGGTCGCCCGCGCAGGTCGCGTATCATCGGGCTCCTCGCCGTGCTGATGCTCGCGCCCGCAGCCCTCGCGGCGCAGGAGCCGGACCAGCGCCGTCCGGACGTTCCGGACTCGGTCGCGGTGGACCCGTACGCGGCCCCGGCGCCCTTCGGGCCGGGCGAGCACATCGTCTACAACGTGAAGGTCGGGATCTTCGGAGTCGGCCAGGGCCACATGAGCCTGCACGCGATGGACACGGTGCGGGGCAACCCCACCTACCGCGCGGTCATGGGCATCAAGGGATCGCTGATGGGGCTCGGCGTCGAGGACGAGTACACGACGTGGTTCGACATGTACACGCTCCAGAGCTGGCGCTTCGTGCGCGATGTACATCAGGTGAACTACGACAGCTACCGTCACTACGAGTTCTATCCGGAGCGGGGCACCTGGGAGCGGGAGGACAACGACGAGTCCGGTCCGCTGGGCTCGCGCATTCCGCTCGACGACATCGCGTTCATCTACTACATCCGGACCCTGCCGCTCGAGGTGGGCAAGAGCTACACCCTCGATCGGTACTTCAAGGAGGAGGGGAATCCGGTGGTGATCCACGTCGTCCGCAAGGATCGGCGCGAGACGGATGCGGGGACATTCAACACCATCGTGGTGAAGCCGGTCATCAAGACCGACGGCCTCTTCGGGCAGGGCGGCGACGCCGAGCTCCATTTCACGGACGACGAGCGGCGGGTCCTCGTGTACATGAAGTCGAACATCCCCAGCTTCCCGGGATCGCTCACCCTGCACCTCCGGTCCATCGAGGAGGGCCTGCCGCTGAATCCGGAGTCCCGCGCCCAGATCCTCCAGGCGCACCACGGGGCGCGCTCTACGGGCATCGGGAGCCGCTGAGGCCGGGCGACCACCTCCGTCTCCCTCCGGTCGAGTCGCCCGCCACGAGGCTATCGCCCGGCCCACCCCTCTCACGTCTTCCTTCTCCGCCCTGTCGAGGCCACTCCGCCGGTGAATCTCAACCGACTGCGGCTCAAGGCCGTCTGGCTGCTGGTCGTGCCGTTCCTGGTGCTCGCCCGTCCCACGCCCGATCTCCTGCTGGTCGGCGGGGCCGTGGCCGTGCTGGGACTGCTCGTGCGGGCGTGGGCCGCCGGGACCATCCACAAGGAATCGGACCTGACCACGTCGGGACCGTACGCGTTCACGCGGAACCCGCTCTACGTGGGCTCGTTCCTCATCGGCGTCGGCGTCACCGTGGCGGGCGGGCACTGGATCTGGACCGCGCTCTTCGTCGTCTTCTTCACCGTGGTGTACGCGCGGACCATGGCGTACGAGGCCGGACGTCTGACCGAGCTGTATGGGGAGCGGTACCGCGCCTACGCGCGCCGCGTGCCGGCCTTCCTGCCGCGCCCGACCCCCTACCGTCCCGAGCGGCCCGATGCCTCTGGGGGCTTTCGCCTGAGCCAGTATCGGCGTAACCGAGAGTGGGAGGCGCTCCTGGGTGGCCTCGCCGCGTTCGGCTTCCTCGCTCTCAAGGCGTGGTGGGCGGGGGCTTAGCGACGGGCGGGCGTATAGCGCCGCCGCTCCCGGCCACGTAGCGCTCCATCGCGAGTGCCACCTTCTCGAGCACCATCTCGACGGTGATCCGCTTCATCCCGTCCCGGTAGCGGTGCGTGAGCGGGTAGTCCTCCCCCGGATGCTCGGCATAGCCGTCCACCACGAGATCCTGGAACGCGCGGTAGGGGCCCGTGCGCTTCGGATTGGTGTAGCCGAACAGCCCCACCACGGGCGTGCCCAGGGCCCGGCCGATGTGCAGCGGGCCGGTATCCGGCGAGATCAACAGGGCGCTGCCGTCGAGGATCCACACGAGCTTGCGCAGATCGTCCCCCAGCGCGTCGACGACCGGGACCCGTACGCTCCCGAGGATCTCGTCGGCGATTCCGCGCTCGACGGAGGAAGGCCCCCCGACGAGGACGGGGTGGAGGCCGTGCCGTTCGTGGAGGGCTTCCAGGACGGGCACGTAGCCGCCGGCGCTCCAGTTCTTCTCGCGCTTGCTCGTCCCGACGACGACGGCGCAGGCGGGCCGGTCCAGCTCCTGAAAGAACGCCGCCTGCCGGGCGCGCTCGCCCGCATCGAAGTCGAGATCCCATCGAACGGGCTTCTCGTCGATGCCGAGGTGGTGCAGGAACTCGAAGTATTGATCCTGGACGTGTTGCGGGGGCCCGGCAGCGATGCGCTCGTTGGTGAACAGCCACTGGAGGTCGCGCGCGCGGGCGCGATCGAAGCCCAGCCTGGTACGGGCGGGGGTGAGGGCCGTGATCAGACCCGCCTTGAAGTAGACCTGCAGCCCGAGGGACAGGTCGAAGCGCCGGCCCGCGAGCTTCCGACGCAGGTCGGCGTAGGACCGCCACGCCCCGGCTCCGGATCTCCGCTCGAAGACGATGAACTCGTCGATGGCGGCATGACCACGCACGAGCCGGTGCGGCACCGGCTGGATGATCCACGTGATGCGCGCGTCCGGCCAGTGACGCTTGAGCGCGGTCGCCACCGGCAGGACGTGCACCGCGTCCCCGATCGCCGACAGCATGACGATGCAGATCTCCCGCGGAGCGCCGGTCATGTGGTGTCCGTGGGGGCGCCGGGAGGGGTCGTGCCTGCCGGGCGGGGCGTGCCGGGAGGTGCGGCGCGGGGCGCGGGGCCGTGCGCGGCCCACTTCATCGGGCGCCCGCTCGTTCGACGGCCGCGCGCAGCACGCTCCGCTCTTCCTCCGCCAGCGGACGGCCGTGTCGCGCGCCGAGCTTCGTCAGGGATCGCTCGAGGCGCCGGAGCATGACAGCGGCGTCGGCGTCCCCGCCCCCCGCGCGCACCCGGCAGCGATCCAGGTCGATCAGCCAGGCCTCCTGACCGCCCTCCGTCGCCCGTACGAGCACGTTCTTCGCGTTGAGGTCCACGTGGAGGATTCCGGAGCGGGCCGCATGGCCGAGGAGGAGGCCGGCGGCGTGCAGGGCGGCGGAGCGGTCACCTTCCGCTCCCGCTCCCGCCGCTCCCGCCGTCCCCGACGCACCCGGCGACCCCGCCGCACCCGGCGACTCCGCCGCGACCCCGCCAATGCACCTGCCTTCCCCGGCCGGCGACCGCCGGGCGAACAGCGCGCCGGCCAGGTCGACCGCGTCCGGCACCAGCTCGGTAACCAGGTCGGCACGGTAGAGCGCGCCCGAGCGATACACGGCTCCGGCCACGACCGCCGGGGTGCGGACGCCCCGGATGCGGGCGGCTACGGATGCCCGCAGCTCCCAGAGCGGGCGGGGAGGGCCTGCCGCGAGGTAGCGGTCGCCCAGCCACGACGCTACCGCGCCTCCGCGCAGGTAGTGGCGCACCGCCCAGCGCGCCCGCCCGTCGGGGCCGGCGGCCGGCGCGGGAAGGGACAGGACGGTCCCGCGGCCCGAAAGCCTCTCGGCCACCGGATCCGCAGCGGCCCAATCCGCCAGCGTGCGGTGCGCTTCGAGGACGCGCTCCAGCGCGTCGCGAGCACCTGCCCAGGCGAACACCCGCGCGGCGCGCGGAGCATCCACCCACGCGTATCCGTCCGGGAGCGTCATCGGTAGGCCGCCTCGGCCCGCTCCACCCGGTCGAGAACGTCCTCGACGGTGATCTCCTCCATCCGCCCCGTCTTCGGCGGATAGGCCGCCGGATCCGGCTCCAGGCCCGGATCGGTGTAGCGATCGATCACGAGGTCGTGGAAGCGGGTGTAAGGCCCTACGCGCCACGGGTTCGTATGACCAAAAAGCCCGATCACCGGCACACCGAGCGCGTGGGCGATGTGGAGGGGGCCCGTGTCCGGGGAGACGACGAGGTCGCTGCCGGCCACGAGCCACATCATCCGCCGCACGCTGTCGCCCGTGCAGTCCCTGACCGCCGCCCGGGCGCGGGCCCGAACCGACGCGGCGGCCGCCCGCTCCGCGGCCGAAGGCCCGCCGACGAGCAGCACCTGGAAGCCGAAATCGCGCTCGAGCGCGTCCGCCAGCGGCACGTACCGCTCCGCCGGCCAGTCCTTGGCCGGGTTCGCGGTGGCCAGGACGAGCGCGACGCGCCGTCCCGGACCGAGCGACTCGAAGAAAGCCCGCTGCCGCTCGACCTCGCCCGGTGAGAACGTGAGGTCCCATCGCGGCTCGTCCTGGCGCGGCACGCCGAGCGCGGCGCGGAAGTCCAGGAACAGGTCCTGGGTGTGGCGCCACGGGCCGTCCGCCAGCAGGTGCGTGTGGGCCAACCAGATGCCGTCCCGGCTGATGCTCCGGGGCAGCCCAACGCGCGGCCCGCGGCTCCCGAGCAGGGTCGGCCATACGCTCTTGAAGTAGCGCTGCGCGTTCACCGTCAGGTCCGCTCGCACCGGCCCGAGCGCGCGGCGTAGGGCACGGACGCCCCGGGCGCCGTCGCGGCTCCTGTACACGACCACCTCGTCCACGCACGGATGGTGCTCCAGGACCGCCGCCGGGGCGGGCTCGGCGACCCAGACGACCCGGTGCTCCGGGTTCAGCCGCTTCACGTCGTGCGCCAGCGGAAGGCCGTGCACGACGTCGCCGATGCCGGACAGGAGCACGATGCACACGGTCCCGGGTCGGGCGGAATCCAGGAGAACCGGCCCATCCGGCCCCACGATCCCCCGGCCCGGAAGCTTCACGCCACGTTCGACGCGTCGGGAACCTCCATCAGGTATACGCCCGGTCCCCGCAGCGTCTGCCCTTTGACCTTCACGCGGAAGTCGTACTGGCCCGGGCGCGGGAAGACTACGCCCTCCATGGGCATGATCAGCTGG
>Ga0079224_100011807_pt1 | contig 12057 bp, 11 predicted proteins | sample Stecom2015_FD_80414 | JGI IMG/M metagenome (GOLD analysis project Ga0079224, IMG submission 80414) | Agricultural soil microbial communities from Utah to study Nitrogen management - Steer compost 2015 | ecosystem: Environmental > Terrestrial > Soil > Agricultural land | place: USA: Utah... | reverse complement strand
GCCGGCTGGCTGGCGCCGTTGCCGGACCATCTGGACCATGGCCCCCGACGCCGGAACCTGCGACGAAGTGGCAGCGACAGCCCGCGCAAGACGCCCGATTACCGCCACAGCGCCCATGCCGGGGATGCCGATATCCGCCGCTACTATCGGCAGCTCAGCCGGCTGTCTGCCGCCTTCGCCACGCTTACCGACACCAGCATGCTGATGCTCGGTGGCGAACTGAAGCGCCGGGAGCGGCTGTCCGCCCGGCTCGGGGATGTGCTCAGCTACATCTATCTGGCCAGTGCCTGCCTCAAGCACTATCACGATCAGGGCGACCCCGTGGAAGACCTGCCGCTGCTGCGCTGGGGTGTGGAAGACCTGCTGGCGAAGATTGAACAGGCGATGCATGAGATCCTGCTGAATTTCCCCGACCGCGCCGTGGGCATTGCACTCCGGGTGATCATCTTCCCCCTCGGCCGGCGCCTCAAACCGCCGAGCGATCTCACCTGCCACAGGGTCGCCCGCCTGCTGATGACACCCGGCCCGATGCGGGACCGGCTGCTGGATGGATGCTATGTGAGTGAAGATCCGACGGATGTGACGGGCCTGCTCAACCACAGTCTGGGACAGATTATCCTGGCCGACCCGATCGAACAGCGTCTGGCCAAGGCCCGCCGTTCCGGCGAGCTGGACCACGACAGCGATGCCGACGAACTCACCGTCGCCGCAGAAAGCGGCGTGATCAGCCCAGAGGAAGCCAAGCTGGTGAGAGAAGCCAGGGAAGCCCGGCGGGCAGTGATCGAAGTGGACGACTTCTCACAGGAGGAAATGCGCCCGCGGCAGGCGGGGTAAAGGCGGTACGAAGCGTGCCCACCGGGCACCGGGGCTGCCGGCGCAGCCCCCATCGCCCCGAGGTCGGGGCTCCTACGGAGTGTGCCCAGGGCCACCCAAACCGAGCCTGCCTCCATCCGGTAGGAGCGGCGACCTCGCCGCGATTGGCGCGCGCAGCGCGCCCGGCCTCACATGTCCCGATCGATCTGCAATACCACAGCCCGGTCCTGCTCTCCTACCTTCACCTCGGCGGCCTCGGACTGATGTCCGGCGTTGCGCACGTCGCTGTCGGTGGAGATGCGCGCGCTGATCTGCAGGGCCTGGCCTGGCTCCAGGCTGCGGCCGGGCATCAGCGCGTGGCTGCTGTTCAGGGCGACTTCCACCGGCAACTCGCTCTTGTTCAGGCGCAATGCCAGCAGCGGCATCGGCGGGCCCTGGGGCTCACGGGCGGAGACAAAGACAACCGCATCATCCGGATACTGCTCTGCCAGTTCGGCAGCCAGCTCGATGCGCACTGCTATCTGCGGGCCCTCAGCTGCGCTGTCCGCCGGCTCTCCCATCCGCTCCCGGGCACGGTCGATACCGCCCTGGATCGCGGTGAAGCCCTCACTGCCCGGCGGCATGCCGGCCTGCAGGCGCTCCCAGTAGGAAATGGCCCCGGCATAATCACCGGCTTCGAAGGCGTTGATGCCGAGCAGGCCCAGCGCGGTAGGCTCGTTCGGGTTCATTTCCAGCGCGCGGCTCAATGCATCGGCGGCTTCGCTGTCGAGCTTGTTGCCGTTGGCGAAGAAACGCGCCTGGGCATACTGGGCGAGCACCTCCGGATGCACACCCATCAGGTCCATGCTGTTACCGAAGGCATTGGCGGCATCCGCCGGCCTTTGCTGCGCCAGGTAGGCCCTGCCGAGCATGTACCAGACCTCACCATTCTGCGGCTGCACTTCGGTGATGCGCTCCATCCGGTCGATATAGGCCACCAGGTCTGCCGGCATGGGGTCGTTCTGCATTTCGCGCAACAACTGCAGGCCGGCCGGATTGCCCCAGCTCAGGTAAAGACCGACGACCACCAGCGGCAGCGCTGCGGCCGCTACGAGGAGCGCAATCGGACTGCCGCGATGGGTCGGGCGGCGAGCCTCGTCCGCCTTCGCGGTGTCTTCGAGCAGCAGCTTGCCGGCCTCCTCCAGCGCAATGTCATGCAGCTCGGCGGAGATCTCGCCCGCGTCCCGCTGAGCGCCCAACTCTGCCACGCGCTCTTCGTAAAGCGCCACGTTCAGCGCGGTGCGGTCCACGGTATTGCGCTGACGGCGGGCCTTCCATACCGGCCATACCAGAAAAAGCACGCCCGCCAGTATCAGCAGCGCGCCATACAACCACAAATCAGTCATCAGCTGTCTTCTTCTCTTTCCAGCAGGGATTGCAGACGTTGTTGCTCGTCCTTGCTAAGGGGGTGGGCCGCCGCCTCACGCAGCGCCCGCTGACGGCGGCGCAGCATCACGATCAGGATGATGAAGCCACCCAGCAGCATCGCCGCCGGGCCGAACCAGAGCACCACTGTCGCTGGGCTGAGAGCCGGTTTGTAGCGGACGAAGTCACCATAACGCTCAACCATGAAGTCGATGATCTCGCGATTGTCCTTGCCTTCCATGAGCATGCGGTGCACTTCACGCCGCAGGTCGGTGGCGATGGGCGCATCGGAATCAGCAATGTTCTGGTTCTGGCACTTCGGGCAGCGCAGCTCGCCGCTTACCTGATAGAAGCGCTGGCGCTGTTCCTCGGTCTCGAACTCGTAGGTATCGATAGCCGCAAGCGCCACCGGCGCCAGCAGCAGCATCAGCAGCAACCAGCCCCTGCGCATCAAGGCAGTCGTCATTGTGCCTCCTGATCGATCAGCGCCTGGTAGCGCGGACCGAGCTCGTTGTTCCAGACCCGATCATCCACCGCGCCGATGTATTTGTAATGGATCACACCCTCGGCATCGATCAGGAAGGTTTCCGGTGCGCCGTACACCCCCAGGTTGATGCCCAGACTGCCCTGGGGATCTTCGATATTCAGGCGATAGGGGTTGCCCAGTTCCGCCAGCCAGCGGCGGGCTGCCTCACTCTCGTCCTTGTAGTTCACGCCGTAGATGGTCACGCCCCGCTCGACCAGCTTGTTGAAATACGCATGTTCCGCGCGGCAGGTCGGGCACCAGGTAGCCCAGACGTTGATCAGTGCCACCTCGCCCTTGAGGTCATCCGGGCTGATCAGTTGCTCCGGATCATCCAGCGAGGGCAGCTCGAAGAAGGGCACCGGCTTGCCGATCAGCGCCGAGGGCAGCGCACTGGGGTCCACCGCCAGGTCCTGCTGGGTCTTCTTGTCGCTGAGGGTCTTCAGGAACAGTGCCGTCAACCCCAGAAACAACAGCAGGGGTATTATTACCCAGGATCTACGCATCAGACAGCCTCCCTCGGTACGGCCTGGGCCGCGGTACGACGCTGACGGGCCTTGAGCCGGTAGCGCTTGTCACTGGCAGCAAGCAGACCACCGATGGTCATCAACAGGCCACCACCCCAGATCCAGCGCACGAAGGGCTTGATATGCACGCGGATGGCCCAGGCGCGATTCTCCTCGTCAAGCGGCTCACCCATGGCGACAAACAGGTCGCGGGTCAGACCGGGATGGATACCGGCTTCGGTCATGGGCATGTTCTGCACCGTGTACAGGCGCTTCTCCGGACGCAGCGTGGTGATCCGGCGGTCATTGCGGTACACGTCAATGATGCCCTGATCGGAGATCCAGTTCGGGCCCTCCCGGTGGGTGGAGCCCTTGAACACGAAGCTGTAACCACCCAGTTCCAGACTGTCGCCCGGCTCCATGCGCAGGTCACGCTGGCTGTCGAACAGACTGGCACCGACCACACCGACCGCACATACCGCGATGCCGATATGGGCCATCACCATGCCCCAGTAACTGCGAGGCAGCGCGCGGATGCCGCGCATCAGACCCTTGTTGCGGGTCTTGTCGAGGATGTCGCGTGCCGCACTGCCGACCACCCACAGCACCAGGAACAACATGCTGCCGACCGCCAGGAAGTGGTCACCTACCCAGACGGCGCCGATCACCGCCCCGATCGCTGCCAGCACCAGCACCCACTTGAGCATGCTGACCAGCCACTTGACCGGTGTGTCCTTCCAGCGGCTGATGGCGCCGACGCCCAGCGCCAGCATCAGAATCATCATCAACGGCACGAACAGCGCATTGAAATACGGCGGGCCCACCGACACCAGATTGCCGGTGAGGGCATCCAGCGCCATCGGATAGAGCGTGCCGAGCAGCACCATCAGCGTGGCGACCACCAGGATCACGTTATTGACCAGCAGGAAGGTCTCCCGCGACCACAGGGCGAAGCCGATCTTGCTCTTGACCACCGGCGCACGCAGGGCATACAGCGTCAGCGAGCCGCCGACCACCACCAGCAGGAAGGCAAGGATGAACACGCCGCGCTCCGGGTCGGTGGCGAAGGCGTGAACCGAGGTGAGTACGCCAGAGCGCACCAGGAAGGTACCCAGCAGGCTCAGGGAGAAGGCGGCAATGGCCAGCAGCACAGTCCAGCTCTTGAACACGCCGCGCTTTTCCGTCACCGCCAGGGAGTGGATCAGCGCGGTGCCGACCAGCCAGGGCATGAAGGAGGCGTTTTCCACCGGGTCCCAGAACCACCAGCCACCCCAGCCCAGTTCGTAATAGGCCCACCAGGAGCCGAGGACGATACCCAGCCCGAGAAAGGCCCAGGAGACGATGGTCCAGGGCCGCGACCAGCGCGCCCAGGCAGCATCCAGCCGACCGCCGAGCAGCGCAGCAATGGCGAAGGCAAAGGCCACCGAGAACCCGACGTATCCCATATAGAGCATGGGCGGATGCACGATCAGCCCGAAATCCTGCAGCAGCGGGTTGAGGTCCCGGCCATCCTCGGGGAAGAACGGCAGCTGCCGGTCGAAGGGGTTCGATGTCATCAGCATGAACAGCAGGAAGCCGATGCTGATCATGCCCATCACCGCCAACACCCGGCTGAGCATCTCCTCGGGCAGGTCCCGGGAGAAGATCGCCACGGCGAAGGTCCAGGCTGCGAGGATCAGTGCCCACAGCAGCAGCGATCCTTCGTGACCGCCCCAGACCGCGCTGACCTGGTAATACCAGGGCAGCGCCGAGTTGGAGTTGAGCGCCACATAGGTAACGCTGAAATCATTGGTGAGGAACGCGTGCACCAGGCAGATGAACGCGAACAGTACGAACAGGCACTGTGCGAACGCCGCCGGCTGGGCAAACCCCATGGCCAGGGTGTCACCCTTCCACGCTCCGTACAGCGGGATGGTTGCCTGCAATATGGCCATCACCAGAGCGATGATGAGGGCAATCTGCCCAAGCTCGGGAATCATTCGACCTCCGGATCAGTTGCTGGCGGGCGGCGTGTAGCCGTCCACCTTCATGTGTTCGACCTGCTCCAGCGCCTGGGCCACTTCCGGTGGCATGTATTCCTCATCATGCTTGGCCAGCACTTCGTCGGCCACCAGCACGCGGTCCGCATTGAGACGTCCGAGTGCCACGATGCCCTGCCCCTCGCGGAACAGGTCAGGCAGGATGCCGCTGTAGGAAATGGTGATGGCCTCGCCGCCGTCACTTACATCGAAGGTCACATCCAGGCCTTCGGTGGAGCGCTTGACGCTGCCGGCCACGACCATTCCCCCTGCGCGGATGCGGGCATCCAGCGGGGCGACGCCGGTGGCGATTTCGGTCGGCGTATAGAACAGGTTGATGTTCTGGCGCAGGGCGCCCAGCGCGAGTGCAACTGCCACGCCCACACCGAGCAGGACCAGCAGGATGAGTATCAGACGTTTCTTTCGCTGCGGATGCATTACATCACCTCCCGACGGCGACGACGCGCCTCTTCATTGACCAGACGCCGACGGGCCAGCCACGGCTGGGCCACGTTCAGCACTAAAACGGCAAAGGTTATGGCGTAGCACGACCAGACGTAGACGCCGTGCCCACCCATATCGAATATCTCGCTCATCACAGCTTCTCCAGCGCCTCGCGCACCCAGCGGGTCTTGTGCTCCCGGCGCAGCACTTCCAGGCGCATGCGCATGAACAGGCTCACGGTGAACAGCGCGTAGAATCCCAGCACCATCAGCAGCAGCGGCAGCCACATTTCCATGGGCATGGCCGGCTTCTCGGTGAGCTTGAACGTGGCGGGCTGATGCAGGGTGTTCCACCAGTCCACCGAGTACTTGATGATCGGGATGTTCACCGTACCGACAATTGCCAGTACAGCAGTGGCCTTGGCTGATGTGTCCCGGTTGCTGATCGCCTGCCCCAGCGCAATGATGCCGAAATACAGGAACAGCAGAATCAGCATGGAGGTCAGCCGCGCATCCCACACCCAGTAGGTGCCCCAGGTGGGCTTGCCCCAGATGGCGCCGGTCAGCAGCGCAACGAAGGTCATCCAGGCACCGATCGGCGCAGCGCACTTGAGCGCCACGTCCGCGAGCTTCATGCGCCAGACGAGGCTGACGATGCCGGCAACGGCCAGCATGATGTAGCAGGACTGGGCGACAAAGGCAGCCGGCACATGGATGTAGATGATCCGGAAGCTGTTGCCCTGCTGATAATCCTGCGGCGCGAAGAACAGCCCCCACACCGATCCGACGGCGATCAGCGCCACCGCGGCCACGGCAAACCAGGGCAGCCAGCGGCCACTGATGTCATAGAACCACTTGGGCGAACCCAGTTTATGGAAGAAGGTCCACTTCATGCACTACCTGCCTGACAAATCATTCACTCACTCCAATGCGCAATCCTGCGGCGATGGCAAAGGGCGCCAGGGTCAGCGCCAACACCGCCAGACAGCCGAGCCAGAGCGCGAAGCCGGTTACCGGCATACCCTGCAGCGCAGCGTCCATGGCGCCGGTTCCCAGAATCAGCACCGGGATATACAGCGGCAGGATCAGCAGCGCCAGCAGCAGCCCGCCGCTCTTCAGGCCAACCGTCAGTGCCGCGCCTACCGCCCCCAGCAGGCTGAGAACAGGGGTACCCAGCAACAGGGTCATTAGCAGTACCGGCAATACCGAGCCGGGCAGCGCCAGCATCATGCCGAACAGCGGTGCCAGAATCACCATCGCCAGACCGGACATCATCCAGTGATGCACGACCTTGACCAGTACCATCAGCTCCAGCGGGTGGGGCGACAGCACCCACTGCTCCAGCGAGCCGTCCTCGTAATCGCTGCGGAACATGCCATCCAGTGACAGCAGCGTCGCCAGCAGCGCAGCCACCCAGATCACCCCGGGCGCCATGGTCCGCAGTACCGAAGGCTCGGGACCCACCGCCAGCGGAAACAGGCTCACCACCAGCGCGAAGAACACCAGCGGGTTGAGCAGATCTCCGGGGCGACGCCAGGCCAGACGCCACTCACGGCAGAACAGCAACCAGATGATCCGCCGCATCAGCCCGCCTGCTCCAGGTCCAGACAACGCACCCCCGGGAGGTGATCAAGGCCATGGTGGGTGGTCAGGACCACCATACCGCCCTCCCCTGCATGGGCCAGGATATGCTGCTCCAGCGCCGCCACACCGGCCTTGTCGATGGCGGTGAAGGGTTCGTCCAGGATCCATACCGGATGGTGTTCGAGATACAGCCGGGCCAGCGCCACACGGCGCTTCTGACCCGCTGAGAGATTCTGGCAGGGAACGTCCTCGAAGCCCCGCAGACCGACTTTTGCCAGCGCTTCCCAGATGCGATCGCTGTCGACCGGCCTGCTCAGCGCGCACAGCCAGGCCAGATTTTCCTCTGCGGTCAGCGCGCCCTTCACTGCCGGAGCGTGACCGATGTACAGCCGCTGCTGGCGCCATGCGAGCCGCCCGCTGCCGCGCAGCACCGACTCACCGCCATAGCGCATGTCGCCCGCAGAGGCGGGCAGCAGGCCGGCCATGATCCGCAGCAGACTGGTCTTCCCCGAGCCGTTGGGCCCGGCCACCTGCAGAACCTCCCCCGGCTTGAGCGTCAGAGACAGCGAAGCAAACAGTTCGCGCTGGTCGCGCTCGCATGCCAGTTCGTCCAGCTCTACAGGCAGTGGCTTCACCTTTACTCCAGACCGCCAGGGCGGATGACTCATATTTCTCGACCGCCTGCCGCTATACTGCCTGAGCGCCGGGCGATCGATCTGTTGGCGCATTATACATTGGCACCCTGTGCATATGGGTCTGATTTACATCAATATGTGACATACATGACGCCGGATCTGAACCTGCCCCCCATTTCGCCCAGCCCGCCCAGGAACGGGCCTTCCAGTGCTGCCGCAGGCCCTTCTGCGGTACCCCTGGAACTGCTGCGTCCGATTGCCGCAGCGACCCTGGCACCGGGAGAAAATGCCGAGGCCCGGGTGGTCAGCAGCGAGGCCCGGGGCGGACAATTCGAAGTGCTCCTGCGCCTGGCCAGGGCGGCGGGCGGTACTGCAGACATCAGCGTGGCAAGCCGGCAACCGCTGGAGCCGGGCTCCGCCGTCACGGTGCAGGCGCTCACCCCTACCCGTCTGCTGGCGCTGATCAATGACGCCCGCCTCAGCAGTCAGGCTCCTCCCGTGCTCACCCGACTCGACCCGCAGCTGTTCCCGGCTGGCAGCGTGCTGCAGGCGCGGGTGGTCGAGAGCCAGCCGCTGGCCGGCGCGCAGGCACGCTTTGCGATCCTGGCAAAGGTACTGCAAGGGGCGGCAGCCGGCTCGGTACTGAGCATGGAGAGCAGCCGCCCGGCCGTTCCGGGCAGCCTGCTGACCGCCACGGTAGACAACAGAGGTGCACTGCGGGTGAACAGCGCGCAGCAACAGCTGCATCAGCTGGAATTGATGCAGGGCATGCGCGCAAGCCTGCAGAACCAGCTGCCGGCGCCGGCGATGCTGCAGGTTCTGGACAGGCTCGCCGGGCTCCCCGATCTGCCGCCCCTGCTGCGCACCAGCATGCAGCAGGTATTGAACCATGTTGCCACGCCGGAACATCTCGGCAGCACGGGCGGCGTCGCCCAGGCGATCCGCCAGAGCGGCCTGTTTCTGGAGGCGAACCTGCAACAGCTGCAACGGGCGCTCGGCGGCGCCAGCCCCGGCAGCGCCGACGGCAACGGAACAAACACCAATCCTGCACAGGGGCAGCTCCTACCCCTTTCGCGGGTGCTCCCCCTGCTTGCCAGCCTGGCCACCCCACCCGGGACCGAGCCGCTGCCCGGTGCGGACTTCAAGGCCAGCCTGATCACCCTGCTCATCACGCTGCAACAACACCTGCCACCGGATGCCAGCAAGGCGCTGACCCTGCCGCCTGGCCCTTGGCAACAGGCGCTGGTCGTCCGGCCCGGCATGTTTCCGCTGCCCTCCCGCGCCGTCCAGGCATTCAATGAGGCGCCTGATCTGGGCAGCCTGCTGCGCCTCACTGCCGCGCTGTTATCCCGTATTCAGCATCACCAGTTCCAGAGTCTGGGCCAGACCCAGACCTTCGCTGACGGCAGCAGCCAGACGGTCTGGCAGCTTGACCTGCCGCTGCGTGATGGCCAGCAGTTAACCCAGGTGCAGCTGCGCATCCAGCAGGACAAGCCCGCTCCCGACAGGCGTCAGGGCGAGCAGGCTCCACAGTGGGAGATCCGGCTTGCATTCAACCTGGACCACCTGGGCCCGCTGCAGGCCATCGCCCGCCTGCAGCGCGGGCGTGTGAGCAGCGAGTTCTGGGCGGAGAAACCCGACACGTTGCAGCTGCTGCACCGTGAGCTTGGTCAGCTCCGCGACCGCCTGCTGACCCGCGGGCTGGAAGTGGGGGAGCTGAGTTGCCACCATGGCACGCCCCCGGAACCACAGCAGGCTGTACAACAACGCTGGATCGACGAGGTGACCTGATGGATCAGCAACGCAAGGCCATTGCCCTGCTCTACGAAGGCGGCCCGGACGCACCCCAGATCACCGCCAAGGGTGAAGGCGAACTGGCGGAGCAGATCGTGCAGCTGGCGCTGGATTATGAGGTACCGATTTACGAGAACGCCGACCTGGCGAGTTTGCTGACGCGGATGGAACTGGGCGATCAGATACCCGAGTCGCTGTACCGCACCATTGCGGAGATCATTGCGTTTGCGTGGCATCTGAAGGGCAAGGTGCCGGAGGGGTTTGTTTGGCCGGAAGATGGCATCGACGGGAACAGTGGGTAACACCCGGGCGTGCTACGCACGCCTATCGCCCCGGAGTCGGTGCTCCTACAACAGCGGGGGTTGGCCGCAAGAGGGGGGGGGCAGTGGCAAGTTCGCGTGACCGCCCGCCCTGTTCCTGCAGGAGCCCCGACCTCGGGGCGATAGGCGGGCAAGCCCGCCTGGTTTGTCTTACTTGCTGAGCTCTACGAGCAGCGCATTCAGTCGACGCACGTAAGTACCCGGATCCTGCAGTGCCTCACCGGCGGCCAGCGCGGCCTGGTCGAACAGGATGTGCGTCAGGTCCGCAAAGCGGTCTTCGTCCGGCTCCTGATCCAGCTTCTCCAGCAGCGGGTGGGTCGGGTTGATTTCCAGAATCGGCTTGCTTTCCGGCGCCTTCTGGCCGGTGGCCTCGAGGATCTTGCGCATCTGCAGACCCATACCGTCTTCGGCAACAACCAGCACGGCGGGCGAGTCGGTAAGACGGTGTGATACCTTGACCTCTTCGACGCTGTCACCCAGCACCTTCTTCACCCGCTCGACCAGATCCGCCTTGGCCTTGGCCACCTCTTCCTGGGCCTGCTTGTCCTCATCGCCTTCCAGCTTGCCGAGATCCAGATCACCACGGGCAACGTCAACAAACTCCTTGCCCTTGTACTCGTTCAGATGGCTCATCAGCCACTCGTCGATACGGTCAGTGAGCAGCAGGACCTCGATGCCCTTCTTGCGGAAGATTTCCAGGTGCGGGCTGTTCTTCACCTGGCTGTAGCGCTCGCCGGTGAGGTAGTAGATCTTGTCCTGACCCTCCTTCATCCGCTCGATGTAGCCGTCCAGGCTGACGATCTCACTGTCGTCGTCCTGCGCGGTCGAGGCGAAGCGCAGCAGGCCGGCGATCTTCTCGCGGTTGGCAAAGTCTTCCGCCGGGCCTTCCTTCATCACGCTGCCGAAGGCTTTCCAGAAGGTGGCGTACTTCTCGGGATCGTTCTTCGCCATCTTCTCGAGCATATCCAGCGCGCGCTTGGTCAGCGCGGACTTCATGCTGTCGATGGCCGGATCCTTCTGAAGGATCTCCCGGGAAACGTTCAGTGACAGGTCGTTGGAGTCCACCACGCCCTTGATGAAACGCAGATACAGCGGCAGGAACTGCTCGGCGTCGTCCATGATGAACACGCGCTGCACATAGAGCTTCAGGCCGCGCGGCGCTTCGCGATGGTAGAGGTCGAACGGAGCGCGGCCAGGTACATAAAGCAGGCTGGTATATTCGAGCTTGCCTTCGACCTTGTTATGACTCCAGGCCAGGGGGTTCTCGAAGTCATGGGCTACATGTTTGTAGAACTCCTGGTATTCCTCCTCCTTGACCTCGGTGCGCGGGCGGGTCCACAGGGCGCTGGCCCGGTTGACGCTCTCCCACTCGATCTCGGCGGGCTTGTCCTTCTCGTCACCCATATGCTGCTTGGGCAGCTCGATCGGCAGGGAGATGTGGTCGGAGTATTTCTTGATGACGTTACGCAGGCGCCAGCCATCGGCGAACTCCTTCTCGTCCGCCTTCAGGTGCAGCACGATACGGGTACCACGTTCGAGCTTCTCGATGTTCTCGATGGTGAAATCACCCTCCGCCGCGGATTCCCAGCGCACCCCTTCATCGGCCGCCAGACCGGCGCGGCGGGTGAACACCTCGACCCTGTCGGCAACGATGAAGGCGCTGTAGAAGCCCACCCCGAATTGCCCGATCAGCTGGGCGTCCTTCTTCTGGTCCCCGGTGAGCTGCTGCATGAAACTGGCGGTGCCGGATTTGGCGATGGTACCGAGGTGGCTGATGACTTCCTCGCGGGACATGCCGATGCCGTTATCCTCGATGGTCAGGGTATTGGCCTGCTCATCTGCGCTGATGCGGATGCGCAGATTGGGATCGCTTTCCAGTAATTCGGGCTTGGCAATGGCCTCGAAACGCAGCTTGTCCGAGGCATCCGAGGCGTTGGAAATCAGCTCGCGGAGAAAGATCTCCTTGTTCGAATACATCGAATGGATCATCAGGTGCAGCAGCTGCTTCACCTCGGTC
>Ga0079224_100011806_pt1 | contig 12058 bp, 16 predicted proteins | sample Stecom2015_FD_80414 | JGI IMG/M metagenome (GOLD analysis project Ga0079224, IMG submission 80414) | Agricultural soil microbial communities from Utah to study Nitrogen management - Steer compost 2015 | ecosystem: Environmental > Terrestrial > Soil > Agricultural land | place: USA: Utah... | reverse complement strand
GCGCAAAATCTTCCTAAACGGATAGCTAATGGCAGATGGCTCCATAAAACCTGTGGACACTTGATAGATTAAGGGCGGAAAAAAATTGTAATTGTTACTGTCTACCAAAACAATATGGTAATCGGGGGAATTGCCCAATCTTTTTACAAATTCCAATCCTGCAAAACCACCTCCAACAACCACAAGTTTTTTAGCATGTTTCATAACCATTTGGGTATTTAATTCATATTACAAAGGTAGCTAAATGGTAGGCATTTATTCTTTGGTATATACCAACTTATTTTCTACGATTCTTGCCGGACTCGTATAAGGGTGTTCTTCACTTTTTCCTATTCCCATAATGTGTTCCACCGTCCAGCCTGCATGTTTAAGATAGTCGGAAACCATCGAACGATGGCAGCGCCACCACACGGCTTCGGCACACATAAAAGCTACGCGTTTTGTGTAGGCAAGATGTTCAAGTTCTTGTACGGCCTTTTTAAAATCATCGGTTTCCATATAATCGGCATACCCTCTAAAAGCATCCAAACGCCACCCTGTATTATGGGAGTTTGGTACTGTCTTTCGGCGTCCTCCAAGTGCTTTTAAATGTCTGTACTCTATATTATTTTCGGGAAGTGAAACAGCCAAAGCTTCTTTGTTAAAATAAGGATATCTCCGGGAGCCAGGAAAACTTCTTATGTCGGCAACCACCTCAATTTGAAACGATTTCAACATCGCTTCGAACTCCTCCAACGTATGGATGGAATGTCCTATCGTCCAAATACGGTTTTGTGGCATAGTATGGATTTTTTAGTCTTTGTTATTTATTTCTGAAGATACACAATTTTAACCGCATATCATAAAACAAAAAAGCAAGATGGTTACCATCTTGCTTTCTAGAAATTCGTTGTATGTAAATTTTATAGTATAAAACCGAAAACGTAAAGAATAAGTCCAGTAATACAAATTAAGGCCATGTCCCACATGCCTATATTACCCCAAAATCGGTGGATTTTACTAAATTTATTAGGCTTAGGATTTAATCCAAATCGACGATGTGGTAATGGACAACAACGTGTGGAAATAAATCATGAAATTCAAGAAAAACGTGCCTTCATAACTAGAACCTTTAACCATTTCAAAAATACCTCCGTGCTGCTGCATGTCGTACTCAAAAAGTATCACCACGAAAAACAACACCAAAAACATAATGATCTGAATTCTCTTGTGAAGTGCATAATTGCGGTTATGTTTCACTTGTTTCATGGAATACCATAATAGCGGTAAAATAATGGCCATGGACAAAATAACGATATCCATTAAAAGGTCGCAACGTGCGCCAAACATACTAGGTGGAAAGCTTATAGTCATAATTTAAAATTTAGTGACGCAATATATATAATATTGTGTATTCATATCAAAATAATATGTAGGTCGATAAATATTAAGTACATTGCTATGAAAGTTATTAGTTTAGTTTAAGGCCAGATTTTGTATATTCCTTTAGCTTCCGTCAGTGATTGGAAAAATATAAATTTGTAATTGGAGTTTCATCAGCATACATAACTTACCAGGGATGGCCATAGATATCTGCGTAAGAATCATTATTAATGGTAGATTTGCATAAATTGATTTTATTTTCATTTTATACTCAATTAATAACACCTAAAATTACATCATTTATCTATGAAAAAAAATTGTTATCATAAAATTCCCCTTGCAAATCCACAACCAAAGTCCTGCCCTTTGGCGTTTTGACTTTTAGCCAAGGCGCATTGACCACAGGGCCTCTTCCATAAAATCCTTTACCAGGATTAAATTCCGTTTCATTCAGTATCTCTTTGGGATATTGTTTATTGCCATGTAAACCTATAATAGACCAGGTTTTTATTTCTATAATGTGTTTATCCACTTCTATAATTTTTAAAACATAACGCTGGTGCATCCATAGCATAGTGCCAAGCAATATATGTGTACAAAGAAATATAAAGACTAAAAAGGCAATTAGATTGGTAGTGGACGTGAACTCTTTTTGGAGTGAATCAAATTGGGTAATCACCATGAAATAGGCAAATGTCACAGTTGCAAAAGTGAATATTGCGGCCAAGTAAATCCTAACTACGCGATTGTTTTTATATAAAAGTTTTGCTTTGTACATCTTCTTTAAGATTTTGGAAATACATGATTAGGAATGGATTCAAAAATACTTTGCGAGTAGGGTTTGTGTTTTCTTAGATAGTAGAATTGTATGATAAGAAAAATCACGGCAATAGCTGGTATTATGTAGAGCGTAATAGGAACATTTATTGCCCTTATTCTCTCATCTGTTATAAAGTAAACCAATACAGATGCAAAAATGAGTGTGACTATCAACAAGACTGTTTGTAAAAATCTATAAGTCGCTACTGTATGACCAATTTGCATAATGGTATTGGGTTGTTCAATCCGTATCTTCGCTATTAGTAATTCTACAAAACGTTTGTATTCTTGCACCTTTACAGTATTTTTTTTGTTATCCTCTACTTTTATGGCATAAGATTTTCGATTCGTTAAACGTATTATACAAGCGTATTTATTAAGCTTATGTTTTCCACCTAACTCATAATTTAAACGTATGTTTTCTATATTTGAATAGTATAAATTATGTTCAATATTTTTGCCAATTTTTACTAGGAAAGTCTTTTCATGCAATGTGAAAATTATATTTTCTAAGGGTTTTTCCCAAACTGTAGAATCCGATTTGAATGATGGTTGGGTTTCCATATGATGTAAGATGATTATAAAAATAATTAGTGTGTCATCCTTAAGAGCCAAGGTGTTAATACGCCTATTGAGATTATAGCGCCAGCAATAAGGAGATAAACAATGATATTATTTCGTTTTCGATTATATGTTCTCAATTGCAACCAAAGTATCAAGCTCAATAATCCAAGCGGATAGGCTACAATGAGTGCAATCCAATAAATCCAAATAAAACCTAATAGCAGAAATAGAATAGCACACACCATTGCTATCCAATAAAGTGTTTGTTCTTTTTTAGTGTACATATAATATGATTAAGTCACTTCAATGACTTAGAATTAACCATCGCTTGAGCTTCAGTATTACCTAGTTTCGCAGCCTTGCGTATCCAATTGCTGCCTATTTTTTCGTCCAGTTGCGTTGCTATACCCATAACATAATGCATGCCTAATTTATACATCGCATCTGGATGTTGTAAGTGAGCAGCAGCACTAAATTCATTAAAAGCAACATCAAACTTTTTATCTTTTTCAGCTTGTAATCCTTTTTTGTAATTAATTATTGATGTTTCTGAAATTCGTACTAAATAACCATAGTCATTAGGATTCCTTCCATCAGCAATCGTAATGGTGTCATTACTTATAAATTTAAATACAGTAAGCAAAGGCATTGGAGCTTCTGGGATATACCATTCATGTGAAGTGCTGTCGGCTAAAACCTTATAGGGTCCTTTGGTATTGATTTTTGGACTAAAAAAATAGAGAGAATCTGCCGTATAAATGTATCTTTTTTGTCTTTCGGATTGGCTAATTTGCTTATACCCGATGGAGTCTAAACGCCATTCGCCGATAAGCATTTGGGGCGAAACTTGGGCATTTATTTTTGTGCAAATGCAAGCAAACATACAAAGCATTGCGATAGTGGAATATTTTAATTTCATTATTGATCTATTTAATAGATATCTTAATCCCAGCCTAAGTCAATTAATATTGAATTTGCTTCTCTGTCTCCATATTCGGCTGCCTTTGTAAACCACATTTTTGCTTTATCTTGATCTTTATTTATACCCTCTTCTCCATGATAATACAAATTACCTAAATATCGCATAGCTTTAACATTTTCAAGATTTGCAGCTTTCAAATACCATTTTTCAGTTTCCTTGTAATCTAGATCCACATAAATTCCATTGGCATACCAATATCCTATAGTAAGCATGGCATAAGTCTGCCCCATTTCTGCAGCACGTTTGTACCAATCGTATGCTTTGGTATCATCTTGTGGCACTCCTAATCCATCATAATAGAGACTGCCTAATTCAAACATCGCATCACAATTCCCTTTTTGCGCAGACAAATCATACCATTTAAATGCTTCAGAAAAATTTTCAGATTGATAAGCCTTTTGACCTTTTTCATATTCGTTAATGCCTTTTTTAGTTTGTGCAAAAGTGATTAAGCACAAAAGAATACAGGTTGTTGTTAACAATGTTCTCATTTCTTTTTGTTTTGATTATTTTACTTTTTTTCCATTTTTATCGATAAAAAATTCTTCCCCGTTCAACTCCACTTTAGCTTTACCGTTTTTAAAATCTTCAAAAATTCGGTATTGAAATGGTGTTATTTGTTTTCCATTTTGATCTATAAAGCCCCACAAATCATCTTTGCGTACTGCAATGCGTCCTTCTTGGCAAGAAGACATTAAATCAAATTGATAAGGAATCACCAGTTTGCCCGATTTATCAATAAACCCCCATTTTCCGTCTTTCATCACACCACAAAGTCCTTCGCTGAAAACATCTGCTTGGTCAAATTCGGGTTTAATAACCATTTTTCCAGCTTTATCTATAAAGCCCCACTTTTCTCCAATTTGTACCGTAACCAATCCTTCCGAAAAAAACAACGAACCATCATATTCGAATGGGATAACAACCTTGTTATTGCGATCAATAAAACCAACTTTGTAGTCTTTAGTAACACTTGCTAATCCTTCTTCAAATTCATCTACATTATCGTATTCAAATGGAATAATGGTTTGATTTTGCTTGTTGATAAAGCCCCACTTTCCGTCTTTTTTTACTTTAGCGATACCATCTCTAAAATCCCATGCTGCTTCGTATATTAAAGGAATTACTTCTTTTCCTGTACGATCAATAAATCCTTTTCGGGCATTATCAGACAGCGTGGAACCTATGGAAACCAATGCCAAATCCTCGAAAAATTGGTTGATATATTCGTATTTAGGTTCTAAAATAAGGTGGCCATTTTCAGATTTTAAACCGTACAAATCATTGGATCCTAAAAAAGGGGTTTGCGCATTAGCAATATTGAAAATGCAGTTAATAACGATAAATGGAATGAATATTTTCATGATTTTTAATTTTAACTTAAAAGATATTATTTTTAACATCGGAATATTTAATTGGTTTTGGGTTTGTCTATATATATTTTCAGTAGTAAAAACGGTAAAACTACTACCGCCGAATGCCAAATGATATTCAAATCTAATCGAGGAACTAAACTCATTTGTATTAATCCACCTAGGATGATGCTCAAGTGCAAAATGATGTGCCTTCTATTAAATATTTTCAACGCTAGTGATGTGTTGTCTTCATTTTTACGGAAATAAATATATTCAACCGAAAACAAAAGCATAGTGATATTGAAATACCAATTTTGAAATATTACCACTAATATATTTTGTTGCATCAATTTTTCATTTCCCAAATTGAGCATCAGTCCAAACAGCACAACAATAAAAACCAAATAGACAAACAGTAAGAAAAAACTTGAAATCATCGAGCTTACAAAAATCGATTTAGCTGTTGTAGTTTTACTTTTATTAAATACAAATACAGCATCAACTACTGTTCGAATTAATTCCTGAAACCAAAACAAATACACGATATAAAATACCGTTACTTCACCATTTATCACACCCAAAAGCGTGATAATAAGTAAGGTTATTGTTTCTAATTGGAATAATTTACTCATGTAAGTTTATTTGGCTAAAATGTAAGGTTGTTTAGATAACCTAATTTATTATTGGTTATCTAAATATATTATTGCCAAGGGATGCCCATTTTTATCAGCAGCTTGCATATATTTTATACCATTTTCTTTGTTGTAAAATTTGCCTTTTTCGTCTAAAAGTATCACACCGATATCATAATAGCTATCCTTATTTCCCAGTCGTTCGGCAATAAGAAACCAATCCAAGGCTTCAGCCGTTTTGGACTTGTCTTTATTAATACTTGATGCTACTTGATAGGCGAGTTCTTCTATCTTGAATTCATCATTATAGAAGTGCAAACCATTAAGCCCTAATAATAAATCAGTACCCCAATCATCATAGCTTTGATAGCGCATTAATGATCGAGGTTCACGTATTAAAGAACCGAAAACCGACCAGAAAAATGTTTGGTTAATTGTTTCTGGTTCGTAATCAAAATCTTTTACAAGTTGCCCCAAAGCCAAACCGTAATACGATAAGGCACTTTGTTGCAAAAGGCGTTTTTTCTCCAGCGCATCGGTCGTGTTCATGGCTTTCATATACAATTCTTTACCGTTCTTTTCGCCGCTGCTTTTCAGTTGTTCGATATAAAGTGCTGAAACATCTTTAAGCTGTATGGCCTTATGATGATACTCTAAAGATTTATCAGGATTGGAAGGCGTGCCAATACCATAAGCATAATATGTAGATAACTCGTTATTGGCTTCTGGAACATTCAAATCGGCTGCTTTTTTTACGAATTCGAAGGATTTTTTAGTATCTTTTGTAGCAGCTTTCGTATTCATATTATATAGTAAACCTAATAAATAGGAAGCTTTGCCATAATTCGCTTTATCGAGTTCTTGTAATTTAGGCAAAGCAAGTTCGTATTTTTCTTGTTTGAATAATTGGTGTGCTTCTTCAAACTTCAAATTATTGGGGTTGGCTGTATATTCTTTGTAAGACTGTTGCAGTTTATAAAGTTCGTTATATAGTATGCTCCAGTTGCCTGCAAAACCTGTACCTTCTGCGGGCAGCAGGTATTTGAACTTTTCATCTTTATCCGAATAATTAGCAAGGGCTTTCTTGAACACATCGGTATTCATATCCGTTTTAGGTAGATTATTGAGCAGCCAGTTGGCTTGTGTTTTATCTTTGATATTGGCGTAGGCGTAAACCGCAGCAGCCGATTCATAATTAACCAAATTGTTGAAAATTTGGAGAAAATTAGCCTGGTTTGCCTCAAAATTACCCAGTTCTTTGGTGCGTTCCTCTACCAATGTGGCAAATGCTTTGCCTCGTAGTTGCGATACATCTTTTTGCTTATTTTGTTCGATGCGAACTAATTCATTTAAGAAATTAATTTCTGCATTTTGAGCTAATGCTGTGCTACTCCACAGAGTGAAAAGAATTACAATGGTATTTAATTTCATATTATTATTTTTTGATTAACCTCTTTTGCTTATTTTATCTATAGAAACTTATCAGCTTTTTATTTATTCATTTTCAATTTCTTGTAGGATTGATTTTGATTTTTCATATCCTTTGTCGGCTGCTTTTCGAAACCATATTTTTGCTTCTGCTGTGTTTTGGGCCACGCCTTTACCATCTAGGTATAATAAGCCAACCATGTGCATGGCCATATCTACATCTTTATCAGCTGCTTTTTTATACACTTTGAAGGCGTCTTCTAATTGATTTAACACAATATAAATGGTCCCCATCAAAATGTATGCATTTGTATTTCCCTTGTCGGCTGCTTTTTGAAACCACTTAAGTGCTTCTTGATTAGATTGAGCTACTCCATCTCCATAATAATACATAGACCCAACTTGAAACATAGCTTCAGAATAACCTTTATCAGCAGAAGATTTGTAGTATTTTAAAGCAGTTTCATAATCGTTTTTATCAAAAGCAATTCCCGCTTTTTCGAAATCATTAATGCCTTCATTAATGTCCTTTTGAACTGCTACTAAAGTCTTTTTAGATGGTTCAAAGCCTTTATCAGCTGCTTTTTGAAACCATTTAATAGCTTCTACATCATCAAAATCGATACCTTCACCATTGTAATACATCGCTCCGATATTGTGCATGGCTACGGTGTTTTCTTTGTTGGCAGCTAGTCTATACCATTTCAAAGCTTCGGTATAATTTTTAGCTTCTGCTGCAGCAATTCCTTTTTTTAATTCTTCCTCACCATTATCTAAGAGTTGTTGGTTGGCGGTATTTTGTAAGTTCCTATAAAGATTCAGCATGCTTTTTGCAGTTTCGTTGCCATAATTTGCTGCTAATTGATACCATTTAAATGCTTCTGTTTCATTTTTTTCTATACCGTCGCCAATATAATACATCGATGCAATGCTCATCATACCCTCATGATTCCCTTTGTTTGCAGCAAGTTTATACCAATTGAGTGCGACATTATATAGTTTTCTCTGATAAGCATCGTGCCCTTTATGCAGCTCAGAATTTCCATTATCGCCAGACGTTGTTGTTAATGTATGGGTTGAAGATGCGCTATTCCATTTGCCTTTAACACCATATCCGTTTTTGGGAACATTACTTGCGTAATCATTAGTAGTACTGTTGTTGTAATTGTTTACCATAGAGGCCGAAACCGATTTGAAGATCGCTTGTTCACTTTGGGAAAAATAGTTTTGTGCAAACATTTTAGCGTCTTCCACATCCTTTATTTTAAGTAAAAATCTTACAGCTCCCAGGAAATCATAATCTAGGAATTTTCTCAAATGAGGTACTACTTCGTTGATTGCCGATTGTTTTCCAACTTCAGCTACACGAGTATCAAAGAGTGTGGCAAGTGCTATTCCACGAGCATTTGATTTTTCCTTTTCGTCGGTTAAAGATTCAATCCGCTGCATTTCGGTGTTGAATTTATTCAAGGATTCTTGTGCTTGAGTAAATGAAAATAATAAGGTGAAGTATAATGTAAAAACAACCGATTTCATGATGTAGAATTTATATGTGTATGATTATTGTATGTTGCTAAGCCAGATACGATCTTCTGCTTTTTGGGTATAGTCAAACAAGGTTTTAATTGATAGTGTGTCTAAGTAAAAAACATATCCATGAGCTTCTGCCCATTGGTGATTGTGATAAGTCAGTACTTTTTTAATGCCTTCTAAATGTGCAGCGTCTAATCGCTTAACTTGTTGTGCGGTATCTTTGCTAAAAATGTATGTTGGAAAATATTCGATGTGCTTATCCGTTAGCCCTGCTTGTACAAGCCAAAGTTTTTCGAAAAATCGTTTATCGGTGATTCGGAAAGTATAACCTCCCAAAGCTCTAATATAGTTTTCATTTATTTTGTAATCGACATGCCTTCCATCTTTGAAGAAAAAAGTTATATGATACTGTTCGGAACCTTTGCTAATATGTTGTTCTACTGTATGTTGAAATTGAATTAGCACGCTATCTACTTGGCTGTTGCTCAAGCGTAACGAAACACTATCATATTGTTTCCTTATCTCAACGGAATCTATTGTGTTCTTATCAATAGATAACGTTCTCTGGGGCTTGTCTTTACAAGTAATAAAAAATAAAACCGAAATAAAAAGGAATACTCTCATTGTGATTTTTGTAGGTAGAGTTTGTGGTCAATTTGCTTGTCTTACTAATCCCAATCATCCCAATCATCATCCGTAGACGACTCTCTATTGGGCACGGTATAAGTTTCTTGTATTGGTTGGTCATTTACCCATTTATTAAAGTATCTTTCTCCTTTTATGTAGGTGTAGCCTTCGCCATGTCGTTTGCCCTCATCAAAATCGCCTTCATAGCGTTGCCCATCTGGAAAAATCATTTCGCCTTTACCGTGTGGTCTTCTGTTTTTTATAGCACCTTCGTATTTTTTTCCATTAGCCCAAAGAATTCTTGCATGGCCATCTTGAATCACACCATCTAAATAGGTTCCTGTTTGTTTGTCACCATTTTTATTTTCAATGGTCCCGTGCCCAGTCATTTTACCATTTTTAATTTCTCCATAGTATGCATTGCCGTCAGGGAAATTAATGGTACCGCGCACAATAGTTCCATTTACAAATTGTCCACTGGCAACTATGCCATTGGGTTGTGTTCGTTCGCCTTGTCCATGGGCTATTTTTTCGCCTTTGTTGTTGAGCAAATATTGGCCTATATATACATTACCATCTGTTTCCAATGTTACAATATCTGTATGTGTGCTACCAATAAACTGGTCTTTTTCCCAATAGCCTTTTTCAACTTTACCATCACTATAAGTTAAAGTGCCATTGCCATGTTTTAAGAAATTTTCGGTATAGCCTTCATAGTTATCCCCATTGGCATATTTGTATTGGTGTCTATAGACTTCTGATGCTACGCCATCGTCATACCAAATTTTAAGTACATCACCTTTTTTAGCGCCATGAGTAAACGTATAGGTGGCCTCACCATGGGGTTTAAAGCCTCTAAAGTTTCCTTCCATTACATATTCATTCTGTACCGTTTTCTTTATCCAGCCATCTATTCTTCCATCCTTAAAATCCCCTTCGAACGTTTCATTTTTTGAAATGAATTTCCCTTTCTTATTGGGTACTTTATTTTCCCAATAACCTTCATAAATATTTCCTGTTTTAAAAAACCATTTTACCGTAGCCATTAGGGTAGGGTTGGTAACGAGGGCTGGCTACTTCGCCTGTATAGGTGCCGTCTTCCATTTCGTAGGTATTGTAAATGGTTTCGGTAGCTTTTGGCGAATCTAATTGTATCAAATAACGCGTGTTGCCTATGTATGCTATAGCGGTTTTGTTTTTTATGTCGTCTATATGGTCATATAATAGCGTGGTTACTATCTTGCCCGTGGCATCGATAATGCTTGCCATGTTGGAAATAGTTACTTCAGCAAAACCGTCTGCAAATGCGCCTGCACTACCAAATTGTGGCGCAATAACCATGTCGCCATTTTTGTTAATATAGCCTCTTTTACCATTCACCTTAACAGCAGCAAATCCTTCACTAAAGGAATCAGCAGCATCATAGATGGTAGGGATTACTAATTTACCAGAAGTATTAATATACCCCTCTCTATCGTTAATTTCCACTGAGGCCAACCCTTCAGAAAAGCTGGATGCATAATCAAATTTTGCGGGAATAACTTCTTTTCCTTTTTCATTTACAAACCCGTATTTGAAAGAGAAAGTGCGAACCACCCCCATGCCTTCTTTAAATTCGTACGTGTTGAGATACTGTGCTTTAACCACGATGTCGCCTTTTTCATTTTTATAGCCATACATAACTGGCTTGTTACCTCTAAAAGTGGTTTTGGAATATGGGATTAATGTTTGAGCTGTTGTTGATGAAACAAAAGCGATAAGTATTGTAAATAATAAATGTACTCTTAGGAACTTATTCATATGGTGGTTTTTATGGTTAATTTTAACTTGTGCTGTTCACTTATACATTCAATGAGCTATGTATTTCTTGAGTCTTAGTTCCAGATGTTAAAGTAATAGGTGGATATAGCATGTAGTTTAATTTCATAAGTATGAAAAATTAAACGTGCAACTTATCATGTTCTGGGTAAATTTAAAATACGTAAAATGCCGTATTTTTTAAGAGCTGTATAAGAAAGGGATTGGTGATTTGTAGTGTTTTAAGCTCTCAATTCAATCTAAGTATAGAGTTTCACATACAAAACTAGCTTCCCTTAAAAGGATTCAAAAGGGTTTTTGTTTTCAGGTTTTTATGGTTTTTTAATACTTAAGGATTGTGTAAAAGCTGCTTAAGCCTTCATTTGAAGATGTTCTAATGTCTTACCGACTAAGGTTTTCATGCCTACGGGTTTAAAGCCTAGTTTTAAATACAATCTTTTGGCGGATGGATTGTTTTCCTCAACAAGCAAACCCAAGGTGTGGTTTTGATGTATGGTATATTCCTGTATTAAAAACTGTAATAGAGTAGTGGCAACACCTTGTCCTTGATAATGAGGATGCACGGCTAGGCAATCTATATAATATTCGCCAGATTGTGTTTCGTCTTCTGGGTTGAAATGTGGATTGAAATGATTCCGAACATACGATATTATTGTTGCCCTTAAGTCATGAAGTTTGGCACCATCATATAGATTTACGGCCGCAATAATGCTGTTTTCGTGTTCAACAACCCAACAATTTTGATAGGAATATTGATTGTTCTCTTGTTCAACAAAATGCAATAAAAAATCGTTGGCAGCTGTCGCATCTGGTTTGCCAATGAAGGCATACACAATATCTTCCATTGCCATAAGCAAATAGAGGGCAATGGGTTTTGCATCTTCAGTGGTTGCTTGTCTTATTAGCATTTCGGACTATTGATTATCTTCAAACCACTT
>Ga0079224_100011803_pt1 | contig 12059 bp, 11 predicted proteins | sample Stecom2015_FD_80414 | JGI IMG/M metagenome (GOLD analysis project Ga0079224, IMG submission 80414) | Agricultural soil microbial communities from Utah to study Nitrogen management - Steer compost 2015 | ecosystem: Environmental > Terrestrial > Soil > Agricultural land | place: USA: Utah... | reverse complement strand
CCGGAATGTCCAAAACTTTCGGGGCTTACCAAAGGCGAGGGATAGGAGTCCCCCAGAGGAAGGTCGGCATTGTCCAAAAGCGGTTTGTCAAAGCCCAGGCTGCGCCGGTTTTCGTTTTCCGGATACTGGACCCGGATAAACTCCCGTACCGTTTCCTCCGATATGATCTGTTTCCCATTGGCCTTCCCGTAATTTTGATAGAAAATCATGATCTTGGCCAGGTCGTCCGCGCTTCCGAACAGCCCCGCATTGCCGGATACGCCGCCCATTAGGGCAGCGGTCTCATCGTGTACCCAGCCCTGGACCAGACTTTTCCTAAAAAAGGTGTCGATTTCCGTGGGGACTATGGGGTTGCTGTAATTTTTAAGGCTGGGCAGATAACAAAGGGTATGACAGCCCAAGGGACCGTAGAAATTCTCTTGGAGGTAGGTTTGGTAATCGGTTTGGGTGAGCTGTTCGATCAATCTGGGGAAAATCAGAAAGCTCAAACCGGAGTACAGGTATTTCTTTTCCTGGGACACCTCGCTGCGCTCTATGGCCCGATCTATCCTGCGCATGAACTTCTCCTTGACATAGTGCTCCCCGTCCACGGGCACATGGAAACGTTTATTGGGTCGGGTACGGACAAACCGTCTTTTGAGCTTCCCATTGCGCACCACGTTTTGCTGAAAGGCAATGTAGGGGATAAGCCCGGCCTGATGGCTGAGGATTTCCCTGAGGGTCAGATCCTTTTTGTCCTCGATGTCCCTCCAAGGCTCCCAATACCTGCTAAAAGGGGCATCGAGATCCAGTTTTCCCCGGTCCACCAACAACATCAGTGCGGGTAGGGGACCGGTAATCTTGGTGACCGAGGCCAGGTCGTAAAGGTCCCTGGGGGTCACGGCCCGAATGCTGTCGTAGGTATGGTACCCATAGGCCTTGTGGAAGACCACGGTATCGTTTTTGGCCACCAGCAGCTGGGCACCGGGAAAGGCCTGCTTCCTTATCCCAAGTTCCATGATGGAATCCACCTGACGATAGATCAGGGCACTGTCCAGGCCCATTTTGGAAGGCAGGGCGTGGATCAGCTCCTGGGCCATCCCCAAGGACGCCATTAGGACACCACAACCAATCGATAGAAGGGTAACTCTCATATAGGTCACCCCAAGGTACGGATAAAATCCTTTGCAAAATAACTGGCGATGATATCGGCCCCGGCCCTCTTGATGGCGGTGAGCTGTTCCAACATTACGGCATCGTGGTCCAACCAGCCCTTCTGGGCTGCGGCCTTCAACATGGAATACTCCCCGGAAACCTGGTACACGGCCAAAGGGACTTCCACTTCATTGCGGATTTCCCGCACAATGTCCAAATAACAGAGTCCGGGCTTTACCATTACGATATCGGCCCCCTCATCGATGTCCAATAAGGTCTCGCGGACGGCCTCTTGCCGGTTGGCATAATCCATTTGGTAGGTCTTTTTGTCCTTGGGCACCCCTTTTTTGTCCACCGGGGCGGAATCCAGGGCATCCCTGAAGGGCCCGTAAAATGCGCTGGCGTATTTGGCGGAATAGGCCATGATCCCCGTATTGTGGAACCCCTCGTCTTCCAGGGATTCCCTGATCTCTGAAATCCGACCGTCCATCATATCGCTGGGGGCCACAAAGTCCGCCCCGGCCTCGGCATGGCTCAGGCTCATTTGGGCCAAGAGGTCCACGGTCTCGTCGTTGAGGATCTGCCCGTTTTCCACTATGCCGTCATGGCCATAGGTGGAATAGGGGTCAAAGGCCACATCGGTCATCACAAGCATTTGGGGGCAGGCATTTTTTACGGCTTTCACGGCACGTTGCATCAGCCCCTTCGGGTTGACCGCTTCCCTTCCCAAATTGTCCTTGAGACGGTCCTCCACCTTGACAAAGAGCAGTACCGAGCAAAGGCCCATCGACCAGAGTTCCTTGACTTCCTTTTCCAACAGGTCCAGGCTGAGCCTGTAATAATTGGGCATGGAGGGGATTTCTTCCCGTATTCCCTTGCCCTCGGTCACAAAAAGGGGGACCAGGAAATCGTCCGGGGACAGCCGGGTCTCACGGACCAGTCTTCGGACGGACTCAGAGGCACGTAGCCTTCTGTTGCGAATGTATGGGTACATAGGCTTGTGTTTTATATTTTTGAACGTTTGGTTCCAGTCAAAATTAAGGATTAAACCCATTCCCTCGGGGCCGCAAGGACCTGGAGCAGGACTTCTTCCCGACTGCCCTTTTCGGGTTGGTGGTCATACCGCCACTGCACCTTGGGGGGCAGGCTCATCAGAATGCTTTCGATCCGTCCATTGGTCCGCAGGCCAAAAAGGGTGCCCTTGTCGTGCACCAGGTTGAACTCCACATAACGGCCCCTTCGTATCTCCTGCCAATCCCGTTGCCGTGGGGAATAGGGCAGATCCTTTCGTTTTTGGACAATGGGGAGGTAGGCTTCCAAAAAACTGTCCCCGACCCCGGTGACAAAATCGTACCACTGCTCCATGGACATGCGCTGATCGCCCCTGCAGTGGTCGAAGAACAGTCCCCCCAGTCCCCGGGCTTCATCGCGGTGGGCGTTCCAGAAGTATTCGTCACATTTTTTCTTATAATCCGCATAAAAATCGGGATGATGGGCATCACAGGCCCTTTTGCAGATAGTGTGGAAGTGCCGCGCATCCTCTTCAAAAAGATAATAGGGGGTCAGATCCTGTCCCCCGCCGAACCACCGATCCAGGACTTTGCCCTGTTTGTCGTACATTTCAAAATAGCGCCAATTGGCATGCACGGTGGGGACCATGGGATTGAGGGGGTGGAGCACCAGACTGAGGCCACAGGCAAAGAAATCGGCCTGTTCCACGCCAAAGTATCCCTGCATGCTCTCGGGCAACGGACCGAATACCTTGGAAATGTTCACCCCTCCCTTTTCAAAGACCCCTCCATTTTCAATGACCCGGGTGCGGCCACCGCCGCCCTCGGGCCGATCCCAAAAGTCCTGCTGAAATTTGGCCTTGCCATCCACCTCTTCCAATTTGGAGGTGATGCGGTCCTGAAGTTCTTGAATGTATGTGTAAAATTTGTCTTTCATGGTTCCATTATATGTACCAATTGGTATTTTAACGTGCCCAAATTGGCATGGACATCGACCTTGACCGATTCCAAGGCCATTCCTTTCAATATTTCGATCACCTCCTCCAGCTGCCTGTCCCGGTGTTCCCCGAGCAAATCCCGGCCCACGGCATTGTTGTGCAGGTCCATGGCCCGGGCCAGTTTCCCATTGGGAAAGGAATCTTCATGCCAATGGGTGATCTTCCCGGCCCATGAGAGGGCCCTTTGTTCCCCCGAGTACCGACGGCATGCCCGGGCGATCATAAAGTTCCACAGGGCGTGCCGAAAGGCGTTTGCCGGACCGTTCTTGTGGTGCAGTTTTCCGTAATGGGCCGTGGAAATGCGCACACACTCCCGGGTGGCCTTGATGGTGGGCCAGATCAGCAGGGGATGTCCCAGACCTAGAAGGATTCCCTTCAGCAGGTTTTTGATGCTGACCCGCCTTAGGACGGCAATTGGATTCACCCCTTGTACTGTTTGACGGCATCCACAAAGGCCTTGGCGTTTTCCAAGGGGATATTGGGCAGGATTCCATGCCCCAGGTTCACCACATAGCGGTCCTTACCGAATTCCCGGATCATCTGCCCCACCATCTCGACAATGGTTGCCGGCGGTGATAGGAGCCGGGCGGGATCAAAATTGCCCTGCAGGGTTATTTTCCCCCCACTCAGGGCCCTGGCGCGCTCTGGGGAACAGGTCCAGTCCACCCCGAGGGCGGAAGCCCCAGATCCGGCCATTTCCTCCAGGGCATACCAGCATCCCTTGGCAAATACGATCACCGGGACAAGATCCTTCAGGGCATCGATGATCTGTTGGATGTAGGGCCAGGAAAATTCCCTGTAATCGGTTGGGGAGAGCATGCCACCCCAGGAATCGAAGATCTGCACCACATCCACCCCGGCAGCCACCTTGGCCTTGAGATAGGCGATGGTGGTATCCGTGATTTTTTGCAACAGGGCCTTGGCCACTTTCGGTTGTGTGAAACAGAGCCCCCTGGCCTTGTCAAAGCTTTTGCTGCCCTGTCCCTCCACACAGTAGCAGAGTATGGTCCATGGGGAGCCCGCAAATCCGATCAAGGGGATTTCGTCCTCCAAGAGTTCCTTGGTCATGGCCACGGCCTCCATCACATAGCCCAGGGAATCCTTGACATCGGGCACCACTACCCCGTCCAGATCCTGGGCACTGCGGATCGGCTTGGGCAGGTAGGGTCCAAAATTGGGCTTCATTTCGACCTCGATTCCCATGGCCTGGGGCACGACCAGAATGTCACTGAAGAGAATCGCGGCATCCATGCCATAACGGCGAATGGGCTGTACCGTGATTTCCGAGGCGATTTCAGGAGTGCGGCATCGGGTGAAGAAGTCATATTTTTCCCGGAGTTCCATGAACTCCGGAAGATAGCGTCCGGCCTGTCGCATCATCCAGACCGGGGGGCGCTCGACGGTCTCCCCCCTAAGGGCTCTAAGGAACAAATCGTTTTTAATCATGTCCAAAATGGTTTATGGCCTGGACCAACACGTTTTCAACGGTCGGCCTGTTGGCGATTACAATATTTTTTGAATGTTTTACGGCCTCTTCGGCCGTGGTTTTTCCAATACAGAACAGCACGCTGTTCCCAGGGGAATTCTTGACCAAAAAACTCCGAATTCCCATCGGGCTGAAACATAGGATCCCGGAAAATTCCCGATCAAAGGCCTTAATGTTGGGATGGGAGTCATAGACCGCCAATTCCCGGTACCGAATGTTATTTTTTTTGAAAAGCTCCGGCAGCACCTCCCGTCTTTGCCGCCCACAGAGGAACAAAAACCGTTTTTCCCCGTGGGAAGCCACGATATGGGCACCGAGCTCCGCGGCATAATCGCATACCTGGACCACCTTCAGGCCCGCGGAACGTAACATCCCCGAGGTCTTTTCCCCTACACAGAAGGCATTGAATCGGCCGAGGTCGACGCCCCGGGCATGGTCCAAAAAAATCCTGACCGTATTTTGACTGGTAAAGATCAGGTTGTCGCAATCCAAGGGGATCTCCACTTCCAAAGGCTCGATGTCAAGGGCGTTGTAATGCACCAATCCCAGGCCCGAATGCAGCAACAGCTCCTTTTGGGGAGGAGTCAATAGTTTAGTCGAAAGTAGGGTCTTCATCGCGGATCTGTTGCATCAATGGTTCCCCACCCTTTTGAAGTACCTCTTGGGCACAGGCGGTTCCCAGGCCCTTGGCCTTGGAAATTTTGATTTCTCTTTTGACCCCTATCTTTTGGGTTCCGTCCAAGGAAAACAGGGCGCCTTCAAAATATACCTTTTGGTCCTTTATTTGTGCCAAGGCCCCGATGGGTGCACTGCAGCCTCCTTCCAGGGTTCTGAGGAACTCGCGTTCCAAGCCGGTGCATAAGCCTGTATCCGCATCGTGGAGCGGGCCAAGTGCCTTTTTGATGTGGGCTTCATCACGTCCCACCACCACTACGGCCCCTTGGGCGGGGGCGGGCAGCATCCAGTCCAGGGCAATGGCATCCTTGGGGAGCAACTTGACCCGTTCCAGTCCGGCCTGGGCAAAGATGGCACCCTGCCAATCGTTCTCGATCAGCTTGATCAGGCGGCTGTTCACATTGCCCCGCAGATCGACCATTTGGTGGTCCGGGTATCTGTGCAGCCACTGCGCCCTTCTTCTCAGGCTGCCGGTGGCAATGGTGGCGGGCCGATCGGAATCCAGAAAGCCACTTCCCTTGTGCACCAGGACATCCCCTGAATTGGCCCGCTCCAAAACCGCCAGCTGGATGAGGCCTTGGGGCAGTTGGGTGGGCACGTCCTTCATGGAGTGCACCGCGATATCGATCTGGCCTTCCAAAAGGGCGAGGTCCAGGGCCTTGGTGAACACTCCGGTGATTCCAATGCCGTACAAGGGTTTGTCGAGCACCCGGTCTCCCAAGGATTTGATGGGGGCCAATGTGGTGTCATGGCCCAAGTTTTCGAGCTTTCCCTGTACGGTGGTCGCTTGCCACAATGCCAATTCACTGTCGCGCGTACCTATTCTGATGACCTTGCTCATAGGGAATCGAGTTCCAGTTGAAACACCTTTTGTATGAGTTCAAGACTGTCCTCGGTATCGACCTCGGGGCTTTTTAGGTGGTTGGCAAATTGTTTGGTGATTTTTTGAATGATGCGATCCGAGATCATTTCGGCCTGGTCCTGGTTGAAATCCATCAATTTCTTGGAATGGAAATCGATTTCCTCGGCCTTCATCAATTGCAATTTCTCCTTGAGGGCGTTGATCACCGGGGCAAATTTGCGGGTTTCCAACCATTTTAGATAATCTTTTTTGACCTCTTCGATTATGGCCTCGGCCTTGGGGACGTACTTCTTTCTTTTGGCGAGGGTGTCGTCGGTGATCTGGGCGAGCTGGTCCAGGTGCACCAAGCGGACATTTTCCAGGTCCAGCACATCATTGGCCACGTTTTTGGGCACGGAGAGGTCCAGGATCAACAAGGGTTTCTTGGGATGCACCAGGGCCTTGGAGACCGTGGGCAATTGTGCCCCTGTGGCCACCACCAATACATCGGCCTTGCGGATCTCACTTTGGAGTTCCCCGTAATCCTTGACGGTCAATTGAAATTTCCCGGCCACTGCCTCTGCCTTTTCCCGGGTCCTGTTGATCAGGGTGATGTGGGAATTGTTCGAGTGCTTGATCAGGTTTTCACAGGTGTTCCTCCCGATCTTGCCGGTGCCGAAGAGCAGGATGTTCTTATTGGAAATGTCCTCGACATGGTCCAGGATGTACTTGACCGATGCAAAGGCGACCGAGGTTGCCCCTGTGGAGAGTTCGGTTTCGTTTTTGATCCGCTTGCTGGCCTGGATCACCGCATTGCAGAGGCGTTCCAGAAAAGGGGTGGCCATCCCGTGTTTTCTGGCCCTGTGGAACCCCTGTTTGATCTGGCTTATGATTTCGAAGTCCCCCAGGATCTGACTGTCCAGGCCGGTGCCCACCCGGAACAAATGGGAAATGGCATCCTGGTTCTTATAGACATAGCCCACTTGTTGGAAGTCCTCCACGGTGCCCTGGGTTTGGTCACAGAGCAATTTTATCAATTGGTAGGGATGCTGGGCAAACCCATAGAGTTCGGTCCTGTTACAGGTGGAGATGGCCAAGAGCCCATCAACGCCCTCTTCCTTGGCCCGGACCATGATCTGGTCGATGGCCGGCACATCCAGACTGAATTTTCCCCTGACCTCCGCATCCGCCTTTTTGTAACTCAGCCCCAGGGCATAAAATGAATTGTGTCTTGAAATATGATAGTCCCGCATAAAGGAATGATTCAACGCACAAAAATACGGGGGATAAAGTTCAATAAATAACGCTGGAGGAACTCGGTCTCGACTCTTGGGATTATTTTGCCCAAAAAAAACACAAAACGGGCCGTAGATATTGATATTATTGATAAATTTGAACATTGTCAAATCAATTTAGAGTCATTCTAAATTAAAAAAAACCCCGAATGGAGCCCCATGTCTCTCTTGAAAGTATCGCCAAAGGTTCTTTTGATGAAACTTTGGTCGAACCCGGATTTTACATCCTTAAAATCCAGAATGACGATCCGGAACCCCGTTTGATGGAACGGGAAATCGACAGTTCCCACATACAGTTCCATTTTTGCCTGAAGGGAAGGTCCCGTTTCATTTTCAATCAGGGAAATTATCATTTGGAGGTCAATGAGGAAAACTCCCTATTGCTGTACAATACCCAACGGGACCTCCCCTTGAACCTGCTGGTGTCCCCCAACTCCTGGCTGCTGTCCGTGGTAATGACCATACGGAAATTCCACGCCCTGTTTTCCGAGGAGGCGGACTATATTCCCTTTTTGAGCGAGGACAACAGGGAAAAGAAATACTATTCCCAGGAAATGGTGTCCCCCGCCATTGCCGTGGTATTGAGCCAACTGATGAATTACAACCTGCACCCCTCCATAAAAAAACTCTACCTCAAGGGGAAGATCTTTGAATTGATTTCCCTCTACTTCAACAAGATCGGCGATGCCGATCTGGAACAGTGCCCCTATTTGGCCGACGAGGACAATGTGAAGCGGATCAAGATGGCCAAGGAGATCATCATTTCCAGGATGGCGGAACCCCCGACCCTACCGGAGCTTTCCCAGGAGATCGGCCTGGGCCTAAAAAAACTCAAGGAAGGGTTCAAACAGATCTATGGGGACTCGGTCTACGGTTTTTTGTTCGATTACAAAATGGAGTACGCCCGCAAAATGTTGGAATCCGGAAAGCACAATGTCAATGAGGTCGGCCTGAAGGTCGGCTATAGCACCTCCAGCCATTTTATCTCCTCCTTTAAGAAGAAGTATGGCACAACCCCCAAAAAATACGTAACTTCCATGGTCTAAAACACGCTTATGAAATCTCTCTTCACCCTATTCTTGTCCCTTTCCCTCTGTTTCCCTTCCTGTGCCCAGGACAAACCCAAGGAGGCAGGGACCAAGATGCCCGAATTGGTATTGGTGTTCACCAAAACGGATGGGTACCGGCACAAGTCCATTGAAAAGGGCATGGAGGTCCTTCGGGAAATGGGGCGGGAAAACGGCTTTATCCCCCTGCAGACCGAGAGCGGGGAGGATTTTAATCCCGACAATCTGGCAAATTATAAGGCAGTCGTCTTTCTCAACACCACGGAGGATGTGCTCAACGGGCAACAGCAAAGGGCCTTTGAGGGCTACATCAAAAACGGCGGCAGTTATATGGGGATCCATGCCGCCTCGGATACGGAATTTGACTGGCCTTGGTACGGCCGTTTGGTCGGGGGTTATTTTGTGGACCACCCCGCCATACAACAGGCGGACATTCGGCTTGTGGATGCGGACCATCCCGCCACGGCCCACCTGCCCCAAGTTTGGACCCGTACCGACGAGTGGTATAATTTCAAGGAACTCAACCCCCAGGTCAATGTGCTGCTCAATTTGGAGGAATCCAGCTACCAGGGGGGCAGCAATGGGGAAAACCATCCCATCGCCTGGTACCATGAGTTCGAGGGGGGAAGGGCCTTCTATACCGGTTTGGGACATACCGAGGAATCCTATGACGAGCCCGCCTTTAGAAAACATCTGTTGGGAGGGCTGGAGTGGTGCCTAAGGCGAAAGTAGGGGCCGGGCCACGACGATCCCGATATTACCCTTGATGTGTTTGAGGTAGTCCACAAGCGGCTCCCGGGTGATTTCCACCGCTCCATTGGAACTGGAGGCGTGCAAAAGGTGTATCCTGCCGTCCTCCAATTTGATGGCCAATCCGGTATGGGTCACGTCCAATCCCTTGACGGAGGTCGCCAGGGCGATGATGTCCCCGGAGCGGATCAAATGCTCCCGTTCCCCGATCTGTCCTTGGGGCAGATAGCAAAGGGGCTGTTGGGCCAGTTCCGCTTCCACCTCCAGCATGGCCCCATAGTTTTCGTCCGAGGCCAAAAAGGGATAGAGCTCCCGATGGGTCCCCATAAAATCTAGCGGCTTTATCAGTTCCGTCCCCCCGAGTTCCGCACTGATGTCCCGGACCAATCCCTTGGCCTGGTTGTTTCGGATCCAGTCCGTAAAATAATGCAGCCGGGAGGGATAGCCTAGGAGTTCCCCGTCCCGGTACCGAATGGTCTTCAAATGGTCCGTAAAATCTTCATAAGCGGACTCCCCGTTTTTGATCAACAGTCCAAAGGCCAGGACGTTCTCGACGAAGGTGGTGCAGTCCAGCCCCCTTAGGTTGACCACCAAACTTTCCTCAGGGCCGATTTCCAGGGTCTTCTCCACATAGGGGGTCCCCAGGAAGCTCTTTCCGAGCTGGACCAGGCTGTCCCCAAGGTCCCGGCCCTGCATTTTTTGCAGTACGGCCACCTTGGCCCCAAAAAGTTCCCGGTCCTCTAGGGAATCACCGGTCTGTTGGGCAATTGACAGCTTTCCAAAAACCAAAAGGAGCAAAAAGATCTTGGTGTTCATATCCCCGCAAAAGTAGGAAGAAAAAATGATGGGGCACAAGAGCGGTGATAGAGACTCCCTATGGACCCATCAAAAAGTAATTCGGGCCCGGAGGCTGAATTCACAACATAGTTGTATTTTTGCAGCATAAAACAGAGACGTGCAAAAAGGAGTGTTATTTGTCAATCTGGGCTCCCCGGAAAGCCCTACAGCAAAGGATGTCAAGCCCTATTTGGATGAATTTTTGATGGACGAGAGGGTGATGGACGTGAACCTGTTGCTGAGAAATTTTATCGTACGGGGCATAATTTTGAACACCAGGCCCAAGAAATCGGCCCAGGCCTATGGGAAAATCTGGTGGGAGGAGGGCTCCCCCTTGGTGGTCATTTCCGAACGCTTTGTGGAGAAGGTCAAAAAACTGACCGATCTGCCCGTGGCCCTGGGGATGCGCTACGGTTCTATGAGCATCAAAAAATCCCTGGGCGAGTTGAAGGACCAGGGGGTCGATCAGGTGTTCCTGGTACCGCTCTATCCCCACTATGCCATGTCCTCCTATGAGACCGTGGTGGTCAAGGCCATGGAAGAACGGGACGCGAATTTTCCCGAGATGAAGATCACCACCCTCCCGGCCTTTTTCAGCAATGACGACTATATCGAGATCCTCTCCCGCAGCATTGCCGAGGGCCTGGGGGATTTCAAATACGACCACATCCTGTTCTCCTATCACGGGATCCCGGAACGGCAGATCAAGAAATCGGACCCCACCAAGTCCCATTGCAAGATCGATGGGGAATGTTGCCGGACCAATTCAGTGGCCCACCACACCTGCTACAGGCACCAATGCCTGGACACCACCGAGCGGGTGGCAAAGCATTTGGGCCTGGACCCCCGAAAGTACAGCAATTCCTTTCAGTCCAGGATGTTGAACGATCCTTGGCTGCAACCCTTCACCGATAAGGAATTCGAACGTCTGGCCCAGGCCGGGGTTCGAAAACTGGCCGTGGTCACCCCGGCCTTTGTCAGTGATTGCCTGGAGACCCTGGAGGAAATCGCCATGGAGGGGAAGGAGCAGTTCCGCAGTGCAGGGGGGGAGGATTACATCCACATTCCCTGCCTCAACGATCGGGACGATTGGGCGGGCCTGATGGCCAAATGGATCGGGGAGTGGGAGCAAATGGAGGTTTTGCCCGCCTATAATGTCCAATAGCCCACAGGCCCCAAAGGTTCCACCATGGACATGAAAAGTACCGAGGAGCTCGGAAAACGGCCCATTGGGACCTTATTGATCAAACAGGCCGTACCTGCATCCATTGGGATTTTGGTAATGTCCCTCAACGTTTTGGTCGATTCCATCTTTGTCGGGAACTGGATCGGTCCGATCGCCATTGCCGCGATCAATGTGGTGCTGCCCGTTTCCTTCTTTATCGCCGCCCTGGGATTGGCCGTAGGGGTAGGGGGCTCCAGCATCATCTCCAGGGCCCTGGGGGCCAACAACAGGGAGAAGGCCTTAAGGACCTTTGGCAACCAGATCGGTTTCACCGTCTTGATCACGGTGGTCATGGTCTTCCTCGGACTTTATTATGTGGATGGCCTCATTCCTGCCTTTGGGGGAAAGGGTTCCATTTTTGATCTGGCAAAGACCTATTATACGATAATTCTGTACGGGGTCCCCTTTTTGGCCCTCTCCATGATGGGCAATACGGTGATCCGGGCCGAGGGCAAGCCCAAATTTGCCATGGTGGCCATGATCATCCCCTCGGTGACCAACCTCTTCCTGGATTTTATGTTCATCTATATCTTCGGTTGGGGAATGGCCGGGGCCGCATGGGCCACGACCCTGGCCTATCTGATGAGCTTTTCCTATATCGGATGGTTTTTCCTTTCCGGAAAATCAGTTTTGAGGATCGGTATGTCCCATTTTGTGCTGAACCTCCGGATTCTCGGGGAAATCGGTTCCCTAGGCATTGTGACCCTTTCCCGTCAGGCCATAACCTCGGTCACCTACCTG
>Ga0079224_100011801_pt1 | contig 12060 bp, 8 predicted proteins | sample Stecom2015_FD_80414 | JGI IMG/M metagenome (GOLD analysis project Ga0079224, IMG submission 80414) | Agricultural soil microbial communities from Utah to study Nitrogen management - Steer compost 2015 | ecosystem: Environmental > Terrestrial > Soil > Agricultural land | place: USA: Utah... | reverse complement strand
TCGACATGACGCTGACCAGCGCCGCCTGCCCGCTGACCGACGTCATCGAGGACCAGGCGACCCGGGCGCTGGACGGCATGGTCTCCGACGTCAAGATCAATTGGGTCTGGCTGCCGCCGTGGGGGCCGGACAAGATCACTGACGAGGGGCGCGAGCAGCTTCGGATGCTCGGCTTCAACGTCTGACCTTTCACCCCGGCCGGGCGTTGCGGGAGGGCCGCGGCGGATGGCCGCGACGGTCCAGGACTCGACGGGCCCGCGGCGGGCACCGGGTCCGGGAACCACGCCGACGAGCGGGTAGAATGATCACCTCGTCCGCTCGCCGCGCGGTGCCGGGAAACGGTGCGCGCCACGCGGCCCTCGGCGCGGGCATCCCTGTTCATGCGTGGTTCTCCACCGCGCGTCCTCCCGGCTCGTCCTCCTCCAGAAGTGACGTGCCACATGATCCAGGAAAGGCACGGAACTTCGTGACCACGTCCGAGACCGCCCTGTCCGGTAACGCTCCCGCCAGCGAGGACGGCCCCGAGGAGGCGCGCGGGTTCGTGCTGCTCGGCCTGCCTCGCCCGCTTGCGACGGCCCTGGCCCGGCAGGGCATCACCACCCCGTTCGAGATCCAGCGCAAGAGCATCCCGCACATCCTCGACGGGAGCGACGTCCTCGGCCGCGCTCAGACCGGCTCGGGGAAGACGCTCGCCTTCGGCCTGCCCGTCCTCGCCCGCCTCGCCGGGCGGAGGGCGGACCCCGGCCGTCCGCGGGCCGTCATCCTCGTCCCCACCCGTGAACTCGCCCTCCAGGTGCACGACGCGCTCGCCCCGTTCGCCCGCGTGCTGCGGGTGCGCGTGCGCACCGTCGTCGGCGGCATGCCCATGGCGCGGCAGATCGAGGCGCTGCGCCGCGGCGTCGAGGTCGTCGTCGCCACTCCGGGCCGTCTCACCGATCTCGTCCAGCAGGGCGAGTGTTCGCTCGCCGATGTGCGGATCACCGTGCTCGACGAAGCCGACCACATGTGCGACCTCGGCTTCTTCCCCGTGGTGACCGCGCTGCTCGCGCAGACTCCCGCGGACGGCCAGCGGCTGCTGTTCTCCGCCACGCTCGACGACGAGGTCGACAAGCTGGTCTCCCGTTTCCTCACCGAACCCGTCCTGTGCTCCGTCGCCCCGGCCGTCTCGCCGGTGGCCACCATGGAGCACCACGTCGTCCAGGTGAGCGAGGACGACAAGTTCCCGATCGTCGCCGAGATCGCCAACCGCGAGGGCAGGACCATCCTGTTCGTCCGCACCCAGCACGGCGTGGATCGCCTGGTCCGGCAGCTCGCCCGGGTGGGTGTGCGAGCCGGCGGGCTGCACGGCGGCAAACGGCAGGCCCAGCGCACCCGCATCCTGCGGGAGTTCCGCGAGGGCCGGATCTCGGTGCTGGTCTGCACCGACGTGGCGGCCCGGGGCATCCACGTGGACGACGTGAGCCTCGTGCTGCACGTCGATCCACCCCAGGATCCCAAGAGCTACCTGCACCGCGGCGGGCGCACCGCCCGTGCGGGGGAGCGGGGGACCGTGATGACGCTGGTGCTGCCCGCTGAGCGCCGCTTCACCGACCGGCTGACCCGGCAGGCGGGCATCCGGCCGTACCGCATCAAGGCCACGCCCGGACATCCGCGCCTGGCCGAGGTGGCCGGGGCCCAGCCGCCCAGCGGTGAGGCGATCCCGGTCTGGGAGCCGCCGCGCCCGCCCGCGCGACGCCGCCGCGGCGACGGCCACCGAGACCGGCGCACCGGTCGCGGCGATCACGCGGGTCGCGCCGGGCGCGAGGGACGGCGGGAGGAGCGCCGCTCCGCGCGCTGAGCGGTCGAGCAGACGGCGCGCGCCGCCCGCGCCCGGCCCCGGCTCGTTCAGGGGGACCGCGTCGGTGCTCCGTCGCTTCCCGGGGCGGGAACGTCCGGCCGTGCGGCATGGCGCCGTCTGAGGTGCCGCCGCACCCGGCGCGGTCCAGCCGGATGCGGCGGGATCGCGGGCCGCGCCGCGCGGCGGGATCCGAGGCGCGGTGACGCGGCGACGCTCGCCGGTCCCTCCTACGCCGGTTGATCAGATCTCAGCACTTAACTGGATAAGTAACAACATCCGGTCAGCGGAATTCTCCCGGTGTTGCGGCGACGGCGGGGGAGGGGCGGTACCCCGTGCCGGTGGATCTGCGGGCTGACCTCGATCGATTGCGAGCCCGGCGGGAGGGAGCGGCGCGTGAGGGCGGCCGGGGCGGCGTCCGGGCGTCATCCGAGGGCACACGGCGCCCGGACGCGGCCGTCTTCGCGGAATTTCCATGAAACGGTTCAGTAACACTCCAGGATTGATAGCCCGCGAACCGTTGCGTAATGAGGGCTTTCAGTGGTCACATGCTCCTAACCGTTTTGCGGGAGCGCTCCCACAGCGTTTTCCGCCGCCGTCGAGGGGAGACCGCCGACAGCCATGACCCGCATCGTCCGCGGCCCCGAGTCCGCTGTGATCCGCGCGGCGCGGTCAGCCGTCGGCGGGCGGGCGACCGGTGCTTCCCCGGGGGACCAGCCGTGCGGCCACGTCCTTGAAGCCGCTGACCTCCTCGCCGGCGACCAGCGCCAGCAGGCGGCGGGCGGCGTGCGCGCCGTAGGCGGGGATGTCGCGGGTCAGCGCGGTCAGCGCCGGTCGCACCACCTGGGAAAGCGGCGAGTCGTCCCAGGCGACGATCGACAGGTCGGCCGGGACGGACAGGCACATCTCCTGGGCGACCGACAACCCGGCGACGGCCGTGATGTCGTTGTCGTAGACGATCGCCGTCGGCCGCCGGGGCGAGCTGAGCAGCCTGCGCGTGGCGCGCGCGCCGTCCTCGCCGGTGTAGTCGGTGTGGACGATCGCGTGCTCGGTGACGCCGAGCTCCCGGCACACCTCGGTGAAGGCGCGATCGCGGATCGTGGTGTGCACCAGGCGCGGCAGTCCCGCCACCCGGGCGATGCGCCGGTGCCCCAGCGCCACGAGGTACTCCACCGTCTCGCGGACGGCCGCGCCGTCGTCGGACCAGACCGGCAGCAGCGAGCCCGCCTCGGAGGGGTGCCCGATCACCACGACCGGCATGCCCAGCTCCTCCAGCACGGGCACCCGAGGGTCGTCCAGATGCAGGTCGACCATGATGGCGCCGTCGATGCGCCCCTCGCCCCACCAGCGGCGGTAGAGCGCGATCTCGGCCTCGTGGTCGGTGACCACCTGGAGCATCAGCGCGTTGGAGCGCGCCGCCAGCTCGGCCTCGATACCGCTGATCAGCTCCATGAAGAACGGCTCGACGCCGAGGATGCGCGCCGGGCGGCACAGCGCCAGGCCGATCGCGTCGGCGCGGGCGCCGTTGAGGGCCAGGGCCGCCCGGTTGGGGCGCCAGCCGATCTCTTCGGCGATCGCGCGGATCCGGGCGCGGGTGGCCTCGGAGACCCCGGGCTGGCCGTTGAGCGCGTAGGACACCGCACCCTTGGAGACGCCGGCGCGCCGGGCGATGTCGGCGATCGTCGGTCTGTTCACGACCCCCCTCACTTGAGCCGGTCGAGATGCCTGCCGTGGTCGGCCCCCGCCGTCCGGCCGGGTACGCTTCTCCACCCTCGTCGCCGAGCCGTCGTCGGGTGGCGGTGTACGCGCCACGGCGGGCGGCCGAGCCGTCCCTACCCCTTTCCGCAGGGTAAAGGATGAAATGACCCAAGACCACTATTTAACGGCCTGGAATTACGGCATTTACGGCTTGTCGCTTATCCGGTTCAGTTACCTTTCTCACAGACATCGGTTCTCTCCCAAGGCGAGGTGACGTGAAGCACCGTCCACTGCATGATGGCTGGACCCTGCGCGCGGCGTCCGGGGACAGCGGGATCACCGGGGTGCCCGCGACCGTGCCCGGCTGCGTGCATACCGACCTGATGGCCGCGGGGTTGATCGACGATCCCTATCTGGACGCCAATGAGACCCGCCTCACCTGGATCGGCAGGACCGACTGGGCGTATGAGACGTCCTTCCACTGGGAGCCCGACGATCCCGACGCCCGGGTCGACCTGGTGTGCGAAGGCCTGGACACCGTGGCCACCGTCATGCTCAACGGGCGGGAGCTGGGAACCACCGCCAACATGCACCGCTCCTACCGCTTCCCGGTACGCGATCTGCTCGTCGAGGGGGCCAACTCCCTGTGCGTGCTGTTCGGCTCGCCGTACGAGTACGCCGAAAGGCGGCGGGCGGAGCTGGGGGACCGGCCCGGCGCCTACGCCGAGCCGTACCAGTTCATCAGGAAGATGGCCTGCAACTTCGGCTGGGACTGGGGGCCGACGCTGGTGACCAGCGGCATCTGGCGGCCCATCGGCCTGGAGACGTGGTCGGTGGCCCGGCTGGCGTGCGTACGCCCGCTGGTGGAGGTGGTGCGTGACGGCGACCGGATCGACGGCAAGATAACGGTACACGCACAGATCGAGCGTCAAAGCGATGAGCCGCTTGACATCAGGGTGTCACTGGGAGACCTTGCCAAGGTGGTGGGAGCGCTCCCAGAGGGTCGTGCGACAGCCGAGGTGCGCGTGGACGTCCCCGCGCCCGAGCTGTGGTGGCCCCGTGGATACGGCGAGCAGCCGCTGTACGACCTGACGGTCGAGCTGGTGGACGCCTCCGGCCGGGTGCTCGACACCTGGCGGCGCGAGGTCGGCTTCCGCTCCGTGCGCCTGGACACCGACGGCGGAGCGTTCACCATCGTCGTCAACGACCGGCCCGTCTTCGTCAAAGGCGTCAACTGGATCCCCGACGACTGCTTCCCCACCCGGGTCACTCCGAAGCGGCTGGCCGAGCGCATCGACCAGGCGTGCCGGGCCGGGGTGAACACGCTGCGCGTGTGGGGCGGCGGCCGCTACGAATGCGAGGAGTTCTACCGGCTGGCCGACGAGAAGGGCCTGCTGGTGTGGCAGGACTTCCCCTTCGCCTGCGCGGCCTACCCCGAAGAGGGCCCCTTCCGCGAGGAGGTCGAAGCCGAGGCCCGGCAGAACGTCGTCGCGCTCGCCCACCATCCCAGCCTCGTCCTGTGGTGCGGCAACAACGAGAACATCGAGGGCTTCCACGACTGGGGCTGGCGCGAACGGCTCGCCGGGAAGAGCTGGGGAGCCGGCTTCTACTACGACCTGCTCCCCTCGGTGGTCGCCGAACTCGACCCCACCCGTCCCTACTGGCCGGGCACCCCCTACTCCGGCGCGCCCGATCTGCCGCCCAACGACCCCGCGCGCGGCACCATCCACATATGGGACGTGTGGAACACCCGTGATTACACCCACTACGCCTCCTACCGGCCCAGGTTCGTGGCCGAGTTCGGCTTCCAGGGGCCGCCGACGTACGCGACGCTGCGCCGGGCCGTCTCCGACGACCCCCTCACCCCCACCTCGCCCGGCGTGCTGCACCACCAGAAGGCCGACGACGGGCACGGCAAGCTGATGCGCGGCCTGGAAGGCCACTTCCGCACGCCGCGGACCTTCGACGACTGGCACTACCTCACCCAGCTCAACCAGGCGCGGGCCATCGCCTTCGGCGTGGAGCACCTGCGCGCGCTCGCCCCGCACTGCATGGGCGCGATCGTCTGGCAGCTCAACGACTGCTGGCCGGTCACCTCCTGGTCGGCCGTGGACGGCGACGGGCGGCGCAAGCCGCTGTGGTACGCGCTGCGCCGGGCCTACGCCGACCGGCTGCTCGTGGTGCGCCCGACGAGCGTCACCGTGGTGAACGACACCGCCGAGCCGTGGACGGGGCGGCTCACCGTCACCCGGATCAACGTGGCGGGCGAACCGCTGGCCGAGGAGACCTTCGAGGTGACGGCGGAGCCCAGGGGAGTGGCCGCGGTCGAGCTGCCCGGCCCGCTGGCGACGCCCTCCTACCCGATGCTCGAACTCCTGGTCGCGGAACTCGACGGGGTGCGGGCGCTGCGCCCCTTCGCAGAAGATCGTGACATGGCCTACCCCGAGGCGCGCATGGAGGCGCACGCTGAGAGCGCTACCGGCGGGGCGGTGGTCACGGTCACCGCGCAGACCCTCGTGCGCGACTTGGCGATCTTCCCCGACCGGCTCGACCCGGCCGCGTCGGTGGACGACATGCTGGTCACCCTGTTGCCCGGCGAGACGGCCAGGTTCCGGGTGACCTCTCCGGGAGGGCTCGACACCGCGGCCCTCACGACGTATCCGGTTCTCCGCTGCGTCAACGAGACGCCGCGCCGGCCGACGGATCCATGAGCGCGAGGAGGTGCGACGTCACACGCGAGTCCGGCCCATACCGGCGGTCGGCCGTTCCGGCCGCGCGGAGAGGGCTCCATCGGGGGGCGCACAGCTTGGGAGATCTTGCGAGATCGTCTCGATGAACCTCCGTCAGGAGGAAGGAGAAGCACGATGCGAAACCGCTCGAGGTTTCTGACCCTGCTGGCGGCGGCCTGCCTCGCCGTCGCCGGCTGCTCGGGCGGCGGAGGCGGTGGAGGGACGGCGCAGTCCAGCGCGCCGGCCAGCGGTCCCGCCTCCGCCCCCGCCGGAGGCGACACCTCGTTCCCGCGCAACGAGACCCTGTACACCAGCGGCACCCAGTACGGCCCGCCGAGCAACTGGAACCCCATCCGCGAATGGGACTACGCCACCGGCACCGAGGGTCTGGTCTACGAGCCGCTGTTCCAATACGACACGCTCAAGGACGAGTTCATCCCCTGGCTGGCCGAGAGCGGCAGCTGGACGGGTGACAAGGAGTACACCCTCAAGCTTCGCCAGGGCGTCACCTGGTCCGACGGCAAGCCGCTGACCGCCGACGACGTCGTCTACACCTTCGAGCTGGGCAAGATGAAGTCCATCCCCTACTCGAACCTGTGGACGTTCCTGGAGTCGGTCGAGGCGGTCGACCAGCACACGGTGCGCTTCACCTTCTCCGAGCCGAACTACCAGCAGTTCTCCACCCACCTGTACGGCCGGGCGATCGTGCCCAAGCACATCTGGGAGGGCCGCTCGGAGGAGGAGGTGCTGGACGGCGTCAACGAGAACCCGGTCGGCACCGGCCCCTACACCTACCACAGCCACAGCGAGGACCGCATGGTGTGGCAGAAGCGTGACGGCTGGTGGGCGACCAAGGCGCTCAACCTCGACGTCAAGCCGAAGTACATCGTCGACATCGTCAACGGCAGCAACGAGGTGCAGCTCGGTCTGCTGATGCAGAACCGGATCGACCTGAGCAACAACTTCCTGCCCGGTATCCAGAACCTGGTGTCGGGGAACTTCGGCGTCCACACGTACTACCCCGAACCGCCGTACATGCTCTCGGCCAACACCGCCTGGCTGGTGCCGAACACCAAGAAGAAGCCGATGGACGACGCCCAGTTCCGTAAGGCGCTCGCCCACGCGATCGACACCAAGACGATCGTGGACAACGTCTACGGCGGGATCGTCGTGGCCGCGAACCCGACCGGCCTGCTGCCGCAGTGGGACAAGTACGTCGACAAGGACCTGGTCGCGGAGAAGGGCTTCACCTTCGACGTGGACAAGGCCAAGCAGCTGCTCGCCGACGCCGGCTACCGCGACCGCGACGGCGACGGACTGGTCGAGAACAAGGACGGCTCCAAGCTCCAGCTGGAGATCGCCGTGCCCAACGGCTGGACCGACTGGATGGAGGCCGCCCGGGTGATCGCCAACAGCGCGAAGAACGCCGGGATCGACATCACCCCGGTCTTCCCCGAGTACCCCAAGCTGACCGAGGACCGCGCCAGCGGCGACTTCGACCTGTTCATCAACAACGAGCGGCAGCTCGGCAGCACGCCCTGGCTGTACTACGACTACATCTTCCGGCTGCCCATCCAGGAGAAGCAGAACACCACCAACTTCGGCCGCTACGAGAACAAGAAGGCCTGGGAGCTGGTCCAGCAGCTGGACCAGACGAAACTGGACGACACCCAGGGCATGACCGAGATCCTCTCGCAGATCCAGGAGATCCAGCTGGAGGAGATGCCGGTGATCCCCCTGTGGTACAACGGCCTGTGGGCCCAGATGACCTCCTCCACCTGGACCGGTTGGCCGTCCTCGCAGGGTGACGCCCCCAAGAACCCGCCCGTCCTGTGGCGCAACTGGATTGAGATGGGCGGCATCTACACGTTGACCAACATCCGTCCGGTCAACGGCTAACCTACGGCGAACATCCCCCTTCCCTCCCTTTTCCCGGGAGGGAAGGGGGAGGCGCCCCGCATCCGGCTCCGGAGGACCGCTTGCGACAGTACTTCGGCAGAAAAGTCCTGATCTACGCGCTGACGTTCTTCGCAGCGGTGACGATCAACTGGATGATCCCGCGTTTCATGCCGGGGGATCCCATCTCCGGCATGGTCGCCAGGGCCAACGTGCAGCAGGCCGAGGCCGCCGCCGCCATGCGCGCGCACTACGAGAACCTGTTCGGCTTCGACCAGCCCGTCTGGCAGCAGTACATCAACTTCTGGGGGACGCTGCTCCGCGGCGATCTGGGCATCAGCATCTGGGCCTATCCCAGGCCGGTGTCCGAGCTGCTGGTGGCGGCGGTGCCGTACACGCTGGCGCTGCTCGTACCGGCGATCCTGCTCAGCTACTGGGCGGGCAACCGGTTCGGCGCCTTCGCCGCCCGGCGGAAGTGGCTGGACAACACCATCCTGCCGATCGGGTACATCCTCACCGCCACGCCGTACATGTGGGTGGCGCTGCTGCTGGCCTGGCTGCTGGCGATCGTCATGGGGATCTTCCCCGTCTCCCACGCCTACGACTTCAGCCTGCAGCCGTCGTGGTCGTGGGAGTTCATCGGCAGTTTGATCGGGCACTGGTTCCTGCCCTTCGCCTCGCTGTTCCTGGTGATGTTCGGCGGCTGGGCGATCGGCATGCGCAATCTGATCATCTTCGAACTGGAGGCCGACTACTCCAACTACCTGCAGGCCCTGGGGGCACCCCGCCGGCTGGTGCGCCGCTACGCCTACCGGAACGCGGTGCTGCCTCAGCTGACGGGGCTCGCGCTGCAGCTGGGCACGATCGTGGCCGGCGCGCTGGTCACCGAGATCGTCTTCTCCTATCCCGGCATCGGATTCATGATCCTTCAGGCGATCAACAGCCAGGACTACTTCCTCCTCCAGGGCGCCTTCCTGTTCGTCGTCATCGGCGTGCTGATCGCCAACTTCATCATCGACGCCGTCTACACCCTGGTCGACCCGCGTACCAGGAGCAGTCTGCAGGGGGCCCAATGACCCAGTCCGACCAGGTGAGTCCGTCCGCCGAGACCGGGGCGGCGCAGCCCGCGGGCCTCGGACCGAGCCCGTCCCCGGGCGCGAAGCGGCGCGGCGGAGACACCCTCCACTTCGCGCTACGCAACAAGAAACTCGTCGGCGGCTCGATCGTCGTCCTGGCGCTGCTGATCCTGGGCGTGGTCGGTCCGATGGTGTACACCGCCTCGCCGGTCGACTACACCGGTCTCCCCGCCCAGCAGCCGTTCGGCGAGTACCCCCTGGGCACCACGATGTCCGGACAGGACGTGCTGGCGCAGTTCCTGCACGGCGTGCGTGCGACGTTCATCGTCGGACTGCTCGGCGGCGGTCTCGCCGCGCTGGTGGGCATGACCGTCGGCTTCCTCGCCGGTTACCGCGGGGGGATCGTGGACGAGATCCTCAACATGTTCACCAACATCCTCCTGGTCATCCCCACCCTGGCCGTCCTCATCATCCTGGCGGCCTACCTGCAGGTACGGGGCGTGCTGGCGGAGGCGCTGTTCATCGGGTTGACGTCGTGGCCGTGGGCGGCGCGCGCCGTGCGGTCGCAGACGCTGAGCCTGGCCGCCCGCGACTTCGTCGACCTGGCGCGGCTGAGCGGCGTGCGGACCTGGAAGATCATCGTCCGCGAGATCGCGCCGAACATGAGCTCCTACCTGTTCATGACCTTCATCCTGCTGTTCGGCGGCGCCGTCCTGTCCGCCGCGACGCTGGACTTCATCGGCCTGGGACCCACCGACAGCATGTCCCTCGGGCTGATGCTCAACAACGCCGTCAAGTGGAGCGCGCTGCAGCTCGGCATGTGGTGGTGGTTCGTCCCGCCGGGTCTCGGCATCACCGCCGTGGTGGGGTCGCTCTACGTGATGAACGTCGGGCTTGACGAGGTGTTCAACCCGCGGCTGAGGGAGATGTGATGGGACTGCGGGTCAACGATCTGCGCGTCTACTACCGGACGCTCCGCGGCGAGGTCAAGGCGCTGGACGGGGTGACCTTCGAGGTCGGCGACGGCGAGATCCTCGGCCTGGCCGGGGAGTCCGGATGCGGCAAGTCGACGCTCGGCAAGAGCCTGATCCGGCTGGACGGGCGGATGCGGCACGTCGGCGGCACCGTCGAGCTGGACGGCGTCGAGCTGCCCATCGGCGACGACGCGGCGATGAACCGCTACCGCTACACGGAGGTCTCGCTCATCCCGCAGTACGCGATGAGCGCCCTCAACCCGACCCGCCGGATCGGCAAGATGATCGCCGAGCTGCTGGAGTCGCGCGGCGTGCGCTACAAGGACGTCGCCGAGGAGCTGGAGCGCCGCCTCGACCTCGTCGAGCTGCCGCGCGACGTCCTCGGGAACTACCCGATCGAGCTGTCGGGCGGCATGAAGCAGCGGGTGGTGATGGTCGTCTCCACCCTGCTGAACCCCTCGCTGCTCATCGCCGACGAGGTCACCTCCGCGCTGGACGTGTCCACGCAGAAGGCCGTGGCCACCGCGCTGGTCGGCTTCCGGGACAGGGGATTCGTGAAGAGCATGGTCTTCGTCACCCATGACATCTCCCTGACCCACCAGATCGCCGACACGATCATGGTCATGTACGCGGGGAGGCTCGCGGAGAAGGCGCCCTCCGGCAGGATCATCGAGAGCCCGCGCCATCCCTACACCCGGGCGCTGATCGACTCGCTGCCGGAGGTCGGCGTCCGCTACGAGGAGCGCAAGCTGTCCGGCATCCCCGGCAGTCCGCCGTCCCTCCTCGACCCGCCGCCCGGATGCCGGTTCCGCGACCGCTGCCCCCTGGCCTCCGACGAGTGCGTGGAGGCGCCGCCGGTCACCGAGGTCGAGAAGGGCCACTACGTGGCGTGCTGGAAGGCGTGAGCAGATGCTGAAGTTGGAGCGGATCTCCAAGACGTACAAGGTGGGAGCGTTCGGCGGCGGCGTGCTCCACGCGGTGTCCGATGTGAGCTTCGACGTGGCGGCGGGCGAGGTCGTCTCCCTGATCGGGGAGAGCGGCAGCGGCAAGAGCACCATCGGCAAGATGATCCTGCGGCTGTCGAAGGTCACCTCGGGGCGGGTGCTCTTCGAGGGCACCGACATCGCCACCCTGCGCGGATCGGCGCTCAAGGGCTACTACCGTCAGGTCCAGGGCGTCTTCCAGGACCCGTTCAGCTGCTACAACCCCGTCTTCCGCGCCGACCGCGTGTTCAGCATGATCAAGGAGGAGTACTTCCCCGGGACGTCCGCGGCCGAGTGGGAGGAGAAGGTGGAGGCCGCGGTCTCGGCCGTGCGGCTCAACCCCGGCCAGGTCCTCGGCAAGTACCCCCACCAGCTCAGCGGCGGCCAGCTCCAGCGCCTGCTGATCGCCCGGGCCCTGCTGCTCGACATCAAGCTCCTGATCGCCGACGAGATCACCAGCATGCTCGACGCCTCCACCCGGATCGACGTGCTCAACCTGCTGGCCGAGCTCAAGGCGCGCGGTCTGGGCGTGCTGTTCATCACCCACGACCTGTCGCTGGGCAACTACATCGCCGAGCGGACGGTCGTGCTGCGCCGCGGCAGCGTGGTCGAGATGGGCCCGACCGGACGGGTCTTCGGCAACCCCTGCCACCCGTACACGATCAAGCTGCTGGACTCCGTCCCCCGCCTGCACGAGAAGTGGACCACCACCGAGCCGGCGGCCGAGGAGCCGTGGGTCCGCGAGGAGCTGGTGGAGGTCGAGCCCGGGCACTTCGTGGCCGGCGGATACCGCGGCTCCGGCGCGGGGAGCGGCGTACGCGAAGAGCCCGCGCCCCGATAGGCTGGTCACGGACACCGTCGACCGCCGAG